>Ga0099794_10000054_pt1 | contig 43801 bp, 42 predicted proteins | sample Rivendell_Oct201_10_FD_77320 | JGI IMG/M metagenome (GOLD analysis project Ga0099794, IMG submission 77320) | Vadose zone soil microbial communities from the Eel River Critical Zone Observatory, Northern California, USA -... | ecosystem: Host-associated > Plants > Roots > Rhizosphere > Soil ... | reverse complement strand
CGCAGTTGATGCGGCTGGTGGATGACCTCCTCGATGTTTCGCGAATCGCCCGCGGCAAGGTGGAGATGCGGCGGGACATGTTGGAGGTGAGCAAGATTGTCGCCAACGCCGCTGAGGTCGCCGCTCCGCTGATCGAGGAGCGCCGCCATCAACTGACCCTCGAGGTGGAAGAGGGGCTCGCGGTGACCGGGGACGCGGCCCGCCTGCAGCAAGTGATCGCAAATCTTCTGACCAATGCCGCAAAATACACCGATCCTGGAGGATCGATTGCGGTACGCGCGGCCCGTTCTGGTGAGCAGGCGGTGATTCGGGTCGAGGACAACGGAATCGGAATCCCCGCCAGCGTACTTCCGCATGTGTTCGAGCGGTTTTACCAGGGACCCAGAGATCAGTCGCGCGCGCAAGGCGGTCTTGGGCTCGGCCTCGCAATCGTGCAGAACATCGTCCGACTCCACGGGGGCGAGGTAGTCGCTGACAGCGCGGGGCCCGGAAAAGGAAGCGAGTTCGTCGTTTGCCTCCCGGCAATTGCGGCTCAGGCCGCTCTGTCGTCGCAACCCCAGCCGACGCCGTCCATCACGTCCCCGATCGAGGGCCGTCGCGTCCTCCTCGTCGATGACAACGCGGATGCCGCGGATTCTCTCGCCGATATGCTGCGCTCCTTCGGCCATGAGGTGCGGGTTGCCTACAACGGGCCCGAAGCGCTGCGCGCGGTCGACGGCTTCCAGGCGCAGGTGGCGGTGCTCGATATTGGGCTACCGGTGATGGATGGCGTCGAGCTCGGCACGCGCTTGCGCGATCGGGTGGGCTCCGCACTGCGACTGTTCGCGCTCACCGGATACGGCAGTGCCGAGGACCATGCGCGTACGGCTCAAAACGGCTTCGAGCATCACTTCGTCAAGCCGGTTGATCCGGCGGTGCTCGCCAGCAGCATTTCGGCACCGGCGCCCGGTCGATCCGCTTTTCAACCTGGGGCGGAAGGGCTCGAAGCGGTCAGCAACACGCCGCCTGGCGTTCCCGGCGGCGACAGCTGTCCAACTGGCGCGCGGACCGCGTAGATCACCCTTAATTGCAATTAGTCCCCGTGTGACGGCATTCGTGCATTTTTCGGGGGACCTCCAACCAGTGGATCGTTCCGGTAAAGTCGCGCGATGCAGCGTTCACCGATGTCGGAGGCGAGCCCGGGTCGATCGAGATGCCGCTGTAGGCGACTTTGCCGGTTTTGCTGTTGACCGAGATGACCATCGCAGGCTGCGAGGGAGCAACATAGGTGGCGTGGGGGGTGTACCGTTGGGTAGCGGCATAAGTGGCTGAGCCTGCTTGACCGCAAGAGACCGATCCGCTGGTTACGTCCGCTTGATAGACATACGACGTATCCAACGGCAAGGTTGCATTGGCTCCGCAGCCGATGATGTTTCCACTGGGGTTTGGCACCAAGGTATTCCACAGCGCGCAACCCGCCAAAACCAGCGCCGAGCTTGCCGTTTTTTCATCGAGCGAATTGCCGTGCATGACGTAGAACCCATTGTCGGTAGGTAGAGACGTTCCGCCATCCGTGGCGTTGACAAGGTTTGTTTCGGTTAACGCGTTGTTATCATACTGACCTGCTTGCGCGCTCGATGTGAAAAACGCTCGAGTTGCGGAGTCGAAGAGCCTGATGCCATAAAAATATGAGTTTTGAATGGTACCGGCTGGTGGCACGTACGCAACTTGCGTATTCAATGGGCGGCCGACGGCGGATGGGCATTCCGTACCGCCATCGGTTCCAGCGCCCCAGTCACAATAGGCGGTGCCGGAGTAGTTTACCGCCGGATTGCTACCGCAGGTAATCGAGAAGCTCAAGTTGGCATCGTCCACGTCCGAACAGGTATCGCCCTGAGCGGAGGTGTCCACAGACCAGTTCGTGGTCTCGTTGCTGGCCCCCGCGGTATAGGACCAGTTTGCATTGAAGTAATGTCCACTCGATCCGCCGCTCGGAGCGCCGCCGATACGGTACTCGCTGGTGGAAACCGAAACGCTGCAATTCTTGCGTATGCAGGCCTGGATGTTGGCAAGGCCGCAAATGCCTCCATTTGGATCCTTGATCTGGTCGCGATCGCCCGAGCCCAAGTAAACGCGAATCGCGCCATTGGACAAGCTGGTTGCGGCCGCTCGCGCGAAGAAAGGGCTTCGTTGATTGAATGCCTGTCCCTTGAACTGAATGAAGGCCCGGCCTCCGTACCAGTTACTGTAGAGACCGTTGCCCCCCACGGTCGCGGGATTGAACAAGCTGAACGTCCACAGCTGGCCATGGACGTCTCCCACCACCGCCGTGTCGAAAATCCCATCGCCGTTGGTATCCAACATCGAAACCGGGGCAGCAATCGGGTACAGCGAATTGCGGGGATCCGAGCCTCCGGATGAGTCCATTCGCGAGTAGCGCCACAACTGCTGTCCCGTCCACGCATCGTAGACATAGAAACCGCGTCCTCGCAGGTACGCAGCCTCATAACCTCCGCCGGTCGCAAAAACGTAGCGCTCGCGCGCAGACGTTCCGTTGACCGAAAAAGTCCCGCTTGCATCGTATTCAGCAATCGGCCCAATCGGGGCCGGGGAGGGGCCGAGGTCATTCCAGGATCCGCCCGATTTCAAATCTTGGGTGTTCCCTGCAGGTGGAGCAAGCCACAAAAAGCGGGGATTCATCGGATCGGTCACCTCGAGCGCGACGTAGTGACGTCCACCCTCACGCTCGCCGACAATCGCGATCGTATGATACTCGTCATACTGCTTCTGGTGATCGGCGAGTGTGGATCCGCTGCCATCCACCCAAATGTCGCGGACCATCGCAGTGCCGTCTACCAACAGCTCATGGCGGTCCCCGACGACATAGCGGATGAGCTTGGGCAGCATGTCGGGAGGAACGAAGGCCCACATCTCCTGGCCCGTTCCGTTGTCGAAGCTATGAACGCCATTGACGACCGTGTCGTTTCCGGCGTTGTACGCATGGATCATTCCGTCGTTCCCGCCGACCAGCACAAATTGGGTACGGTATTGGTTGTTGGTGAAATAAGTCTGATAAGCGTTCTGCCCACCCGGCTCCAGGTTCGGCGCGTAGAGCGATGGCACGCACTGGTTCATCACTCCCAGGTCGCACAAGTACGTCGGAGAGGGCGGAGTCACCAGGACCGGCGTGGAATGAAAGATATCCGCGAGAATATTGGGCCGCGACTGGTAAAAGGCCGGTTGGGGACTGGTCCGATTGTACGGATTCTGAAAAAGAACGTCCTCGCCCTGAATGAACCGGATCACGTCGGAAGCGCAGTCGTCCTCGATCACGTAAGGGTGACGCGACCTGAACCCGAGCGTGGTGCAGAAGTCTCCATTCACCCCACCTAGCCTGAGCAATGGAGTGATCGCGGATACGTTCGCAACGGTAAACGGAACCAGCGTCCCGCTGTAGGTACCGGTGGTGCCATTGGGCGCGACGGTAAAGATTCTGCGTGCGTTGGCGGTGTTGCCGGCGAGAACCGAATTCTCGCGAGTGGTGAGCAGCGAGGCGGCTTCCCAAAGCGGCGCCGCGGGTACGTATCCACCATCCGCGGTGGTTAATGGGGGCCAGCCCCCATCCCAGGGCTTGCTGGTGTCCGCAACCACAAATTGGCCCTTCACTTCTTGAATGAAGTTATTGTTTTTGTCGGTAAGAAAAACGTCAAAGCAACCGTTGTCCCCGTCTGGATTGACCGCGTCTGTGATTCCATAGTCGGCGCTGCTACAACCCGCGGCGAATTCGTTGAACAGTGCATATCGGGTGAGCGTCCCCTGCCATTGGGCGCCCACGCTGGGCGTGAAGCGTGGAATGAACGCGGAGGTGTAGCCATGGGTTTGCACGGTCGCAACCGCGGCGGAAGAGAATGACGTCGCTCGGTTGATAATCTCCATGAAGACTTGTTGGATGTTGGACTCAAGGTTCACAAAATTGTCAGCGGCGAGGTATCGCCCATTTCCCCGTAACGCAATCTGCTGGAGGATGGTCATCTCATTATAGGTATCCTGAGGATCTCCGACCCCAACCACGTAGGTTCGAATCGTGTCAGGAGTTGACACGGAGCCGACGTTATTGTTTGCGATCCACCCGGCCACATCGTCTGCCAAATCCATGTCGCAGGTGCCGCCCGGTGTTTGCCGCACCCCCACGCCGGAAATCGCCGACCCGGCGCCGCCCGCCATCGACGGGTCCAGAAAGTCGTTGCCGTCGTCCTCCGTCCCCATCCCAAGGGTGGAGCATTGGGCCGCGGCGCTGCATTGTGGCGGAATGCCTCCGTCGGCATAGGTGCCGCAAGCCGGATTGGCCGTATCGCCCCGTCCGTCGGAGAACAAGACGATGAAGTCACCGGTGCACGAGCTACAGGGCCCGCTGCTCCCGTTGGACATCGGAGCGCCGCCCTGGGTTGCAGAGTTTGAAAACACCCAAGGATTGTTTTGGCCACCCATGAACCAGGCGGTGTTGAAGAGCATCTCCGCAAGTGGGTTCGCATTCGAGGAGTAGCTCAGGCCGTTGATCGCGGCGAGTTTCTGGCTCATCGGCCGACCTGTGCCACTGCATGATTGGGGCAGCATCTTTTGCACCACCTGGCCGCCGGTGGCTCCATTCGCCGCAACCACCGCCTCTCGCAAAGACGAGAGCAGCGGCCCATTCACTAAGCGCTTGTAGGCGAGGCTGAGCATCGTCCACTTCGGAGGATAAAAGCGCAGCCAGTTGCCGGAAAAGACGCCCGCTTCCGGAGCAATGTCATTGTTTGGCGCAAACGGATTGAGCCAGTACCCGCTATTGTTCACACAATTGGTACACGCCACCACGTACGGATCGGTCGAGAGGGTATGTCCGAATGGAGTCAAGGCATTGAGACAAGCCGTGGCGGCAAGCTCAGCCACAATCCCGGTTCCATTCGCTCCCCAGTTTCGATAGCGATAAAAGCTACCGTTGCTCAGACCGTCGCTTTGGCCCGAGCCGCCGGAATAGGTGGGGCCGGGATCCGGATAGGTATTGGCGGAATTGTACACTCCCTGCAATCCGGCCGCCCCTGCAGGAGGCTGAACCGACGTGGGCATGAAGTAGGTGAGGCCGCTCAAAAAAGTGTTCGAGCAAGCTGTAGGCGTGGGTCCGCCCAGATCCACCCGAATCCGATAGAGCCGCTGGGGGAAGTCGATCATCGACGCCTTGGTTGGGTAGAGGAGCGACACGTTGGTGGTGGCGTTGTTCACCACCACCCCAGTGAAGAACTTGTTGTCCCCCCCCTCCGGCGGGTTCTCATAGTAGTCCATTCGTTCGAGGTCCCGGTTCCAGCACGCGACGTCGGTCTGGGCTACGACCGAGATCGGGACAGTGAGGATCGCAAAGATTGTAACAAGGATGAAATGACGCACGTGAATGACTCCTTACAAACCAAACCTCACCAAAAACTCCACTTCGCTTTGTCGCGTCTTCGCCCCCGCCACTGAGCTCGAGCAAACCACGGTCATCCGGTAGACTTGCCCCCCCAACCCGGCACGGGCGATCCGGTTGGAGATGTCGTTTGACCCGCCTGTTTCGGAGGTAAAGCCCGCTGCCGCGACCACCGACGTCACCGCCACATTGTCGTAATGGCCCGACGCCATGATCTGGTCGTCGATTACCTGGTTAAGTGTCAACGAGGTCGGCGATATGCTGTATACTTTGAATTGGCTGAGCAACAGATCGCGAGCCGCGTCTGAGCAAGAGACGGCGTGATCGTAACGGCGCTTTGCGCCGCCGGCGTCTGCCTCCGTCGATCCCATTTTGACAATCGCGAAGGCAATCACGGTCACGAACGCGATGATCATCAGCGCTACAATCAGCGTAGATCCGCGCCGGAGCGCGTGACGTTGGGAAAGCATTTTTTGCATGTCTGTCACCGAAACTCAGCTAGTAGATAAACGGGCTCCTCGAGTCCAAGTTGCGTAGCGTGATCTCGGTCTCGGACGTATAGCGGCGGTAGCTGCCCCCAGTGGCCGTCCCGACCCGATTCTCCGGATAGGGAATGCTGTCCCCCGTCCAGCCCGGACCGTGCGTGGGATCTGGCTTGTCCGAGCGAATCCGAAGGCTAACCCGGATCGCGCGCACGTTCGCCGCGTTGAGGCTGTTACACCGGCTCGGGTCGGTGCTCGGCGTGGTATAGGTGGGCGCGACGGTCGCCGCGGTGCCGACCGGCTCTTCCACAATCCCGGGGTTGTTCCCGATGATCCAATCCCCGTTCGCACCGGGCCCATTGTCCGGCGCGATGGCGCAGGCCGGGTTCGGCGGAATGACATACGCCACCTGCATGTCCTCGATGTCCTTGGCGATCGGAATCAGATCTGCAGTATCCGCTGGCGGTAGGATGCCGTTTGCATTGAGGTCCAGACCGACGTCGAGCATCAGCCAAGGAGTAGTCCCGAAGTTCTGGATGAAATATCGATATCGATCGACAAGAAAAAGCATCGCGCCTGGTTGTCCGTGACATGCCTGGAGGCTGTTCCAGTCGTTGTAAGGCGGTTTATTCGTTGCGGTCGGCGTCAGTAGGAATGACCCCGAATTGGTGACGGTGTAGTTTTGAGAAATGGTTACCATGGTTGCGCTCTGTCCTCCCGCACAGAGCGCGAGCGCCACCCGTCCCAGTTCGAACGTAATTGTCGAGGGGTTGGTGGCCTGCGGGGTAATCGTAATTGTATTGGGAGCTCCTGCAGTCATCGCGGTGATTGGCCAGACTTTCCCGTAGGTGCAGCCGTTCACCAGAGTGCAACCGCTCTCGTTTTGATTCAGAAACCGATACATCGGATTGCGCGCGACGAAGGCGAGTTGGTCAGGAGCGTTGACCTGGTCCCGACACGGGCCGGGCGGCGTGGCGGAAATGCAGTTGGTGGACAGATCGACTGCGAAATGCGGATCAATCCCCCAGCCGAGCAGCCGCAGGTTATGCTCAATTTGCAGCATCGTCTCGCGGCTCGCAGTATTCGCGCCTCGGGTAAGATCCATTGCGCGAATCGCCTGGGTCTGGGCGAGCATCGCCATTGAGCCGATCGCGAGCGCAAAGACCGCAATTGACGTACCCACGAGGAGCTCGATCAGGGTCACGCCCGATTCTGAACTGGAGTGTGTCATCAGAATACGCTCGATGGATTGCTTTTAAAGGCAGTGGCTGTAACTTGCCGATAGCCGAAACCGGGCTGCTTCCAGCGGACAATGATTTGGACGAGGAGCCCATTGGGCGTCCCGCTGTTCGACAAATCAATCGCGTATACGTTCCAGTAGCGAGTGAAATCGGGCACCCCGTCGCCGTTTACGTCGCTTGAGAGCCCTTGATAATTGGTGCTGAGTGCGCCGGGGTTGGTCGCATTCGGGTCATTCGCCAGATCGGAATACTGGAGCTTCGACGCAGTGGAGAGGCTGGTGCCCAGATCCCAGTTTCCGGTGATGCTCGGGTCCGAGATCGCGCTTGGCCCGATGATGGTGGACAAGGGGGTGAGCCGCGGATCGGTGTAAGGCCATCGCCGGACGTTTTCTGCGAGATCGGTTGCAAGCTGGGAGGCCTGGACCAGGCGGTCACCGAAATAGTTCGCTTGCACGCCAACGAGCTGTAGCGTGGCAAAGCCGAGAAAGGCGATGATCAACACCACCATCGTGATCAGCGATTCGATCACGGTAAATCCGCGAGGGGCGCCGGTCTTTTGAGTTCGTTTGCTCATCGTCACTGGTCGAATTGTTCAATTACGCCGCTGAGGGCCGTAATCGTCACGGCCGTGGTCCGAACCGCTACGCCGGCTGAGCTCTGAATCGTGCCTTGGAGCGTGAACTGTTGCCCCACGCCCGGTGGGCCTCCGCTAAATTGCACGCTCCCCGCGGGCTCGAAGAGAATTTCTCCGAATCCCTGGTTTGGCGCTCCGGTGTTGCAAAAGCTGCAATAATTTAAATTGGGTGATTGCCCGGACAGGATGGGGATTCCTGCGAAGGGGTCAGCCAACGCCAGTCCGTAGCCTCCGGTCGGTCCAAAGACCGTTCCGTTGGGCAGACTGCCAGTGAGGATTACCGTGCCCGGCGCGGACGGATTGAAGGTGGAGAGGCTGATTCCGTTCGGTGCTTCGATTGCCCACCATCTGCCACCCACCGTGTCGACGATGAAGGCGGTATAGATCCCACGCCCAAAGGCCTCCGCTCGTGTCTTTCGAAGACTCGTGACGATGTCGCCCACTGCCCCGGTGAACGACGCGCGTTTTCTGAGTGATTCAATGCCTCCGAGAACGATGGCCGCGACCACGCCAATCACCGCGATCACAACCACCAGCTCGACGAGCGTGAAGCCGCAAGAGCCGCGTGCCGGTGCGGTTTCGCATTTAGATGTCGACACGTTCAGTTCCATTCGGCAGCCCGGCTGACTCGGTGAGTCCCTGTGGGTTTTGCGCCCCCCGGTTGCCCGGGGTTTGCTCTTATCGAGGATTCGGCCCCATTCTTTGCCCGGGTATCGCAATCCCCATGCCGCCATTTTCGGTGGCGTAATCGCTGACAAACGGGCCGTTCTTTTCAAGAGTGGTGGGTCGCCATTACCTCTGGGCTCTGTAACCTTTTCATCTCTGCGCGAATGTTCCGCTTTGGCGGAAGATGTGGGCAAGCCTGCTCAGGGGTAATCGAATGCGAACTTCAGCAGTCTTCGAGCTGGTACGCGGTACGAAACACGGGGAAGTTACGCACCGACCTCGCTTTCAGGTGCGTGACAAACCGCTTCGATGTGATGTCCATCGAGGTCGAGCACGAACGCGCCGTAGTAATTCGCGTGATAGTTCGGACGAAGCCCGGGCGGACCGTTGTCGCGCCCGCCGGCAGCGAGCGCAGTCTCGTAGAAGCGGCGTACCACCTCACGCGTGGGAGCTCGAAGCGCGACGTGAAATCCGGCAGAGGGACTTACCTGTCGCTTGGCGGAAGGATCTTCAAATCCAATGTAGAAGGCGAAGCCCTCGTCGACATTCAGATCGCCGCGCGGCCCGTAGGCAACCTCGCCGGGAACCTGGACGTGAGCAACCAGCCCGAGGGGCGCCAGCGCTGCATCGTAGAATGCCTTGCTCCGCGCGAGATCGTTGACCCCGAGCGAAATGTGGTCGAGGGAGGCGAAGGGCCGGTGTCCCGGAAATGTCCAGGATCGGGACGAGGCAAGGCGCAGGGACCAGCGAGATCGGCGAAGCGGCTCAAACCCTGCTCGGCGGTACAGGTTCTCGGCGCGGCGATGCGTTGCATCCACTTCCAATTCAATCGCGGCGCAACCCGCGTCGGTCGCCACTTTCCGTGCGGCGCCCAACAACGCCGTTCCCAACCCCTGCCCCCGACGTTCGGGAACGACGTAGAGCTCATCCAGCCAGGCCACCGAACCGCCGTGCTCGAGCGTCCAGGTGTACGCGATCGCTGCCAGGCCCACCGGCACGCCGCTCTCGAGGGCGAGGAGCAGGACTCCGCGCTCGGGCATCTCGATCAGGCGCGCGACGGCTCGATCGACACTCTCGGCGGAGAGCGAGATTTGGTGCTCGTCGAATTGCGCCTGCAGGAGGCGCACCGCCTTCGCGTGGTCCTTCGGAGTGACTTGTTCGACGTGAAACATGACTTTGCCGAGTACGACCGACGACGCGATCCGGTTTCCTGCAGGGCGCGCTAAGGCGCCCTAGCTGAAGCGCTGTGTATGAGCACACCGGATTCCGCTCCGCACTGTGAGCGCAGCTGGGAACCAAGCGCGGCGCTGATGTAGTTGCCCCCTTGGCAGCCTGCACTGCGGACAGGCGGAATTGGGCTAAGATCGGCGTATATGCCAGCGGTTCCGGTGAAGCTGAGCCCCAAGACTCCGGCGAACTTCCGGGATTTGATCGACGAGATCCAGAGGGCGCAGCTGAGTGAAGTCCATGTGATGCTTCTGCTTGGGAGTCACACCCTTCGTACGCACGGGACCGCCTGCCCTTTTGCCATCGCTCAGACTCTGCTCTCGCTGGTGAGGGGTCTATCCACGGTTACCTATCGAAAGACTGAGGGCAATTTGCAACAGAGCTTCAGAGCAATTCTTAACGACCACTATCCATGGGGAGCGGAACCTGCGGGCGCTATCGCGCCCGGCCCCGCAATCAATGCTCTGTACAGTCTTTATCGCAATCCGCTCTCTCACGTGGTGACGATCGCACCGATCGAAGATGCGGGTGAACTTCGGGGTGCACTAAGGCGGCAGACGATCGGCGTCCGCCGACAGCAAGCCCATGGGGCGGTTGACTGGACCGAAGAGGCGCTGGTTGACTTGGAGAAGGCATTGACGCGCCCGAGCGTCCTTCGCCCGACCATGGCGCAGGAGGCTCGCTGGAGGAATCTCGTCTGGCTGACCGTCGAGGGATTCTATTGGGGCATGCGACGGCTGATTGAATCGCTTACCTTCTCGCGCGCCCGGATGGAAGCGGCGAGAAGGTTTTTTAGCGAGCCCGAAAAGCTGCCGCGGCTGATCTGACCGCGGAGGCTATTGCCCTGCTCCCTCGTCCTCTCCAGGAAGCGCGAACGCGATGATCGCGTCTCCAACCCTGCCGCTGTTGGGATCGACGATGCTGAAGTTGTTTCGATCGGGAACGTTTCCACCAAAAGCGTACGCGATGAACTCTCGCCCGTTTGCGACGTAGGCGACCGGAGCGGCAGCTGCTCCGCCCACGTTCGGGATGCGACTGTGCGCCGGATCGAAGGTGAACAGGATTCGGCCGTTCTCCGCATCCGCGGCGTGGAACTTTCCGGCGCCCTCACCGAAGAACACCAAGTCTCCGGCGACCGTGACGCCCGATTTCGCCGGCAGAGGTACCTCGATTCTCCAAGCGATTCTGCCGGTTGTGCTGTCGGTCGCGCCAAAGATGCCAAAGGGATGGGAACCCGGAACCCGGTTGACGAAGACGGAACCCAGGTGCAGTCCATTGACCAAACTCCGATTGCCTGAATGAGTCTGGAAAGTGGTCGGCTCGTAGCGGGTACCGTAGTAGATGAACTTGGTGCGCGGGCTGAAGGCGGCGGGATTCCATTCGCATCCGCCATCGTCACCGGGCACCATCACGAACATATCCGGAGCGGGTGGGGTGAATTGTGGTCTCGCAGGAAACCCCGTGTCATTAGGCCTGACGAAGGTCAGTGGCGTCAGCGGTTCGACGGCGGAAAACGGCTGGGTCGGCGCGGGATGTTGGAACGAGGGCGTGGTCGGGACACGCCTCTCAGTCACCGCGTAGATCGGTTGGCCGTTGCGCCGATCGAGGATGTAGTACTGACCCGTCTTGCTGCAGTGACCAAGGGCCTTGAAGTCCCTTCCGTTTCTTCTCAGAGGAAAAAGCACCGGCGGCTGCGCACTGTCGTAGTCCCAAATGTCGTGGTGCACTGCCTGGAAATGCCACTGATGACGTCCAGTCCATAGGTTGAGAGCCACGATTGAATTCGCATACAGATTATCGCCGGCCCGCTCCTCCCCGAGGATATCCGGAGCTGCGTTTCCGGTGACGACGTAAACCATCCCCAATTCCTCATCGATGGCTGGAGGGTTCCACACCGCCCCGCCTCCGCGCAAAAACGAGTCTCCGGCGTAGCTCTGCGGCAGGGTGGTGAAGAAGCGCCACACCACTGAGCCGGTGTCGGCATCGAGGGCGAAAACCTGTCCACGCACTTCGAATTCGCCACCGGAAAGGCTGATGATCACAAGCCCGTCGACGAATTGTGGGGCATTGTTGATCGCATAGTGATCTCGGAAGCTGGCTAGCCTTGTCCTCCAGATCACCGCGCCTGTCTCGGCATCGAGGGCCACAACCACGTCGTCGAGTCGGCCGTAGAAAACTTTGCCGTCCCCGACAGCGACCCCTTTGTTGTTGCGGCCACAGCAGACTGAAATCTCATCGAGCGGTGGCATCTCGCCAGGAATCTGGAGTGGCCGGTAGGACCAGATCAGACGGCCGGTCGCTGGATCCAACGCAAATAAGTTATCGTGGCCGTCGGTCACGTAGAACTGTCCATCAACTACGATCGGCGACGCCTGCAACTCTGCGAGCTCGTCGAGCACGCCAGTGTGAAATACCCAGGCGACTCGCAGATCCCCAACATTGGAGCGATTGATCTGGTCCACATCCTGGAATCGGGTGTTGGCGAGATCGTTGCCGTGGTTTCGCCAGTCCACGTTGTCGCCGTTATCTGCAAAGGAGTGCGCTGGACTGAGCCAAAAAGCCGTACAGGCGAGGCTCGACACCACCGTCGAGATTATTTTTTGCATTGAAACCCCCCGGGGAAACAGCAAGCGCTTCGTCCTCCTCGGGATTGCCAATGTCAACTTGGACTGGCGGTCACTGTTCAATCGCTGAGTGCGTCCGCCCGCTGGGCGGGCAAACGCAGCAGGTAGCGATCCTTGTCGCGCCTAGACCCGTCTAATTGGAGCACTTCCTGTCCTGCTGGCTCGCAGCGCGGCGGCCATCCGACGAACGCCGTCTTGCAGCTCCGATTCCGTCTGACGTGCAAAAGTCAAGCGCGCGTTGGGTCGGGACCTGCGATCGAACGCGAATTCGCGACCAGGCGCGAAGGCCACTTTCAGGGAGAGGGCGCGCTCGGCCCAGCGATCTACGTCGATGTCCAAGGCCACGCGTGTCCACAGCGCCACGCCTCCGCTCGGAACCTCGAAGGACAGCGCCGAACCCAGATGCGTTCGGAGAGCGGCTACCAGCGAAGCCCGCCGAGACTCGTAGCTGCGACGCATCCGCCGCACATGGCGCTGCACTTCGCCATCCTCCAGCATTTCAGCCACCGCGCACTCGACCGCCAGATCTCCTTGGCGATCCGTCACCGTCCGTAGCTGAACGATCCGGTCGAGCAAGGGCTCCGGGGCGACCATGAAGCCCAATCGAAGCCCGGGCGCGAGAATCTTGGAGGCGTTCCCACGTAGACCACGACCCCGGCCTGGTCGGCGCTGGCGAGCGGGAGCACCGGCCGGCCCTGATAGTGGAACTCGTTGTCGTAATCGTCCTCGAGAATCGCGAATCGGTTTCGCCGAGCCAATTCCAGCAGCTGGAGCCGGCGAGCGGGTGACAGCACCGCCATTGTGGGGTACTGATGGTGAGGCGTCAGGTAGATCGCGCGCAAAGTCTCCCGGCTCGCAAGTTTCTCCAGCGCGTCCACCCGCACTCCCTCCGCGTCCACCGGAACGGGGATCAGGCGCGCCCCCGCAAGCGTTAGCGATGCCCAGACCGCGGAGTATCCGAGCTCTTCGACCGCGACCGCATCCCCGGGCGACAACAGCGCCCGCGCGGCGAGGTCAAAAGCCATCTGGCTGCCGCGGGTCACCACCAGGGAATCGGCGGTGGCCGCAAGCCCGCGCGTGGCGCACAGCATCTGCGCCAAAGCGGAGCGGAGACGCGGATGCCCGCGCGCATCGCCATAGTCGAGCACAGAGGGACCGCGATAGCGAAGCGCGCGCCGATAAGCGCGCGACAGGGCCGCAGCGGGAAGCAACCGGGGGTCGGGCACGCCACTTGCCAGGTTCAACGTACCCCGCGGAATGGGAGGAGATTCTTCGCCGTGCAGGCTTGGACGTAAATCGAATCCAGCGCGCGCGGGCACGTTCAGGCGCGGTGCGGTCGGCGCGAAGCTGCGGGGGTTCGCATCCGGAAAACTCCGAGAGACGAAGGTCCCTCCGGCGCGCCGCGTCTCGGTCCAGCCCTCCCGGACCAGCTCGACATAGGCAGCCACCACTGTGTTGCGATGCACTTGCAGCGCCTTGGCCAGCGTCCGGCTTCCGGGGAGCGGATCGCCGGGGCGCAGCCGGTGTCGGCGGACTTCGTTGGAAATCGCCCGTGCAATCTGGAGGAAGACGGGAAGGCCCCCGGCAGGATCGAGCGTCAGATTGAGGTCCCAGGCGCGCATGTGAGCTGGTCTAGCGAAGATCTACAAACTGGCTCTTTCGAACATGCCAGGTCCAGGACATTCTACCCCCCATGGAAACGACCTCACTTTCGACAGACGGATTCACTTTCAACGCTTGCTGCCGATTCGGCAACCTCGGTGCCACGTCGAGGAACCGTGAGTGCGAACAACAAGGACGAGATCTTTCGGTAAAAGCCTTCCTCGGGGGCGCCGCGTGCGCGGTGATCTGGGGCGCTCTTTGGTGGCTGCTCATCTACGCCTATCAGTTTCCACCCAAGAGCGCTGGGGTGGACGTATCGGCAGCAAATTCGGCAGCGACGTCCGCTCTTCCGAGGTCAGCTCCGCAGTTTCAGGTCCCTGGCGCCGCTGCTTGTAGGCCTGGGACGGTTGGGCTGAATAGCTCCTGTGTGGTGGGCGAGGAGATAGAAGTTCGTGCGCCGGCCGGGTGGAGCGGGCGATGAAAGCTACCGAGCACTGGTAGTGGGGGACGTGCCCTGCACGGCGCGGTGCAGCGCCGCCCGCGCAAGCAAACGTGTGGAATCGAGCGTCGGGAGGGGAGAATTTGAGTCGTCGATGATCAATGGAATCTCGGTGCAGCCGAGTACGACGGCGTCGCAGCCCTCATCTTTCAGCCGTCCGATCACTCGCTGGAAATAGGCGACCGCCTCCGGCTTGAAGATGCCGTACACCAGCTCATCCATGATGATGCGATTGATTTCTTCGCGTTCGACGTTGTTCGGGCGGACGTAGTCCAGTCCGCGCGCGGAGAGCTTTTCTGGATAGATTTCGCTCTCCAGGACCCAACGAGTTCCGGTCAGGCCGAGACGCTGGAACCCGCTCTCGATCGCGCGTGCCGCGACGACCTCGGCGATATGTAGCCAGCTCAGCGGTGATCGCGATTCAACGTAGGGAAGCGCCTGGTGAATCGTATTGTCGGGGCGGATCAGGAAATCGGCCCCGATTTTCGCGAGCTTGTTTGCAGAGGTGAGCATCAGCTCACCGACACCCTGCCAGTCGCCGAGGTAGATGCATTTCATGTACTCCGCAAGGGAGTGCGCGTGCATGGACACCTCGGGGTGAGCGTGCGCGCCGAGAAGCTGCGCTCCTTCGGCGCAAATGGTCCGATAACAAAGCGCTGCACCTTCGGCGGAGCAGGCCACAATACCGATGTGGTCGGGCATGAGTTGATCTTAAAGCGGCGCCATGCCTATCGCCACCGCTCAATGGCCTGCTCGAAAATCCTAATCGTGCTTTTCTTTGGCGGTTTTGTTGCTGCCCAGATCAAGGCTCCGGAACGAAGAGTCGTAGCCAATGTGATCACGTCAGAGCACGATCCCAAGGTGCGGCTCCGCTTGCCGAAGGCAGTGCAGTACGTCGGCGCAGACCGGTGGGTGCTCTATGGTATCGCGGACTGCGAGCTCCACGCGTTCGTTGAGGCCGACGAGCAAAAGAATGTGCAGCGGCTTTATTGGGTGCAGTTCGAGGGCTACATCCCAACCAGGCCGGAGTTGAAGCATGAATACAATTCGCCGCAACACGCGAATATCGGCGGCATGGATTTCTACGTCGACACCTGGGTCCGATCGAGAGATGGCAAGACCAGACCGGGTTCAGACAGAGAGCATATCGAGGCACTGATACGGCAGAGAGGGTACAAGATGCCGGCAGGGATGATGGACGTGCGTCTCGTACACTTGTTGGATGAACAGAAGCGAAAGGAGCTGATGATCATCTACGGCGAAGACGTGACACCAACGGGGTTCAACGCCGCCGGGCTGGACGAGGGCGGCAAAGCACACGATCGGTGGCCGGCGATCGAAAAGGCTCTGGTCGAAAGGGCCGTAAAGATGATCGTGATCGAGGAAACCCCCAAGCAATAAGCGGCGCGTCGAATCACAGGACGCGCCGCCGAGCTTTTCCCCAGTTAACTATTCCTGGCTTGGGACGAGCACTACATCATCGATATCAACATCGCCCAGCGCGTTGCCGAACATCAACCATACTTCCGCACTGTCGGTTGAAGCGATCAGATCTTCAATCACGTATTGCGTGTAGTCTTGCGCAGGTATGTTCTCCAGGTCGAAAACAATCTCGTCAACGCGATCTGGGGTCCAAAGGACTTGAAGCCGTTCCATGGGTTGGGTGTTGCGCACCCAAAAACTTAGTGTGTAAGCCTGGCCAGCAACGACCGGGAGTCCCTGCTGCCCGACATATTCGAGGCCGGGGTGTGCATGGATAATTCCCCGATAATCTCCGCTGTGAGCAAATTCATCGCGTCCGATATCAACAATAGACGCACTGGGATGCCAGCCAGCCCAGCAATTAAACTCCCATCCACAATTGGTGATCAGGTTATCCTTAACTGCGTCACATTCACTGTCAGCCGCCCACGCTCCGATCCCAAAAAGCAAAACTCCGACTGTAATTAGGCATTTCTGTAGCGTGTTTCTCATTACTCCCCCTTCAAGGTTTGATGATTGGATTCAGTGTCCGGTGGGGACGTGAATAGACATACACAAGGCTAAATTCGCCTGGTGTCTGTTTAAAACGCGACGGTTCCTTTTATCTGAGCAGAGCAGTGGGTCAAGCGAAATGTTCCCAGCGCCTAAGCCAGGCTGGACACCGAGCAGGCGTGCGTGACTGATTTCGTGCGCGACATGTCGATTGTTGACATCGCTTAAAAGCCGACAAAGCTGATTATTGCCATTATTGCGGCAACTGCGCTGCGTGGGGCAATTCCAGTCAATTCATGTTTGAAATGAGGATTCCGCTCTGCGGAAAAGGAGGTACCCATGTCTTTCCAAGGCAAGAATGCTCTGATCACTGGAAGTTCCCGAGGGATTGGTCGAGGTATCGCTCTCAAGTTGGCTGAAAAAGGTGCACGCGTTGCGGTGCATTACTACCGCAACCGCGAGGCCGCGCAGGCAACACTGGAGAACATCCGCAAGCTGGGTTCGGATGGATTCCTGGTGCAGGCAGACGTCTGCCGCCCGGAGGAAATCCGCCGGATGTTCGAGCAAGTTCGCTCGCAGTTCGGTTCACTGGCTATTTTCGTGAGCAATGCGCGACCCGAGGCGGCTGCATTCTATGAAGCTCCGATGGAAATCACGCTGGACAAGTGGGACTGCGCTTTCGATTCGCAGGCCAAGGCATTCCTGGTTGCGGTGCGCGAAGCCGCTGCGCTGATGTCCAACGGGGGAAGGATTATAGCGATCACGTTTGCGCCCGGGGGACGATTTGGAAGCTGGCAGCCGTGGGTAGCGATGGGCGCGGCCAAAGCAGCGATGGAGTCGCTGGCACGGTACTTCGCCGTTGCGCTCGCGGATCGAGGGATCACGGTGAATACGATCAGCCCCGGCTGGGTCGAAGACAGCGTGCTGAACAGCTTGCCGGAAGTTTTCCAGACCGGTCTGCGGGAATGGCAGGAGCGCGGATGGACCCCGATGGGTCGACTCGGAAAACCGGTGGATATCGGCAATGCGGTCGCCTTGCTTTGCTCGGAAGAAGCGGGCTGGATCACCGGCCAATTGATTGATGTGGACGGTGGTGCGTCGCTCGTGGACGCGCACCTGCCATTGGAGTTACAAGGCATCGCCAAGACGAGAAAGACACGCGCGGCCTAGCCCAGCGCCTGATTTGTTACACCCATCGGCGAGGCGGCTTCAGCAGTCGATAAAGCAGCCCGCCCGAAACCGTGGCCCCCATCAGGGTTGCACTGCCGGAGAGCTCGAACCAGAGTGGATCGGGGCTGCCCCGCGACAACACGACGAGCGTATCAACCAACAGGAATGCCAGCACTGCAGCCGCGTGCTGCACAGGATGCCCGCTAGCGATCGCGGACGCGGTCAGGCCTCCCAAGAGTCCAGAAAGGATCGCGACCAGCGCCCCCGCTGCTTGAATACGCAGCGGCGCGCTCAGGTGAATGATTCCCCCCAGTGGCTTAAACCCAGCGGTGGTGCATGCGACGATGACGACGTATCCGAGAAAGACGCTCGCAACACTGCGCAACCATGCCGGGAGCTTTGTGCGCATCTCAACCTCCTGGCTTGAGGCTAGGTGATTCAAGCTCGGATCGATAGGACGGCAGAAGTGCGGGATGGTACGCGCTTAATGCTACGAGCGTTGAATCGACTGTCGCCGAATGGCCCCGGGCGAAATGCCAAAGCGGGCGCGAAAGACACGGCCCATGTGCGATTCATCGTAAAACCCAGCTTCCAGCGCGATTTCGGCAATCGGACGTTGGGTGTTCTCAAGCTCCTGCTTTGCATGGGTGATGCGCAAGTCGGTGACGTAGCGCCCAACCGACTTCCCGAACTGGCGGCGGAACGCAACTGCCAGGGTCACTGGGTGAACACCGGCTGCTGCGGCGACCTGCGACAACCTGATCGAGTGCGAATAGTCCGAGTGGATCAGTCTCGCTGCGTTTGATAACCAGTCTGGCATTCGCGGTTTGGTCAGCGTGCAATGCCGGGCGGTACGCGCAGCCAGGAGGTAGACCAAGCCCTCGATTGCAACAGAAGAGGTCCGGTCCGAGCGATGAACCTCGGATCGAAGGCCGCGGTGGAGATCCTCGAAAGTTCCGGGCACGAAATAGGCGGCTTGCCCAGCCGAATCGAGACAGAACCTCCCGGAACGCTCCGGCTCAATGTCAGCAAGAATGACTTCAACGTCGTCTGTCCCGATGGCGTTGGCATGTAGCTCGCCGGCGCGACGCCAGAGGACACTTCCAGCGCGTAGTGCCACCGAGTTGCCCTCGGAGCTTTCCTGATACTGACCTTCCAGCACAACGCACAGTTGGTCGTGGTCATGTGCGTGTGAGGCGAACTGGAGCCCGGCGTTCAGTCTCACTGTCGAAACCGTCAAGCCGTCACGGCACAGCAAGATCTTTCGTGTTCCGAAAGTGCTGGGCGCGGAGCGGGGCTCATCCTCTCGGTGCTGGTCTATGATCGCCACGGCTATGGCACTCTACCAGCATCTAGAAGGCATCTTGCGCGCGCAGGCTGATGATGATCACCGGGAGTGCGCGCGCCCTGAGGATTCGCACTAGCTTTATTGAAAGCTGCCAGTCGAAAGCGGAGACTACCGGTCGGCGGACGGGTACGTGAAGCTACGACGAGAGAGCGTTGCGTTTGGCATTTCGGTGGCGCTTCACTGCGCGCTGCTGATGGTACTCGCGCGCCGCAGGCCTCAGCCTCGGGCGACGCATCCCAGGCCGCCGATCGCGATTCAGCTGCGGACTGTCCCTCGACAGGAGGGCCCAGCACCACGGCCGCCTCAAACTCAACCCAAGCAGCCGGCGCCCGAGAGTCAAGACTTGGCCCGAGGGACTCGCAAGCCCTCGCATCGGCAGGCGCCCGTCGAGGCCCCCAAGAGCGGGAACACCACACCGAACGATGCACCGGTTGCGTCCGCACCTCTGAAAGATGATTCGCCGCGGGCAATCCATCTTGTGCCCGGAATTCAGTCCTGGGGCGGCTTCTCGAAACCGGCTCCGGCTCCCGAGTCGCACGGACAAACTGTTCAAAACACCCCCCAGGAGAGACCGGATCCCCAGGCGGTAGCTGCGCTGAATGCGGAGCGGGTCAAACGGAGGGTGGAGAATTGGATCAAGGACGATGTGGCTTCTTTGCGGGTCGAGAAGGGACTCGTCGATCGCTACTTCGGCGATATGAAAAAGGCGCTCGAGCAGGCCGCTGCCAACCCACCGAAGTTCGAGGCGCACCTGGCCCGCAATTTCTTCGCAGACTGGTCGAGCGCGGCGCAGCGCTACGGTGCAGGTCGAAACCCATACGGCCAGGACGACGTCTCTCCGCTTTCCCGTGCGCGGCAAGAGGCGGCCGGCACGCGCTATGAAGATTTTGCCAACAAACTGGGTCAGGGATCTGCCCTGCGGCGCTTCGCCGAGGGCGGGGCCGCACTGTTGGCAGTGGTCGAGTTGCGCCAGTCAGCCACCGGCGAGTTGCTCGCCAGCCTTTTGATTCAGTCCTCTGGGAACAAGGCTTTCGATGAGCACGTGATGCGAAGCGCTCCCAAAGCGATCCTCCAACTTCCCGGTCCGAAGCCAGGAGGAGCAGGGATCCATTCTGATGGCCTGCGCAGCGAATGGGCTTTCGAGGGACGGATTCATTACAAAAAGAAACTCAGGGACATGCATCTCAAAGACGATTGGTGGTACCTCGCCGCATCCAGCCCTCTGGCTTTGCTAACGGGAAACTTTGATGAGACCAACGGCGACGTCTACGTCGTCGACCTGCGCGATCCTAAATACACCTGCACGGTCCGCCTGCTCCGCGTTTACTAACCCTCGCGTCTTGCATGAGAACCCACCAACGCCGACCCTGTGCGGTGGGGCTCATGAAACGTTTCGGTTGCTCTGCAGACTCTGACTCAATCCACTTCAAGTGGGCTACCGAGATAGAGGGAATGGTGTTGATCACGATCAGAACTGCAGCCGGTGATGGAAGTTAGTTCATGAACCGGCGACGATTTTTGCAACTCGTCGGTGCTACCGGCGTTGCGGCATTGACCTCTTCCTGCAAGCGAATGACTTCCAAGGTGGGGACTCCATCGAGTCGGACCAACCTCATTCGATTCCCGGAAAAGACCGAGATGATCTTCCTCACCGACCGGCCGCCGCAGTTGGAAACTCCGATCCACTATTTCCGTCAGGACCTCACCCCGAACGAAGCGTTCTTCGTTCGCTGGCACCTCCAAGGCATCCCGACTTCGGTGGATCTTCGAACCTTTCGGCTCAATGTCAGCGGCCACGTCCGGCAGCCACTGCAGCTAAGTGTGGACGACCTTCGATCCCAGTTCGAGCCAATCTCGATCATCGCCGTCAATCAATGTTCCGGCAATTCTCGTAGTTTCTTCGAGCCTCGCGTTCCGGGCGGTCAGTGGAAGCACGGTGCAGTCGGCAACGCCAAATGGACCGGTGTTTCCGCGAAGTCGATTTTGGATCGTGCGCAGGTGAAATCAGGCGCGGTGGACGTCTCGTTCAATGGGCTTGACGTGCCGCCATTGCCTTCTGTGGCTGACTTCGTGAAAGCCCTTTCGTTCGACCACGCGCGTGATGGGGAGGTGATGATCGCCTATGCCATGAATGACCAAACGTTACCGATGGTGAACGGCTTCCCCCTGCGCCTCGTCGTGCCTGGCTGGTACGGAACTTATTGGGTGAAAGCCCTCAGCGACATCACCGTGTTGCCTCATGACTTCCACAACTACTGGACGGACATAGGCTATCGCATTCCAAACGCTCCCAATGGCACCGAATCTCCGAAGGACTTGGCCAAGGACACAATTCCGATCAATCGATTCAACGTCCGTTCCATATTCGTTCGTCCCGAGCCCGATGAAATCCTCCGGCCTGGAGTGCCGAATGAAATTGAGGGTGTTGCGTTCGACTCCGGTCACGGGATTCGGCGAGTGGAGTTATCAACGGACGGGGGAGCCACCTGGGCGGATGCTCGACTGGACTCGGAAATCGGAAAGTATTCGTGGCGACGCTGGCGGTCGTCCTGGACGCCGCGAAATCGCGGTCAATATCGACTGATGGCTCGCGCGACAAATGCGATTGGAGAGACTCAGAGCAAGGAACAGTGGAACCGCAGCGGTTTTATGTGGAATGTAATCCAGCAAGTTGACGTCAAGGTGGCGTAACAACCGATGGCGCCAAAAACAAAGAACGCACTTTTCTCACTGGGGCTCACGGCATTGGTGGCCGGCTGTGGACCTTCGTCAAACATCTCCAAGGAAGCGGATCATGAAATCACAAACGCCACAATGGGATCGATGCTTGATTCAAAGCCAGACAGCCCGATTCATACCATCGTGATGCCGCATGACGAGCCGGTGTTTCCGCCAGGTCCTGGCCGTGATGAATTTGTGACCGCGTGCGTGGTTTGTCACTCACCGCGATACATCACGATGCAGCCGCGATTTTCCCGGACTGTGTGGCTGGCCGAAGTCAACAAAATGAAAAATGTGTACGGCGCACATATTTCTGATGAGCAGGTGCTAAAAATTAAGGACTACCTGGTTTCTATCAACGGAGAGCCCGACGCAGCTCACGATCCTAGCGTCGCAAAGTATGGCGAATAGAATCGGAAGTGAGCGCCACTCGCCGTCACGGCTGCCGATGCGCCTGCTCGGTTCCGTACTGGTTCTGGGCGCGCTCCTCGCTTGGTGGGGCACCCGCGATCAGCGTCATCTGTTTGGGGAAGCGCTGCGCGAACCAGTTGCGGCGGGAGGCGTGGATCTTCCTAAGGTGACGGAGGGAGAGAGTGCATTGCGAGATCGCGGCTCCGAAATTTCAACGCGGCAATGCGCGGGTTGTCACGAAATGGCCACGCGCACCAGCGCACCCAGTTATCAGGAAATTGTGAGCTTCTATCGCCATGAAGTTCCGATCTCAGCCGGCAGTCCAGATTTGCGATCTCGATTGGCCTCAGCGGTGACACATCCGCGGCCAGGATGGGGCAATTTTGCACCGGGCCCCCTGGAGTCTGAGCTGTCGCTTGATGACCGCATCGCCCTTGCGACTTGGATTCTAAAAGGTGTGAGTAAATGACAAAGTCTGCAGAAGATTCCTCCTATCGAAATGAGCAAGGAAATACCCAGAGTTTGGGTGCGCTTCCATCGGTTGAATGCGGTCTGATTCGCGCCCACGTGGTTGCGTCACTCGTGACCTTGGTGTGCTCGGTCCTGTTCGGCATTCTGGTTGCCACAAAGTTCACCTTTCCCGAATTTCTGGGAGGCCACGGATGGCTTACCTGGGGCAGGCTTCGCTACAACCATACGCAGGGCATATTTTTCGGATGGCTGGGCAACGCGTTCCTTGCCTTCTTTTATTATGTGGTGCCGCGCCTCTCAAATCGCCCGGTTTTGAGCCGTAGGCTCGGATGGTTTCTTTTCTGGATCTGGAATCTTGCGGTGGTGCTTCCCGGCTGGGTACTTGTCGCCGCTGGCTTCAGCCAGCCGCTCGAATGGGCTGAGTTCCCGCTGGTAGTGGACGCTTTCGTCGTCCTCGCCTTCATTTTGATGGTCTGCGAGTTTGTCCTGCCCTTCTTTAAAGCTCGGCTCTCCGACCTGTATGTCAGCGGTTGGTACATTATCGGGGGCATCATCTTCACGCTGCTGGCCTACCCGGTTGGCAATCTCGTGCCGGAGCTTGTTCCCGGTGCGCGAGGCGCTGCGTTCAGTGGCCTTTGGATTCACGACGCCGTCGGCCTCTACGTCACGCCATTCGCCGTCGCGATCGCATACTACGTCATTCCCGCAGTCACCCGTCGCACCATCTTTAGTCATTTCCTTTCGATGGTGGGCTTCTGGCTGCTCTTCTTTGTTTACCCATTAAATGGGACTCACCATTACGTGTATTCAGCGATCCCGATGGCGGCGCAGAAAGGGGCGATCGTCGCTTCGGCCTATCTGGGAATGACCGTGATTCTGGTCGTTACCAACCTTCTGCTCTCGTTGCGGGGAAGTAGCGGAACGGTGGCAAGGGACGTACCGCTGCGTTTCGTCTGGTTTGGTGTTGTCGCTTATTTGCTGGTCAGTTTGCAGGGAGCGGTGCAGGCGTTGATGCCCGTCAATCGCTTTATCCACTTTACCGACTGGGTGATCGGCCACTCCCATTTCGCAATGATCGGCTTTGCAAGCTTCATCGCGCTGGGTGGCGTCGCCCATCTTTGGCAACGCATCCCGGGAACACGCTGCAACGAGCGCGCGATGAATTGGTCGTTCTGGCTTCTTGCCGTGGGCCTGACGCTGATGGTCGCCGATCTCACGATTGCGGGTTTGGTAGAGGCTCAGGTCTGGCAGTCCAGCGCGCCATGGATCGATTCCGTCCGGGCGGTCGGAAGTTACTGGCTGGCGCGTACACTCTCGGGGCTCCTTCTTCTCGCGGGCTTCATTCTGTTCTGGACCTCTCTGGTTACCGGGCCAAGGTTGTCAGAGGCCACCACGACTGGGACGAGCCGCGCGACTTCAGAAGATATCGTCGGATTCGAGGATGTCTCGCCGCCTTTACACAAACCCAGCTGGACCGCTTGGCTCAGCTACGCATATGTCGTCGCCTTCGTTGCAGGGGTAGGTTTCTTCGCCCTTTCGTTTCTTGTTCTTGCAATCCTTCCTGGAAAAGAACTGGAAGATGAAATCAAGCGGGTGGCTCCAGTCACGATGGCAACGCTCACCGAGTCCGAACAAAGGGGCAGAGTCATCTATGGACGCGAAGGATGCGCCTACTGTCACACGCAGCAGGTGCGGTCTCTTGCGGCGGACGTGCGCCGTTTCGGCGCGCCGACCGAAGCATGGGAGACCAAATATGATTACCCGCAGCTTTGGGGCACTCGCCGCATCGGGCCGGATTTGGCGCGAGAGTTCAACCTTCATTCCCGCGACTGGCAGCTGACTCACCTCTACAACCCCCGGCTCGTCGTGCGCGATTCCGTCATGCCTCCCTATCCTTGGCTTTTCGAGGCCACTCCCAGCGAGCCGACACAGGAAGCACTGGATCTCCTCGCTTATCTCCAATCTCTTGGGCGTGCTCGACAACTCTCCGGCTATGAGCGACAGGGGTTGGCGTCAATGGACATGGCGATGGCGAGCGAGCCCTCAGCCAGAGGCACTCCTCCCGGCGTTCCGATCGCCATGGTCGGAGGAAGCAGCCTTAGCGCACCTGTTCTGCATCCTGCGTCGGATCCGGACGACTTACAGGAAGAAGTAAACCGCGGTGGAGCTCTCTTCGCCGCGAATTGTGCCTCGTGTCATGGATCCGCCGGAAGGGGCGATGGCGAAGCGTCCGCGAGTCTCTTGCCGAAACCGGCAAACCTCACTGCTGCTCGCTACTCCGATGAACGATTAAGCAGCGTGCTGTGGAATGGAGTCGCATCGTCCTCAATGCCGCCCTGGCGTCAGCTGCCCACCGAAGACTTGCGGGCTCTCGTTGCGTATATCCATAGTTTGCACCCTTCAAGGGCTGCGCCCTCAACGCGAGAAGCGACCAGTCTGAACGAGGGCCAAGCCGTGTTTGCAGCCAACTGCGCCAACTGTCACGGCGACAGAGGAGCGGGGAACGGGCCGGAGGCAGGTGCCCTCGCTCCACCACCCACAAATTTTCACCTTAAGAAGCCTTCACAAGAACGCGCCTGGCAAGTTCTGGAAAATGGCGTGCCGGGAACGGCAATGCCGCCGTGGCAGATCCAACTCAGCGCAGATCAGCGGCGCGCGGTGGTAGAATTTGTGCGCTCCCTATACGGACAATGATCGATCTAATTGTGATTTCAATTTCAGCCTTGATGCTCGCCCTGCTTCTGCTCTGGTGGCGATGGCCGGCTTTCCGCGCCCGGATTGAGGCGCCGAAATTCCTCATGCTCCGCCAGGAACGCCGCTTCGACGAGGGGCGGCGGTGACGTCCACGATGGAGGCGGGCCCACTCCCGTTGGGCCGTACAGCGAGCTGCCGGGCGTGGAAGGGGCGAAGGGTTCCCCGGTGGCCCACGCTGAACACCGCGCTCCCCGGGAGCCGCTCGCGCACCAGCCGGTAGAGGCGCGCCTCCGTCGGTTCATCCAACGCCGAGGTCGCCTCGTCGAGGAAGAGCCAGTCGGGCTTCTGAACAAGGGCGCGGGCGAACGCGATGCGCTGCTGCTCGCCGGGGGAGAGCTGGAGCGCCCAATGTCCGGTCTCCTCGAGCCGCCCGGCCAGTTCGGGCAGCCCTACCGCCTCGAGCGCCTCTCGCAGCGTCGCGGCGTCCACGCCGCCCGTCGGCATCGGGTAGCTCACCACTTCCCTTAGGCTCCCGATCGGCAGGTATGGCTTCTGAGGGAGAAAGAGAATCCGGGCCTCGTGCGGCACGCGGATCTCGCCGCGCCCGAAGGGCCAGATTCCGGCGATCGCGCGCAGGAGCGTGCTCTTGCCCACGCCCGAGGGTCCCGCCAGCAGCGCGGTGTCGCCGGGTCCGAGCGAGAGGTTCACGCCTGCCACGAGCCGCTGACCGTCCGGGAGATCGAGCTCCACGCCCTCGAGGGTCAGGCGCTCCGCGTCCCCGTCGGTGCGCGCGATACCGCCGCCGGCCGCCTGGCTGCGCACGCGATCGAGCGCGTGCTCGAAGCCGACGAGCCGATCCACCACTGAGCGCCACGCGGCGATGTCGGTGTACGAGGAGACGATGAAGCTTAGCGAGTCCTGCACCTGGCCGAAGGCCGTGGCGGTCTGGACGAGCCCGCCGAGGAGGATCTGCCCCCGGAAGTAGTGCGGGGCCGCGACGATGAAGGGAAAGATGATCGCCGCCTGGGCATAGCCAGCCGTGAACCATGTTAGCCGCTTCTGCCAGCGGATGATGCCCCACCAGTTCCGCACTACGGCACCGAACCGCTCGCGAAAGCCGCGCAGCTCGTCGGCTTCGCCATGATAGAGGGCCACGCCCTCGGCGTTCTCGCGGAAACGGACAAGGCCGAAGCGGAAGTCGGCCTCGTACCGCTGTTGGTCAAAGTTCAGCCGGACGAGCGGGATGCCAATCCGGTTGGTGAGCCACGTGCCAATGATGGCATACACGAGAGCCGCCCAAACCATATAGCCGGGCACGGCGATGGAAGAGCCACCAAGTGGCAGAGTGAGTGGTCCCGAGAGCCCCCAGAGGATCGCCACGAACGAGACCAACGTCACCGCCGCCCGCAAGCCGCCGATGCTGAGAGCGAGCGCGCCGGCCACGAAGAGGCGTAGGTCCTCGGCAATGCGCTGATCGGGGTTGTCGGTCTCACCGGCCGCGAGCTGCATCTGGTAGTAGGCGCCGTCGCTCAGCCAGGCACCGAGGTAGCGCTCGGTAAGCCAGCGCCGCCAGCGGATCTGGAGCATCTGGTTGAGGTAGAGCTGGTAGACGGCGACCACGATGTACAAGCCCGCGAGCCACGAGAAGCGGATAAGCTGGTGGACGAAGACCGAGTAGTTCTTGTCCTGCAGCGCGTTGTAGAACGTGTTGTTCCACCGATTGATGAGAACATTGATGTAGACGATCCCGAGGGTGAGCGCGACGACCACGACCAGCAGCCCCCGGGCGGCCCAGCGGTCCTCCGAGCGCCAATAGGGGCCAGCCAGGCCCCAGGCATCCCGAAGCAGTTGGCGCAGGCGAGTGTGGGAAGGCTTCATCTGACAGCTGTTGTCGACCCACTACCCAATGCGTTACTGCCCAATGCGACTCGTCCGGCGGAATCGCAAGCGGGTTCGTCTCGTCACGCTGAAGACTGAAATCCTCTTGGATGCTAGAAGCTGAGATCGTTATAGCTGGAGAAGGCGGTCAGTATGGCCAAGCCGGGGCCGATGCCCATACCCACCGAGCCAATCGGCAGTATCCCGAGACCTCTTGATCTGATCGAGAGGGTCGCCAAAAGCGACAGCGAGGATCCCAACCTGCTCCCCCTCTATGAAGATGCGATTCGAGAGACGATTGAGCGGTTTGAAGCCACCGGTTCCCCCGTCGTTACCGATGGCGAACAGAGGAAATATCACAATTTCGCGACGTACGCCGTGCATGGGCTTCCGAACATCGCCCCGGATGGCTTCAAAATCCCGTTCGCAGACGGCCACACGCGCCGCCTGTCCAGGCTCACAAGCGGCCCTTTTCGTTACCGGCGATACGCCGACCATTATCTGGATGCCGCTCTGCGCTACGCCCACGTGCCGGTCAAGCAAGCGGTAATATCGCCTTCGGCCTTGAGTCTGATGTACCCATCCGAGAGCATTCCGGACTATTCCCGCGAGCAATTCATCGACGATTTGCTCAGAGAGCACGAAACCGAGATACGCCGCTGCCTGAAAAAGGGTGCCCATAAGGTTCAGGTGGACTTCACCGAAGGAAGGCTGGCGGTGAAGATCGACCCCACAGGGAACCTCCTCAGCAGCTTCATTGACTTAATCAATCTCGTGCTGTCGCGCTTCTCGGCAGAAGAGCGGATGCGCATCGGGGTCCATACCTGCCCGGGGAATGATCGCGATTCGACGCACAGCGCGGATGTCGATTACGCAGATTTGCTGCCCAGCTTGTTTGAGCTGAAGGCGGCAAATTTCTACGTCGCGCTTGCGGGTGAGCCGGACCGGCGGCACGCCTTGAAAGTCATACGGAAATACTTGAAACCGGATCAGCGGATTTTCGTCGGAGTCACTGCTCCGATCGACCCCCATATCGAGACTCCGGAAGAAGTGCGCGACCGCGTACTTGAAGCCTCTGAGTACATACCGATCGAGCAACTCGGCACTACCGATGACTGCGGATTCTCGCCTTTCAGCGATGACACCTCCACGAGCCGTGACACTGCGTTTGCCAAGATCCAGGCGCGTGTGCTGGGCACGAAACTCGCGGAGAAACGTATCGGAGGTCATTCGTGACCGCGATGGATGACGAGGACAAGCTACTCCGATCGGTTGCCCTGCAGAATGCAACCAGCGTTCTGATCGCGCGCCAACGTGCCGAGCGGAGAACCGAGGCCTACTTGGCGGAAGCTCAAAAGCTCAGCCATACAGGGAGCTTCGGCTGGAAGCCCTCCACCGGCGAGATCATCTGGTCGGAGGAAACCTTTCGAATCTTCCAATACGACCGAACCACGAAACCGACCGTGGAACTTATTCTCCAACGGGTTCATCCGGATGACGCGCCCCTCGTGAAACAGACGATCGAGCGCGCTGCGCAGGATGGGGAGAATTTTGATCATGAATATCGCCTGGTGATGCCAGATGGCTCTGTCAAATATGTTCATGTCGTGGCTCATGCCTTCAACGATGAACCGGGCAGCCTCGAGTTTGTTGGGGCGGTAATGGACGTCACCGCGGCAAAGCAGGCGGAAGGAAGAATTCAACAGATTATCGACACCATTCCAGCCTATGCGTGGAGCACGATGCCTGACGGATCCGTTGATTTCATCAATCGACGTTTCGTCGAGTTTACGGGCCGATCAATCCAGGAACTGCTGGGCTGGGGATGGAGTTCCTTCCATCATCCCGATGATCTGTCCAGGCAGCTCGGTCTGTGGCGCGCAGCACTGGCAGCTGGGGAGCCGCTGGAGAGCGAAGTGCGGGTGCAGGGGAGGGACGGGGTTTATCGCTGGTTGCTGATCCGCAACGTGCCGCTGCGCGATGAGCTGGGAAAGATCGTTAAATGGTATGGAACCGCGATCGAGATCGAAGACCGCAAGCGGGCCGAGGTGTTGCTGGCCGGCGAGAAACGGCTTCTCGAGATGATCGCCCGGGGCGATTCACTCGCTCTCATCCTCGACGGCGCATGCCGGCTGGTCGAAGAACTGGCCAGCGGTTCTCTGAGTTCGATCCTTTTGTTGGATTCGAGCGCCAACCACCTTCGGCACGGCGCAGCGCCCAACCTGCCGAAAGCCTACACTCAGGCAATCGATGGTGCCGCGATCGGCCCGTCGGCGGGTTCGTGCGGAACGGCCGCTTACCGGGCAGAGACAGTGATCGTCTCTGACGTCGCAACCGATCCGCTGTGGGCCGATTACCGCAATCTGGCCTTGGCGCACGGATTGCGAGCATGCTGGTCCTCGCCGATCCTTTCGTCAGCCGGTAGGGTGTTGGGGACCTTCGCAACCTACTATCGCGAACCACGTAGCCCCACTCCGCAAGAGCATAATGTGATCGAGCGGATCACCCATCTTGCGAGTATCGCGGTTGAGCGCGAGCGGGCAGAGGAAACCCTGCGCACGAGCGAGGCCTATTTGGCTGAAGCCCAGAGGCTCACCCATAGCGCCAGTTTTGCATGGAACATCGCCACCAGAAAAATCGTCCACTGGTCCCAGGAAACCTTCCGTTTGTTTGGCTTCGATCCCGAACGGGGTATTCCGTCGCAGCAAGAAGAAGTTCGCTCGCGTATTCATCCGGATGATGTCGAGAGAGTCGACGAAATCCAGGAAAGAGCGATTCGTGAAAGGACGGATTACGAGGTGGATTGCCGAATCGTTCTTCCGAACGGCACGGTGAAATATATCCACACCGTAGGCCATCCTGTATTCAACGCAGCCGGCGATCTGGTTGAACACGTGGGTACCTTGATGGACGTGACCGAACGCAAGCACGCGGATGAAGAGCGCGAGAGATTGCGGCAGGCGCAGGCGGACCTCACCCACGTCAACCGGGTAACTACCATGGGAGAATTGACTGCCTCGCTGGCGCACGAAGTGAACCAGCCGATTACCGCCGCGATCACCAACGCCAATACCTGTTTGCGCTGGCTTGCGCGCGATCATCCCGATCTGGAAGGGGCCCGCGACGCTGCCTCGAGGATCGTCAAAGACGCAACGCGTGCCGCGGAAATCATTAGCCGAATCCGTCTGCTTTTCAAAAAGGGTGCTCCGCAGCGGGAGTTGGTTGATCTGAACGAAGTCATTCGAGAGATGGCCGTTCTCCTGCGAGGCGAGTCGACGCGATACTTCATCTCCGTTCGGACGGAGCTGGCCGAAGATCTTCCCCAGGTGATGGGAGACCGCGTGCAATTGCAGCAGGTGCTGATGAACCTGATGATCAATGGCATCGATGCGATGAGGGATGTGGAGCGGGCGCGCGAGCTGATCATCAAGTCTCAGCGGGGAGAAAACGAGCAGCCCCTTGTGTCCGTGAGCGATACCGGCGTGGGACTTCCCGCGCAGCACGGGGACCAGATCTTCGATGCGTTCTTTACCACCAAAGCTCACGGCACAGGCATGGGACTTCGGATCAGCCGCTCGATCGTTGAATCGCATGGCGGCCGCTTGTGGGCTGCCGCCCACTCTCCGTCCGGAGCGAGTTTTTACTTCACTCTACCTCGGTGAAGTTGCTGAAGTTCGCTTCATCGCGAAACGCTTTGGCTCGTCGCTAGACGATGTGCCAGGCGTATTCAATCGAACCTGTGCTGGGCGCGAAACTCGCGGAGAGGCTTATCGGAGCTCACCCGTGGCCACGAAGGAGGAGAAAATCCGAGAACAGGAAATAGAGCTCCGACAGATCCTGGATCTGACGCCGCTAATTGTCGCCGTGCTAGGGCCAGATAGGAACGTCCTCTATATCAATCAGACCGCGCTCGATTATCACGGTGTCGCCCGTGAGGAGTGGCCGAAAATCGATTTTGACACGTTCTTTCATCCGGCTGATTGGGAACGCCTGGAGAGCGAGTACCAGACTAGATTCTTAGCCGGGTCTACGTACGAGACCGAAGCGCGCTTACGGGGAGGCGACGGGAAGTATCGTTGGTTTCTTTTCCATGTTAACCCGCTGCAAGACGAACAGGGCCGCATCAAGCGTTGGTATGTTGCGGCGGCGGACATTGAGGATCGCAAGCGCGGCGAAGAAGCGCTGAGCCAAGCGCAGGCGGACCTCACCCACGTCAACCGGGTAACCACCATGGGAGAATTGACTGCCTCCCTGGCGCACGAAGTGAACCAACCGATTACCGCCGCGATCACCAACGCCAATACCTGCTTGCGCTGGCTTGCGCGCGATTATCCCGACCTGGAAGAGGCGCGCGAGGCCGCCTCGAGGATCGTCAAAGACGCAACGCGTGCGGCGGAAATCATTGGCCGAATCCGTCTGCTCTTCAAAAAGAGTGCTCCCGAACGGGAGTTGGTTGATCTGAACGAAGTCATTCGCGAGATGGCCGTTCTCCTGCGCGGCGAGTCAACGCGATACTCCATATCCGTTCGGACGGAGCTGGCTGAAGATCTTCCCCAGCTCGTGGGAGATCGCGTGCAATTGCAGCAGGTGCTGATGAACCTGATGATCAATGGCATCGATGCGATGAAGGATGTGGAGGGGACGCGCGAGCTGATCATCAAGTCTCAGGTAGGGGAAAACGAGCAAGTTCTTGTGTCCGTGAGCGATACCGGCGTGGGACTTCCCTCGCAGCACGCGGGCCAGATCTTCGATGCGTTCTTTACCACCAAATCTCATGGCACGGGCATGGGACTTCGGATCAGCCGCTCGATCGTTGAATCGCATGGCGGCCGCTTGTGGGCTGCCGACAACTCTCCGGCCGGTGCAAGCTTTTACTTCACTCTACCTCGGTGAGGTTTTGCAGGAGCCATTTAGGCGCCCTCTTTTTTCCAGCGCTCTTGTTGATCGGCGTATCCGCCGCTACGTTCACCACTATGCCACCTGTCATCGAGATGCGGACCTACAAGATCCGGCCGGGAAAGCGGCAAGAGGTGATTGAGATCTTCACCTCCAGGTCGATCCCGGCACACCGGCAGATCGGGATGAAGATTCTGGGGCCGTTCCTTTCGATCGAGGATCCGGACACCTTCTTCTTTATGAGAGGCTTTCCCGACCTGGCCTCCCGGGAGCCGATGAAGAGCCAATTCTACGATGGCCCACTGTGGAAGGGTGAGCTCGAGCAGCGGGTGATGCCGCTCATCGAAAAGTACGAGTCCGTCCTGGTAGAGGATACCGTAGGGCTGTTCGGCGAATGGACCGGTGCGGATTGAGTAACGTCTCGCTGTCGAAGGCCGAGGACGATCAGATCCAGAGGAAGCACCGACACGCTGTGATCTATCAGTGACCTCTCCCTTAGACCCTTCCTGCAAAGGTGTCACTCAGGTAGTGCTCCTCGTCCTGCAGGGTGCGCTCAGAGCTGAGGAATCGTGCCCACACCTTCTGCTCGTGGCCTACCGCACCCAGTTCCCAGACGCAGAATGTTCCTCGATGCCGGCTGTCGAATTTGAACTCTGCGAAGCCCGGCATCGCGGAGTTCTCCTTGTAGAAGATCGTCTCCCAGAGCTCATTCGAGCCGCGCCACGTACTCAGAAGCAGAAAGTAAAAGTCCGAGCTGCAGCGGTGCAACACCACGAAGCCCAGCTCCCGGTCCGCGCCCACTCGTTCGGCCTTCCCTTCGGCGGTGAGAAAGGCGCGGGCCATCCTCTCGATGCTCTGGGGAACACCATCCTCTGCGCGGGCGAGGTTGTACCACTTCAACTGCGCATTGCCGGCGTTCAGCCGTTCGGACGCCGCGATGACTTTGGGGTAGTGCCGATAGTCTTTGGCAACGAAACGGAGCTCGTTCATCAGCCTAGTTTTACACGCCTCAACGCCAACGTCACGCACTCCACTTCGAGCTGCTCCCGCGAACGGGACGAGCGAGGGCCCTGCGGTTAAGCGGTACGACCGGAAGTGGCCAGGTTGTCAGCAGACATCGCAGCGTCAGCGGGCAGGATGAACTGAAAGGCGGCGCCTTGGGATCTGTTCGGCGTAACCCATAGCTGCCCTTCATGTGCCTCGATAATCGAGCGGCAAATCGACAGGCCCATCCCCATGCCATGGGATTTTGTCGTGAAAAGCGGACTAAAAATCTGTTCGATGTCCTTCGGCTCGATTCCCGTTCCAGTGTCCTCCACCGATACCATCACGCCGCCGGAGTCGTGAACTTGGGACTTCACGCACAGCACCCGCGCCCCGTCCGTGGCCGCCATCGAATCGATCGCATTACTGATCAAGTTCAGGAGCACCTGCTGCAGCTGGACTCGATCCCCTTTTACCCGCGGCAGCCGTTCGTTCGGTTCGGCTTGGACCGAGACCCGTTGTGTTTGCAGCTCGCCACGCAGCAAAGCGAGAGATTCCCGGACAAGCTCGTTGAGATCGAGCGAAGTTCTGGTCCGCACATCCTTCCTGAAGTTCGCTCGAATACTTTCGATCATCGCTCCCGCACGATGGCCGGTAGTCACGATTTGCTTGAATGCTACCTTGGCCTGGTCGACGTCGGGCGTCGCACGATCAAGCCAGCGGAGCCCGGTGCCGGCATTTGTGATCATGGCCGCCAACGGTTGTTTGATTTCATGAGCGATCGAAGCCGACACCGCGTCCCCGGTTATGGACACCGCGTCCCCGGCCATCAGCCGCGCCAAGCGCTCGCGACGTTGCGCCAAAACCGCGCGGAGCGCTCGCGCATAGAGCGTTGTTGTCTCGTACAACAAAACAAAGAGGACGAGACTGCCGGAGATCACTCCCATGACCCGGCCCCCGTACCAGCCAACGCTATAACGAGCCGGAACCGGGAACGAAATCAAACATATTTCTATCACGTACGCGCACATCACTACGATAAGCCACAGATCAAGCACTGAGCGTCGCCGCGTCCAGAGCACAACGCCTGCAAGGAGGCTCAACAGCGATGCAAATCCGGCTGCGTACGGCCAGAGGGCCGAAAGATGAACCGTGTCGAGCATCAGGCCGGGGAGTCGCTCATCGCCCGCAGTTACAAGAATTGCCAATGCAGACACGATGCCCGCAGTGATAGCAACACTGGAAAGGATGGCCGCACGCACGGATCCATGCCACAACCGCTTGTTTGGATCGCCGTCCTTTAGCAAGGCATAGGCGATTACGAACGTGGGGAAACCGGAGTGCCACAGGATGTAGAGCCAAGCTGTGCTCTGCAGCCCTGCGCGAAGCAGGCCACCTGGCGCGAATACGCCTGGAAACGTCAGCAGCCATGGCACCAAGATAAACGCAGTGAAGAGATATCCACTCGATATCACGAGGAGTGCACGCGAACGCAGGATGGAGAACTGCGCGAATAGCAAGAGCGCAGTAATCGAGTCATTCACAAACATTGCAGTGGCATACATCGGGACGAATGGGTCGATGCGTGCGAGTTGGACACCCCTGAGGGGCCAGGTGATGATGAAAAACGCGACAAGCAAGACCAGCACGACGCGAAGAGCGAGTCGCTTTTGCGCCAGACTTGGCGACAAGCTCGAAATGATAAAGTCCTGCTCCTCTGGAGCGAGTCCCGCCGTAATAGTCCTCACTGTCGATACCCTCTCGGCTCTCGCGCCGCTGGAGTTCGGAAGCGAATTCTAGCGCCAAGCCCGTTTGGCCGCCCAGGAAACCTCTACTCTGGGTGCTTTACTTTTCGTATTGGTTGGCCTGCCTGGCTGGAGCATGGTCGCGACACCGAGTCGCCCATCCCTCCAAGGCCAATGAAGCCCACAGGTGCCGATGGATTCACTCTTCGATTGCCCGTCCGACGGTACGAAGATGTTCACGGAATCCCAATCGCGGGTTCTTCGCACGACGCGCGATGTATTCTTCGAACCGTGCCTGCGCGCGAAAACTGGTTCCGCTGCGCATCTTGTCCGCCTGTTCGCGCTCGGTCGTGCGGATCGCCTCAGCCGCTGTGACGATGGCCGGCAAGCGATCCTCGTCCAGGAAAATGACACCGTCGGCGTCTGCCACAACGAAATCGGAGCTCGTGAGCACGAAGGGTCCGACACGGGCCCACGATAGAGCGTCGGGTGAGCGAGGATCGACTCGCTGGGGACCTGTCGGTACGGTTCCCAGGGAGAAGATTGGCAGCCCGATCTCAATCAATTCGTCGGTGTCGCGATGAAGCCCCCAGACGACCATGCCCCCAATCCCGGCAAGCATCGCCTCGAGAGCGACCAGATCGCCGATGCATGCCTCATCCAGACGGCCCCCATTGTCGATCACCAGGACGTCGCCGCGCTCGGTGCCCGTCAGGGCTTCAAGGACCGACGAGAGTGTAAAGTTTCTCTGGCTCTAGGGGGTTCGAGGAGTTCGTGGTTTTATTCTCCGGTCATGGCCGCTCCCTTGCAATTCTGGTTCGACCTGGCCAGCACGTATTCCTACGTAGCGGCGCTGCGCATCGAGCGGGCCTGCGCGAGCACAAGCGTGCCGCTCGTGTGGAAGCCGTTTCTTCTCGGGCCGATCTTCTCTCAGCAGCTCGGCATCAGCGATTCGCCGTTCAACGCAAATCCCGTGCGTGGTCGCTACATGTGGCGCGACCTCGAGCGTCTCTGTGCGAAGTATGGCCTCTCGTGGCGACGGCCGAGCGTTTTTCCTCGCAACAGCGTGCTTGCGGCTCGCGTGCGCCGGCGCGACCGAAGGCTGGGAGCCGCAGTTCGTGCGTGCTGCCTTCTGCGCGAATTTTGCCGAGGCGATGCAGATCGGCATCTTCGGGGCGCCTTCCTACGTCGTGTCCGGAGAGCTGTTCTTCGGGCAAGATCGGTTGGAGGATGCGGTGGGGTGGGCGTCACAGTAGGCATGCTGTGGCGGAGGAGGAGAAGCCGCGGCGGCCTTGACTGGCGCCTGGAACAGATCGACTAATTCTGCAATACGGCGGGGTAGAGCGATGGCTGCGGACAGGGGCAAAGGCAGCATTTCGAGCGCCGGGACGCCAATGCCGCTGGCGTACGAAAGGATGTCGAGAGCGGAGCTAATTAAGATGCTCCGCCAGCTAGAGGCCGACCCCCGGTTGAAAGGGCTCCGTCTCGAAAGCGTGCGACTCAGCCACGACCTGGAGGCCCAGCGGATCGATCTGGAGACGCACAGCCGGGAGCTGCGCGAGGCGCGTGAACTCCTCCAGGACTCTCGAGACCGTTACGCTGGTCTCTACGATTTCGCCCCGGTCGCCTACTGCACGCTAGATTCGGACGGTCGGATCCAGGAGGCAAATTTGACGGCGGCGTCGCTCTTCGGCTTGGACCGGGGGTTCTTGCTAGGTCGGCTCTTGAGCTCGATCGTTTCCGTGGCGGATCCGCAGGTTCTGCGCTCCCACCTCAAACAATGCTTCACCCAGAAAACTCTAATTTCCACCGGGATGACCCTGTCCATCGGAGATCGTGGATGGGCTCATCTTCAAGTGGTGAGCAGTCCCGTCTTGGGTCCGGATGGATCGGTCAAGCAGTGCAAGACGGCGTTGATGGATATTTCCGCTTTGAAGGGTTCCGAGACCAGGCTTCGGCTGCTCGCCAAGGCCACCGAGATCTTGGCTTCCTCCTTTGACTACGTTTCAAACCTCAAGAGAGTCGCGCTGCTGACGGTTCCAGCGCTGGCGGACGTCTGCGTCGTCGATCTCTTGGACGATCCCGGGCAACTTCGTCGAGTCGAAACTGTTCTGGCTGATCCGGATAACCGGCAGGTGGCGGAGGCATTGCGCCGCCTTGCACCGCGGCTCGATGGTGAGGCTGCCAAGCCAAGGAAACCGCGCGCAAAGGACGGGATCTCGGTCTCTATATCGCTAAGGGCATTGTGGAGGCGCAGGGCGGCACAATCTGGGTCGAAACCGAATTGGGTGTCGGCACCACCTCCTTCTCCAGTCTGCCCCTAGCGGAGTGCGGTGCGCCCCAAGCTTCAACGCCATGACACTTGCATCACCGCTTTTCATCACCCGCTGCGGATCCCCAAGAAGGCTCGCAGCACCGTGATCGGATGGAGGAGCTGGGCGCCGAGGCGGCCCTTCAAGCTCGTCGGATCGGAGAGCACGCCCATTTGCTGCAACACGGTCGCTCGGTCGTAGTAGATGCGCTCACCGGCAAGCCGGTCACCCTCGTCGAAGGTGAAGAAGGCGCAGAGAGGAAAGCTGAATCGCCGCCCGGTCGCAGGCAGCCCTCTCCACGCACCCGAGTGCGTACCGGTCAACTGAACCTCGAGCACGACCCCGTCCTCGGTCACGTGATGGCGCTTTACCTCAATCTGAAAGTCGGGTGCCGCACGCAGAAGATCCTCGTAATAGCTGCGCACTGCATCGAGCCCCTGATGGTGCTCGGCCCAGGGCTCGTCATCGTAGAACCCGGTTGACCCAAAGGTGGACATCAGACCATCGAGATCGTGCGCATTTTCCAAGCGAACATGCTCCTCGACTCGCTGGAGTCGCCGAACTCCCCGGGAATCCATTTGACTTTCCTCCCAACTCGAACTCGGGACTCAATCGCGTAGCACGAAACGATAAGCCCCGGCAGCGAGCGTGGGTGCGCTGCGCCAAGCCACGAGAACGGCACCCACTACCCATAGCAGCGTGTAGATCCACCACAGCCGCAGGTAATCGGGGCCGGTGAAGAACTTGAACACATAGCCGGCACCGATGGCGTTGACCTCTGCATGCATGAGCATCGTGATGAACACGCTCTGGCCGCTCGAGTTGAACAGCCAGGCGGTGATGACGCTGGCGGCGAATACGCTCGCCACAAACGGAGGCAGGAGGTTCCAGGAAAATTCGGTACCAAAAAGCGGCAGATGCCACAGCGCCCAGAAGAAGCCCAGGACGAGTGCCGCCCTGAGTGCGCTGCGACGACGCATAAGCTCAGGCAGCGCGTAGCCGCGCCAGCCGGGTTCTTCGCCGAGGCCCACAAATAGGAATCCGAAAATGAACCGATCGATGATCTCCGGCCACTTGGCCCACGCTTCGGGTGCCGGCATGGGCGCCCCGGCGGCGAGGTTCAATCCCAGCGCCAGAGAGACGAAGACCACCGGCAGCAGCAGGGCGATGAGGTACCAGCGCCCGCCAAAGCGCACGCGGACGATCCGCAAGAGCACCGCCTTGAGGCCGGCCCAGCCGCGGCTGACGACCGCGACGATCAGCGCTGCGACGAGTACGCCCAGGGGATTGATGCCCGAGGCCTTAACGCCGAAGAACGACAGCAGCCAGGGATACCAGGAAAGCAAGAACGCCAGCGGGAAGAATACCCACAGGGGACGCTCCACGAAGACGGCCTTTACTGGATTCGCCAGTTTCCCCTCACCCTATCCGAGTAGGGCTAGGCGCCTCCGGGTTGCTTGTTGCAGTCGTCCTCGCCCATCGGGACCTACTTGACCACGCAACTTGCCTCGGCCGCTCTTTAGCATCGAGAAAATTGTGGCGTTTGATATCCCGTGACTGCGAGTCATCGCAAACGGACGTAAAAAGACGACACGCCGCGCGAAGGTGGAATCTGAAGAGGAAAATTCCAGCGCTTTCACATCGCGATCGAGCGCTGGCCGCGTTGAAGGCCAGTGACCGAAAGATCGCGCGGCTCATCGATGCGACTGAACCCATCGATCTCAAGGTCTGGCGCAAAGCGCAGGCGGTGGACGATCCCTTTGGCGTGCTCGTCTATTCGATCATCGGCCAGCAAATTTCGGGATTTGCTGTTCGGGCCATTGCCGGACGTCTCCGCGAGCGCTTCGCCGGGCGAATGCCGTCGCCCGCCGAGTTGCTTGCCATGGATCCCACTGCTCTCAAAAGCGTCGGTCTGTCGCGGATGAAGGTCGAATACCTCCGGTCGCTGGCCGAGCATGTGATTTCAGGCGAGCTTCAAATCGACCACCTGGACAAGCTTTCGGACGATCAGGTTCGCGAGCAGATTACGGCCAGCAGAGGTCTCGGGCGCTGGACCGCGGACATGTTTCTGCTGATCAATCTCCAGCGGCCCGACATCCTGCCGATCGGCGACCTCGGTATCCGATCCGCAGTTCAGCGCCTCTACCGGCTCGATCACTTGCCTAGTCCGCGCGAGGTCGACGCGATCGGGGAAAAGTGGCAACCCAACCGCAGCCTGGCGAGCTTCTACCTGTGGGCATCGAACAGGCAGAGGGCGAAGCCGGCGAGCCAGCCGCCGAATCGGCGAAGCAAGAGAACGATGTGAAGGCGCCCGAGGCCGTGGTCCGGATATTGAGCAGTCCGCTCGAAAGAGCGACGTATAGTGAATGGATGCCTACCACTGTCCCCTTGATCAGTGTCCCGAGCCTGGTTTTAACCGTAAGGCCTGCACAAGTCGGGAAGGCGGTGGTGCTTCCCTTGGTCGTGCTGGCGGGCTCGCTCTTTCTGTTTGTGCTCACTCCAATCTTGAACAGCTTTGTCTGCTCCCAGGAATACGAGGCGGATATGTACGGCCTCGATGCCACCCGACAGCCGGATGGCGCTGCTCAAGCGGCGATTCATCTGGGTGAGTACCGCAAGATGGATCCCGGCGCCGTCGAGGAATGGCTCTTTTATGATCATCTAAGCGGTCGCAATCGCATTTACGCCGCGATGCGCTGGAAAGCGGAAAATCTCCGGCGTCATTCCGGCCTTCGCCATGAACTCCGCCGATTTTTCACACCCTTCGAAGACGCAGCACTAGGACGAGCAAGAAGTTGATTACGAACAACACATGCAAGCAGACGTGGAGAAGGTTGGGGCGGGGATTGTCGCCGCGAGCGGGAAGGACCTGCCGGGTCCCCTCGTACATTCTCGCGTAATCCAGCTTGCGTTCCACGGTGGTGCCGAAAAAGTAGGGCACGTACCACATCGCAACCGCGAAAACTAAGCTCACTCCGCAGTAGAGGACCCAGTAGTCCACCACGAACCACGGTCTGGGCTGGTTCCAGAAGTAGATCGCGAACGCAACCGCCAGACCCGGAAAAGTGGAGTTGATCAGCGTCGCCAGCCACAGCTTGCGCCGTCCCACAACGGCCTGAACCTGGGCGCAGTGGGCCCAGCCGGAAATGTTGACGAGATCGTGCGATGCCACTACGAAAAACTGCAGCGTGAATCCTGCGGTTCCAGTCCATCCCAGCCTTGTTCCAGGAAGCGCGTTCCGCAACGCCTCAGCGACAAGAGCATCATAGTGCTTATCCACGGGAGGAACGTCTAAATGAAGCTCTATTTCAAGCCGGGATCCTGCTCCTTGTCGCCGCACATCGTACTGCGCGAGTTGGGCCTTCCATTCGACCTCGAGCGAGTCGATACGAAGGCAGCCAAGACCGCAACAGGCCAGGACTTCCACTCGATCAACCCGAAGGGCTACGTGCCTGCGCTTCAGCTCGACGAAAGTGCGGTGCTTACGGAGGGGGTCGCCATCGTCCAGTACCTGGCAGATCGCAGGCCAGAGGGGCGGCTCGCTCCCGAGCCCGGCTCCCTGGAGCGCTCCCGACTGCAGGAGTGGCTCAATTACATCGCCACCGAATTGCACAAAGGATTCGGCGGACCGTTGTTCGCCAGCGCCTCGGAGGAAACAAAACGAGCGGTGCGGGAGGCGTACGGCAAGAAGTTGGATTTCGTCGCCCAACACCTCCAGGCGCGCGAGTTCCTGCTCGGCGAGCGATTTACCGTCGCCGACGCGTATCTGTTTACGGTGCTGACCTGGTCGAAAGGCCGCGGCATCGAGCTTGAGCGTTGGCCCGCATTGAAACGGTACTTCGACCGTATCTTGGCACGGCCTGCGGTCCGCGCGGCGATGCAGGCCGAGGGCGTGCTCTAATTCCCTCGTTCCCTGTCGGAGTCGCCGCAGAATTTGCCGATCGCGTCCAGAAGGTCTTGGAGCAGGAACGGTTTTTTCAGATAGCCGGATGCGGAGACTTGGAGTGCGTCCTCTGTGATGTTTTCCCGAGCTGAAACAACGACGACTGGGATCTTTGAGAGCAGAGGGTCTCGCTGTTGCTCGGCGCGAAATTCCCATCCGTTCATCACCGGCATCATCAGGTCCATGAGAATTACCGAGGGTGGGGTGTGCAGCATCCGGAGTACCGTGAGTGCCTCACGGCCATTGGACGCGGAAATGGCATGGTAGCCTTGCTCTTCGAGAGCGCCGACCAGGGCATGGCGGATGTCTGGATCGTCGTCGACGACCAGGACATCTCGGCTCGAGACGTTTCGAAGCACGGAACTGAGTCTGGCGACGTCTCCGGTCCGGGCGTTGGCCGGTTTGGATGCAAGTCTCACTGACTCGATTGTGAGCGAATCTGCGCCGCTGTCGTGCCCGCCATACTCACTCGCTTCAAAGTCGTCCACGCACGTTCTCCTCGAACGATACGCATTTGCACGCAATGAGCCAGGTAGCGGGCCGCAATCGGGAGGGCGATTTCAAACGGATTTCACGGGCATGGTGCGACCTGCGGGAGCGTTCGCGCAGGAATTGCGCTTGGGAGGAAGGGCCCGCGCAGGAATTGCGCTCTAAAGGGATGGCACCGGGGTAGCGATCGCGGCGAGATTCTTTCGAGCCAGGGCGTAATCGGGGTTGAGGTGCAGCGCCGTCTGAAGCTGTCGCTGAGCATCCTCGTAACGGGCGGCCAGGGCGTAGGCGCAGCCGAGATTGTGACGAGGCCGGGCCTTTGCGGGAGCTGATTGCACTGCGCTTTCCCAGAGCGCAACTTCGCTGCGATAGTCGCGGTTTCGCATCGCCGTCATTGCGATCAACGCCAGTGCCGCGGCTCCGGCGGCGAGGTGCGCCCAACGCCGTTGCCGCTCGGATGCAAGCAGGCGCTGCAGGCCGACCGCGGTCGCGAGATAAAACCCGAGTCCAGCGAGATAGAGCTGTCGATCATTGACCACATCCAGCCTCGGCACGATCGAGTTGGTCGGCGCCAAGTGGATGAAGAACCACAGAATGGCGAAGCCAACCACCGATCGCCTTCGCGCCAGAACGATGCCCATCGCCGCGAGCGCGCCAAGGAAGGCGGCCTTGGCGACCGCTCCCGACGTCCACAAACCGCCCGAGGGAAGTTCTGGGTCGATGCTGAGGTGAACCGGCCAGAGCAATTGACGGAGCAGATAAATGATCGCGTTTGCCTGATTGGCGAGGTTCTCGGACCCGCTCCTCGTTTCGAAGCTCACCTCGATCAATCGGGCGTAGCCGGAGTGGAGCGCGAGCGCGATCAGCGCGGCCAGCAGGAGCATCCAGTGTCCCGCTTGGTGCGCGGACATCGAAAGCCGAGGCTGGTCCCTTCGGTCCATCACCATCTCCAGTAGCAGCAGCGCGAAGGGAAGGGTGACGGCGATCTCCTTGGTCATCAACGCCAGCGCGAACAACATCGGAGATACAAGATGGACGTAGACGGCCGATCCGGTTTTCCTTCCCTTCTGGTACGTGACCAGGCTCCCCAGATAGAACATCGCCATCAGCGACGTCGAGCGGCCGCTGACGTACGTGACTGCCTCCGTCTGCACCGGGTGAAGGGCGAATGCCAGTGCGACGGCGACCGCCAGGAAATTCGAGCCGCCGCGGCACTCGGCGGATTCCCGGCCGGAGGCGAGGAGGCAGCAAAGCCGATACACCAGAAACGTATTGGCGGCGTGAATCCCCACGTTGACGAGATGAAATCCCACCGCGCCCAGTCCCGAGACCCAGTTGAGCATATAAGACAACTTGAGCACCGGGCGGATACCGCCGTCGGCCAGCCACGCCGAGAACGAATGCACGGACGAGTTGTTGACGATTACCGAGTAATCGTCGAACTGAAACGGCCCTCCCAATGAATTGACGTACGCCGCGGTGATCGCTGCGAACAAGACGAGAATTGAGAAATGCCGTTCGTTTCGCACGGTCTACTTTCCGAACAAGCGGCGAACGGGGTCGACCAGGCTTTTCGTCTGCTGAACCGGATCAGGACTCGCCGGGCGACGAGCTTTGCGCGGTTGGGAAGTGTAATCGCGTTCAATTTGTGGAGGAGGTGGAGGCTTGCAGGGGCCCTCCAGCGAGTTGATCTGGTTCGAGACGAACGTCTTCTCGGCGAAGTACCCGACCGTCTCCTCAATTGCATAGCTGATCAAGGGGGCATGCTTCCTCTCGAAGCGGTCCTTAAAGCCCCCGGGCGTCGAGACGCTGCTCACCACCGCGGATGCGCTGAGCGTCTTCAAGCAGGCGTCGCGGTGCTGCTGCTCATGTACTCGCGCGCTCTCTTGCATGCAGGCGGTGGCCCGCTCGTTCACGCTGATGTTGCAAAGATTGTCCGTATCGCCGCTCGCTCCGGTCGGAAGCTTCCCCGCCGCGTTGCGATCGAGAGCGGCTTGCACCGTGTCCCGCATCTTCTGCGCCTGGGCCGGTGTGTAGTAAATCGGCCGTCTCTCCTTCAGCATCTGGCCCTGGAGATTGGTGATTTCTGATTGGAATCCATCCAAGGCGATCTTGACTTCCTCGCTTCGATGTTTCAGGTCGGCGAGATCCATGCAGCCGCAAGTGCCCGCCTCTGACGATCGGGCGAAAGATGAAACGGCGAGTGCGGCCAGAAGCAAAGACGGAGCTAGGAAACGCTGCATGATGCACCTCGGGGTAAATTGAAGGGCTTCCAGAGCTAAGGCGCCAAAAACAAGAAAAGCGTCTCATCGGCCAGCCGAGCGCCTCTGGCGTCTCTGGCGGCACGCGTCCTAGCGTCTGTGCATCGTCG
>Ga0099794_10000050_pt1 | contig 47670 bp, 43 predicted proteins | sample Rivendell_Oct201_10_FD_77320 | JGI IMG/M metagenome (GOLD analysis project Ga0099794, IMG submission 77320) | Vadose zone soil microbial communities from the Eel River Critical Zone Observatory, Northern California, USA -... | ecosystem: Host-associated > Plants > Roots > Rhizosphere > Soil ... | reverse complement strand
GCGATAGCTCTTGGCCAGCGTGTCGGACGCTTCGGCGTCCTCGATTGGCAGGATGCGCGGCAGCGCTTCGATCAGCGTGATCTTCACGCCGAACGCCTGAAAGATGTCCGCGAACTCCATGCCGACCGCGCCCGCGCCGATGATCGCGAGGGATTCCGGCACACGCTCGAGCAACAGCGCTTCATCAGAGGAGATGACGATCGTCTTGTTGATTTCGAGGCCGATCTGGGGAATGCCTTTGACACGGGAGCCCGTCGCGATCACGACGGCCTTCCTTGCCTCGAGCACGTCGCTGCCGACCTTCACTTTCCTGCCGGGCTGCACGACACCGGTTCCCTTCACGACGGTGATCTTGTGCTTCTTCATCAGGAACTCGACGCCCTTGGAGTTCTGATCGCTCACTCGCCGGGAACGCTTCATCGCGACGCCGTAATCGGTCTTCACGCCGCTCGCTTCGACGCCGAAATCCTTCGATTCCTTCAAGAGGCCGGCGATGTACGCGGAGTGGAGCAGCGCCTTGGTCGGAATACAGCCGATGTTCACGCACACGCCGCCCAACTTCTCCTGCTCGACGACCACGGTGCTCATGCCGAGTTGGGCGCTGCGAATCGCGCAGATGTAGCCCGCCGGGCCGCCGCCCAGAATGATCACATCGAATGATTGGGCCAAGAGAACTGTCCTTGCTTGAGAGTCGGTTGGAAGGTCGGAAAGTTGGAATGTGTCTCATTCCATCATTCCAGCTTTCCAACTTACAACAGCATTGCGAGCGGATTCTCCAACATCTGTTTCAGCGTCTTCAGGAACGCCGCTCCCGTCGCGCCATCGATCACGCGGTGGTCGCAGCTCATCGTCAACCGCAGCCGTCTCCGCACGCTGACCCGATCGCCGTCCGGCACCGCCTTCGGTGCGATGGTGCCGATCGCAACGATCCCCGCCTCGGGTGGATTGATCACGGCGGTGAACTGATCGATGTCGAACATCCCGAGATTCGAGACACTGAATGTGGAGCCTGTGTACTCCTCTGGCTTGAGGCGGCGGTTGCGCGCCTTCCCGGCCAGGTCGCGGGCCTCCGCGCCGATCTCGCTCAACGATTTCAGGTCCGCATTGCGAATCACCGGCGTGATGAGGCCGTCTTCGATGGCGACCGCCATGCCGATGTGCACTTCGTTCCAGTACCGAATGTGGTCTTCCTGGAACCAGGCGTTGCACGCCCGATGGTGCACCAACGCCAATGCGACCGCTTTGATGATGATGTCGTTGAACGAAATCTTTCCGCCGCCCCCGCTCCCTCCGCCCCCCCCCTCTTCACCGAGCTGCTTGTTGAGCGCCTCGCGAGCCTCGGCGGCGCGCTCCATGTCGATCTCGGTCGTGAGGAAGAAGTGCGGCACCGGCCCAAGCGAGGCCGCGAGCCGCTTGGCGATCGTCTTGCGGATCTGGGTGAGGGGGACGTCCTCGTACGGGACACCGGTGCGCGGTGCGCGGTCAGCGGTGCGTGGGGTAGCGGAGGCTGGAGCGGTCGCCGCCTGCGCGGCCGGGGCACGCTCCACATCGCGTTTGACGACCCGCCCGCCCGGACCGGAGCCCTGCACCAGTTTCAGGTCAACGCCCGCGTCCTTCGCCATTCGCTTCGCGAGTGGTGATGCCTTCACCCGCGTTGCGGCAGGCGGAGTGACGGGTGTCGACTGTGCCGGTGATGGAGCCGGCGCCGCAGCTCGAGGGGACATGGTTGGCGTCGGCGCAGGTTTGTCTTCCCGCGCACCATCGACCTTCTCACCAGGCTTCCCAATCCACGCGACGACGTTTCCGACGGGCACCGTGCTGCCTTCGGGAACGACGACTTTGATGAGCTGGCCATCCGCCCGCGCCACCAGCTCCATAATGGCTTTATCGGTTTCGACCTCGGCGAGCGTATCGCCCGACTTCACCGCGTCGCCTTCGTGCTTCGTCCACTTCACGAGTCGCCCTTCCTCCATCGTGGGCGAGAGCGCCTCCATGTGGACTTTGGTAGCCATCGGCGCTTACTCGAGGTACAGCACGCGCCGCGCGGCCGCGACGACCTTCTCGGGCGACGCCTTGGCCGCGCGCTCGAGCACCTTGTTGTACGGCATCGGCACGTCGGCCTGCGTGACGCGCTGGACCGGCGCATCGAGATCGTCGAACGCACCGCGCTGAATCAAGTCCACGATCTGCGCGCCAATGCCGGCATGCGGCCAGCCCTCCTCTACGACGACCGCGCGGTTCGTCTTGGCGACCGACTCGAGAATCGCGGCTTCATCGAGCGGCCGCAGCGAGCGCAGGTCCAGGACTTCCGCGGAGACATTCTGTTCGGCGAGCTGCTCGGCGGCTTTGACGGCAACCGTCAGGGTTTTCGAGTGACAGACGAGCGTCACATCCGAGCCCTCGCGCTTGATGTCCGCGCGCCCGATCGGGACGATATGCTCGCCATCGGGGACGTCGCCCTTGATGTTGTACAGCATCTCGCCTTCGAGCACGATGACCGGATTGTTGTCGCGGATCGCCGACTTGAGGAGACCCTTGGCATCGGCGGGTGTCGCGGGCGCGACGACTTTCAGTCCGGGGATGTGCGAGAGCCAGCTCTCCCAGGCCTGTGAGTGTTGCGAGGAGAGTTGCAGCGCGGCGCCATTGGGTCCGCGGAACACGATCGGCATGGGAATCTGGCCGCCGGACATGTAGAGCATCTTGGCGGCTGAATTGACGATTTGATCGAGCGCCAGCACCGCGAAGTTCCACGTCATGAACTCGATCACGGGCCTGAGACCACCCATCGCGGCGCCCACTCCGATGCCGGCAAAGCCCAATTCGGCAATCGGCGTGTCCACGATCCGCTGCGGCCCGAATTCTTCCAGCAGTCCCCGGCTCACCTTGTAGGCGCCCTGATAGACGCCGACCTCCTCGCCCATCAGGAAGACGTTCGGATCGCGCTGCATTTCTTCGCGCAGTGCCTGGTTCAGCGCATCCCGATAGGTGAGCGTCGCCATCGCTCAGTCGACCAACACGTCGGTGAAGAGCTCGTCCGGTTCGGGATCGGGGCTCTCGTCGGCGAATTTCACGGCCTCCTCGACTTCGGCATGGATCTCGGCATCCATGGCGTCGAGCGCCGCCTGATCGATCACGCCTTCCTCTTTGAGCTTCCCGGCGAGATGCGTGATGGGATCGCGGGCCTTCTGCTCCTCTACTTCGTCCTTGGTCCGATAGACGCCGTGGAGCGGATCGGACATCGAGTGGCCCATGTAGCGATAGGTGCGGACCTCGAGCAGCGTCGGATGGCTGTGCTTGCGGGCCCGCTCGATTGCGCGCCGCGTCGCGTCGTAGACGGTCAGCACGTTCATCCCGTCGACCAGCTCCGCCGCCATGTCGTAGCTGCAGGCGTGCTCGACGATGTCGGTCACCGCCGCGACGCGCTCGAACGCGGTCCCCATGCCGTAGCGATTGTTCTCGCAGAGGAAAATCACCGGCAGTTTCCAAACCGACGCCATGTTCAGCGTCTCGTGAAACGCGCCGATGTTCACCGCGGCTTCGCCGAAGACGCACATGCAGACCTGATCGCCGCCCTTGTACTTGATCGCGAAACCGAGTCCCGCCGCGAGCGGAATGTGGCCGCCGACGATCCCATGCCCGCCCATGAAACGGCGGTTCACGTCGAACAGATGCATCGAGCCGCCTTTGCCCTTCGAGCAGCCCGTGGCCTTGCCGAACAGCTCCGCCATCACTGCGTTCGGGGAGATGCCCTTGATGAGTGCCTGGCCATGCTCGCGGTACGAGCAGATGACGTAGTCCTCGTCACGCAACGCGGCCAGCGCCCCAACACCGACGGCCTCCTGCCCGATGTAGAGATGACAGAAGCCACCAATCTTGCCGAGGGCGTACGCTTCCGCCGCTTTCTCCTCGAAGCGCCGGATCAGCAACATCTGCCGCAGCATCTTGACGTGCAGCTCGCCTTGCGTCGTGTCCTTGGGACTGCGGGCGGTGGCGGTCATGAGGTTGCTGCCTCGACTTGTTCCCAGGCGTGATAGCTGGAGCGCACCAGCGGTCCCGACTCGACATGACGGAAGCCGAGCGACATTCCGTAGCGCTTCAATTCGGTGAACTCATCGGGAGTGTACCAGCGCGCGATCGGCAGATGCTGCTCCGAAGGACGCAGGTATTGACCTAGTGTGATGATGTCGACGCCTTGGGCACGCAAATCGCGGATCGCGACGAGCAGCTCATCCCATTCCTCTCCCAGTCCGCAGATCACGCCGGATTTCGTAAGGAGGTCGGGGTTCATTTCCTTCGCGGTCCGCAATAGCTCGAGCGCGCGGGTGTAGCGGCCGCCCGGCCGCGCGATGCGATAGAGGCGGGCAATGGTCTCGAGGTTGTGATTGAGGATGTCGGGTCGCGCGGCGACAATGATGCGGAGTGCTTCGGGGTTGCCTTTGAAGTCGGGAATCAGCACCTCGATCGAGGTCGTGGGAAGCCGGCGACGAATTTCCGCGATACACGCGGCGAATATTTCCGCTCCCCCGTTCGGCAAGTCATCGCGATCCACGCTGGTGATGACGACGTGCTTGAGTCCCATCTGCGCGACTGCATCGGCCAGACGCTGCGGCTCGCCGACGTCCAGCGGAGCGGGAGTCCCATGCGCGACCGCGCAGTAGGCGCAATTCCGCGTGCAGACGTCCCCGAGGATCATGAACGTCGCGGCACGGTGCTCCCAGCACTCCCCGATGTTGGGACAATGGGCTTCTTCACACACCGTATGCAGCCGCAGGTCCCGCATCATGTGCTTCAGGGTCAGGTAGTTCGGCCCGCCGGGCGCTTTGACCTTTAGCCAGGAGGGCTTACGCGCGCTCTCGCCCGCGGCGGGAGCAGGAGGTGGGGGCGGGGGCATGATCTGGACGAGCGGTGCAGCCATGGAAATCGAAGATAGTCGTAGCTAAGAACGGAGGGTAGCCCGTTTTTCAACCGGACGGTTGATCACCGCCATTGTTCTTCAGGCGCCGAAGTTTCTCCTCGATCTCGGCCGACGTGCTGAGCGTTCCGTCCGCGATGTCGGCAATCTCTTCCGCTTCCCGCCACTGCCGCTCCAACTCCTCGGCCTCTGCCTGCTCATCGACCGCCATTTCGAGCGCGAGCCGCCGCTCGGGACGAAGTGCTCGGAGCGTCGTCTGACGATACGCGACATCGCGGACGAGCCATTCGGGCCCGCCGACTTGATCCACTTCGCGTGCGGCATCCTCGGCGCGTTTGCTGCCACGGCGAATCACGTTCAGGTACGGCAATCCTTGCCTCAGCACCTGAATCGCCGCAGTACCGGTGAGCTGCGCGCCCTCCTGGCGACAGCGCGGGCAGCTCAGCAGCACCGCCATGTCGGCGTGCGCGTCCGGAACCACGCGCGCGTGTTGCACGTGACGGGCGCGGAGCTCCATCACGCTGCCGCAATGCGCGCAAATGGGTGCCTCGTTCATCGAGACCTTGCGACTGCCAAGCAGGCGGAGATAGAACCAATCGACGGCGCGATGGACGTTCCACACGACCAGGCCGAAGCCACCACCCGCCGCCACGTTCGCAGCGATACCGAGGCCGATCGCGGCGACGGTCAGGGGCACAACGACTTTCATGCGCTCGCGCTGGCGGTTCCGCAAGCGCTCGCCGTAGCGCCAGGTCGCGAGCTCTACACGTGGCGGCTTACCGACGCGCACGAGGTCATATCGCTGCCAGCGAATCAGCGAGACCTGCGCGGTGGACGCCGCCACGCGGCCGAGGCTCGCCACGCGGGCGACGGCCTCGATTCGCTCCAGCCGATCATCGAATGGTGTGAGATTCCAACGACTGCAGCGCGGGCAAACGACCCACAACCGGCCCTTCCACTCGTCAAATGCAATCCGACGGCCCACCCCCAGACCGGATGGACCGCCGTCGCCGTCGAACGACGCGTTGCAGAAGGCACAAGTACGAAACACGACGCTACAATGCTGAAGACAGTTAGGAAGTAAAGCGTTCCGGGGCGAGAGAAGCAATCTCTATCTCGGATGTTCCTGTCGTCACGAGGCTTGCAATGATCTCGCCGGTCAGGGCGGCCAACAAAACGCCGTTGCGCCCATGTCCGGTCGCATACCACAGGCCTCTGACATCCGGATCGGCGCCGACGATCGGACGGCCATCCGGCGTCACAGGCCGCAGGCCCGCCCAGCTGCGCATGGGCCCACGGGAGGCGAGCGCAGGAAACAGTCGCGTGGCATTTGCGAGGATGTCCTCGAGCCCCGAGTCGGTGACACTGTGGTCGAATCCGACGTGTTCCATCGTGCTGCCCATGAGCGCTTCGCCGTCTCGCGCGACCACATATCCGTGATCATAGTACAGGATCGCGCGCGGCACGCCGGCGGGCCAGGGCAGCGCCGCCATTTGCCCGCGAACCGGTTCAACCGGTAAGGCGCGCGGGAGATGCTCGATGCGAGGCGACCAGGCTCCGGCGGCGATGATGACGTGCTCAGCTTTTATCTTGCCTGCGGACGTTTCCACCGCCGTCGCACGCCCGAGGATGGTGTTGATCCGCTGCACACGCGCTGCGACCACGACCACGCCGCGGCGCTTCGCATCGGCGAGCAGCGCGCGCGCGAGCTGGGGCGCGTGCACCGCACCGTCTTCGGGCGCGAACAGCGCGCCCAGACAGGGTGCCGCCGCGGGAAAGCGCTCGGCGACATCGCCGGCCTCGAGCCAATCGCAGCGCAGTCCGGCCTGTCTCTGGTGGGCGACCGCATCCCGCAGGCGCTCCGCCTCCGATTCGTCGAATGCCAGGGACGCGATCCCCTCGCGCCACAGCCCGATATCGATGCCGGTGGTTTCGATTAGTGAGGCGGCGAGGCTTCCATAGAGGTCGCGGCCCCGCAGGCCCAACGCGCGGAGCGACTCGTCCGTCCGTTCGATTTGCGCGCCGAGGATGCCGGCCGACGCGGCTGAGGCGGCGGCGGGTTCGGGTCCGGGTTCGCAGATTGCTACGCGGAGTCCGGCAAGCGCGGCAGCGCGGGCGCACGCCGCACCGATGATTCCCCCCCCCGCGACCAGCACTTCACACGACGAAACTTTGTGCGACATTTAGGCGTACGCTGCACACGCACCGGACACCACGGAGGGCATCATGTTCCGGAGCATTTTGGGGTTCGCACTTCTCGCCATTGTCGCGTGGTTCGGCCTCCAGCTGATTTTCGGGATCCTTGGCAGCCTAGTCGGTCTCGCGATGACCGTGCTCTGGCTCGCCGTCATCGGGTTTTTCTTCTATCTGGCGTTGCGGCTCATCAGCCCGCGCACGGCCGATCGCATCCGCGACATGATCAAGGGCCGGCCTGCCGACGCCTCTTAGGGCTCCAACCGGGCCAGTACGGCCCACGCCAACAACGGAAACAAAATCTCGTGGTGGCCGGTGAGCTGAATGCCGCGGCCACCCGCGAGCGTCGGTCGCTCGACGACGTTCACCCGCGGGCGGTAGTGGCGCTGCATGTCGCAATCGCACGCCGTGAAATTCTTGGGCTGTCCACCGTTCAGATTGCGCGCGACGGTCAGCGCCTTGAGAAACACTTCAGGCATGATCACGGCGCTGCCGAGATTCAGGACCACGCCACCGTCGTCGAGATCGGGCACCGCACCCGCGAGGCGCTTGAAATCGAGATGACTCGTGGCGCCCAGAGCGGCGCCATCGGCCGTGGGATGTTGGTGAATGATCTCAGCGCCGATCGCTGCGTGGACGGTCACCGGAATTCCCAACTCAGCACAGGCGAGCAACACCGAGGCATCGCGACCCGGTAAGTCTTTTCGCGCGCCGAGGTATGCGGCGAGCGCCTCGCCCGCACCCTGCTGCGTCTTCGCACCCCGCGCGATCGCCGCGTTCATCTCCCGGCCGGTCTCCTCCGCCATGCCGAACGTCCCATCGCCGAGGCCGGCTGCCACGTCTTCGCTGGTACCGCCGTAGGCGGCGAGCTCGAAGTCGTGAATGGCGGCGCTGCCGTTCATCGCGACGATCGTGATCGCGCGTCGCCGCATCAGCGCGATCAAAAGCGGGCCGAGACCGACTTTGATGACGTGCCCGCCCAGCATCGCGAGGACCCCGCGGCCACGTCCCGGGGCCGCGGCGATCTGGTCAACGACATATCGAAAGTCCTGCGCGGCGAGGACTTTTGGCAACGCGTCGATGAAGGCCTTAAACGAGCGATCAGATGGCAGCGGCGGCTCGGCTAGTAGTGAGGCGTCGACTTTGTTGGAGCGTTTGGCGATGGGGACTGTCTTGAGGCGGGAGAAATCGGCTTCGCGATAATCGGTCATTCCTGTCCTCCCGCAGGTACGACGTACTCCTTGAGCTTCAGCGTGACCTGACCGAACGAGAAGTTCGACTGGATCGCGAGCACGAGGCGTTGCGCGTCGTCCGAGAGCCAGATGTGCGTCTCGGATTTCTCCGCGAGGATCCCGCGGCCCTGGGGAATCTTGGGCCGAACAACCAGCGCTTGCCACTTTTTGCCGGCCACGCTGACGCGTTCGCGCCCCAGGACCTCGACGATTACGGGGTTGCGGTCGGGGCGAAAGTAGCGCGCATACTCGTATCGCTTCCCGACTTCGAGCGGCACGGTTCGAATCCAGTACAGAAATGCGGCATCATCGAGCGGCTCGAGCACCGTCGCGAACGTCGTGTCGCGCCCCTCCTCCCGATAGAAACCAGAGTCGGGAAAGATCTCGAAGCGGTGGTCGCGGTGCGTGCCGCGCTCGTCCTGGATCGACCAGTAGCGGCGCGAGCGGAAGTCGTAGCGTCCCACCCACGACTCGATCGTCTGATCCAGGTGGTACCAGAGCGCGCCCCCGCTGATGCGAAAGCGGAAGTGCACCGTCTCGGTGTTGTGCACGGTGTCGATGCCAACGACTTCCATCGCGGCGTTCCCGACACTGAAGATCCCGTATTTCGCGCTATAGGTCAGCCGCTCTCCGACGGGGAACGTCACGGCCGGAGCGACGCGAATCACCGCTTGAACCGTCGATGACGAAGCGGACGAACCGGAGTTCGTGAGGATTCCCGTGCATACCGTGTCTTGGCCCGCGAGCGGACGACTTGCTCCCGCTGCCAACAGCGCGAGCGCGACGACTAGCGCGCTCTTGCGCGCGGCGCTGATCAAGCCCCGCGAGCGCCACACATCGATCAACTGCTGCCAGGCTTTCGTCCGGGACGGTCGCTGCCTGCGGTCGTAGCGCGCCGCGCTGGGGACCATCTCCACGCGCCTGGCAAACGCGCCCAGGCGTGCCAGTAACTCTGCGTTCGCGACCCATCCTTCGGTGGTCAGCAGCGGAGCCTTCTCCCCGCCGCGGGTCGCCTGGCGCAGCACGATCAACCGCAGCGCGACAAATCCCGAAATGGAATCCTTGATCCCGCCGCCGACCCGCACCAGGCGGGGCGCCCACTGTCTCGCCCATCGCTCCGGCCAGCGCGCCCCCATCGTCCGATCCTGCTCGGCCACCACGAGATCGGCGCCGGATTCGAGGCGCTTCACCATCTCTTCCATGGTCTCCGGGGCGTGTACGAAATCGGCATGCAGGGTGATGGCGCAGTCGCGTTTCGGCCGGTCGGTGCGCTGCAACGCCAGCCGCAGCAGCTCTTCCAGACTGCGTGCGTAACCCTCCTGCGAGCGGTGCTTGACTACGGTGAGCGGTAGGACGCGCGCGTAGGTCGCAAGCACCTCCGCGGTACCGTCCGTTGACGCATCGTCGCAGGCGATGATCTGGTATTCCCGCTCAAACGCGGTGAAGACCTGCCGGACCTTCCAGAGGACCAGGCCGACGGTGCTCGCCTCATTGCGAACCGGCACGCAGACGTAAATCATGGCCCTGCAATCTAGGAGAGTGCCTGATAGACGTCCAAGACGCCGTCCGCCATCGCGCGTGCGCTGAACCGTGGAGGGAAGGGCGGGGGCACCTGGACCGGCCGGCGCAGCACGTCGACGACCTTCTGCGCCAACGCGTCGGCACTGCCCACCGGAACGAGCACGTCGGCGGGCAGGATCTCCGGAATCCCTCCGGCTGCGGTCGCGACGACCGGCCGGCCGAGCGCCAGCGCGTTCAGGATGACGCTGCCCAGGCCTTCCTCCTTGGAGGACATCACGAAGACGTTCGCTTCCGCGATAAGCGCCTCGACGCGCTCGACGTACCCTACGAGATGCACGCGGTCCTGGAGCTCGAGACGCGCGATTTCGGCTTCGATCGCGGCGCGCAGCGGTCCCTCACCCGCGATGATCCAATGGAGGCCCGGTTCCAGCCGGCGCGCGTAGTGAGCGGCTCGGACGAGGGTTCGCTGATCCTTGTGATCGACGAGCGCCGCCGCATTCACGGCGAGTGGGGTCTTGGCGGAGAGTCGCAGCTGGCTGCGCGTATCGAGCGGCGGCGTGGCGGCACGGCGGGTCTCGTCGGGGTCGATGCCGTCCGGCACAACCGTGATCGCGTCGGCCGCGATGCCGTCGCCGATGAGGATCTGCTTGACGGCGCCCGACACGGCGATGATGCGATCGGGACGCCGCCACGCGCCGAAGCGTCCCACGTGAAAATCCACGCGCCGCGTGGCCACGAGTGTCCGGTCCATCGCGACCGTCGCGGCGAGCATCAGCGCATGGCTGTCGTGGACATGAATGACATCCGGCTGAAAGGCCCTGATCGTCCGCCGCAGATGCCACCACGCCCGCGGGTCGAGCCCGATCTCCCAGGCGGTACTGCGGACCGTCACGCCGTCTCCGGTCACGCGTCGGGCCAATTCGCTGCTCTGTCGGGTGACGAGAATCTGCTCGAGCCCAGTTACGCGGCTGAGCTCACGAGTGAGTAACCAGACCTGATTCTGCCCGCCGCGCCATTCACGGCCGGAGTCAACCTGCAAGACCCGCATTAGCCTTGACGACTCCGGCGAGCACGCGACGCAGCGCATCGAGTTTGAATGGCTTCTGCAGGAAGGGGCGGCCCAGCTCTTCGAGGAATTGCAACGTGTCGCCCCGGACGGTATCGCCGGTGGCGAAAATGATCCGGTCGGCGACGGTCGGATGCATGCGCGCGAGCGTGTGAAACATCTCGCGCCCGCCGAGGCGGGGCATGCGCAGATCGCAGATGATCAGGTCGAACGGCTGTATGAGCGCGCGTTTCAACGCCTGGCTGCCGTCACGCGCGAGCACGACCTCGTGGCCCCAGCTCTCGAGTGTTGCCTGCATGTAGTGAAGGATGTGCGGCTCGTCATCGACGACGAGGACGCGCAGCCGTTCGGGCCGTTCTGCCGCCACCGCCGTCACCGAGGGCTCAGGCTCTCCCGCTCCCGGTCGCGCCGGGCTTAGTCCCCTGCGTTCGCCCGCCGGCAGCTCGACCGTGAACGTCGCGCCCCGGCCGCTTCCCGCGCCTCCCGGGTCCAAGGACATGCTGCCGCCATGCTCTTTTACGATGCCGAGACAGATGGAAAGTCCGAGACCGGTGCCTTCCCCTTCGGACTTCGTGCTGAAGAATGGCTCGAACACGCGCTGTGCGAGCGCCTCGGGAATTCCGGGACCGTTGTCCGCGATGCTGACGGAGATGCCATCCGGTTGGCACTGAGTGACGATCTGAATGCGTCCACCAGCTTGGGGACGGGCGCCCGCGATCGCCTGGGCGGCGTTGTTGATGATGTTCACGAATACTTGCTTGATCTGGTTTGCATGGACCTCGACTTCCGGCAGGCCCGGCTCGAACTCGAGCGTCAGCTCGATGCGGCCCGCGAGCAGCTGATTCCGGAGCAGTTGGTGCGTGGACTCGAGAATCGGCCGGATCGATTGCAGCTGCCGTTCGCCTTCCTGGCGACGCGCGAACGAGAGCAGGTTGCGTACGATCGCCGAGGCGCGCTCCGCCTCCTGACGAATCACCGCCAACGGCTCGGCCAATCGCGGCGGCACGTCGGACGCCTCGCCTAACAGGTCCGAAAAGCCGACGACGGAGGCGAGCGGATTGTTGAGGTCGTGCGCGACGCCCGCGATGAGCTGACCGATCGCCGACATCTTTTCCGATTGCAGCAGCTGCTCCTGTAAGCGCCGCTTCTCCGTCTGATCCTCGAACAGCAGCACGCCGGCACCAGGATCGTCCGTGGGGATCGCCGTGACCAGAAGCACGCGTTCGCCGGCGCGAACCTCGACTCCGTCGCCAGGGGCTGCCAGCAGCCGGGCAACAGGCTCGGCCCACGCCGGCGGAAGGAGCGTGAGCCAGGGGCGACCCGGCAGCGCCGTGACCGGCAGTTTGATCAGCTCCGCAAACATGCGGTTCGCACGGCGCACCGTGCCCTGCGTGTCCACGTAGCAAATCGCGTGATTGAACGCGTCTACGGTCTGCTCCCACTCGCGCTTGCCGCTCGAGAGCATTTCGACGAGCCGCGCGTTTTCGAGCGCGATGCTGGCCTGGGCGAGGACGGCGCGCGCGAACATGAGGGCGCTGTCATCGAGTGCGTTGCTGCGCTCGCCTTCGAGCGCAACGGCGCCGATGGTTCGCGAGCCCGCGACGATGGGCACGCCCAGCCAGCTCGCCGGGATGGGGCGGTCCGCGGTTGCACCCAGCTCGGCCGCGCGCCCCGCCACGCGATCGGGAAAGACGAGCGGGCCGCGCCGCAACGCCAGCTGCAGGAGCGGCTCGTCGGTGGTCGCGGGACGCGGCCCATTGTGATAGGCGACGGTCAGCCGGTTGGTGTCGAGGTCGAGGAGCAGCACCGACAGGCGGCCCGGAGCGAGCTGCTCGGTAAGCGCGCGCGCCACGACTTCGACGATCGAGGTGGGCCGAAACGCCCCCGCCAGCTCCTGCGAGAGTGTCGTGAGACGGCTCAGCACCTCCGCAACCGAGGCTTTCATCGCGCCTCGTCGAGGAAGCGGGTCGGGACGCGCGTCGCGGCATCGACGAGCGCCTCCGCCGACTTGATGAAGCGGACGACGATCGGCAGCGATCCCTGCAGCGCGACCTTGCGCTGCATGATGCCGGCAATCGGGCCGAGCTCCTTTTTGATGATCTGCTTCCAAAAGCGATATTCGGCCGTCAGCACGAAGGCAGCTTTTTGCGCCTCCGCGCGGGTGACGACGCGCGCGTCCCGGCAGACACCGCGGTCGAGATCGAGCCAGATGCCCACGTCCTCCGGCACGCCGATCAGTGGATTCGCGGGAACTACCAATGCCACGGGACCATGCGTCCACTCGGCGGACGCTTGCCGGTAGTCCTCACTCGCACTGATCGCCGCCCCGTAGGCGGCCACCCATTCCGCTGACGGGAAGGAATGTGCGGCCGTCGTCACGCGACGGCCCGCGCGAATCCGTCGAACAGGGCGCGTTCGGTCAGATCCTCAGGATGCCACTGCACCGCCAGCATCCAGGGCGCGTTTGCCTCGACCGGTTCGGCTGCTTCGATGACGCCATCGTCCGCCCACGCCACGGCCGTGAGCCCCGGCGCCAGATCACGGATTGCCTGATGATGTCGGCTGTTCACCGTTGCCGTGCGCGTGCCGAGTGTGCGCTCGAGTAGCGAACCGGCCTGTACCCGCACCGGGTGACTGCCCTTCTCGTCGCTGTGTGCCACGGGGCTCGGGCGCTCGCTCTCCAGGTCCTGATAGAGCGTACCGCCCAGTGCGACGTTGAGGATTTGGATGCCGCGGCAGATCGCGAGAATCGGGAGGCGACGCTTGCGCGCGGCCTCGATGAGGGCGACCTCCGCCGCGTCGCGGTCCGCGTCGACCTCGCCCAGGCGCGGGTGCGGAGACGCGCCGTAGCGTTGCGGGGCGACGTCCTCACCGCCGGTGAGAACCAGTCCGCGGACGCTCTGGAGTGCGGCGGCTGCGCGATCGGGGGCGATCATCGTCGGAATCGCGAGCGGCACGAGCCCGGAGCGTTCCAGAGCGTGCACGTACGCCGTGTTCAGAGTCACGCGCTCGCGACCATCCACCGATCGACGGGGCGCCGTGACTGCGACGGGCGCCGGCGTCACGACGTCGCGGACGCGGGACCGAAGAGAGGGCAGCGAGGGTTGCTGACGCTCGACCAGTCGAGGCGCACACCGTACAGGTTCAGCGCGTTGCTGCCGCCGATGATCGTGCCGATATGCGGGTGATTGACGGGCTCCGTGCCGTTGACGACGAGAACTCCCATGGCGCGTTGCGACGTGTCGTCCACGACAAGCACCCCGTAGCCCTGCGGTGGGAAGCCGGGACCCCGGTATTGCATCGAGAGACGGCCTTCCGCGTCACGACCCACGATCACCGCGGCTTCGCCCGTCTTCTGTTGCACGACCAGCGCCGGCAACGAATCGGGAAGGCCCCGCGGGGGATCGGTGATGACGGCGCGCGCGTTGGCCAGCTGCTGCGTGATCAGGGATGGACCGGCAATGAGCGCGATACCGCACGTGGGAGAGCCGCCGCTGCTGCGTCCACAGGCGGCGGCAGCCGCGAGTCCCATGCACAGGAAAGCAGAACCGCGAATCATGGGCTGCAATGTAACGCTAATGCGCCCAGACAGCCGTGAGTGTAACCGTACGCACGGGTGCCAGCGTCTCAGGGACCAGGTTGTAGATGTAATTCAGCGCGTTCGCGACGAGCAGCCGGAATTCGACTGGTCCCCGAGACCAACCGGCGCGCAAATCCAGCACCTTCACAGGCACCCGCCGCGGATCGACGAACCCCTCCAGCTCGATGCGCTCGGGCCGGCTGGCGAAGCGGAAGTCGGCACCGACGTCCAGATCGCCGACAGCGTAGTCGGCGCCGAGCGTGAGCAGATGCCGGGGACGAAACGCGAGCGGTCCCGTGGTGGAGTCGCCGGCCAGACGGCGACGCGTCGAGAGATAGGTGTAGCCGAGCGTCGTGATCAGACGAGGAATCGGCGCGCCGATGATGGTGGCGTCCACACCGGCGAGCCGGGCGCGCACCACGTTTTGGAGCTGAATGGTGTCGGAGGGAGTCAGCAGCGCCGGCTCGATCAGATCGTGCGCTTCGGTCCAAAAGAAAGCGGCGTCGAGCCGGAGGAAGCGCAGCAGCGGTCCGGTCGTATGGCCGATTTCAAAAGACCAGGCGGTCTCGGGCCGCAGATTGGGATTCGGGATGACCTCGAATCCGAGCGCGAAGGTATGCACGAACCGCTCGGCTATCGTGGGCGCGCGGAAACCGCGGCCGATTGATGCGCGCCAGACTCCGCCGTCGTGTCCCCGACCGTCGGTGGGAATCGTCACCCCAATGCGCGGGCTCGCGACCGCCGTGAGCGAGCCGCCGTCCACGGCGAGAAAGTCGAGCCGCGCCCCGCCGCTGACGCGCGCGTTGCCCATCTGTTGCTCGCTTTGGCCGTACGCCGCGAGCTCCGCCTGCGTGTGGCTGCCGAAGATGTCGCTCGCAACGCGCGAGAACGTGACTTCACCGCCGACCAGCACTGAGCGGTTCGAATCCGGGTGTGCCTCGATACGCGCTTCCGTTCCGAAGCGATCGCCGACGCCGTACTCGGTCGTGCTGCGAATGTCGGTGAAATGTGTCCGCAGCCAGGAACCGCGGGCCTGCCAGGCGAACTGCGGGGACAACGTGCTGCGGATTTGCGCCGCGATGTAGCCCTTCCGTGAGTCGGTACGCGCGCCTCGTTCCGTCGTATCGATCTTGAAGGGCTGAAACACCTGGCCGCGGTCATCGCATTTGCCGCGTTTGCACCAGCTCAGCGGCACGTCATACCGATTCACCGCCCACGCACCCGAGATATCGACGCGCACGCCAGGCGACGCCTCCCAGCGGGTCTTTCCCGCCATATGGAAGTGATCGTCGTTGTCCTGCTGGCGATACCCGTCGGAGTGGCGGTCGCCCAGCGCGATTCTGCCGCCGGCCACGTCGTTGCCGTACGACGCCGATAGATCGGCGCCGCCTTGCAGTCCCGGACTGCCGCGAAACTGCCAGATCGCGTATGGCGGATCGGCGTACACTCCGCCCGTGAATCGCAAGCGACTATGCCAGCCGTTCGGTACGTCGCGCGTCGTCACATTCACCACGCCACCCAGCGCCGCCGATCCGTACAGCGACGAACCGGCACCTTTCAGGATGTCCACGCTTTCGATCTCGTCGACGGCGAGCAGGTCCCAATCGATCCCGCCGCGATCGCCTTGATTCATCGGCACACCGTCGACGGTCAGCAACACGCGCGAGTTCAGCCCCTGGATGTATCCCGTCGAGCCACGAATGTTGATCTGCCCGTTCACGAACTGAATACCGGGCACATGATCGACCGCTTCATCCACGGTGTTCACCGCGCGGCGATCGAGGTCCCGCTCGCTGACTTGCGCGACGCTCGTGGCGGGACGCTCGCCAAAATGCGGCAGCTTCTCGATGACCGTGGAAACAGGTGCCAGGGTGAGCGGCGAGAATCTGAGCTGGAAGTCGACACTCGCCGAATCCGCGGATATCGCGACGACGGTATCGACGCCCGCGTACCCGACTGCATCCACCCGGACGTGAACTGTCCCGGTGGACACTTGGGCGAGGCGATAGCGGCCGCTCGCGTCCGTACGTGTGAACAGCGTCGTCCCGCGGACACCGACCTGCGCGTGGCCGATGGGAGCGCCTTGGTCATCGCGCACGGTGCCGTGCAGCCGCGCGCCACCGGAGCCCTGCGCCGCGAGTGCTGCGGCCGACAGGGCGAGCGCCAGCAGCAGCGCTATTGTGCCGTGCACGTGACGAAATCCGTTGCCGGGCGGAGGCTATCGAGATGGGCGACGAAGTTGACGTCGCCCGCGGCGGCGCCCTTCGGTACGGTCACGACACCGGGCTGCGACGTGTCGGCGGGATTGCGGTAATAACCGGCGACGCGGAGCAGTGCGGTGTCGGCCGGTGACACGTGCAGCATCCCGACTTTCTTCCAGACCGCGACGACCCAATGGTACGTGCCAGGATCGAGCGCCATACTATATGCGGCCGCAGAATCGGTGTAGGGGACCGAGCCGGGGATGACGGGTCGACGGTTATTGATCAGATCGTTGCACGTCTGCGGAAACGTAAGGTACGCGGCGACGAAGACGGCATCGGTGCTATCGGGAATGCTGCCGCGGAAGTGGATGGTGCCGCATAGCCCGATCAAGCCGCGCGCGCAGATCGGTTCGGGTGCGAGCCCGCCGTCGCATGCCGTCACCCAGCCGGCTATCAACACCACCACGGCGCCAACCCGGAACACGGCCCGGAGCATTCCAGCAATTTGGGACCGGCCGGGAGTGCGTCAACTTGACCGAGGTTTTCCGCGGGAATAACGTTTCACCTTACTATGCCCCTCTACGAGTACCGCTGCACGGCCTGCGACGAACGGTTCTCACGGACGGAATCGATGGCGGAGCATGCCGCGAGGCCGCGTCCGGTGTGTCCGTCCTGTAAGTCCCGCGCCGTGGAGCCTGTCTTCTCCGACTTCTTCGCGAAGACCGTCCGGAAGAGCTGAGCGAGCGACCGCCTGTTTGAGCGTCTGCGGGACGCGTTTCGCGCCGCCCTCGATGCGGCCTCGGGTCCGGCTGACCTGCGCGCGCTCGCGCGCCAGATGCGCGAGGCGGTGGTCGAAGCCAAAGTCGCGGTGGCGGAGATTCAGGATGCCGTCACGCGCACCGATCGCGAGCTCGGCGCCGAGCGCCAGCGGCTCGCGGATGCAGAGCGGCGCGGACGCCTGGCCGGCGAGATCCAGGATCAGGAGACGACGACCGTCGCGGAGCGCTTCGCCGCCAAGCATCGCGAGCGCGTCGGCGTGCTCGAGCGCAAGTTGGCGGCGCAGCGCGAAGAGCTGGCGCTAGCGGAGCGTGAGTTGACGGACATGCAGGCGCAGCTGCGCAGCGCCGAGCGCGACCGGCCGGCGATGGAAGGCGAGCGCAGCTCGGCAAAGGCATGGCGTGACGTGCAAAGCGGGGGCGGCGCGCGCCCTGGAATGGATCTTCAGGACGAATTGCTGAAATCGGACCTGGACCGCGCGGCGAGGGAAGCGGCCGCGGCGCGCCAGCTCGAAGAGCTCAAGAAGAAAATGAGAAAGGAATAACCCTTGCTTCTCTGCACACTCGCGATCCTCGCTCAGCAGCCTGTCTCTCCTGCCCCTCCCGATCTTCTCAAGCGCGCCCACACCTACAGCATCGTGGCCTACGATTCCGCGACCGGGGATCTCGGCATCGCCGTGGAGTCGAAGTTCCCGAACGTGGGCGGTCTGGTCCCGTGGGCGAAGGCGGGGGTCGGCGCGGTCGCGACGCAGTCGCTCAGCAACACCGATTACGGCGAGAAGGGACTGGAGCTGATCGCGCGAGGCGCGTCGGCCCCGGAAGCGATGCGCATCATCATGCGGAGCGACACACGGCCGTCACAGCGGCAGGTGGGTATGGTCGACGCGCGCGGCAACGCGGCCAGCTGGACCGGCGACTCGACGTTCGACTGGGCAGGTGGACGCATTGGTGGCGGCGCCGTCGGCGGCAAAGGGCAATTGATCACGGGCCATGGCTACGCGGCGCAGGCCAACATCATGGTTTCCGACGCGACGGTCCGGAACATGGCGGAGACGTTTGAGCGCAGTCGCGGCTCGCTCGCCGACCGGCTGTTGGCGGCGCTGGTCGCGGGACAGGCGGGAGGTGGCGACCGGCGCGGGATGCAATCTGCGGCGCTGCTCGTCGTGCGGGCCGGCGCCGGCTATCTCGGCGCGACTGATCGGTATATCGATATCCGTGTCTACGACGCGCCCGATCCGATCAAGGAGCTGCAGCGGTTGTACGCGCTCCATAAGCTGTACTTCTTCACGACCGATCCCGCCGATCTCGTTTCCATCACGCCGGCGCTGCAAAAAGAGCTCGAAGCGATTCTGCTCGTCGAGCCCGTGAATCAGCGACAGAAGTGGCTCGCCGCGCCGCAGCCGAGTCTCAACGAGACGTTTCTCACGGCGCTCGCCAACTTCATGTACTGGGAGAACTACGACGTACGTGTGCGAATGGACGGGAAGATTGATCGGGTTGTGTTAGAAGACGTTCGCAAGAACCGGAAGGCGGTGCGCGGTGGTCGGTGAGCGAGGGGGGCGAGAGTTATCATGGACGTGAAACGCGGCCGGATGGTGTTCCTGGGTTACGGCAAGTACTGGCGCTCGGACCGAATCCTCGGGCTGATGCCGATCGAAGAGGGCCGCGGACCGGGACAGCGCACCAATGTCTTCATCGAGGGACGGACGGAGCCGATCATCGCGTCGCGCACGGAGGACAGCATCCTCGAGGATATGGGCGCGACCGACGCGAGCTTTCAGCTCGAGGCGCTGCGTGACGCGACCCGCGAGCTGCTCGAGGCGTTCCACGAATTCTCGCCCGTGCTGCGGCGTGCCCTGCACAACGAGCATCACTTTGATGTAGAAAAATGGGAGCAGCGGATGGGCACGTTGCTGAGACCGATCGAGCATCCCGATTCCGCGAATCAAGACGACCTGTTCGACTGACGAGGCACTGACATGACGCAGCCGGTTCAGACAGCCGTTTCCTCGCAAGCCGATCGGGGATGGTTCGGGCATCCGCGCGGACTATCGACGCTCTTTTTCACCGAGATGTGGGAGCGCTTCAGCTTCTACGGACTCCGCGCCTTGCTCGTGCTGTACATGACCGCGGCGGTCACGCAGGGCGGTCTCGCATTTCCAACGGACAAGGCGACGTCCATCGTCGGCTGGTACGGGTTTGGCGTCTACGCCGCGGCGATTCCCGGCGGTTGGATCGCGGACCGCTTTCTCGGTCAGTTTCGCAGCGTGTTCATCGGCGGGGTCATCATCGCCCTTGGACACTTTAGCATGGCGTTTCCGAGCGTCACGACCTTCTATCTCGGATTAGCGCTGATCGTGATGGGGACAGGTCTCCTGAAGCCGAACATCAGCACGATGGTCGGATCGCTGTACGACAACGATGATGAGCGGCGGGACGCGGGGTTCTCGATCTTCTACATGGGGATCAATGTCGGCGCTTTTGTCGCGCCCCTCATCGTAGGTACGCTGGGCCAGCGCGTTGACTGGCACATCGGATTTGGCTGCGCCGGTATCGGGATGACGCTCGGACTGATCCAATACGTTGTGGGAAAGCGCCGCCTCCTGCCGGCACTTGAACGGCTGGGGCAATCCGAGGTGCAGTCCGCGGGGACCTCCGAGCCCTGGTGGCGTTTTACTCGCGAGGAATGGGGACGGGTTGCCGCAATTGCCGTCTTATTCGTGTTCTCGTGCATTTTCTGGGGAGCGTTCGAGCAAGCGGCTTCAAGCCTGAACCTCTTTGCCGACCGGCTCACCAGTAACCGGGTGTTCGGTTTTGTATTCCCCTCGACGTGGTATCAGTCGCTGAACTCGATGTTCATGATCTTCGGCCTCGCCCCACTGCTCGCCTGGCTCTGGATCCGCCTCGGCCCCCGGCAACCCTCCAGTCCCGTGAAATTCGCGTTGGGACTCATTTTTGCCGGCCTCGGCTTCGCATTGCTCGTACCTGCGGCGAACATGGCCCAGCAACAGGGGATCCTGGTGAGCCCCTGGTGGCTCGTCGGCGTCTACTTCCTGCACACCATCGGCGAGCTGTGCCTGAGTCCGGTCGGTCTCTCGATCGTCACGAAACTCGCGCCGCGGCGAATCGTGGGCGCCATGATGGGAGTCTGGTTCCTCTCGATAGCCGTGGGGAATAAGCTCGCGGGTTGGGCCTCCGGGTACTTCGATCGCTTGCCGTTGCCGCAGCTCTTTGGCGCGGTCGCGCTCACAACGTTCGTTGCGGCAGCGGTCCTGCTCCTGCTCACCCGACCGATCAAGAAGTTGATGGGCGGAGTGCGTTAGCCCTTCATCGGCTCTTCAGCAAAGTGGCACGCCGCCAGGTGCCGGCTCTGCGGCGGCACTTCACGGAGCGGCGGTACCTCCGTCCGACAGCGCTCGTTCTTCTTCGGATGGGGACAACGCGGGTGAAACGGACATCCTGAGGGCGGATGAGAGGGTGATGGAATGTCGCCGGACAGCACAATCCGTCGCTTGGTCGCTCGTGGATCCGGCTCGGGGACCGCTGACAAGAGCGCCCGCGTGTACGGATGCCGCGGCAGCGCGTAGATGTCCGCGGCTGGGGCGCGCTCCACGATTTTGCCGAGGTACATCACCGCCACGGTGTCGGCGATGTGGCGCACGACCGCGAGATCATGCGCGATGAACAGGTACGTGAGCCGCCGGCGCGATTGCAGATCGGCGAGGAGATTGAGCACCTGCGCCTGCACCGAGACGTCCAGCGCGCTCACCGGCTCGTCGCAGACGACGAACCGTGGCTCGACCGACAAAGCACGCGCGATGCCGACGCGCTGGCGCTGCCCACCTGATAGCTCGTGCGGGTAGCACTTGGCGAATGCCGGATCAAGGCCGACTTCCTCGAGCAGCGACGAGACCTCACCGCTCAGATGATGAATCTGGAGCGGCTCGCGTAGCGTTTCGGCGACCGTCATGCGCGGATTGAGGGAGCTGTAGGGATCCTGGAAGACGATCTGCATCCTGCGCCGCAGCCCTCGCAGTCGCCCACCGTCGAGCGCGAAGACATCGGACCCTTCGAAGAAGACCTTTCCCGAAGTCGGCTCCTGCAGTCGCAGCATCGTGCGCCCGACTGTGGTCTTCCCTGAACCCGACTCGCCGACGAGACCAAGTGTCGAGCCCCCGCCGATCGCGAACGACACGCCGTCGACTGCTCGAACCGGTGGACGCGGGCGCCCGAGCCCAAACCAGCCTCGCTCGGCCGCATAGTGCTTCACGAGGTCCCGGACCTCGACGAGCGGCTGAGCCGCGGAGGTCATCGTTTCGCCTGCCGGCGTTGCGGCTCGGTGACGAGCCAGCAGCGCGCCGTGTGTCCGGCGACTCCCGTCTCGAGGAGCGGCGGCTCCTGCGCGACGCATTTGTCCCAGGCGTACGGACAGCGCGGATGGAACCGGCAACCCACCGGCCACGCGGTCGCCGCGGGAACCTGACCGGGGATTGCATGGAGGCGTGCCCGCGGCGCGTCGATGCGCGGCACAGCCGCGAGTAAGCCTTCCGTGTACGGGTGCGTCGGCCGCTCGAACAGCTCCGTCGTCTCAGCCGTTTCGACGACCCGGCCGGCATACATGACGACGACGCGATCGGCGTGTCCCGCGACCACACCCAGGTCGTGCGTGATCAGCAGGACCGCCATGCCGAGCTCCTGCTGCAGCCGGTCGAGCAGCTCGAGAATCTGCGCCTGGATCGTGACGTCGAGCGCCGTCGTCGGCTCGTCCGCGATCAGGACCTTGGGGTGACACACGAGCGCCATCGCGATCATGACACGCTGGCGCATGCCACCGGAGAGCTGGTGGGGATAATCGTCGACGCGCTCTTCAGGATCGGGGATCCCGACCAGCTTCAGCATCTCGATCGCGCGCGCGCGCGCCGCTTTGCGCGAGAGGTGCTGATGGATGATCGCGGCCTCCCCAATCTGGTCTCCGACGGTGAACACCGGATTGAGCGAGGTCATCGGCTCCTGAAAAATCATGGCGATCTGATTGCCGCGGACCGCGCGCAGCTCGGGCGCCGGCAGCGCCAGCAGATTTCGTCCCTCGAACTCGATGAGGCTTCCAGGCAGGATGTGACCGGGCGGTTCGGGCACGAGGCGCAAGATCGAGAGCGACGTCACGGTCTTGCCGCACCCGGACTCGCCGACGATGCCGAGCGTTTCGCCGGGGTAGAGGTCGAAGGAGACTTCATCGACCGCCCGTGCGGTTCCTCGCCCGTGCTCGGTGACGAAGTACGTCTTGAGGTCGCGGACGCGCAGCAACGCGGGGTTGGTCAGGTCGCTCCTCCTTCTTCATGCGGATCGAGCGCGTCACGCAAGCCATCCGCAACCGCATTGAGCGACATCACGACCAGGGAAATCGCGAGTCCGGCGGCGACCGTAGTCCACGGTGCCGTATACACGCTCGGCGCGCCGTCCGCGATCATGTTTCCCCAGCTCGGCGTCGGCGGTCTGATGCCAATGCCCAGGAACGAGAGCGATGCTTCGAGGAGCAGCACGTTCCCCACTCCGAGAGCCGCCGACACGATGATCGGGGCAGCCGCGTTCGGCAGCACGTGGCGAAAAATAACGCCGCCGGCCCCGGCACCGAGCGCGCGCGCCGCCAGCACGTAATCGCGCTCGCGCAGCGACAGTACCTCCGCGCGCACCAACCGGCCGGTGCCGAACCACGAGGTCAGGCCAATCGCCAGGACGAGGACCCAAAAGGGAAGACGGTCCCACAGCGCAACCGCCATCAGGAGAATGAAGATGCGCGGCAGCGCGAGCCCGACGTCCACCGTGCGCATCAGCACCGCGTCGACCCAGCGCCGGTAATAGCCGGCGACGGCACCGACCAACGAGCCGACAGAGACGGCGACGAGCGCGCCCAATCCGCCAATGCCGAGTGACACGCGGGCGCCGTAGACGATGCGACTCCAGACATCGCGGCTGAGCACGTCGGTGCCGAGCAGGAAGGTCCAGGATGGCGGATGATTCTTGAGGCCGACGATGTCGAGCTGCCGGTCGGGATCGAATGGCGCGATCAGCGGTGCCGCGAGCGCGACGATCACGAGGAATGCCAGGATTCCCACGCCCCATCCGGCCGTCGGATGGCGGAAGAATCGCCGCCATCGCTCGTTGCCGAGGGCGCGATGTCGCAGCGCCCGAACTGCTTCGGCTGCGAGGATGATCGCAACCAGCAAAGCGAGCCATGTGCCGAGCGTCATGTGGTCAGCAGCGCCGCGTCCGCTCCCCCCGCCCCCCCAGCCGCTCCGTCGGCGGGCACGCGCACGCGTGGATCCGCGATTCCTATCAGGATGTCGGCCAGCAGATTCCCCGACACCACGAGCGTGCTCGCGATCAGGGCTGTGGCCGTCACCAACGCGTGATCGCGGGTGAGGATGGCGTTGACCGCGAGCCGGCCCATGCCCGGCCAGGCGAAGATCGTTTCGATGAGCACCGCTCCCGTCAACAGAAACGGGAGCGTCAGACCGAAGCGCGTAATAAAAGAGAGGAGCGCGTTGCGGAGCTGGTGCCGCAGCACGACGCGCTGCTCCGACAACCCCTTGGCGCGGGCGGTCCGCACGAAGTCCTGTTGGGCGACTTCGAGCATCGCCGCCCGCTGAAAACGGGCGGTCCCCGCCGCGCCGACCAGCCCGAGCGTGAACGCCGGCAACACGAGATGCCAGATGCGATCGGCGACGCAATACGCCGAATCGATGACCGGACACAGAATCGGGTCGCTCGGGCCGCCGAGCGGAAACAGTTTCACCTTCTCGGCAAACAGCAGGAGCAGCACGAGCGCGAGCCAAAACGTCGGCAGCGAGTAGAGGAACAACGTGACGTTGCTCAGCACGACGTCCGGGAGCCGATTGACGCGCAGCGCCTGGTAGATGCCCAGCCACAGTCCGAGCAGGAAATCGACCAGCAGCGCGACGCCGGCGAGCTGCAACGTGAACGGCATCGTCTCGGTGAGGGCGTCCGAGACCGGACGATGCAAGGAAAACGAGTAGCCGAGGTTGCCATGGAGTAGTTGCACGAGATAGCGCCCGTACTGCACGTGCAGTGGCTGGTCCAATCCGAACTGCCGAATCAGGAGCGGGCACATGGCGGGATCCTGCGTCCCTGCTTCCTCCGATCCGACGCAGGGATTTCCAGGGGCGACGTGAATCAGGATGAAAACGAGTGTGACGACGGCGAAGATGATAGCGACGGATGCGACGAAGCGCCGCAGGAGCCACACGACTCCCCTCACCTAGCGCTCCACGCGATCTCGATCGATCAGCCGGGACGACGGGATCCGCCAGGTGCGCAGCAGCGCCGCCCACGAATCCGGCCGAAGCTGCACGTTCTCCACGCGGTTATGGATGGCCGCCATGTTTTCGAGCGAGTACAGAAAGACCCCGGGAGCGTCGGCGTTGATCAGGTCCATCGCGCTGCGCCACAGCCGCCGCGCCGCGTCACGAGAGGTGGCGGCGATCGCGCGATCGACCAGACGCTCGAATTCCGGATTGTAATAGTGCCCGAAGTTCGAGCCGCCGAAGCCCGCGCGCGTCCAGCTTTGCGCGATGCCCGAGCTCGGGGAGGGATCGTTGGCGCGCGAGAGGATGGCGGTGTCGTAATGCCCGGTGCCGACACGTTGGCCGACCACGCTGTTCTCGACTTCGTCGATGTCCACGCGCACGCCGATCGCGCGATACTCCTCCTGCAGCAGGCGCGCGTACTGCTTGCGCAGCACACTCGTCGTCGGCACGAGGATGTGAAACGCGAGCGGCTGCCCGGCGCGGTCACGGATGCCGTCGCCGTCGTGGTCGCGCCAGCCGCGGGCGTTCAGGATGCTGGCCGCCTGCGCGGTATCGAAGGGGAGCTGGCGGATCTCGGGGTCCCAGATCCAGAGAAGCGATGACATCGGTCCCGGTGGCACTTTGCCGAGCTCGCCAAGTGTGCTGCGGACGAGGCTCGCGCGGTCGACCGCCATGCTGAGCGCGCGGCGCGCTTCCCGATCCGCGAAAATCGGGTTGGGCTTGGTCGTGTCGCCGTTCGCGCGGAGGTTGAAGCTGAGATACGTGTAAACGTTGCCGCGATAGGGATACAACGCGATCTGCTGTGCCGCGCGGAGCCGTTCCTTGTTCTCGGGTGTGACGATCTGCTCGCGAACATCTGCTTGATCCGCGATGACCTGACTGACCGCGACGCCCAGGTCGGGCGTGAAGCGCCAGATGAGCCGGCGGATCACCGGCCGGCCGAGGAAGAACGTCGAATCGGCAATCAGCTCGACCGACTGTGCCGCTTGCCAGCGCACGAATCGATACGGGCCATCGCCCACGGGCGCTCGCCCGAACGGTGCGGTCTTCCACTGATCGCGCGGCACCGGCCGCAACAGGTGCGCCGGAAGGATGCGCATGTGGTAGACGGCGTCGTAGAACATCTCGGGATAGCGCTCGCGGAACCGAAAGACCGCCGTCAGCGAGTCCCGCGGCGTCACGCTGGCGATGCGTTTGAGCTGCGGGCGATACGGCGACGCCACGGCCGAATCGTTATAGGCATCGTACGTGAACGCGACGTCCGTCGCGGTGACCCGCTGCCCATCCTGCCAGCGGGCGCGCGGATCGATATGGAAGACGAGGGTCAGCGGCCCATCCCACTCCCAGCGTTGCGCGAGCTGCGGCTGAAAGTCCTCATCGCCGACCGTGTTCGTCGACATCCCGACATCCGCCAGTTTCAGGAAGAGCTGCTCTTCGATGTCGCGCGCGACGATTTCTTCGGTAGACGGTGGAAGCAGCGTACCGGGCTCGCCGACGGCGGCGTCGATGAGCGTGCCGCAGTAGGAGCCAGTGCAGCCGCCGCGGCGCTCACAGGCGCTGAGCGCGGCGGCGACGAGTCCGGCAAGACCGATGGAAAGGGGAAGTCGAAAGCGCCCTGGCATGGCGCTTAACATTTCACTCGGCGGCGAGCGACGCCAGAGCGGACGGCCTAAGCGGTTCTCCCCAAGCGGCGGTGATAGCCGCGGCCACCTCCGCAAACGAGACTGGGCGTTTCAGGACGGACGCGAGCGTCGTCTCTCCACCGGCACTTACGATCGCTTGCGAGCCATCCAGGAGAATGGATCCATGCTGCAAAAAGGCATCACGCCGGCGCACCTGGGCTGAGCCGACCAGCTTGCGGTGATTCACGAGGATTTCGCCCCCAGCGGAGGCCGCAAAGCAGGCGGCCGGACGGCCCGACGGCCGGATGGCCGGAGGCATCGCGAGACTCGCATCGACCCCCAACGAGCCCAGCGCATTCGCCAACCACGCATGGATCTCCCGGTACGCGCCCCGTAGGGAGCCAAACGTCGCGATCGGCGCGGCGACCGCATAGGTGACTTCGTGTTCGTGCCACACCGCCTGACCACCAGTTGGCCGGCGGACGGTGGGAAGGCCGTCGCGACCGACACCTTCTATGGATTGATTGCGGCCGATGGAGAGTGTGGGAGGGTCCCAACGGTACAGTCGCAGGAAATGAGCGCCGCTTCGGTGAGCTTCATCGAGCAGTGCTACATCGGCTGCCATGTTCTCGATGCCTGATCGGCCTTGCGGGTCGACGAGCAGCTTCCATTCGACCCCCACCCCTCCCCCCAGGCCGTCAGACAGTCGCGTATGCCTCCACCGGCGGGCACGTACAGACGAGGTTCCTGTCCCCAAACGCCGCATCGATCCGGCTAACGGGCGGCCAGACTTTGTGCTCGCGAGTCGCCGGGGTCGGGAAGCCGGCGCGCTCGCGCGCGTAGGGCCGATCCCAATTGTCCGCGAGCAGGTCCGCGAGCGGATGCGGCGCGTTCTTCAGCAGATTGTTCTCGCGATCGGCTTCGCCGGTCTCGATTTCCCGAATCTCTTCGCGAATCGCGATCAGCGCGTCGACGAACCGATCCAGCTCCGCCTTCGGCTCGCTCTCCGTCGGCTCGACCATCAGCGTCCCCGCGACTGGGAAAGACACGGTCGGCGGATGGAAACCGTAATCGATCAGTCGCTTGGCGATGTCCTCGACGTCGACGCCCGCGGAGCTCTTGAAGGGCCGCGTGTCGATGATGCACTCATGCGCGACGAGGCCATGCTGTCCCGCATAGAGCAGTCCGTAGTGCCCGCCCTCTTCCAGACGCTTCGCGATGTAGTTGGCGTTGAGGATCGCGACCTTGGTCGCGAGCGTGAGTCCGTCGCGCCCCATCATGGCGATGTACGCCCACGAGATCGGCAGAATCGACGGGCTGCCCCACGGTGCGGCGGAAACCGTACCCGCGCTCTGCGCGAGCGGAATACCCACATCCACGACCGGATGCGTCGGGAGATACGCCGCCAGATGCTCGGCCACGCCGATCGGCCCCATGCCGGGACCGCCGCCGCCGTGCGGGATGCAGAACGTCTTGTGGAGATTGAGATGGCAGACGTCGGCGCCGATGTCGCCCGGGCGGCACAGGCCGACCTGGGCGTTCATGTTGGCACCGTCCATGTAGACCTGCCCGCCGTGTTGGTGAACGATCTTGCAGATCTTCCTGATCGACGCCTCGAACACGCCGTGCGTCGAGGGATAGGTCACCATCAGCGCGCCGAGGGTGTCGCGATGCTCTTTGGCTTTTGCCTCGAGGTCCGCGACGTCGATGTTGCCCTGGGCGTCCGTCTTCACGACCACGACTTGCATTCCCGCCATTACGGCGCTGGCGGGATTCGTCCCGTGCGCCGATTGCGGAATCAGGCAGGTCGTGCGATGGCCCTCGCCCCGATGCTGGTGGTACGCGCGGATCACCAGCAGTCCCGCGAATTCTCCCTGCGATCCCGCGTTGGGTTGCAACGACACCTTCGCGAAGCCGGTGATCTCCGCGAGCCACGTCTCGAGCTCGCGGAACAACGTCGCGTAGCCCTGCGCCTGTGACCTCGGCGCGAACGGATGGAGCCGGCCGAACCTGCGCCAGGTGATCGGAATCATCTCGGTCGTCGCGTTGAGCTTCATCGTGCAGGAGCCGAGCGGGATCATGGCCGCGGTGAGCGACAGATCGCGATCCTCGAGCTTCTTCAAATAGCGCAGCATCTCCGTCTCGGAGTGATGCGTGTTGAAGACCGGATGCGTGCAGAACGGCGTCGTGCGCGCCAACCCCTCGGGGATCGCGCTCGGCGCCTCACGGGGAGGCGGCGCGTTCTTCTCGACGCCGGCCGCAAATGCCGCGATCACGTCCGCGACGTCTTCGGTGGTCACGGTCTCGTCGAACGCCACGCCGATTCGTGTTTGCGACAACGTCCGCAGATTGATCTGCTTGATGCGGGCCGCATCGATGATGCGAGGCAGGATTTCCTGCGGCACTTCGACAGCTACCGTATCGAAGAAGGTCGGGTACGCCAAACGGTATCCCAGCCGCTCGAGCGCGGCTGCGAGCGATGCCGTATGCGCGTGCACGCGTCTGGCGATCCGCCGCAGGCCGTCGGGACCGTGGTAGACGGCGTACATCGCAGCGATGACGGCGAGCAGCACCTGCGCGGTGCAGACGTTGCTTGTCGCCTTCTCGCGCCGGATGTGTTGCTCGCGCGTCTGGAGGGCCATGCGCAGGCCGGTCCGGCCGGCGCGATCCTTCGAGACGCCGATGATGCGTCCCGGAAGGTGCCGCTTGAATTCGTCGCGCGTCGCGAAGAACGCGGCGTGCGGGCCGCCGTAGCCGAGCGGCACGCCGAACCGCTGTGAATTGCCGACGGCGATATCGGCGCCCCATTCCCCGGGAGGCGCCAGCAACGTCAAGGCCAGCAGGTCAGTCGCGACCGTGACAAGGGCGCCGGCCGCGTGCGCGCGCTCACACAGCGACCGGTAGTCCCGGATCGCGCCATCCGTTGCCGGATATTGCAGCAGCGCTCCGATGACGTTGCCGGACTGGAAATCGAAGGTGTCCGGATCGCTCACTACGATCTCGAGCCCGCGCGCCGCCGCGCGTGTCCGCACGACGGCGATCGTCTGCGGATGGCAATTCACGTCGACGAGGTAGCGGAGCTTGCCTTCGTGCTTCGCGACCGCCTCAGTGAGATGCATGGCTTCGGCGGCCGCTGTTCCCTCGTCGAGCAACGATGCATTCGCGATCTCGAGGCCGGTCAGGTCCGAGACCATCGTCTGGAAGTTGAGCAGCGCTTCGAGCCGCCCCTGCGCGATCTCCGCCTGATACGGCGTATACGCCGTGTACCAGCCGGGATTCTCGAGCACGTTCCGCTGGATCACGGTCGGCGTGAAGCAGTCGTGATAGCCCATGCCGAGGTAGGAGCGGAAAATCTGATTCTGCGCGGCGAGCTGGCGCAGCTTTTCGAGCGCTTCCTGTTCGCTGATCGCGGCTGGTATCCGCAGCGGCTGGCGGAGGCGGATGTCCTCCGGCACGACGGCGTCGATGAACGCGTCGAGCGAATCGTAGCCGAGGGTCGCGACCATCGCCGCCTGGTCGTCAGGCGATGGCCCGATGTGTCGTTCCTGAAACAGATCCTGATCTATGGTCATCGAACTATGTGAGTGTGTGCGATTCACCCGGAGACAAAACGGTAACTGCGGCGCGGTCACCCACCAGTCGCCGGAATTCCTGGGGGTCGGCCTTTATCACATCCCACGTGTTGTAGTGCATTGGGATAACGCTTTTGGGTTTCACGAACTCGACGGCCCGCGCGGCGTCTTCCACGCCCATCGTGAAGTTGTCGCCGATCGGCACAAGCATGAGGTCGATGCGTCCCGCCAGGAGCTGCATCTCCATCGTAAGCGCCGTATCGCCGCAGTGATAGACGGTTTTCCCGCCTATCGTCACGACCACCCCGCAGGGATTCGTCGTGTACTTCCCGGTTGGATCGCCCTCGACCCGGCCACCATGGAAGGCCGGCACGAGCTTCACCTTCCCAAAGGGAAACTCATGGGCTCCGCCGATGTGCATGGCGTGGCTGGTCGCGCCCTTTTCGCCGCAGAACTGCGCGAGCTCGAACGTAGCGACGATCGTCGCGCGGTCGCGCTTCGACAGCGAAACAGCGTCGCCGAGGTGATCGCCATGGCCATGGGAGAGGAGGATGGCATCCAGCCGGGGCAGCTTGTCGGGGCCGATGTCTGCGGCGGGATTACCAGTAAGGAAGGGATCGATGATGACGCGCTTGCCGTCTCGCTCGAGGACGAAACAGGCGTGTCCGTGGAATGTCGCTTTCACTCGCCGATATGCTTCGCGTACGCATCCGCGCGCAGCAGCCCCTCCAATTCTTTGGGGTTCTTGATTTTTACTTTGATCATCCAGCCCTTGCCGTAAGGATCGCGGTTCACGAGGGCGGGGTCCTGCTCTAACGCCTTGTTGGTCTCGACAATCGTGCCCGCGACTGGGGAATACAGCTCCGAGACGGCCTTTACGGCCTCGATCGTCCCGAAGACCGCGCGTTGGCCGAACGACGCGGCGGGCTTGGGCAGCTCGACGAATACGACGTCGCCAAGCTCGCCCTGGGCGTAGTCGGTGATGCCGACTTCGACGACCTGGTGATCGCCGCTCTCCCGCACCCATTCGTGATCTTCAGTATAGCGGAGCTCTTTGGGGATACCGGACATGGGTGCGGAGCCTACAACAGGTCCGTTCGGGGCGCCAGCCCTGCGCCATCTTCTTCACTGAGCGCGACGCGCTCGTGGCCCCAGGGGCGTAAATCCAAACGCACGGCGATGGGATCGGGATCTGGCGAGAGATGATACAGCCGACACGGCCGCGGTGGGTCTGCTCCTTCCCACACGTCGCGGGCGCCATCGATCGCCGCATCTGTCGCCACAATCGAAAGCGGTGTGCGCGTGCGTAGGGTCTTGGCCAATCCCTTCACCGTCGTACGCTCTACCTGCATTCCCGCGTCGGTGTAGCGACGCTCGATCGCGTGCAACACCGGCACGCTGTCCTTCGCGTCGATGGCGCAGAGGAGCAGCGTCTGCCCCGGCGGTTCCGCTTTGAGCCCGGCCCGGGCAGCGCGTTTGCGCAAGTCGGCGAACACACTCTTCGCCTGTTTCTCGAGCTCGGCAAGTGATCCGGCATTCTCGATGACGTACTGACTCTGCGCCCGTTTGCGCGCGGCCGACATCTGGGCCGCGATCATGCGGTCGGCATCCTGGTTCGAGAGACCGCGCAGCAAGCGCAGCCGCGTGCGCCGCACCGCTACCGGAGCATCGACCAGAACGACGGCGTCGAACTGTGTCGGATCGAGCGCTTCGAACAGCAGCGGGATGTCGTTGACGACAATCGCATCACCGCGCTCGGCGGCCGCGCTTTGGAGCTCGAGGCGGCGTTGCTGCACGGCGGGATGCACGATGGCGTTCAACGCGGTCAGCGCCACGTCGTCGCCCATGACCTTGCCGCGCAGCGCCGCGCGGTCGAGCGTGCCGTCGGACGCCAACACGTCTGCGCCGAATCGTCCCGCAATCGCCGCGAGGACCGCGCTGCCGGGCGCCTGCGCTTCGCGAACGAGCGCGTCGGCGTCGATGATCGTGGCTCCCCATTTTCGGAAGAGGTCGACGACGGTCGATTTGCCGGCGGCGATGTTGCCGGTGAGCGCTACGTTGAGCATCTAGAGGAGCGCAGTCTGATCCTCATCCGCCCTCGGCACGCGATGGCAATGCCGGCACCTCGCCTCATACGACTCGCGGCCGCCCACCATGATCGTCGGACTATTCCAGGGAGCCGGCTTGTCGTCGACGAGCCGTTGATTGCGCGTCGCGGGACCGCCGCAGACCACGCAGATCGCCTGGAACTTGTCCACCACCTCCGCGATGCACATGAGCGTCGGCATCGGACCGAAAGGGAGTCCCCGAAAATCGACGTCCGTACCCGCCAGGATCACGCGCACGCCCTGATCGGCGAGACGGTTGGAGAGATCGATGATGCCGTCGTCGAGGAACTGCGCCTCGTCGACCGCCAGCACTTCCGTCTCCTTCCGAAGCCGGCGGCCGATTTCCTCGGCGGAATCGACGGGCTCGGCTTCTACGGTGACGCCGTCGTGGGAGGAGATGGAGTAGAGTCCGGCGTAGCGTGCATCTAGGTGAGACTTAAAGACTTGCACCTGCTTCTTCGCGATGACGGCGCGACGGACCCGGCGGATCAATTCTTCCGATTTGCCGCTGAACATCACGCCGGCGATGACTTCTATCCATCCGGGTCGGCCTGCCTGTTGGAACATGGGCCCTCACGTTACACGACCCGGGGGGGTGGCGGAAGTCTAGATATCTTGCGGTTTTTTGGGGGATATCCCATAGTAACGTAGTGTTTATGCGGGTTTTCGCCCCGCGCCCTGCGAAAGGGGCGGATTTTCAAGGACTTTCTCGGCCCCTCTACCCCCACAAGGAGATTGCAGTGAACAAGGCTGAACTCACGGCGGCGCTGGCGATGCGCACCAAGATGTCGAAGGCCGATGCGACGCGCACGATCGACGCGCTCTTCGACGACAAGGGCATCATTGCCGGGGAGTTGAAGAAGGGCTCGAAGGTGCAGATCACGGGCTTCGGCAACTTCGAGGCGCGCAAGCGCGCGGCCCGGATGGGGCGGAATCCCAAGACGGGCAGCGTCATTCAGATCAAAGCATCGATCGCGCCCGCGTTCCGCGCAGGGAAGCAGCTCAAGATGGCGGTGAACAACAGGAAATAAGCGCGCTCATCCCCGATCGGGCCGTGCCGTTACCCGGCGTCCGCGGATCGAGACGCCAGAGAGACGCCGCACGGCCTGATCAACACTAGGCGGCGCGATTTCGACCAACGAAAACGTCTCGCGCACGTCGATCTTGCCGATCTGACCCTTCTGTAAACCCGCTTCCTTGATCAACGCCCCGACGAGATCCTTCGCGCTCGCGCGATCCTTCGTTCCTACCGTCACGAAGATCTTCATCCACGCGCCCCCCGTCCCTGTCTCGGCTTCGTGGGGTTGAATGCCGCCGGACGACGGCTGACGGCTGATCGCCAGTAACGCCGCGGCCACCAGCGCCGGATCATGCTCCTCGAAGAGCGGGGCCAGGGCCGCAAGCTCCGCATCGAGATCGCCAGAAAGCCGCTCGGTGATTTGGGCGCGCAGCTTGCTGCTCCGATCCTGAGCCCGATCCACGCCCGAAGGGAGCGGCAGTGGCGCGAGCGCCGCGATCGACCGGAGGTAGGGAAGCTGTGACGCGAGCACGAGCACGACAGGCTGCGGAGCGATCGCGATCAATGCCAGCAGCTCTTCGCGCGTCGGCAACGTCGTCGCAATGACCACGTCCGTATTTTTGGGTGCGGCGATTTCGCCGCCTGCCCAGACATACGGTTTCGTGGCCCGCACCGCGTCGAGCGCATCGCGCAGCGCCGCTCGGCAGCGCGAAGCGGAGATCACCGCGAAGCGTGCTGAACCAACCGGCCCTAGTGGCTTCCCGTCGACATCGAGCGGGAGATTGCCAACCACTTCAGCCCGGCGGGCGTGCCGTTCGAGAAAATCCGCAAGACCCGGCGGATTCCAGCTTAGGACGATGCGCCGAGCATTCGGCGCTTCGGCGAGCAGGGCATCGAGCTCGCCCGCGAAACCTTCGGGCCAGGCGATGACGAGTGTTTCGAGCGTGTCGAGCTTGAGGGCCGAGCGAGCGACGAGGGCGGCGAGGTCGGCGCGAGAGCCGGCGAGAAGGCCGATCCGCCCTTCCTTAAGTAGGGCGCCCGTTCGCGTGAGGCCCGTGACGGCATGAGCGCCGTACTCGGCGGGTGCGAGATCGGCCCAATGCGTCGCCTGCTCGTGGTCAGCGCAGACAACGATCGCATTCCGGTCGATCAGCTCCCAGAACTTCTCCATGCGCTCAAGGGCAGGTGGGCTCACCAGCACCACGTGCCGACTCCGTTCGGCCTTCACACGAACCTCGATTGTCAAAGGGTGCTAGTTTCTTCTGTCGTGAAAGCTAACGATCTCCTCCTCTTCTTTCTATTCATCGCTCCATTGCATGGACAAACCCGTCCGCGCGCTCGCGACATCGGCATCACCGTAGGCTCCATTCCCACCGGTGCGCTCAACGCCATCACCGACGTCGCCGGTGTCCGGGTCGGTCATACAACGATCACGCGCGGCGACTCGATCAACACCGGTATCACGGCGATCCTGCCCCCCGGCGGCAATCCATTTCGCGACAAGGTGCCCGCGGCGATTGTCGTCGGCAACGGATTCGGCAAACTCGCCGGCTCGACACAGGTCAATGAACTCGGTGAGCTCGAGTCGCCGATCGTGCTGACCTGTACGCTTTGCGTACCGCGCGCGGCCGACGCCGTGCTCACCTGGCTGCTGAATCTTCCCGGCAACGAAGACGTGCGCTCCGCCAACCCGGTCGTCGCCGAGACCAACGACGGCTACCTGAATGACATTCGCGCTCGTCCGATCACAGAGGCCGACGTGTTGAGCGCGATCAATGGCGCGGCAGCGGGGCCCGTCGCGGAGGGTGCCGTCGGGGCCGGGCGCGGAACCGTCGCCTTTGGCTGGAAGGGCGGCATTGGGACGTCGAGCCGGAAGCTGCCTGCTCAATCCGGTGGGTGGGCCGTTGGAGTTCTCGTGCAGACCAATTACGGCGGCGACCTGTTGATCGCCGGTGTGTCCGTTGGACGGGAGCTGCGAGACACGGGACACGGGACACGTGGTTCGGGTGACGGATCAATTATCATGGTCGTCGCGACCGACGCGCCGCTCGATCATCGGCAACTGGAGCGTGTCGGCCGCCGCGCGCTCGCCGGTCTTGCTCGCACCGGCAGCAGCATGTCGAACGGCTCAGGCGACTATGTGATCGCCTTCTCGACCGTCCGGCCGTCGGGCCGTCCGACCGTCGTGGCCGAGGATGCATTGTCGCCGCTCTTTCAAGCAACCATCGATGCCACCGAAGAAGCGATCTACAATTCCTTGTTGCGCGCGGAGACGGTGCGGGGCTATCGTGGCGTTGTGCGTGCCCTCCCCATCGACTCGACCGTCATGATCCTGAAGCGCTACGGAGCGATTCCCCGATGATCGAAGGTCTGTCGCCCAACCTGCAGCACCTCGAGACCTCCGCCACGATCGCCATCTCCGCCGAAGCCAAACGCCGCAAGGCTGCCGGCGAGGACGTCGTCGACCTCGGCGCGGGCGAGCCCGATTTCCCGACGCCGCCGATTCCGGCAGAAGCCGGCATTCGCGCGATCAAGGATGGGAAGACGCACTATCCGGCGAACGAGGGGATTCTGGAGCTGCGCGCCGCTGCCGCAACACACCTCTCGCTGCTCTCGGGCGGCCGGCCCGTGAATGCCGATCACATCGTCGTGTCGAACGGTTCCAAGCAAGCGCTGTTCAACGCGTGCTTCACGCTCTTCGGTCCCGGCGACGTCGTGGCGATTCCGTCACCGGCGTGGGTCTCCTATCCCCAGATCGTGCATCTCGCGCGTGCGCGCCCAGTGATGATCGCCGGCGACCCGGAATGGAGCCTCAAGGCGAGCGTGAAAGATCTGGAGCGCATGCTGCCCGGCGCGACCGGCCTGATTTTGTGCTCTCCCTGCAATCCTACGGGCGCGGTGTACACGCACGCCGAAATTCGCGCGATCGCGCAGTGGGCTAAGGCAAAGAAGGTGTGGGTGATCGCGGACGAGATCTACCGGCGGATTCACTACGGGACCGGACCGTCGCCGTCATTCCTCGATCTGCCCGATGATTTGCTCGAGCGCGTCGTGGTCATCTACGGCGTCAGCAAGGCGTACGCGATGACGGGGTGGCGCATCGGGCTCGCGCTCGCGCCGGCCAAGGTGGCGAAAGCAATGGCGGCGCTACAGTCGCACACGACGACGGGCGCGAATCACCCCGCGCAATTCGCCGCCGCGGCGGCACTCGCCGACGAGCGCCTGGAGCAGGACGTTACCCGCATGGTCGCCGAATTTCGCAAGCGCCGGGATCTCGTGGTCGCGCGCTTCCGGCAGGACCTGCCTGGCGTCGAATTCGTCGATCCGCTTGGAGCCTTCTACTTCTTCTTCCGGGTGGATTCATTCGGGAGGATTTCCGGAACGGACTTCTGCACGCGATTGATCACGCAGACGGGGGTCGCGTTGGTGCCCGGCTCGGCATTTGGGGATGATCGCTGGGTGCGGCTATCGTATGCGGCCTCGGCCGAGTCGATTAAACAGGGGTTGGATCGAATTGTGGGGTTTGCGAGAAAACTGGGAGACTAGAGCTTCGCCGGCCGGTGCGAGAGCACTTCGACTCCGTTGTCCGTCATGAGGCAGTCGTCCTCGATCCGCACGCCGAACTTGCCGAGCTGGTAGATCCCGGGCTCGATCGTGAAGGTCATCCCGTTTTCCATCCGGGTTTCGTTGCCCTCCACCAGATAGGGTGGCTCGTGGCCATCCAGTCCAATCCCGTGGCCCAGCCGGTGCGTGAAGTACTGGCCGTACCCGCCGTCGGCGATGGTCTTTCGCGCCAGCCGATCCATCTGCTGGCATTGGGTGGTGAACGGCTTGCCGGAGGCCATCGCCGCCGTCTGCGCGTCGTGGACCAGGTTGTAGACCTTCTTGAACTCATCCGCCGGGGCGTCGCCGAACCAGATCGTGCGCGTGATGTCGGAGGTATAGCCCTCGATGCGCGAGCCGGCGTCGATCAACACCACCGTCTCGCGCGTCAACTTCCCGGCCGACGGCCCGCCGTGGGGCAGGGCACTGGAGGGGCCAAACTGCACGAGCCCGCCCCCCGGCGAGCCGCGGCTCGCCATTTCGTGTGACAGCAATTCCGAGACTTCGCGTTCCGTCATCCCGACCGCGAGCTGCGAGAACGTGGCGGCGATCGACGCTTCCGTGGCCGCGATGGCCCGCCGGATCAGATCGACTTCTTCGGGTCCCTTGATGATCCGCAGCCGCTCGGTCACGGGCGTGCCTTCGACGAAATCCCAGCCGCCCATCTTGTCGATGAGACGCAGATAGCTCTGGTAGGATGTGGTAGGCTCGATCGCCCCGGCGCCGTGACGGCGCGGCGGCTTCATCTCCTTGCCGACCGTCTTCACGACGTTCCACGGATTGTCCTGTTCCTCCCAGCCGCGCACGTCGGAGAGGGCGCTGTTGCGCTTGATGCGCTCGACTTCGAACGACGGACACACGACGACCGGATTTCCCGCCGCGGGAAGCATCAAGAGAATCAGGCGCTCGCTGCGCCCGGGGTTGTAACCGGCGAAATACTGAAAATTCGTACTCGGCTCGGCGACGAGGAGGTCGAGCTTGCGTCGCTTTAATTCTTCCTGAAGTCTCTCGATGCGACTGGCGAAGGTTGCGGCCGTAAGGGAAGGCGACTGAAGGACGGAAGGACGGAAGGACGGAACGGCATTTATTCCGTTCTTCCGTCCGACCGTCGCTGTAACCAGCAGGCCGCTCGCCGTTGTCAGAAACTCGCGTCGCTCCATCGTGCAGCTATATTACGCAGCCTCTCTTCGCGCTGGAAGGCGCACAACCGCATGCATTTCGAAGCACGCATCGAGCCGTTGAACGGAAAGCTTCCCAAGGTTTCCTACCGCTGGGACCCGGAGACCGACATCCTGACGGTCGCGTGCAAAGGGGTGCCGAAAGGGAACGGCATGAACGGCACCGTGGACCTCGAAGGGGGAGACGGCTCGTTCGTCGTGATCGACGTCGCGGGCGGCGCGCTGCGCGGCGTGGACGTCGTGACCTGGCCTGACGATGTCCGCACCGTTGCTTCCCTCGTACCGCCCGAGCCGACGAAAGAAGGCTCGGTCACCTTCCCCGGCCGGCGCTCCCAGCCCGGCGTGGCGGCCGTGGAAGTGGACACACCTTTGACAGTCGACAAGAATCAATCGGAGTCGGTCTTCCATATTCGTGTGGGCCGGCAGCGGCCCTCGACGATCGTGCGTGTCGCGGACCATTTGCTCGTGGAGGTCGATAAGCAATCGAGAATCGCCGGATTGTGGCTCTTGGAGGTGCCCCCCTTCCCGAACGTCGAAGCTACGGCGTAGTGGACGAACGCTTCGAGCGCTACGTCACCGAGCTGTTCGCCCCTGAAGACTCGATTCTCTCCGAAATCCGCGCCCGCCATGCCGCGGAAAATCTGCCGACCATCAATGTCTCACCAGAAGAAGGAAAGCTGCTCCATCTCCTGCTCCTCACAATCGGTGCGACGAATGTGCTGGAGATTGGCTCGCTTGGCGGCTACAGCGGCGTGTGGCTGGCACGCGCGCTACCGGCGATGGGGAGGCTGATCACGATCGAGAAAGATCCGCGCCATGCCAAGATCGCTGGTGAAGCCTTCGCGTCGGCGGGGCTCTCGAAAAAGGTGCAATTGATCGAAGGCGCTGCGCTCGATGTCCTGCCGACGCTAGCGCCCGGATTCGACGCGGTGTTCATCGATGCCGATAAAGAACCGCTGCCCCAGTACTTCGATTGGGGCATGCGCCTGCTGCGGCGCGGCGGCTTGCTGCTGTGCGACAACGCCTTCTTCCACGGCGCGGCGGTCGATCCAAACGACCGCTCCGGCTCGGCGCTCGGTGTGCGGGCTTTCAACGAGCTCGCGGCGCGTGATCCCCGCCTCGTCGCGACAATCATTCCCGTGCGTGACGGTCTCGCGGTTGGTCTCAAAGTGCGAGACACCGCATGACGTGGTGGCAGGCGCTCATCGACGCCGGCGCGGTACCCGTGGCGTTTGTGCCCAATCCGACCGGAGCCCGCGGATCCAAAGAAGAGATTGAACCCGCCGACCGCGCTGCCTTAGTGGAGGGGGCCGAGCTCGAGGCCCATCCTGTTCCTGAGCGCGGCGGTACGCGAATTCCTCCGGCGGTTTCGTTTCTCGCGAGCTTTGCGCGCTGGGGCGTGGTGGCGTGCGACGGCATCATTCAGGTCGTAGACGCCTATGTCGCCGCCGCCGTCCGCAGGCGCGATGGCCGCGGCGTGCTGCACACCACGTTCGAGCGCAACCGTGCTTTTGCCGTCGCGCCGCTCGAGCGGATGACTCCGGGGCTGCGCCAGGTGCTGGAAGCTTCCGTTTCCGACGTCGAACCGATCGATGGCGAGTTGGCGGGGCAGCCGGCGCGGTATCTGGAAACTGTGGAGAGCATCGTTCGACGCGTCCGTGCCGGACTCGAGCGTGAGCTCGCGGAGAACTGCATCGCGACACTCGGTGCCGAGGAGTGGCTGGTATTGGACGGCCTGCTGTCGCGCTCGCCCACCGTGGCGCGGCACCCGCGCGCACTTGGCGTTATCAACAGCCACGGCACCCAGTTTCTCGAAGGGCGCGGACTTGAACGCGCGTTGACGCTGCCCGCCGGACATCGTACCAGCGTGTTCGCTGTGCGCGGCGGTCACACCCGGACCGAAGTGTATTCGTGGTATCTGCGTCTCTGGCCGTGGGAAGGGAACGATTTGCTGTACGGCTTGCTGCGCGTGGAAGCGCGAGCGGATCCGGCGTCCGTCGCGCTCGCGTCCGAGCTGAGTGGCTGGCTCGTCGCCGAGCGCGCGCCGCTGGCGACGCCGGCTACACGCTGGGACCGGCTGTTGTATCCTTTACATAACGTGGAGGAATACCTGAAGGCCCGCGCGCCGCGCGATCTGTCGACCGCCCGTCACCGGTTGCCGATCGCATCGTGATCGATAAAGCCTCGCCCCCCCCGCCCCCCCCGCCCCCCCCCATCGGCCGAGTTGTGGCGACCGAGCTGAAGCCGGCGACACCGCATCAATTCCACTTCTGGACCGGGACCGAAACCAGCGTTGGGATCGGTGCGATTGTGAAAGTCAGGGGAAGCGGGAAGGGGGAAGAGGGAAGGGTTGTGTACGGCGTGGTCACCGACGGGTTCGCCTACTCGGATCTCGCGACCCCATTACACGATGTCGTCAGCGCTGAAGGGGATCCCGCCCGCGCCGCCGATGCGCCGACCGCCCGGCAGGAGATCCGCTACTGGACCGCAGCCGTGCTGCGCCAGACTCCCGAAGAACCGCTGCAACCGGTGCCGCTCGGACAGGTATTCGTCGCCGCCGACGCCGATGTCGCGCAGGCGCTTCGTATGGACGCCTTCCTTTACTCTGCGACGCCGACGGCGATTCCCATCGGGCTCTATACCTCCGCCGGCCGCGAAGCTCCCGTCTATCTCGATGCCGATTTTCTCATCGGGCCCGAAGCGGCGCATCTCAACATCTCGGGCGTATCGGGACTCGCCACGAAGACCAGCGCGGTTGAATTCCTGCTCGCGTCGATCTTCGCCCATTTCCCGCCGCACAAAGGCCGCGTCGCCGCCGTGTGCTTCAACGTCAAGGGACCGGACCTCTGTTTTCTCGATCAGCCCGGCGACTTGAGCGATGAAGACCGGCACCGCTACGACCGGCTCGCGGTGCCCGCGCAGCCATTCGAGCGGGTGAAGCTGTACGCGCCGCTGAAAGCAGATGGCGTCAACCTCAACACGCTGCGCACGCATCCCGATCTCGTCGGCGACGTCGAGCCGCTGACGTGGGGTCTCCAGGAAGTCGTCGATTACGCCGAAGTGTTACTCAACCGCGACGACATCGACGCCAAAGCCGACGCCTTTATCGATTTCCTTCGGGACCGGGTGTTGGGGCGCACGTTTGATGATGGCTTCGGCAGCACGCATCGCGTGCAAACCTTTGCCGATCTCGATCGCCTGTTCCGCTCGATCTTTGATGGTCTTGAGATCATGTCCGGCGGGCGGAGCGACACCTGGCGGACGCACCACATCGCCACGATGCGCAAAGTGCGCAACCGTCTGCTCAATATCTCCACGCGCTGCAAAGGCCTCGTGACGGACGACGGGCCGGCGAGCGATTTGCCCTGGAGCGAGTTCGCGGATCGCACGGTCTACGTGATCGACATCGCCAACGTCGATCCGCTCGGTCAGGACCTCGTGTTCGCCCGCGTCGTCTCCAAACTCCGCGAGCAGCTCGAGCGACGCGAGCTCGGCGTCGACGCCGTCGTCGTCTTCGTGGATGAGCTGAACAAGTACGCACCGGGCGACGGGCCGGAGACGTACGTCAAGAAGATGCTGCTCGACATCTCCGAGCGCGGCCGCTACCTCGGCCTGGTGCTCTTCGGCGCCGAACAATTCCGCTCGCAGGTCCATCGCCGTGTGGTCGGCAATGCGGGCACGCAGGTGTTCGGGCGCATGGACATGGATGAGCTGGCGACACCGGGATATCAGGTGCTCTCCCCGGCCACAAAGAGCAAGCTCGCCACGCTGCCGATCGGGGAGCTGATGGTGCGGCATCCCCATTTCACGCAGCCGATCTTCGTGCGTTTCCCCAAACCGCCGGTGCTGCGCGGGCGCGATGGAGTCGAGCGGTTTCCCCCCGCCGCCGACGTGCCGTTCGACGACGCCGTCGTGCGGCAGCTCGTCCGGTTGGACCGGCGCATTCGCCCGAACCAGGTGAAGGATCTGATTGCCGACCGCGAGCAGGATGACGTGCGCCGGGCGCTCGCAGCGACGCGTCGGACCCGGCCTGAAGACGCGCTCGCATACTTCCGGAAGGTGCTCGGCAGCAGAGTCGTGGCGGAGGCTCCCCCCGCGGTGCGCGAGCATCGAGCCGTGCAGCCCTTGAACCCAATCTCGGATGAGCCGTACTGACATGAGACTCGCGCACCTCGCCGACTTGCACCTCGGCTTCCGGCAGTTCGATCGCCAGACGCCGAAGGGCACGAATCAGCGCGAGGCGGATATCGCGGAAGTGTTCCGCCGGGCAGTGGACGACCTGCTCGAACAGCAACCGGATCTGATCGTCATCGCCGGAGACATCTTTCACTCCGTGCGGCCCACCAACGCCGCGATTCTGTTCTTCTTCCGCGAGCTGCACCGGCTGCGCACCGGTTTGCCCGCATCACCGATCGTCGCGGTTGCCGGGGAGCACGACACGCCGCGCTCGACCGAAACCGGTACCATCCTGCGGCTCTATGAAGCTTTGGGCGTGGACATCGCGATCGAAGAGCCGCGCCGGATCGTCTATCCCAAGCTCGACTGTGCTGTGCTCGCCGTGCCGCATCAAGCGCTGGCACAGGCAGAACGCCCGGCGCTTCGCCCCGAGTCTGGCGGACCCACGCTCAACGTGCTCGTCTCGCATGGCGTGCACGGCGGCCTCGGTGAGGAACGAGGCACGATGGAGTACGGAGGTGCGCAGCTCTCTCGGGAGCTGCTCGCGCCCGAGAAATGGAATTACATCGCACTCGGCCACTATCACACCGCGCAGTCGATCGCAACCAACGCGTGGTACTCAGGTAGTCTCGAGTATCTGCCGCCGAACCCGTGGGGCCAGCTCCAGGACGAGGCTGCGCAGCGCAGCACTCGGGGTGGGACGAAGGGAAAGCCCGAGCGCACCGGCAAAGGCTACTTGCTCGTTGACGTCAAGAGCGCGCGTGTCTCGTTCCGTCCCATCACCCCAGTCCGGCGCCATCTCGACTTGCCCCCGGTCCAGGCGGCTGGATTGAACGCCAAAGAGCTGGACGCGCAGATCGCCGAGCGCGTGACCGGTGCGAAGATCGATGATCAAATCGTGCGTCTACTGGTGTGGGATGTCGACCGGTCTGTCGCCCGCGATTTGGACCACGCGGCGATCCGCGAATACAAAGCCCGCGCCCTGAACTTCCATTTGGATTTGCGGCGTCCCGAGTCGCAGCGCGGAGCGGGAACGGTCGCCGGCGCGGGAGTGCGTCGCCAAACCCTCGCCGAGACGGTGCGCGACTTCCTCGGCCGCCGGCCGCTGGACGCCGAGTTGAACCGCGAGTCGTTCGTGAAACTCGGCGTCGAATACCTGGAGTCGGTGGCGCGCGAGGACTCGCCGTGAAATTGCATCGGCTGCGGCTCGTCAACTTCCGCCAGCACCCCGATACCGAGATTGTGTTTGGCGATGGGCTGACCGGCATCATCGGGCCCAACGGCTCAGGCAAGACGTCACTCCTCGAGGCGATCGCCTGGGCGATTTACGGCAACGTCGCGGCGCGCGGCGACAAGGACTCGATCCGCAACCTGCGCGCGAAAGCGCGCGCCCAAGTCCTGGTCGAATTGGAATTCAGCCTCGGCACCCACGCCTATCGCGTCGAGCGTGGTCTCAATAACGCCGAGCTGTATCAGGACGGCGCCGTCGTCGCCAACTCGCTGAAAGAAGTCACGGCGCGCTTGCAGCGCGTGCTGGGTATGACGCACGCCGAGTTCTTCAATACGTACTTCACCGGACAGAAAGAGCTCGCCGTGCTCGCGGACGCGACGCGCCCGGAGCGGGCCGCATTTCTCTCCCGCGTGCTCCGTCACGAACAGCTCACGATCGCCCAGGAACGAATTCGCGAGCGCCGGAACGCCCTCGGACACGAGGTCGATGGACTCGAGACGGGATTGCCGCCGCAGGCCGAGCTGGAGAAGGAGCGCAAAGCTGCGGAAGCGCGCCTGACGGATGCCCGCAAGGCTGCCACGGCGGCCACCGCGGAGCGTACGAAGGCGCAGCAGGGGCTCGCCGAGGAAGAGCCGCGTTGGCAGCAGTGGGTCGAGCGACGCGAGCGGACGCTCTCGCTGCATGGCGACCTCCGTGTCGCGGAGCAGGGCGTGCTCGTCGCGCGGCAGGAATTCCAGCGGCTGGACAAGGAGCTCGCCGAGGCACTGTCGGCTCGGGAGGAGTTGCGCAAGCTCGACGCCGAGGTGGCGCCGGTCTCGAAGCTCAAGGCCGAGCTTGTCGAGCTCGATCGGTTGCACCGGGAAGACGCTGCACGGCGCGAGGAGCAAGCGAAGCTCACCGAGCTCACCCGCAATCTCCACGTGCTGGATCGCCACATCGACGACCTTGCCGACGTGGAAGACGCGCTGAAGCGGGCGACGACGGAAGCGCGAGCGCTCGTCGAGCGGCTCGAAGCAGCCGACAAAGTTGCCACGGAGCAGCAGGCGGCGTGGGTGCGGGAGAAAGAGTATGCCGGCACGCGGCGCGCCGAGTTGCTGAAGCAGTACGATGAGGTGAAGGATCAGCGCGACAAGATCGAGCGACTTGGCCCCGAGGGCGAATGTCCGACCTGCCGCCGGCCGCTCGGCAGCGAACATCCGGCGGTGCTCGGCGTGCTGGATCGCCAACTCCAGGCGATCGTCGACGATGGCACGTACTTCCGGCAGCGTCTCGAGCAGCTGGCGGACGCTCCCCCGGCCGTCACGCAGGCGGAGGCCGCCCGCGATGCGCTCCGGGACCAGGCGCGCCAGGCGAGTGAACGCGAAGGCACCCTGCGGGCGCAGGCGGGCGAGCGCGCCCGCCTGCAGAAAGAACGGGCCGGTCTTGCCAAACGCACCGAGGAAATCGAGCGGCGTGTCGCCGCGCGGGCCAGCGGGTACAATGCAGACCGGCACGACGCGGTTCGCACCGAGCTCGCGAAGCTCGAGCCGGTGGCACTGGCGGCGGCGACGCTGAAGGCGCGTGCGGATCGCGCGGAGGCGCTGGTCGGCGAAGCCGAGCTGGCGGAGAAGGGGCTGTCGGCGCGGGAGGAGCAGGTGAGACAACTTGGCGACGCCGTCAAAGCGGAAGGCTTCTCAGAGCCGAAGTTCGCGGCGGCTCGCGAGCGCCACGATCGCGCGGCGCACGCGTTGCGCGCGGCGGAGTTGGCAGTCGCGGAGACGCGCGGCGAGCTGGTGGCCGCGGAGGGCGCCGTTCGCGAAACCGAGCGGCGCGCGGTGGAGCGAGCGGCCCGCGAGCGCACCATCGCCGAGCGCAAGATCGAGCTGCGGCTGCACAACGAGCTCGATCGCGCATTCTCCGATCTGCGCGGCGACCTCAACGCCGCCATGCGGCCGGAGATCGGCGCGCTGGCATCCGGATTCCTGGCCGATCTGACCGACGGTCGTTATGACGAAGTCGACCTCGACGAAGATTATCGCGTGGTCGTGCTCGATGAGGGAGTGCCGAAGCCCGTGATCTCGGGCGGTGAAGAAGACATCGCGAATCTCGTGCTGCGCCTCGCGATCTCGCAGCTGATCGCGGAGCGCGCGGGTCAGCCGCTGTCGCTGCTCGTGCTCGATGAGATCTTCGGCTCGCTCGACGAATCGCGCCGCCAACACGTTCTGGCGCTGCTGCGTCGCCTCGGCGACCGGTTCCCGCAGGTCATCCTCATCACGCACATCGAGCAGGTGCGTGACGGATTGGACCGGGTGATCCGCGTCTCGTACGATGCCACGACCGGCGCCAGCGTCGTGCGTGATGACACTGCTACGTTAGGACCGCCCGATGCGAGCGTGGCTGCCTGACACCCGAATAACCGGGCCGGAGCGCGCCACCGAGCGCGACATCGAAGGGCTGAACCGCGTCTTCGCGGAGGCCTTCACCGACCGCTACCGCCGCGACGGGCTGATCGGCGTTCGCGTGCCGCAGCTCAATCCCCTCGTCTGGCGCTACGCGCTGCTCGATGCCGGTGAAGGGGCGATGATCTGGCGCGACGAGCACGACGACATCGCGGCGTTCAACGTCGCGCATCAAGCCGGCGTCGAAGGATGGATGGGCCCTCTGGCAGTGCGTCCGGATCGCCAGGGCACCGGCGTCGGCAAGACGATCGTCCGGACGGCCGCCGACTGGCTGATCGATCGTCGCGTAACGACGCTGGGTCTCGAGACCATGCCGCGCACGCCGGAGAACATCGGCTTTTATGCGCGACTGGGGTTTGGGCCCGGGTTTCTCACCGTCACGTTGACCAACGAGATCGCGACGCGTGGCCACCCGACGCCCGTCCTGCTCTCCAACCGCAGCGCCGCCGACAAGGAAGCGTTGATGGAGTCGGGCCGGCGTCTCGTAGACGAGCTCGTCGCTGGCATCGATTTCTCGCGCGAGATCCTGCTGACCGCCGAGCTGGGCCTCGGCGATACATCGGTCGTCGAAGGCGATGATGGGGTCGACGCCTTGGCGGTCTGGCACTCCGCGCCGCTCGCCGACAGTCGCACGCGCGATGAAGTTCGCGTCTTGAAACTCGCCGCGCGCGATGATGCGGCGTTCGATGCCGCGATTGCCGCCGTCGAGGCAGCGGCCGCGAAAGCGGGTATCCGCCGTATCGCGGTTCGCTGTCAGAGTCGCTACAGCGAAGCGTTTCGGCGGCTGATCGCCCGCGGTTACCGCGTGCGCTGGACGGATTTACGGATGACCTACGAGGGCTACCCCGAGCGCCACGCGGCGCACGGCATCCTCTTCTCGAACTGGGAGATCTAGGAGATGAAGCGCGGCGCGCCGGCGAGGACACGGCGCGCGCACAGAATCACCGCTCCCGCGTAAAGAAGATGAACCGTTCCGCTCGGTACCTGCATCACAAACACGAGCACAATCCAGATCAACAGCATTACGACAGCGGCGAGCAATGTGAGATTCAAGGCGGTTGACCTTTGCGGGACGTGGACTATTCTAGTACGCAGGAGCGGGGAGTCAAATTATTGAGCCAACAAGCTCGATAGTGGACCCAGATACTGCGGCCCATGTCACGCCCCCTCGATTGGGGAAGACAGAATTCGTGGTGAGGGACCAGTCATTCTCTCGGGCTTCAATAATCCTCTCCGTTCCTGTCGTAATCGGTCGGCCGGCCTGCGTTAAGCAGTCCCGGCCGATCGTCTTTTGGTGACCGTTTCCCAGAACTGCTTGGGCGCGCGCAGCGCCTGCCCTCTGACCACAAATCCGATCCCCAGCACCACGGCCCAGATGCCGTAGGCGACCATCACCTCCGCGCGCAGCTGCGGCAGCGCGAACTGCACGACCCACAGCACGAACAGAGCGGTCGCATCCATCCAGTCGAACTCCATGTTCGCCAGCAGCAGCACCCCCAGCATCGTCTGCAGCAGCGTCAGGGCCAGCTCGTTCCGCTGTCCAATGTCGAACGTGAAATCCGACCAGACACCGGAGTGACGCATGTGCGAGAATCCGTAGAGCAACGGAATCATTGCGGCGAGGATGGTCCACTGATTGATGTTGCTGGAGACGATGTTCATGAGCGCCATTGGCGCGTGCGTGACGCGGCGAGCCCATCCGAACGTCGACACAAACTCCGGAAACTCTGACAGAAACGGCGCAACCCATTGTACGAGGAAGAACTGACTGATGCCCAGTGTCGCGGCAACCGCGATCATCGACTCGAGGAAGGGATGCGCGGTGACATACAGCAGCCCGCCGCCCACGGCGAACAATGCGCCGATCGCCGCCTTCTGTCTCCAGCCGGGCTGGCGGTACGCCCACCGCGACACG
>Ga0099794_10000049_pt1 | contig 47722 bp, 39 predicted proteins | sample Rivendell_Oct201_10_FD_77320 | JGI IMG/M metagenome (GOLD analysis project Ga0099794, IMG submission 77320) | Vadose zone soil microbial communities from the Eel River Critical Zone Observatory, Northern California, USA -... | ecosystem: Host-associated > Plants > Roots > Rhizosphere > Soil ... | reverse complement strand
GCTGCTACCACGACCCGATCCGGTTCGAAACCAAATTTCCGCTGGAGCTCCTTGAGCGGCGCCGAGGCTCCGAACGTCTTCATCCCGATCACGTGGCCCGATCTTCCGACGTATCGCTCCCATCCGAACGTGGAGGCCTGCTCGATCGCGACCCGCGCCTTGACCGCGGGGGGCAGCACGCTGTCCCGATATTCCTGCGTCTGGTTCTCGAAGATCTCCCACGAGGGCATGGAGACGACGCGCGACCGGATGCGCTGGGCGAGCAGCTTGGTGTGGGCCTCCACCGCAAGACTCAACTCGCTCCCCGAGGCAATCAGGATCACCTCGGGATTCCCACCCGGGGGATCCGCGAGCACGTACGCACCGCGCGCGACGCCCGTCGCAGGAGCGTAGATGCGCCGATCGAGCGTCGGCAACGGCTGCCTTGAAAGCGCGAGCACAGCCGGCTGGTGGCGGAGCTGCATCACGTAACGGTACGCCTCCACGACCTCGTTGGCATCGCCGGGCCGCAGCGTGATCAGCCCGGGAATGGCGCGCAGCGACGCGAGGTGCTCCACCGGCTGGTGGGTCGGGCCATCCTCGCCGTCACCCATCGCGTCGTGCGTGAACACGAAAATGGTCGGCAGCTCCATCACCGCGGACAGCCGAATGGCCGGCCGCGCGTAGTCGCTGAAGATGAAGAACGTTGCACCGAACGCCCGCAGCTTCGAAAGCGAAAGACCGTTGACAGCCGCCGCCATCGCGTGCTCGCGGATACCGAAGTGCAGGTTCTTGCCGGTCGGGCTGTTGGCCTGGAAATGCCCCGCGCCTTCGTACGTCAACGTGGTCTTGTTCGATGAGCCGAGATCCGCCGAGCCCCCGAGGAACCACGGGATGTTTTGTGCGAGCACGTTGAGCACCTTGCCCGAGGCGTCTCGGCCCGCGATGCCCTTGGCGTCCGCCGGAAAGACGGGGAGGTTGCGATCCCACCCTTCGGGCAAGTCCCGCCGTTGCATCTGGTCGATGTCGTTCGCGAGGTCGGGATGCGCGGACCGGTAGGAAGCAAAGAGCGCCGTCCACCGGCTTCGAGCGGCCGCGCCGCGCGCCCCAATGCCGGCGGCGAAGTGCTCGCGGACGCCATCCGGGACCAGAAACTGCGCGTCCTCCGGCCACCCGTAGCTCCGCTTGGTGAGGCGAACCTCCTCGTCACCGAGCGGCTCGCCGTGCGCCGCGGCCGTATCCTGCTTGTGAGGAGCGCCATAGGCGATGTGGCTGTCGAGGATGATCAGCGTGGGACGGCCCTTCGTCTCCCGGAAGACGCCGAGGGCCTGCTCGATGCGATCGAGGTCGTTGGCATCACCCACGCGTAGGACGTTCCACCCGTACCCCTGGAATCGGGCGGCGACATCCTCGGTGAAGGCGAGGCTCGTCGGCCCTTCGATCGTGATGTGGTTGTTGTCGTAGACCCAACAGAGGTTCTCGAGGCCCAGGTGGCCGGCCAGCGACGCCGCTTCGGCTACCACGCCCTCCATCAGGCAGCCGTCTCCGACTACGGTGTAGATGTCGTAATCGAAGATCGCAAAACCGGGTCGATTGTAGCGGGCGGCGAGCCACTTCCGGGCGATGGCCATCCCCACGCCGGTCGCCGCGCCTTGCCCGAGCGGGCCAGTGGTGGTCTCAACTCCCGACACCCAGTGATATTCGGGATGCCCGGGTGCCTTGCTGCCGATCTGGCGAAAGCGCCGGATGTCCTCCAGCGACACCGAAGGCTGCCCCAACCGCTCGTACTCGGCATTCACCGCCCGAGTCCCGGTCAAATGCAGCACGGACCAGAGCAGCATCGAGGCATGACCATTGGAGAGGACGAACCGATCCCGGTTGGGCCAGATCGGGTCCTGCGGATCGAAGCGCATCACCCGGTTCCACATCGTGTAGACGAGCGGCGCCAGGGCCATCGGTGTGCCGGGGTGCCCCGACTTGGCGCGCTCGACCGCATCGATCGAGAGCGTGCGAATGGTGTTGACCGACAACTGGTCGAGCTCGGTGTCCGTCATGGCAAGCTCACGATCGGGTTCTGCCAGCCACCGGGGGGCAATACCCTCGAGTCGACCTCTTTCGGACCCCAGGTGCCGGGCTCATATTCGTAGACGGGTGTGCCCTGCTTGAGCACCGGATCGACGATCCGCCACGCCTCCTCGACGTAGTCCTCCCGCGCGAACAGCGTGGAATCGCCTTGCATCGCGTCTCCGAGCAGTCGCTCATAGGCATCCATTTCGTCGGCGCGAGGAAGCTGGGTCCCGACCATTTCCGCGCTCTGGCTGCGCCCCTCCAGCCCGGGCGCGAGGATATTTGCGCCGAGGGCGATCGTGATCTCAGGACTGATCCGGAAGCGGAAATAATTCCGGTCGGGGTCCAAGCCTGGATAGATTGGGGGCGGCTTGCGGAGTCGGACGACCACCTCCGTACACGTCATGGGAAGGTGCTTTCCAGCTCGGATATAGAAAGGCACGCCCTGCCAACGCCACGAATCGATCTGCAGTCGTAAGGCGATGAATGTCTCCACCTTCGAGTCTGCCGCCACTCCCTTCTCAGATCGGTAACCGCGAAACTGTCCGCGCACAACGCCGTCTGGGGTGAGGGCCGGGATCGCCTTGAGGACCTTCACCTTCTCGTCTCGGACGGATTCGCTGTCGGTCCTAGCCGGAGGCTCCATCGCCAGGTTGCTTAGGACCTGGAATAAATGATTCTGCACCACGTCGCGGATCGCGCCGGTCTCGTCGTAGAACGCTCCCCGGCCCTGGATTCCAAAATCCTCGGCCATGGTGATCTGGACGCTCTCGACATCACTCCGCTTCCAGAAGGACTCCAGGAAGGCGTTCGCGAACCGAAAAAAGAGCATCTGATTGACGGGCCGCTTACCGAGGTAATGGTCGACCCGAAAGATAGACCTCTCGTCGAAAGCATCGAGCAGCGTACGGTTGAGGGCCTGCGCCGAGGCGCGGTCGCTGCCGAAAGGCTTTTCGACGATCACGCGAGCGCCGTGGGCGCAACCCGACCGGCCCAACTCTGCCACGACCGGCCCGAACAGCGCGGGCGGGATCGCGAGGTAGTGGGCAGGGCGCTGGGCGGCGCCGAGCTGCTCACGAATCGCATCGAACGTCGCCGGGGCCCGGTAGTCGCCGTCGACGTAGCGCAGCTGACCGGACAGCTTGTCGAACGCCGCGGGATCGAGTCCGCCGTGCTGCTTGACGCTGTCGCGCGCCCGGGCGCGGAGCTCGTCGAGCCCCCAGCCGGCCTTCGCCACGCCGATGACAGGCATGTCGAGGTGGCCGCGTTTCGCCATCGCCTGCAGCGCTGGAAAGATCTTCTTGAACGCGAGATCGCCCGTGGCCCCGAAGAAGACCAGGGCGTCCGAATGGCCCTCGCTCATCGCGAGCTCCGCTTGGGGTCGACAGGCTTTTCGAGGTGTCCGCCGAACCCGTAGCGCATGGCTGACAACAAGCGCTGTTGATATTCCCCCTCGCCGCGTGAGCTGAAGCGCTGATAGAGCGCGGCGGAGAGCACAGGCGTCGGCACCGCCTCGTCGATCGCGGCCTTGATTGTCCACCGGCCCTCGCCCGAATCCGCGACCTGGCCCGCGAATGCCGACAGGGCGGGATCCTTGACCAGGGCGGTGGCCGTGAGATCGAGGAGCCACGAGGCGATCACGCTGCCGCGCCGCCACACCTCGGCGATGTCTCGAAGGTCGAAATCGTACTGGTATTGCTCGGGCGCCCGCAGCGGCGTGGTCTCGGCGTCGACCGCATCGGCTCGCGTTCCGACATTGGCATTGCGCAAGATGCCCAGCCCCTCGGCGTACGCGGCCATCAGCCCGTATTCGATTCCGTTGTGCACCATCTTGACGAAGTGGCCGGCGCCGCTCGCGCCACAGTGCAGATAACCCCGCTCGGCAGTGCCGCCGAGGGTCTCCCGCCCCGGCGTGCGCGGGATGTCAGCCGGCCCGGGGGCGAGCTGCGCGAAGATCGGATCCAGGTGCTTCACCACCGCCGGATCGCCACCGATCATCAGGCAGAACCCGCGTTCTAGTCCCCAGACTCCGCCGCTGGTCCCGACATCGACGTAGTGGATTCCCTTCTCTGCGAGCTGCTGCGCGCGCCGGATATCGTCGACGTAATAGGAATTCCCACCGTCGATCAGGATGTCGCCGGGCTCCAGGTAGGGCACCAGATCGTTGACGGTCGCGTCGACGGCCGCCGCTGGGACCATCAACCAGATCGCCCGCGGCGTCTCCAGCTTCTTCACCAGATCGGCGATAGACGAAGCCCCGACCGCCTTGGCCCGGCTCAACTCCTCGACCGCTTTCGGGAACTTATCGAAGACGACGCATCTGTGGCCGCCCGCGAGGAGCCGCCGCGTCATGTTCGCGCCCATGCGGCCTAATCCGATCATTCCGAGCTGCATTGTGTCCTCCATTGTGGTTCGAGGCGGCCCTTCAGGCGGCCCGGGCTCGCTCGAAGATCTCCACGAAGCGCCGGTATCGAGCCGCGATCTCCGCGACTGCGTCTTCCCGCGTGGTCTTCTCGTGCCACCATCCAAGGAGCGGCTCCCTGAAGTCCGTCTCGTCGACCGTGAAGCCGATGAAGCCGGGCACACTGGCAGCCGTCGTCAGCCACTTGCTCACCTTGTTCTCGCCTTCGCCCTGCCCATGAACGATGCAAGAGACGTTGGTCCGGCCCCCGCGGCGAGCGGCAGCCACGATCTTCCGGCAGTCCTCGCGGCGGTCGAGCCCTTCGATCTTCCAGATATCAGGCTCGACGCCCCCATCCTGGAGCTGCTCGATCGCTTGAATCATCAGCTGGGGTCGCAGCCAGAGATCGTAGGCCTTGATGTTCCCTTGGAGCCCGTCGAGCTGGAACTTTTCGGCGGGCACGAGCAACTCGAACATGAACAAGCTTTTGCTCTTCTCGCGCAGGTAGTACGAGAGTCGCTTCAGCCGCTCTACCTGTCGTCGATTCCGCGCCTGATCGCCCTCAGGATTGTAGCGCACGAGCACTTTGCAAAACGTCGGGTGAAAGGCCTCGATATGCTCCGCGAAGTCCTCGCCATACTCGAAGTCGAATTCTCCTTGACCGCTCTTCTCGGCGGGACAGGCGAGCGTATAGCCCTCGGCCGCCGCATCGCGGAGAACGGCTCGACCGAACTGCTCATCGACCAGGATGCCCGCCTTTTCCTTCGGTACACCGGCGGCGACGGCGGCTCGGAAGCCGTCGTAGATCACCTGCTTGGCGGCGGCGATCTGCGCAGTCTGGTCGGGGCTGAGCTTCCTCTGGAAAAACACGCGGCGGTCGAAGGGGAGGACATACAGCGACCGGTCGAAACCCACGGTCGTCATCTCGCACTCCTCAGCTTCCGGTAGCAACGGATCAGATTGTTCGTCGAGCTGTCATGGCCCAGGATGGGTTCCGTCGGGTTCGCGAGCTCCGGGATGATCCGTTGGGCCAGCACCTTGCCCAGCTCGACGCCCCACTGATCGAACGAATCGATCCCCCAGATGACGCCCTGAGTAAACACGCTGTGCTCGTACAGCGCGACGAGCTTTCCGAGCGTTTCCGGCGTCAGCCGCTCTGCGAAAATGGTGTTCGACGGACGATTGCCCCGGAACTCACGGTGGGGAACGAGGCTGTCCGGCGTACCCTCGGCTTTGACTTGCTCGCGCGTCTTGCCGAAGGCCAGCGCCTCGGTCTGCGCGAACACGTTCGCGAGCAGCATGTCGTGTTGCCGGCCGAGCGGGTTCAGGGCTTGGGCGAAGGCGATGAAGTCACAAGGAATGAGGCGGGTCCCTTGATGGATGAGCTGGTAGAACGAATGCTGCCCGTTGGTCCCCGGCTCTCCCCAATAGATCGGCCCGGTCGGATAGGTGACCTCGGCGCCATCGAGCGTGACGTGCTTGCCGTTGCTCTCCATCGTCAGCTGCTGAAGGTACGCGGGAAAGCGCTTCAGGTATTGCTCGTAGGGCAGGACCGCCACCGTCTCAGCGCCGAAGAAATCCGAGTACCACACGGTCAACAGGCCGAGGAGCACCGGGAGGTTGCGCTCGAACGGGGCGGTGCGGAAGTGCTCGTCCATCTTGTGGAAGCCGTCCAGCAGAGCGCGGAAGTTCTCGGGACCGACGGCGAGCATCGTCGACAGACCGATCGCCGAATCCATGGAGTAGCGCCCGCCGATCCAGTCCCAGAATCCGAACATGTTCGCGGTGTCGATCCCGAACTCCGAGACCTTCTGGGCGTTCGTGGAGACGGCGACGAAGTGCTTGGTCACCGCCTTGGCGTCGCCCCCGAGTCCCTCGAGCAACCACTGGCGCGCGCTCTCGGCGTTGGTCATCGTCTCGAGCGTGGTGAAGGTCTTGGACGAAGCGATGAAGAGCGTTTCCGCCGGATCCAGGTCGCGGGTCGCCTCCACCAGATCGGTCCCGTCGACGTTCGAGACGAATCGAAACGTCATCGCGCGATCGCTATAGGATTTGAGAGCCTCGTAGGCCATCACCGGGCCGAGATCCGAGCCGCCGATGCCAATGTTCACGACGTTGCGAATTCGCTTGCCGGTGTGCCCTCTCCACGCGCCGCTCCGCACCCGGTTCGCGAAGTCCGCCATCGCAGCGAGAACGGCGTGGACCTCGGGCACCACGTCCTTGCCGTCCACCACGATCGAGGTGCTGCGCGGGGCACGCAGGGCGACATGCAGAACGGCTCGATTCTCGGTCTGGTTGATCTTGTCGCCCCGGAACATGGCGGCGATGCGCTCGCGTAGGCCGGACTCCTCGGCCAGTCCACGGAGCAGCGCCAGGGTCTCGTCCGTGACGCGATTCTTCGAGTAGTCGAGGTAGATGCCGACCGCCTCGGCAGTCAGGCGCTCACCGCGCGTTGGATCGTCAGCGAAGAGCCTGCGGAGGTGCAGCTCTCCGATCTTCTCCTGGTGGGCCTTGAGCAACTTCCACGATGGTCGCGCAGTCAGCGGCAGCATGGCGCTTACCCCGCCTTGTCTAGAAGGGCGCTCTTGGAAGCGATCACACCCATCAGTTCTCGCCACGAGGCGACGAAGGACTTCGCGCCTTCGTCCTGGAGTTGGCTGGCCAGGGCGTTCACATCGACGCCGGCTGCGGCGAAGCGGGCCAACACCTCTTCGGAGTCGCCACCGTCGGCGGTCAGGATCCCGCCGAGCGCTCCATGATCCGCAAGGGCCTTCAAGGTAGCCTCGGGCATGGTGTTCACCGTGAACGGCGCGGCAAGCGACCGTACATAAAGGATGTCGGAAGCACTGGGATCCTTGGTACCGGTGCTGGCCCACAGCAGGCGTTGCGGGCGAGCCCCGGCGTTGAAGAGCCGCTGCGAGCGCGGGGAACCGAGCAGCGCCCGGTACGCTTTGTACGTCCGCTTTGCGATCGCAATGCCCAGCTGATTGTGCAGCGCCTCGGGTACCTTGTCCTTGACCGCCGCATCCCAGCGGCTGATGAACACCGAAGCCACCGAGCCAACCTCAGGCCCGCGCCCTGCAGCCACCCGCCGCTCGATCCCACGCAGGAACGCGTCGGCCGCGGCCAGGTACTGCTCGGCCGAGAAAAGCAGCGTCACGTTGATCGGGATTCCGGCGAAGATCGCCTCCTCGATCGCCGGCAGCCCTTCCTTGGTGCCGGGGATCTTGATCAGGAGATTGGCTCGCCCTGCGCGAGCGTGCAGAGCTTTGGCCGCGGCGAGCGTGCTGGCGGTGTCGTGGGCCAGTAGCGGCGACACTTCCAATGACACCCAGCCGTCCACGCCGCGCGTCCGGTCCCAGATCGGTCGAAACAGATCCGCGGCTCGCGTCAGATCCTCGAGCGCCAGCTCGAAGAACAAGTCCTCGCCCGACCTGCCATCCTTGACCTTCTTCCGGATCGCTGTGTCGTACGCGGAGCTGTTCTTGATCGCATGGTCGAAGATGGTCGGGTTGGAGGTGAGCCCGGTGACGGAGAGTTCGTCGATGTAGCGCTCCAGCGTGCCGCTCTGCAGGAGATCGCGGGTGATGTTGTCGAGCCACAGGCTTTGGCCCTGGTCGTGGAGAGTTTGGGTAGCTTTCATGGTACCGGACAGGGTTTGACGTGCCAAATGTCGGTTGCGTACTCGGAAATGGTGCGGTCGCTCGAGAACTTCCCCGAGCTGGCCACGTTCAGGATCGCTTTGCGCGTCCATGCGTCCGAGTTGCCGCAGAGCGCCCAGAGGTTGCGATCGGCTTCGAGATACGACCCGAGGTCAGCGAGGTTCATGTAATAGTCGCGCGTCAACAGCGTGTCGCGCAGCGGCGCAAACACGCCCGGCTCATTGCGGCTGAAGTGGTTCGAGGAGACCAGGTCCATCGCCGCGCGGAGCTCCGGCTGATTGTCGTAGTGCCATCGCGGGTTATACCAGCTGCGACTGCTCGCGACCTGTTCCGCGGTCAGGCCGAACAGGAAGAAGTTCTCCTCCCCAGCTTCTTGCGCCATCTCGATGGTTGCGCCGTCGCGCGTGCCGATCGTCAGGGCGCCGTTCATCATGAATTTCATGTTACTCGTGCCGCTTGCCTCGTAGCCAGCGGTCGAAATCTGGTTGGAGACGTCGGTGGCAGGAATCAGCCGCTCAGCCAGCGACACGGAGTACTCGGGCAGAAACACGACCTTGAGCCGACCGCGCACCGAAGGATCGGAGTCGATCGTCACCGCGAGGTTGTTCAGGAGCTTGATCACGAGCTTGGCCAGGTAATAGCCCGGTGCGGCCTTGCCCGCGAACAAGAACGTCCGCGGCGTTAACTCGAGCATCGGGTTGTCCCGCAAGCGGTTGTAGAGCACGACGATCCGCAACGCATTGAGACACTGCCGCTTGTATTCGTGGAAGCGCTTGATCTGGCAGTCGAAGATGCTATCGGGATCCACCGTCTGCCCCGAGCTCGACCGGAGCCACTGCGCGAAGGCGGACTTAGCCGCTCGCTTTGTCGCGCGATACGCATCGCGGAAGCCCGCGTCATCGGCGAGCGGCTTGAGCTTGGTCAGCTGGCCGAGGTCTTCAATCCAGTCGTCGCCGATGGCCTCGGTGATGGTCCTGGCGAGCGCCGGATTCGCCAGCAGCAGCCAGCGCCGCGGCGTGACGCCATTGGTCTTGTTGCCGAAGCGCTCGGGGAACATCTCGGCCAGGTCCTTCACCGTCATCGAGCGCAATAGCGCGGAGTGAATTGCCGCCACGCCATTCGTGCTGTGCGAGCCCACGATCGCGAGGTTCGCCATCCGGACATGTTTGGTTGGGCCTTCTTCAATCAGGCTCGTGCGTTCCACACGGCCTTCGTCACCGGGGAAGCGATGGCGGACCGAATCGAGCAGCCGCCGGTTGATCTCGAAGATGATCTCGGCGAGGCGAGGGAACGGCGTCTCGAACCACTCGAGCGGCCATTTTTCGAGTGCTTCGGGGAGCAGGGTGTGGTTCGTGTACGCCAGCGTCCGTTGGGTAAGGTCCCAGGCCTGATCCCATCCGAGGTGTGCCTCGTCGAGCAGGATCCGCATCAGCTCGGGAACGGCGATGGACGGGTGCGTATCGTTGAGCTGGATTGCGGCCTTTTCGGGGAGTGAGTTCCAGTCGGCGTTGGTGCGACGAAATCGTCGGATCAGATCGGCGAGCGAGCAGGCGACGAGAAACCACTCCTGCATGAAGCGCAGCCCTTGCCCCTGGGTGGTGGAATCGTCGGGATAGAGAACCCGAGTCAGCGACTCGGCCACGAGCGTCCCTGCCAGCGCGCCCACAAAGTCGCCATGACTGAACGTTTGGAAATCGAAGTAATCGGACGCAGCCGCCGCCCAGAGGCGGAGCGTGTTGATCGTCTTGCCGCCATAGCCCACCACCGGCCGATCGAACGGAATGCCGATCAGCGTAGAGGGTTGCCCGTTCATCGCTTGCAGCACCCCTCCCCTGAGCTCGAACGTGCAGCCCACCTTGAGCTCGACCCTTTCGTCGGGACGAGCGACTTCCCACGGGTCCGGGCGACGAAGCCAGTTGTCCGGCTGCTCGTGTTGCCAACCATTCTCGATCGATTGCCTGAACATTCCGTACTCGTACCGGAGCCCATAACCCATCGCAGGCAACTGCATCGTGGCCATCGAATCGAGAAAGCACGCGGCCAGACGCCCGAGCCCGCCACTCCCCAGCCCGGCATCGGGTTCCTGTTCGAGGAGGCCGACCCAATCCAAGGCTCGCTCCCGAACGTCTTCGCTCACGAACGGGCTCAACAATAAATTTGTGATGTTGTTGCTCAGCGAGCGTCCGATCAGAAATTCCATCGAGAGGTAATAGGCGCGCTTGGGGTTCACGCGCTGGTAGGTCTGCTCGGTGCGGACCCACCGCTGTGAGAGGACGTCCCGGATGGTCCGCGCAAACGCCTCATAGCGCTCACGTGGCCCGGTCGCTTCGAGATCGACAACATTGTCGAAGATCAGGTGCCGCTCGTAGAAGGCGTCATCGCTGCCGGTGAGCTGAATCTTACCGCCGTATTGCCGGCGCAGCGCTTCCTCGGTGTCGGAGGCAGTTGATGCTCGAAGAACCGTCACCTTTGTTGCGCCCATCGCTCTGTCCTCTCCGGCCCTGTGATCAGTACCCACCGGGGTCCGCACGTTACGCATTTTCTCCATCCCCTTTAACTCCTTCGCGTGAGATCCACTCCCGGACATAAGGCGGGCAATGGAGAAGCCCGATGCCTTCGCGCTCGCACTGGCCGAGGAAGCGAACCACACCGACGTCCACGACGGTCACGTCCTCCAGATCCAGAGTGACTCTGGGACCACAGCCTGCCAGCTGGTTCTGGATCTCGCCGAGATGTTCCGACCGCACGCGCCCAATCAGGCGGATGGTGCTTCGCTCCGCATCCGAACTCCGCTCGAGCCTGAACATCCGACGCCCCTCGTTGGCCTGATGCAAGTCGGGCGCCGGACGGTTGTTGCCCGGGAGCAACGCCGCACCGCCAGGAAAATTCTGATTGATCAGAAGGCATGCTGATTTTCCGGCTAAGTCCTGAACCGATATTTGTCGATTCCGAGGGTGGCAATCTTCGAATCAAGGGTCTGTCTCGGAATCCCGAGCTTCGATGCGGCGCCGGATGGACCGGCGACCCGACCTCGCGAGCCCCTGAGCGCCGCTTCGATCATCTCTCGTTCGCGGTTGGCCAGGCTTCCATTCAAGAATTCCGCGGGTGGTGGAGATCCGGATGAACCGTGCTGGAACCAGGTGCGGTCGACCGAGAGCGTGTCCCCGTCGCAAAGGATGACGGCCCTCTCAACGACGTTCTGCAATTCGCGGACATTGCCCGGCCAACGGTACGCTTTGAACAAGTCGAGCGTCTTCTTCTCGATCTGTTTGATCTTCTTTCCGGATCTCTTCGCAGCGCGCTCCACGAAATATTCCAGGAGCAGGCGAATATCGTCGGCTCGTTCGCGCAGCGACGGAACGCCGATCGGGAATACGTTGAGCCGGTAGAAGAGGTCCATACGGAAACTGCCGTTCGCTACCGCGGCCGTCAGGTCGCGGTTGGTGGCCGCCAGCACCCGTACGTCGACGGGAATCGGCTGGTTACTCCCGACTCTTTCGAACTCCCGCTCCTGGAGGACCCGCAACAGCGCGATCTGGGTTTCGGCCGGCAAGTCGCCCACTTCATCGAGAAAGAGCGTTCCTCCGTCCGCGGATTCGAAACGTCCGATTCGCCGCTGGAGTGCCCCGGTGAAAGCGCCTTTTTCGTGTCCGAACAACTCGGACGTGATCAGCGCCTGCGGGATCGCGGCACAATTCACCCGCACGAAGGCTCGCGTCGCGCGTTTCGATTTGGCGTGTATCGCGCGAGCGACCAGCTCTTTCCCAGTGCCGGTCTCGCCGTAGATCAGGACGGTGGAATCGGTCGGCGCCACCTTCGCAACCTGCGAGAGGACCGTCCGCAGCGCCGTGGACGACCCGACGATCTCCTCGAACATGGAAGACCGATCGATTTCCTCGCGCAGAGCCAGATTCTCCTTTTGAATCCGCTCTTCCGCCTGCTTGCGGGCGTCGATGTCGGTCCCCGTGGCGTACCAACGGATGACCCGACCGTGTTCGTCGCGGAAAGAGTTATAACGGATGAGGAACCAGCGATACTTTCCGTCGTGTCGGCGCAACCTTAGTTCAAGTTCAAAGGGAACTTCTCCAGAGAGCCCTAGCTGGCGATCGGCCTGTAACCGCTCTACGTCGTCGGGGTGGAGGACCCGCTCGTTAAAGTCGGCGGCGGTAACATCTTCGAGACTGACGCCGGTGTATTCGAGCATCACCTGATTGGCATACAGCCTCCGGCCATCGACTCCGATCACGGTGATGCATTGGGGTATCGCGTCCGTGATGCGACGTAGCTCCGCCTCCGACTTTCTCAGAGCTTCTTGGGATCGTTGACGACTAATTGCGATCAGCGCAATGTTGCCTGCGGCTTCGATCAGCTCGAGATCGGCGACCGTGGGTACCCGCGGCTCGGGGGAGTACAAGGCGAAGGTGCCAAGCACCTGGCCATCCTTCGTTAGAATCGGCTCGGACCACGCCGCCCGGATCCCGTTCTGGATCGCAAGGCCGCGATGCTTATCGGTCCAGACCGGATCGGTCAAAACGTCGGTGACGATGACCCGCTTTTTCAGATACGCAGCCGCGCCGCAACAACCTTCGCGAGGACCGATTGGCCGTGGGGTGATTGCCGGGAGCCAACCGCGTGGAACCAGAGGGCCAGCAGCATGCCAAAGCCGTTTCCCGTCAGGATCCATTAAGAGGATAGTTGAAAACCCCGGGGAAGCCTGAACATCGATCGAACGGCACAAATCGCTCAGAATGTCATCCAGGCTTGCGCCGTCGGCGATCATCTCGAGCGTGCGTTTTTCGGCGGCGCGAAGCGACTCGGCCCGTTTTCGATCTTCAATGTCGGTCCCTGTCCCGTACCACCTGACGACTCGGCGGGTTCCGTTGCGGAGCGGTTCGACCCGGAACACGAACCACCGATAAACGCCGTCGGAGCGCCGTAAGCGCGCCTCGACCTCGCCTGGCTCTCCTTGAGCAAGGAGCGCCTCCCATGTCGCCATCAACCTGTCGAGGTCGTCGGGATGAATCGCGGCCTGCCATCCCCAGCCGTGGCCCTGCTCAACAGAGAGCCCGGTGTAGTCGCGCCATCGCCGATTCAAGAAGTCGTTCGAGCCGTCCGGCTGGTTGCACCACGCAATCGTGGGGATTCCGTCGATGATTTTGTGAAAGTAGGCGTCCTGCTGGTCGCAATCGTCGAACGCCCGTTTGTCGCCTCTGCTTAGCGCCCCGCTCTGTTCGAGATCCATGGCGAAAAGGCCTATAACAAGCACCTCGGCGCCTGGCGGCAGTTTCAGCCAGCCTGGGTTAATGCCGGCGGAGGCCGGTGGCATTCTCGAGCAACAGGTCGCGCACCACTTTGGCGCGATCGCGTGAGACCGGCGCGTGGATGCCTTCCGAGCCAACCTCGGTCCCGATGAAGAGCACCACGTCCCCGCCTTCACGTTCCATTTCCTTGACGTAGTCAAGGTTGACCAACCAATTGCGATGGATGCGCGTGAGCGCCCGGCCAAATGAAGACTCGATCGTTGCCAGGGTCAGGTCGATGTCGAATCGGCCCTGGCGCGAGTGTACGAAGGTGAGCCGGTCCGCCGCCTCGAAAGCCCAGATTTCGCGCGGGTCGAGAAAGATCAGGTTTCGCTTTCGCCGGGCGACCACCCGGAGCGGGCCCGAATGGCGTTCGGGGCGACGGGCGGCCAGTCGGCGCAAGCACTGCTCGACTCGGTCTTCGGTGAACGGTTTCAACAGATAGTCCACCACTCCCAGTTTGTATGCCTCGAGGGAGTGCTCCTCAAAGGCGGTAGCGATCACGAACATCGGCGCGCCCGGTGAGTCGGCGATCGAGCGGATCAGATCCAGGCCGGTTCGGGCATCGCCCGTCCCGGCGAGGTGCAGGTCGACGAAGACCACGTCGATCGGCGAGCCGGTCAGCGCCTCGCGCGCCTCGTCGATCGTCGCAACGGCGCCGATCACTTCGGCCAGCTCCGTACCTTGAATCAGCTTGACCAGATAGTTGCGGGTCGGCCACTCGTCTTCGACCACCAACGCTTTCATCAGATTTGATTCATTCATGACGGGGTAGCTCCACGATCGACCGGGTGCCTTCGGGCGACGACTCGAGTCGCAGGCTTGCGGCGTCCTGATAGCGCAAGACGAGACGCCGCCGCACCGAGTCGAGTCCAATTCCTCCCGGGCGCGTCGCGCCATTGTGCATCCCGGGTCCGTTGTCCGCGATGGTGCATACCAACTTGTCGCCGCTCACCTGGGTACTGACGGTGACCTCGCCGCCGCCGTGCCGCATCAATGCGCCGTGCTTCACCGCGTTTTCGACCAAGGGTTGCAGAAGCAGCCGCGGAAGCAGCGCCCGGCGGGTGTCGCTCTGAACGTCCCAGTGAAACGCGAGTTGGCCGGCGTGGCGTACCTGGAGAATGTGGGCATAGCGCCGAAGCCACTCGAGCTGTTCGTCCAGCCTCTGCAACTCGCCTTGATTGCGCAGCGACTCTCGGAGGAGATCCCCGAGCAACCCCAGCAGGCGGCGCGCCTCGCGCGGATCCTCGGTGACCAGTCCCGCGATCGCGTTGAGGGTGTTGAGCAGGAAGTGGGGCTCGAAGTGCGAGCGGAAGTGAGCCAGCTCGGCCTCAACCCGGAGCTTTTCCGATTCGAGCGCGCGAATCCGCGCGTCCTCGAGAGCGAAGGGAAACACAAACACCAGGGCCCAGAGAGCGAAGTTGGTCAAACCCATCACGAAACCGATACGAAGCACGGTAAACTCTTCCACTGGGAAGACGTTCGGCCGCAGCAGCTCGATCGAGAATGCCGCAGCCCGACCCAGGGTGAGCAGCAGCGCAAACAGAACGCCCGACGCGCCCGCGCCGACCAAGACCAGGGGCAGGGCTCCGATGTGCCGCCGCGCCGCCCACCGGAGGGTAGCAGTGCCCAATGCGACGACGATGGGCAGCCCGACGATCACCACAATCAGCTTCGCGAAAAGCCGACCGCGATCGTGGCCGGTGATATATTCGTTCAACGGCATCAGCACCGAGATGCACGCCATCACGACGAGCGCTCCCACCCGCTTTGATCCGCCGCTCTTCATGACTGTCAATTTACCTCAGCGCACACACCCATGCTGCCCCCAGTGGTCTGAATGATCCAGTCACTGGTTCGCGCCCGCGCATCCCTCGTTGGCGGGCGCGAACGGTGGGCCTACTTCTTCACGTCGAAGGGGATACTGACGTGGCCGAAGGTCTGGCCGTTGTTTGCGTCGATGAGATCCATTTCGAAACTAACGCGCTGTTCCGAGCTCGTGACTGGCTGAAAGTAAAGAAAGCCGGTCACCTTTCCAGCATTTTGGACCGCGCCCTCGAGAAGCGCATCGTTCAACATCGCTTTGGTGGGCAGTTGTTCCGGCCAATAGGCGTAGTATTGGTCGTAATAGAGCGGATCGTACGGAAATGCGCCCGGCCACGCTTCATAACCGGGGTAGCCGTACCCCAAGTGCGGCGCGACGTAAAATCCGTCATGTTCAAATTGCGCTGGAAGGATGACCGGTCCATTCGCGGCAGGCCGCTTGTAATCGGCGAATACAATCGAGGGCTTTGTTTCCCGGCTCGAGGCTTGGTTCACCACGCTGTTCGCCTGGAGCGGTGGGAGCGCGGCATGCACGAATCCCGTCGAGCCATTGAGCTTGAACTCCTCATAGGTAAGTCGCAGCGCTCGATTGCTATTGTTATCAATCGTCACTTGAACGGGAGTGAACACATCGCCCAGGTTCTGCGGGTCCGCATTCCATTTGTCTCCGCTGACAAGGACGCGAACTCCGGAGACCTGTGCGGTTGCGACATCCGTAGTACCGGGAGCGAGCGACGCAGCCGGATCCGGCTGAAGCGTCGTTACATGAGCACAAGCAGAAACGACCAAAAGAACTCCGGTAAGACTGAGCCTTTTCATTTTTATCATCCTCCTAGAAAATTGATTGAGCAGCCCCACGCGTCGGCTTGAGTGGCGTCAAGCGCAAGGCGGCCCTCCACGAACCAACAATCGATCCGACAAACGAGGGGCTAAGGCGCTACAGCAAGGGAGGGCTCAGGCTGCTCTCAAGTGCTCCGCCAACGCTTGCCGCAGCTTGGAGCGGCCGCGATGCAGGAGCACTCGCTGATTGCCGGCGGCAATGCGCAGCGTACTGCAGACCTCGCCGGCGTCGAGGTCTTCGATGTCCCGTAGGGTGACCACCGCCCGCTGGTTCGGGGGCAATTCCTCCAGTGCTCGCTCGAGATGGCGGATTGTTTCCTTACGCATCAGCGGCGCCTCGGGCCGTTCGGATTTCCAGTTTTCCAAACGATCCGCCGAGTACGCCTCATTAGTAAGCCGCGACGGATTCACGGTCGTATCGTCTGAATCCGAATCGCTCATCGCCGAAAAGGGAACCCAGCGAGCCTCACGAAACCGGCGGTTCTTCGCCTTGTTCACGAGAATTCGAAAGATCCAGTTCTTGAGGCTGCACCGACCTTGGAAAGAGGGAAGGTTCTCGATCACTGCTGCCCAGGTGTCCTGAACCAAATCTTCAGCCAAACTCTGGCTATGAAGAAAGGTAAATGCGAGCCGCAGCATGGCGCCCTGATAGCGCGGAACGATCTCGTCCAGATCCACCACGTTTCCAGCGCCGATTCGAGAAATTGCAGTCCTCATCGTTAACTCCGCTCTCCCCCATCTTTCTGTTTGGCTAGTAAGGAGCGGCACGGCAGGAGTCGGTTGCAGTCCGACCTGAGACTGTTATGCGCGAACTAGTAAGGTGATTTGGGCAACCAGCCGTTGGTCGCCGAGTGACGAGCTGCGACGCTGCAGCCGCCGCCTGTAACGCTGGGCAATGCGCCGAGTCGATTACAACAACGCGATTCGTTGCACGACGTGAGTCTCATAGCACCGCGATCGATGGAACGAGTTGCCCAACCGGCACGCTTTTGAGCGTGCCTTAACGAAAGGAAGGGATCAGTATGAATCGGAAGTTAGGTTTAATGTTGGTTACGGGTTGCGCGTTGCTGAGCCAGGCAGCCTATTCGGAAACTGGAAATCCCGAGCGTGGCGACCGCCCTAGCAGGGAGGCGATGCTGCTCGGATTCATCCATCAGGCCAACCAAAACGAGGTCGCCCTGGCGAAGTTGGCACAACAGAATTCCAACTCGGCTCAAGTCAAGGACTTCGCCAATCGGATGATCACGGACCACACCCAAGCCGACGACCAGGTGCTCGCGTTCGCCGATAGCCACAACATCAGTGTGCCCTCGATTGCGCAGATCAACGCGGTGCGGGCTGACCGTACCGAGCTTGCCAACCGCAACAAGGAGATCGGGAGCGAGACCGGCGAGTACGCATTCTATAACGTCGGCACGGGCGGCTCCGGTTTCGGATCCGATTTCCAGGCCACCATGGACAAGTTGCGCGGTCTCAAGGGTCCGGATTTCGACCGCGAGTTCGCTCGTGCGATGATCAAGGATCATCAGTCGCTGATTGATCGCCTCAACAATGCCCTGACACCTGACGCCGCTGGCCCCTATGTAACGCAGGCGCGGATCACGGATCCGGACGCGATCAAGCTCGTCGAGCAGCTGCTGCCCACGGTAAAGCAGCATCTGAGCCTGGCTAAGCGGCTCAACGACGGCCTGAATGGTTAGGCACGAAACGCCGCTGGCGCGCGCAGTGTTGCTGCGCGCGTGCACGTGGCGAGTTAAGGAGGGGCTCTACTTCAGATGAGGAGGCCTTGATGGAAGCCAAGCAGCTCCGCCCCCCGTTACCTCCGTTCGACCGGGACGCGGCAATCAAGAAGGCACGGCTCGCCGAAGACGCCTGGAACAGCCGTGATCCGGAACGGGTGTCGCTTGCCTACACGGTCGACAGCGTATGGCGCAATCGCGCCGAGTTCATCACCGGTCGTGAGGCGATCGTGCAGTTCCTGAGGCGTAAATGGAACAGAGAGCTGGACTACCGTCTGATCAAGGAGCTCTGGGCGGTGAGCGGCGATCGCATCGCCGTTCGCTTCGCGTACGAGTGGCACGACGATAGCGGTCACTGGTTCCGATCGTACGGGAACGAAAACTGGGAGTTCGACAGCGACGGACTCATGCGGCGTCGCTATGCGAGCATCAACGACGTGCCCATTACTGGGGCCGAGCGCAAGTACTTCTGGCCACTCGGTCGTCGGCCGGACGATCACCCCAGCTTGTCGAACCTCGGGCTGTAAGCGCGACTTCCCTAGCGGCGGTTGATTCGGGAGCGCTGCGCCGGCGGCTTCGGGGGCCATCTTCGATCAGCGATACGCGCGGCATTGATCGCGGTGGGGACCCAGGCAACGAGCACATCGATGAACGCACGCACCTGCGGCGGCAGTAGCTCTTTCTCCGGGTAGACGACGCTCACGCGCGATTCGGCGTGAATCAGCTCGGGCAGAACTCGAACCAGCGCGCCGCGTTCGAGCGGCACTCCGACGAGCAACGTTGGCAACACTGCAATACCGAGCGCGCGTACCGCGGCATCCATGAGCAGCGTGATGTCGTTGGAGACGAACGAGCCCTCGACGGAGATCTTTCCGCCTCCCGCTTTCGGCCAGTGCGTTTGCGGCAGCCCGCTTGGTGTGAACCCCACTAGGCACCGGTGAGTACGCAAGTCCCGCACTTTTCTTGGGGTACCATTTGCCGCGAGGTATGCGGGGGCTGCGACGGCGACTGCGGAGGTGCGCGCCAGGGTCCGCGCCACGAGCCCTGGCTCGAGCTCGGTGCCGGCACGCAGCGCTACGTCGTAGCCTTCGCGTAACAAATCCACATACCGCGACGAAGCGTCGATGTGGATCCGCACCTCCGGGTAAGCGCGCGTAAAGTCGCAGACTAGCGCATTGAAGCTTGGGTCCAGCATCGGCGGCGTCGCGACCCGCAACGTCCCGCGGATGACCTCGTCGGACTTCCGCACGCTCGCCTCTGCCTGCACAACCGCGTCGAGCACGATACGCGCATGCCGATAGAAAGCGTCACCTGCGTCCGTCAGGGCGAGAGCGCGGGTGGTGCGTCTCAGCAAGCGCACGCCGAGGCGTTGCTCGAGCCGCGCCAGGCGCCTTCCGATCGTCGCTCGCGGCGCGCCGAGCTCCGCGGCGGCGCGCGAAAGCGACTTTGCCTCCACGGTGCGTGTGAAAGCGAGCAGCTCCGAGGTTTCTATCGCGTCGGCCATTAGATCGAAAAGTTAGCAAATGATGCCCATTTGTGCCACTTGCCGGCACGGGCTTGCGCGCGCATGCTGAGGTGGAATGGAGATTGGACCCATGCTTACGAAGCCAAAAGTCATCGGATACTGGGTAACCACGGCCCTCTTGGCAGCTGCACTCCTGGCCGGCGGTGCCGCAGAGCTCGCCTCGGCGCCGGCGGTGGTCGCGTCCACGGTCGCGCTCGGCTACCCAGCCTACGTCCTCACCATCGTGGGCATCTGGAAGCTACTCAGCGCCCCCGCGCTGCTGGCCCCACGCCTCCCGCGCTTAAAAGAGTGGGCCTACGCCGGCATCTTCTTCGACTTCACTGGCGCGGCCGCGTCCCACGCCTTCTCCGGCGATACCCCCGGAAAAATCGCGACTCCGCTCGTTCTACTCCTGATCGCCGCTGCGTCCTGGGCTCTTCGCCCGCCATCGCGCACCTGCAAGTCGGACTCGACGCTTCCGAAGAGAGCGCAAGCGGTCGCTTCGCCCGAAGGCGTCGCCGCGCACGCATGAGACTTGGCACGGGCGATCGTGCGGCGTACCTGTGGCCGGAAGCAGGGCCCCGCCACACGTTTGATGAGCCCGTCCGACTTCGGCGAGATCCTGAAGCCGTTCGTGTTTCTCGACCTCTTCGACCATCAGGGGGCACCCTTGGACGTGGGCCTGCATTCCCACTCGGGTATCGCCACCGTCACCTACGTCGCGGAAGGCGCGGTCAGCTATATCACCCCGGACAACGTCAAGGGCACACTGCCGGCCGGAGGCGTCGAATGGATGCAGGCCGGACGCGGCATGTGGCATGGCGGCGGGCTCGACAAACCAGACCGGACGCGCGGCTTCCAGCTCTGGATCGCCTTGCCGCCACAACTCGAATTGGGCCCGACTGTCAGCATCTACCAGGCCCCCCAAGATGTGCCGGAAGACGGTTCGGCGCGCGTCCTCCTCGGCCGCTCCGCACGAGCACGATCTCGTCCTCGGCTACTACTCGGTCCACACGTCGCCGGACGCGCTTCGCGATGCCGAGGCGCAATCTCGTCGCTCAAAAAGCGCCTTGTTCAAGAAGGCCGTCTGTAAGATCGAAGCCCGTGACATATTGAGCCATACGGACAGTAAAATCCTAAACGCCAGACCTCCAGGTATTGCGAGCGGCCGTGACATCTTTTGCGAAACTGCCAAAGGGGAATGGCCATCTCGGGCTCGTGGTTCCGTGACATCTTTTGCAAATCCCGCTTTCACAAGGTGCCGCATCGGGCAGCAGGATCCCGCGTGAGGCTTGTGACATCTTTTGGATGCGCTCAGAGAGAAAATCAGTGACATCTTTCTGGTCCTGGCCGGCATCTTAAAGCCAACTGGCTATCGGATGACCGGCGTGCCGCCGTGACATTTCGGTGGAGTATTGACATCGGGCCTTCTCCCGATTCCCACCGAGGTCTGTGACATCTTTTGCAACCTGGAGCCTGGGATGGATCGCTCACTGAGTGAATTCCTGCCTCGGAACCGTGACATCTTTGAGCATGCTCGCCTGCTTGAATCATTCTTAAACGGTCGCGCTCTTGGGGCTGACATCCATGCGCCCGCTGTGACATCTTGGGCACCGCCGTGAAAGCAAACACCGATGCCGTTCGCTCAGAGGTGACCGCCGCCGAATGGGAGCAACGGGTGAACCTCGCCGCCTGTTACCGGTTGGCGGCGCTCTACCATTGGGACGATCTGATCTTCACACACATCTCGGCGCGGGTGCCCGGAAAGGAGCATCACTTCCTGCTCAATCCTTACGGGATGCTGTTCGACGAGATCACCGCCTCTAGCCTGGTGAAGGTGGACCTCGCCGGCAACAAGGTGACGGACAGTCCGTACCATATCAACCCGGCGGGCTTCACCATCCACAGCGCGATCCACGCTGCGCGGGAGGACGCCCAATGCGTGCTGCACCTGCACAGCATCAACGGCATCGCCGTGTCGGCTCAAAAGAACGGAGTCCTGCCGATCTCGCAGCAGTCGACCTTGGTGTTGCCGTCGCTCGCGTATCATGACTACGAGGGCATTGCGCTCAACGAGGACGAGAAGCCGAGGCTGGTGCGCGACCTCGGAAACAACAACTTCCTGATGCTGCGCAACCACGGCCTACTGACGGTCGCCGATTCAATTCCGGACGCGTTCCTGTTCATGTATCTGTTCGAAGTCACCTGCACGATCCAAATACGGGCCCAAGCCGGGGGCGGGGAACTGATCCAAGTCAATCCGAAGATCATCGCCGGGGCGAGAGCGCTGTCGAAGAGAGTCACCCGCTCCGAAGGTGGAGCGCTGGCCTGGCCAGGGCTGTTGCGCAAGCTGGATCGACTCGACCCCAGTTACCGGTCGTAATCCGCGAGCTCAAAAAGCCTGCCGATGCTCATGACAAGCCTCCTTCTCTTCGCAGCCTCAGGACGACCTGCAACGTCCTACCGAGGCCTTGCGTACGAACGCACTGGCTCCGGGCCCGGCGTGGTTCTCCTTCACTGCCTGGGTGGTGACCGCACGGTTTGGGACGAGGAAGCTCCTCGTTTGGCTAGGACTCATACGGTGCTCAATGTGGAACTGCCTGGACATGGACAGTCGTCAGCGCCAGCCAGGGTCGACTTCGCTGAGATTGCCAATCAAGTTACGCAGCTCATTCGCAACCAGCGCCTAGCACCGGCGGTGGTGATCGGGCATTCCATCGGAGGAACCCTGGCTGCCTGGACGCCGGTTGCAGACTCCGCCGCTGTGAAGGCAGTGCTGATTGTCGATTCCAGTATTGCAGCCTTGCCTTGGCCGCAGAATGCACTGGACGATTTGCGAAAGTCGCTCACGGCAAACTATGTGGCCGGCCTGCGTTCGTTTTACGCCCCCATCGCTAATGGACCTGCGCAGATAGAGCGCTTGATCTCCACCGCGCGCCACGTGCCCCGGGAGACACTCTTAGCTTACCTGGAATTCGCAGTTCACAACTCGGTGGTCAAGGATCTGGGAAAAATCAATGTGCCGGTCGAGATGATTTCTTCGAGCCTCTCTTTCCAGACGTCAAACCGTAAGAAGGAACTCGCCGAAGCGGGTTACGACGGGCTGAAAGACTTCTCCTCGGAAGAGATGTCTGGAACGAAGCACTGGGTCTATTGGGACCAGCCACAGCGTTACGCGAGCTTGGTGGACGCCTTCCTTCGACGCGTCGAGGCGGCTGGCGAGAGGCGTCCGTCAACTCGCTGAAATTGTCTCCAACGGGATTCGGTTAGCTGGCCTCGCTTCTGCCGAGGAGCCGCGAGCTTGGGCGCGCGAGCAACTGATTAGCTCGTGCTGCCTTGCTTCGTTGGCCTGGGCCGGACGATACCGCCGGCAAGCCGCGAACGACTCCTATTCGCCACCGGTGGTCGTGCGCAGAATGCTTCCGAGGTAACCCACGGCGTTCCCGGTATTGCCGTCCGCAAACCAGACCCCGAAGAGATCATCATTTGTCCCGCTTATCTGGGGAGTCCAGCTGGCACCGCCATCGTTGGTTCGGAGAATAGTCCCACGGTCGCCGACGGCGGTCCCGGTGTTGCCGTCAACAAGCGAGACCGCCGAGAGACGGGCACTCGTTCCGCTTCCTTGGTGCGTCCAGGTGTACCCGCCGTCGGTGGTGCGCAAAATCGTTCCCAGGTAGCCCACCACGGTCCCATTTTGGGCATCCGAGAAAGAGACACCGTCGAGAGGCCCAGGGAAGAAAAATTGAAGTCTCCAGGTGGCGCCGCCATCGATCGTGCGTTGAATGCCCCCGTTCCCCAATGCAATTGCGGTGTTCGAATCTATGAAGGAGACCGCCCTCAGGTATCGGGGTACCTGACTGATCCAGGTGTCACCGCCGTTGGTTGTGCGCAGGGTAAATCCATCGCCTACCGCAATCCCGGTGTTGGCGTCCGCGAATGAGACTCCATGCAGAGCACTGTACCAGCCGCTGTTTTGGGGCGTCCAAGTGTCCCCGCCATCAGTCGTCCGCAGAATTGTTCCGAAGGCGCCCACAGCGGTTGCGTTGTTCGCGTCGATACATGACACCGCATAGAGAAGGTTACTCGTCCGGCTGTCTTGGGCCGTCCAGTTGGCACCGCCGTTGGTCGTGTGCAGAATGGTTCCCGGGCCGCCCACCACCCAACCCGTGTTGGCGTCGACGAGGCAAACCGCGGGGAGCCAATCTCTCGTTCCACGAGACTCCGTGTTCCAGGTGGCGCCACCGTCGGCAGTGCGGAGAATGACTCCGTCACCCACCGCCCAGCCCGTGTTGGCGTCCACGAAAGAGACCCCCCTAAGCCAATTGAACCTCCCGCTGACTTGGCGGCTCCAGCTAACACCGCCGTCGGTGGTGCGGAGAATGACTCCGACGCCCACCGCCCAGCCCGTGTTAGCGTCCACGAAGTAGACCCCCAGAAGAGGCGAGGTCGTCCCGCTGGATTGGCGCGTCCACGTGGCGCCACCGTCATTGGTGCGCAGAATGCCTCCAAAGTAGCCCACCGCCGTCCCGGTGTTGGCGTCCACGAAGGAGACCCCAAAGAGGTGCTCGGTCGTCCCGCTGTATTGGAAGCTCCAGCTAGCACCGCCGTTGGTTGTGCGCAGGATGGTTCCATACTCGCCCACTGCTGTCCCTATGTTCTCATTCACAAGGGAGATGGCGTGCAGGTCGGGGCTGATTGGGCCCTGGGAGTGCCAGGTGTCTCCTCCGTTGGTGGTGTTCAGGATGTATCCCCATCGGCTAACCGCGATCCCGGTGTTGGCGTCCGCGAAGGAGACAGCGTCGAGCGGCACATCCGTCCCGCTGTCTTGGATTGTCCAGGTGGCGCCGCCGTCTGTGGTGCGAAGAATGGTTCCATAGTCCCCGACCACGGTGCCAGTGTTCGCGTCTACGAAGGAGAGCCCGTTGAGCAGCGCGTTCGTCCCGCTGTCTTGGAGCGTCCATTTAGCGCCGCCGTCGGTCGTACGGATAATGGTTCGATCATCGCCGACGATGATGGTCGTTTGGGTATCTACGGCGACCACTCCAGTGAAATACCTTCCCGGTGGCGCTGGGCTTTGCAAGGACCAACCCGATTCCGCGAAAGATGCGCCTGCTCGGACTTCCGTGATGGCAAAAAGCGCCACCGACAGCTTAAGAAAGCGTTTCATTGAGCGCCCCTCGACTCCAAGTCGTCTATACACCCGCCCGAAGTGAAGACACCAGATGCGCCGAATCGCTGCAAGCATCAACCTCCCTGCTTGGGCAAACGCCGGCGGTGGAGCGTACGGCCGCGACCACGGCGAGTAGCCCGCGTTGCTACTGGCGGGTCGGTCGCCGTCGAGAGGACGAAAACAGGGCCCAACCTTCTCCCGAGGGCCACCAGATCAGCCAAGAGCCAGTGCAGGGGCAGGGGCAGGGGCGCCCGGTTTCGATCATGGCGCCCCGAGCGCGCGCAGGTCGCGGCCCTCCAGCACCCGCTTGGGCGCTCCCTGCCGCGCGGCGCGGATCATCGCGCGGCCCAGTTCCTCAGTGGTGATCACCGCTCCCGGCGCGATCGCCCGCACCAGCGGCAGGAGCGGCCCAAGGACGACGTAGCCGATCCGGGTCCAGCGCGTCTTCGAAACTTCTCCGTGCATCGGGCGCAGCGCGCTCAGACGGACCATGTAAGCAGACGGGAACAGGGCGAGCAGCGCATCCTCGGTGCGCTTCTTCACCCGCGCCCACATCGCCTTGCCGCCGGTGCCTGCGCCCGAGACGTAGACGAACGTCATCGCCGGATTGACGCGCGCCAGCTTCTGCGCCCAGCCCAAGGTCAAGTCGTAGGTCAGGCGCGTGTAGTCAGCCTCGCTCATGCCGGCCGACGACACGCCGAGGCAGAAGAAGCAGGCGTCGTACCCTTGCAGGTCCGTGCCGGCCGCGCCGAAGTCGAACAGGTCCTTGCGGACCAGCTCGCGCAGCTTCGGGTGCGTCCGGCCGGTGGAGCTGCGGCCCACTGCGAGCACGGCCTCGACGCCGTCGTCGCGCAGGCACTCGCGCAACACGCCCTGCCCCACCATCCCGGTCCCCCCGAAAAGGATTACTCTCATCGCGATCCTAATCGCGCATCATTCGGTGATGACTCGGTCCGCCCATTCCACCAGCGAGACAAAGATCGCCGGGTTACCAAATTTTGCTCCGCAACTGTTCAAGTCTGATTCCGTGACCCCACGGGCCCGGGAGCAGGCTCCTCAAGAAAAGATCGGAATGTGTTTCGCGGGGGCCACCCCACCGGATAAATCGCATTCACCGTCTCCATTCACATCAAGTTGGTTGCCTCACCGATGAGGAAGATCTGCACGTCGTGCCCGGCTTCCGCCAACGCGAGTCCATGCACGAAGGGAAATGACGCCCTGGTTGGATCGTCCGACCCCCACGCGCTCTTCATCATGATCTTCAGCTTTTGTTTTTTTGGCATCGTCTGCGCCTTGGCCGCAGCCATCCCAAAGAACGGTACCACGGCGAGCCATGAAAAAAGTTGTCGCCTTTCCATATGTAGTGCCTCCCTAGCCTACGGCGTGACGGTAATCGGGTCCGCCTCTCTCCCCGGCACCGCATCGCGGTACATGAGCAATAGACCGACCTGCGAGGGTGACGCGGTTTCGCCGCCTGGTACGGCGTCGATCGTCAAGGTGCTGCTGCCGCCGGCTGGTACACCAGTCGGAGGAATGCCGGAACCTTGATAGCGCGGAACGGCAGGCGTGTAGGTCAGCCCGGTGATGGCGTGCGAGATCTCGCCGGTGTAAAGGTTGTCGACCGCCCGCGCCGAAAAATTGAATTGCGTATCCGGAGTCAAGTTCACTGCATCGAGTGGAACAGTCAGGATCGCGTTGGCCGAGTCCAGATCCGCATCGGCAAAGAAAACGATGCGCTGGACCATGGTAGTAAGATTGGTGACGGCTACGACGTTTTGACCGGTGGTGCCGAAAGAGCCATTCTCCCGATTGAAGACGAGGAAATCATCCCCTCCTCCACGGCCTTGAATGAAAACCTGGAACGAGGCGGGATAGTTCGGGTGCGAGCGTTCACCAAACGTGTTGAATGCAAATTGAATGTTATCACCTGCCTGCCGAACTCCGACTGATCTGAGAATGATGAACGGATAAATCGGTCCACGTTCCTCGGTTCCAGCGAGGAGGGAGAAAACGTCCACGCGTCCATCGGTGGCGCCCTGCTCATTGCTCAGCGTATCGGTGGCCGTGCCTCCCTCGAGAACTACGTCGGTTCTATCCGGCGTTACCGCCGCAGCCTTGTGCGGCAGGATCTGCCAAGCCACGTGAACGTCGTCGGCCTCGTCGGAGATGTGAATGTAGCCGTCAAACTCAAACGGTCCTTCTCCCTGGAACTCCTGTAGCCGGTAGCCATCGCCTCCCCTGCTTCCGCCGTTGAGCGTCCAGGGCCGTAGCCTGCTCGGATCGACCCTCAGATTTACATCGAAGGAGCGCCGACGATGGGCCGGCACGGTGATGCTTGCAGGCACGTCCAGCGATACTGCTCCGAGCTTGGCTTCATTTTCGCTCCGAAAGCTCGCCGTCACCGAATACGTTCGCGGAGTGTCACTATAATTTCGCACTGCAACTGTTTTCCTGAAGGAGGCGGCGGCAGTTAACGCGTGATAACCGAACGAGAGACTCCCAGTGAGATCGTCGGCGTCCCACGCGGCCGTCGTACTGTGGAAGGCCTTGTCTACCCGAACCTCGCCGCCTCCGATCCGGGTGATTGGAGCAAGCACTCCCGGGAGCGCCACCAGATTGAGAAAAACCTCCGTCTCCGCGGTGTTCATCAGCGCGGATTTGATCTCGAACGGAGGGCGCTCCGGATATCTCTGAAGCATCAATGCCACCGAGCCAGTCACCATCGGTGCAGCCCCGGAAGTTCCACCGAAGGCGTCCTCGCCGAAGCCCGAGCCGGCGATCGCTGAGACGGATGCTCCCGGCGCGCCGATGTCTGGCTTGATCGCGTTGTAGGTGAAGCTCGGCCCACGCGAAGAGGTCGACACCATGTGATTGACCAAGCTCGCGGCATCGTCAGGATCGATCGTTGCATTCCCTGCGGTGGCCTTGAGGGTGTTCCCATCTGCGAGCGTGACGGTGTAGCCGGGAATGCTGGGCGTGCCGCCGCCAAAGGAGAAGCTGGGGGGAAGCTCGCCCGGAGGCTGAGCCACGTTGTTGGCGACGATTGCGGCGATTGCGCCGGCCACGGCCGCGTTGGAGACCTTGAAGCTGACCGCGCAGAGCCCGCGGTCCATCAAAAGAATCTCGCCCGCGTGGGAACCCGGCACATATGGATTGGTGCCGGTATCATCGCTACAGCCGATGCGCGTACCCATGTTGGTCTGGTCGTACACCAATGGACCCGAAGTAAAGACCGGGGTGGCCGACCACGTTTGGTAGAGAGAACCGATTGGGGGAGCCTGGTCGGCTCTGATCAGGTAGAGCTTGTCCGAGGGTACGGTAGTCTGCCCCACGCTGATCACTTCCGGTGCCGAAGAGGGGGAACCGACGATATAGGGGCGATCGCCGCTGTTGCCCGCCGAGGCCACAACAATCACTCCCATCCGGGCCGCATTCACGCTCGCCACGCTAAGGGAATTATCAGCTTGGCCGTACGACGAGCCGAGTGACATATGAATGATATCCACCGGATTGGCGACGTCGCCGTGACCATCAGGGTCCAGCGCGAAGTCGATTGCTTGAAGAAGCGCGATACCGCTGCAGCTGGTTGAAACGGAGCTGCAGGCCTTGACCGCGTAAATGCTGGCCCGAGGCGCGACGCCTCTGTGGTCGTTCCCGTAATTACCACCGATGATGTCCGCGACATGCGATCCGTGCCCGCCGGCACAGGGCGGGGGAATCGCTGCGGGTCCGCAATCGATCGGGTTGGGATCGGGAGCGAGAGCGCCGTTTGGCCACGCTTCTCCTACGAAGTCGTATCCCCCGACGATCCTTTCATTGGGGAAAAACTCATTGGGGAGAGTGTTGCGCGGATCGCTAGTGCTGGTGCCATAGGCCGTCGTATAGGCATCCGCTGTGCCCGGCCCTCCAAGAAATGCGTGGGTGTAGTCGATCCCGGTGTCGAGGACCGCAATCCTCACATCCCTTCCGTCGAATCCTTCGGCTTGAACGGCGGCCGCTCCGATATGGGCCACTGTTTCCGAATCGTCGAGCTCGTAGTCGATCACCGGCAATACCCTTCGGACGTTCGGTAGCGCAGCGATCGCCTTGATCTTTGACGGATCGATTGCCACCGCCAGTGCGACCAGCGCCTTGTTCACGCGAGCTAGCTCGCGACCGCCAAAACTTTGAATCTGGGCGCTCACCGCGTTCTGGTGATCCTCGCAGAGGCGCAAATAGTCTTGCTGCTGAGGTCGGCTCAACGCCGACCGACCACGCGTCGCGTTCCGCCCGCTCAGAGCGGCGAGCGGCGTGTCGATCAGCTCCACCACCACATGAACTTCACCGTTGGCCCGGGCCAGGCCTGAAGAGGCAACAGCAGCAGCTTGGGTCCCTGGCATTGCCAGGCCATCGCGTGGGCGCATCGGTTGCTCCGAACACGCGGCCAGCGCCAGGGCAAACACCAGAGGCAAACGCCTTAAGGAATCGAGTCGATTGGCGCTCCTACACAGAGTGACGTCACGATTAGACATGTTGTTTTCTCCATGAGATGAGTGACTGGCTTGTCGCAGAGCCTGAAGTCGAGCCGATTCTCCTCCCCAAGCTCCCGGTACTGGCACGTTTCCATTGATGCCTACCCTGGCTCCGGTGGTCCCCTCCGGCGCGATCAGCGCCCTAGTAGCCCCGCCGCGTCGCAGGCGTCAAGGGTTACAGATCGGCACTGCCGGCATCGTGGTTTTCTACTCACCAACTGCGCCAGTGGATCCCAACTCCGCAGGCTTGACGCTTCCATTCTGGCAGCGTTTACTCCGCGCGCATCCAGCCCAATTGCAAAGGAGGGGACATGCGACCGATTCTCCCGTTCGCCCTTGCCCTGTATTTCCCTTTGGCCTCTCTGGCCGAACCGCCCGTGCGACTGCCCGGACTGCATGCCGAGGCGGAGATCGTGCGCGACCGGTCAGGCATCGCGCACGTGCGTGCAAACGACGAGCACGACCTCTTCCTCTTGCAGGGTTGGGTGCACGCGGAGGACCGCCTCTTCCAAATGGACGTCAGCCGCCGCCGCGCGTCGGGCACGCTGGCAGAGCTCCTCGGACCGGCCGCGCTTCCAGGCGACGTGCAGCTTCGCACCTTCGGCTTGCGCCGCGCTGCCGAGAGATCGCTGCCGCTGATTTCAGCCCGCGCGCGCGCGGCGATCGAGGCCTACGCGGAGGGCGTCAACGCTTTCGTCGCCTCCCACCCACCGCCGCCGGAGTACGTAGCGCTGAGGCTGACGCGCGTTTCGCCCTGGACCGCTCTCGATACAGTGGCAGTGGGGAAGCTCATCGCCTTCGGGCTCTCCTTCGATCTGGACGACATCGATCGCACCGTCGCGCTGGTGAGCTACCGGCAGGCCGGAGCGGTGCTCGGATTCGACGGCAACAAGCTCTTCTTCCAGGACCTCTTTCGCTCCGCGCCGTTCGACCCGGCGTCGACGATACCCGATGCGCTCGGGCCGCCGCCCCGCGATATCAGGGACCAGTCAGAGCACGATGCCGGCGCCTCTGAGCTGCACCCGCGGGCGGTCGAGATGGGGCGGGAGTTTTTGGAAAATGTGCGCGCCGAGCCGTTCTTGCGGCAGATGCTCGACCATGATGATCGCGCCGGCTCCAATCAGTGGGCGATCGCAGGAGCGCTCACCGAAACAGGCTTCCCAATGCTCGCAAGCGACCCCCACCTCGCGCTGGGCGCGCCCTCGACTTTCTATCCCATCCACCTTCGCGCCGGGCGGTTCGACGCGATCGGCAACAGCTTCCCAGGGGCGCCATTCGTTATCGTCGGCCACAATCAGCACATCGCCTGGGGGGCGACCGTGAACCCGCTCGACGTCACTGACGTGTTCCAAGAGCACGTAGTGCCGGACCCCTCCTCACCAAGCGGCCTGAGCACCGTCTTCCAAGGACGCAACGAGCCGGTGATCCCGATCCCGGAATCGTACCGCGCCAACCAGATCAGCGACGGCCTGGTTGACCACGTGGTGCCTGTGCCGCCGGGCCCGAGCATCCCGCCAGCGACGCTGATCGTCCCACGGCGCAACCAGGGGCCGCTCGTGCAGCTCGACCTCGCGGCGGGCGTGGGACTCTCGGTGCAGTTCACAGGCTTCTCCGGCACCCGCGAGGTGGACACGTTCCTCGCTTTCGATACGGCTCAAGACGTGACCGAGTTCCGGCAGGCCCTCCCCTTCTTCGACTTCGGCTCGCAGAACTTTGTCTATGCGGACACCGGCAGGAACATCGCCTACTTCACCGGCAGCGCGGTGCCGATCCGCGAGGACCTGCAGCAGGGCTTCGTTGCGGGGCTCCCGCCCTTCTTTATCCGCAACGGCACGGGCGGCAACGAATGGTTACCGGTGCAGCACCCGCAGCCCGGACAGGTCATCCCCTTCGAGATCCTCCCGCAGGACGAGATGCCGCACATCGTGAACCCACCGGCCGGGTTTCTGATCAACGCCAATAACGACCCGATCGGGATCACGCTCGGCAACGACCCGCTCTCGCGGATGCGCCCCGCTGGCGGCATCTACTACCTAAACCCCGGCTACGACTTCGGCACGCGCGCCGGGCGGATCACGCGACGGGTACGCGAGCGGCTTGCCCGCGAGCCGATGTCGTTCGAGGCGATGCAATCCATCCAAGCGGACGTGAAGCTGCTCGACGCAGAAGTGTTCGTGCCGGTCATCACCGCGGCCCTGGCACACGCGCGGCGCGGTGATGCTCCGCCCCCGCTCGCCGCGCTGGCCGCGGGCTCCGGAGTGGCCGAGGCGGTGCAGCGCCTCGCGCGCTGGGACACGAGCACGCCCACCGGTATCCCGCAGGGCTTCGACGCTTCCGACGATGACCGATCCGGTGAAGAGGAGAGGGCGAGCAGCAGCGTGGCTGCGACGCTTTACTCGGTCTGGCGCGGTCAGTTGATCCGAAACGTGATCGACGCGCACCTCGGCCCGCTTCCCAAGCCGCCGGGGCAACAGGCGATGACGGCATTGCGCAACCTGATCGACCGCTTCGCCGAACGCCATGGCGTTGGTGCATCCGGCCTGGACTTCTTCAGCATCCCTGGGTTGGCCTTGCCGCCCGAGGACCGCCGCGACATCCTCGTCCTGCAGAGCCTGCGCGGTGCGCTTGACCGCCTCGCTGGCGGATCCTTCGCGGCGGCGTTCAATCACTCGACGAACCAGAATGATTATCGCTGGGGCAAGCTGCACCGGATCGTCTTCGCGCACCCGATGGACGGGCTCTTTAGCGTGCCACCGGCGTTCGGGCTTTTCCCCCACCCGATCGCGCCGCTGCTCGGCATCCCAAAACAAGGCGGGTTCGGTGTCGTCGACGCCTCCGCGCACGACCCGCGCGCCGACTCGGTCAACTCGTTCATGTTCGGAAGCGGCCCCTCGAACCGACTGGTGGTCAGCCTCGCTGCAGGGGCGCTGCGCGCGGAGTCGGTCTGGCCCGGCGGTGTCAGCGCCCTGCCGTCCAGCCCCTTCTACTTGAACCTCCTCCCACTCTGGCTCCGCAACCAAACGGTGCCGCTACTCACGCGTCAGCCCGATCTGGAGCGCAGCCTCGCATCGGTGACGCGCTTCGTACCTTGACCAATCCGAAGCGTACGCGCTCTTATGTGGACTCGGTAGGGCCGCCCGCACGGCTTTGCCTTCTGGCCCTCGACGCGGCCAACCCGTCGCGATTGGCATCAGTTGCGGTTTTGCCTTCCGTGATTTCGACGGATGAGAGAACCCGATCATTGTGTAATCCGCGTGGTCTGCAATGAGACGAGCTGTCATCGGCCCTTGCGTTTCGCGTAAACATCCAGCGCTCGGACCCGATCGGTCCGCGATTTCCCTCCACTGACCACGGTTCTGCTGGCGCGGGCGGTCAATACCGCGAGGTCGCCATAAACGCGGATGGCCACATCGTCACGGCAAAGCGCCGGATACTTGCGTCGCTCCGACTTGATTGGCTCGATGAACTGACTTTTGTTCTCGACCTTCCCATCGTTATAGATGAACACGAAGTCGTCGGCGTGCTTCTGCTACGCGCGCTGCCGCGGCTTGAGCAGGTCGGCCAAGCCGATTCGACGCAAAAGCTCGGCCCGGACGCGATCGGCGACTCCGTTCACGACCTCTGCCCCATCTTGGGAGGGATCAATGTGGACTCGGAAGGGCCGCTTGCCGAACGGCGTGTCGACAACTTTGACGATCGCCTCGGCGACTGCACCGACATCAGCCTCTGGCGGCTCCAGCGCGGCGAACCCCTTCATGATTTCTGCCTCAAGGCCTGCGTACGGACCGGATTCGTATTCGGCGGCGCGTTGCTTGTCATTCGGTAAACCGGCGTGTTTGAAATGATTCGTGCCCGAAGTGAACGCCCCCGGCACGACGATGGTTGTCTCGATTCCCCAGCGAGCCAACTCGCCTGCGTAGGTGAGTGCCAGCGAATCCATCGCAGCCTTGGCGGCGAAATAGGGAGCAAGATAGGGCGGTGTGCCGCCGCGCGTGGTGCTGCTGGAAATCCAGATCACCAGGGCTTGGCCCCGCTTACGCAGCTGCGGCAGGGCGGCGCGGTTGACGCGTTGGGTGCTGAGGACGTTGATGTCATAGAGCTCGGCGAGCTGCTCCGGGGTGAAGGCCTCGGCGGGTCCGAAGACCATGTGGCCCGCGTTGTGAATGACTACGTCCAGGGCCCGCTTCTCGGAGAGAATCTTCTGGATCGCCGCGTCACAGGATTGCTGAGACGTGACATCCAGCTCGAGCGCACGGAGATCGACGCCGTGTTCAGCCGCGTACTTTTCCACTTCTTCGACCTGTGGCGCATTGCGGCCGGTTGTTTCGCGCATGGTCGCATAGACGGTGTGCCCTGCGCGAGCCAGGGCACGTGAAGCAAGAGCGCCGAAGCCACTCGAAGCACCTGTGATGACAATGACTTGTTTCATGACACATCTCCATTTTCAGTTGGGTTGTTGAGTTGCGTTACGCGAAGCCACCATTTGCGCGCAGCACCTGGGCGTTGACCCAGCCGCCGGGACCGGCAAGAAAGGACACCGCGCTCGCAATGTCATCCGGCTGGCCCAAGCGTTCGAGTGGTGGAATCTTGCTCAGGTGTTCGATCTGCGCGTCAGACTTGCCTTTGAGGAAAAGGTCGGTCGCAACCGGACCGGGGGCAACGGCGTTCACGGTGATGTTGTGGCCCCGCAATTCGTTCGCCAAGACGCGGACCAGACCCTCAACGCCAGCCTTCGAAGCAATATAAGGTCCGTAAGTGGGGAACGACATAGCGACAACGCTGCTGGAGAAAGCGATGATCCGTCCCCCAGAGGAAACCTGCCGCGCCGCCTGGCTCAGAACGAGAAACGTGCCGCGCAGATTCGCGGCGATCACTTTATCAAAAACTTCGGTGTCACCTTCCGCGATCGGCGTAAGCGGCATGATGCCCGCGCAGTTCACCACGACATCGATCTTGCCAAAGGCATTCAACGTTTCCTTGAAAAGGCGTTCGACGTCTTTGGCATCCGCCACATCCGCTCGGACGGCAATCGCTCGCCCGCCGTCCGCTTCGATCGCGGCGACGACCTCCTGCGCTTTGCCGGCATTGCCGGCGTAATGGACGGCCACGGAGAAGCCGTCTTTGGCTAACCTGGTGGCGACGGCGCGTCCGATGCCGCCGGAGGCGCCGGTAACAATGGCACTCTTTGCTGCTGCTGCTGTCATGGGATGATCTCCTTTACGAGGGTTGGGGGGTTAGTCACGGCGTACCTTTCATTTGTCCAATGCATTGTTAGAATGGCAATCATGCGTGATATGAATTTTAGAAATGTCGACCTCAACTTGCTCCACGCCCTGCGCGCGTTGTTGGAGGAGCGTCACGTCACGCGGGCGGGGAAACGGTGCTTCTTGAGCCAACCGGCCATGAGCCGCGCACTCGAACGGCTGCGTGACCAGTTTGGAGATGCCCTGCTGGTCCGCAGTGGGCGGGCCTACGAGCGTACGGTCCGAGGAGAGGGCATCCTAAGGGAGCTGGAGTCGCTGATGCCTCGGCTGGAAGCAATGGTCCGCGGCGAACACTTCGAGCCGGCGCTCAGCCAAGAGCGATTTCGCGTCGCCTTGACCGATCACGCCTCCGCGGTCTTGATGCCTCCACTTTTGCAGCGCGTCAGGAGAGCGGCGGCCAACGTGACGGTGGAAGTTTCCGCCTGGCATGGCCGAGGCTATGAGGACGTGGCCGCTGGAAGACTCGACCTGGCGCTCAGTGCGGAAGTGGCACCCTCCGCCCTCCAGGCGGAAGTGCTCTATCAAGAAGATTTCGTTTGTCTCGTCGGCTCCGCTCAACGAGTTGGCCGGCGCCGCTTCACGCTGAAACAGTATCTCGACCTTCCCCACGCGGTGGTTGAAACATGGGACGGTCAACAAACTCCGGTCGATCGGCCTCTGGCGGAGCTTGGCTTGAAACGGCGCGCCGCCGTACGTATCCCATTCTTTGTGCCGACAATCCTCGCCATTGCTCGCACCGACCTGGTCCTCACGCTGCCCCGCAGATTGGCGAGGATTACGACGTCGTTCGCCGGCGTGCGTTTGGTCGAGCCTCCCCGCGAGATCAAGGGCTTTTCGTATTTGATGGCGTGGCACCCGCGGCTCACCGCGGAGCCCGCGCACGCATGGTTTCGTGAGCAATTGCGGATGGCTGCGCGCACAATTTGAGGACGCGTTCCAGGTCCCCGGGGACGTCGAGATCCTGCAGCGCGGATTTGGGCCAGCGCACCTCCGCGGCCTGCGCGCGGTGCTGCTTGATCACGCGCTTCCCGCAGCCATCGCCATCCAGCGCGCACAGCTCCGGGAAGAGAGGGCGCGCGTAGAGGATGGGCGGGGCGACCACATCTCCGAAGAGCGAGACCACGAGCGGCTCGCCGCGCCAACGCGACACGAGCTCCCGCAGCATCGCGGCGGTCACGAACGGCATGTCGGCGAGCATCACCACCGCCGCAGCGGTTCCCTCGGGCAGCGCGGAGATGGCGGTGCTGAGCGAGGTGCTCATCCCTTCGGCGTAGCGCGGGTTGATCAGGTTCAGGCATGGCAATCCTTCCAGCTCCGCGCGCGCCCGGTCGCTCTCGTGCCCCAGCGCGACCAGCACCGGATCGAGCCCCGCCGCCGCGGCGGTGCGCACCGCACGGCGCAGCACCGTCTCGCCGTCGATCTCAAGCAAGAGCTTGTTCTTCCCCATCCGGCTCGAAGTGCCTGCCGCGAGCAGGACGCAGCCGACCTCAGCCCAGCTCATGGATACCCCCGCGCTTCACCCGAAGGTGCAGAGGCTCGCGACCCGCGCGGACCGCCAGCATCTCGGCCAGGATGCTGATCGCCACCTGCTCCGGGCCCTCGGCGCCCAGGTCGAGCCCAACCGGCGCGTAGACGCGCTCATGCTCCGGCACGCCCAGCTCCTGGAAGAGCTGCTTCTTGCGCGCGCGCGGCCCGAGCAAGCCCAGATATGCGAGCGGCTGCGCGACGAGCGCGCGCATCCAATCGCGGTCGTGCTGCAGCGAGTGCGTCTCGACGACCGCGAACTGCTGCCGCGTGAGCTTCGGCACCCCCTCGTCCGCGCGCCGCAGCACGAGGCGCGCAGGCCGCGGAAAGCGCTCCTCGGTGAGGAAGCCGCTGCGGTGATCGACCACGGTGACCTGGAAGCCCACCTCGTGCGCGAGCGATGCGAGCGGCCTCGAGTCGTCTCCCGCGCCGAAGACGAGCAGCGATGGCGGCGGCTCGAGCACGTCCACGAACAGGGTGTCGGGCCCGCGCTCCTCCACGCGGCTCTCGCCTCGCGCTGGCCGGGTGGCGATCTGCACGCGGCCGAGGTGCGGACCCTTGATCGCGGTCTCGATGACGAATGGCTCCGCCAAGCCGAACGGCGATCCTTGCGACAGGAGATCGCGCGCGCGGCCGAACAGCTCCGTCTCTGCCCGCTGCACGAAAACGTCCACCGCTCCCTCGCAGCCAAGGCCGAGTCCCCAGATCGTCTCCTCGCTCGAGCCCGTCTCATAATGAAGCAACCGCGGCTTGCCGCTATCGAATAGCTGCAGCGCGTTCTCGCGCACGTCGGCTTCGAGGCACCCACCGCTGACGCCGCCGGTGGTGCGGCCGTCGTGCTCGACCAGGTACTTGGCGCCGGGGCGGCGATAGGCGGAGCGGGAGATGCGCACCACCGTCGCGATTGCGGCCCGTTCACCCTCAGCGAGCTTCGCTAAGCGGTCGAGGATGGCTGCGGTCTCGTGCCAGTGCTTCACAGCTCATCCGCCGTTCGGGCAGGGCATGCCCGCGCTGACCCAGGCTTCCAGCGCTTCCACGAGCTTCTCGTGTGAGAGCGGTGGAGTCGTGCGGCCCGCGCCGGGGTTCCAAGCCCAGAGGACGAGCGGATCGCTCTTCATGTGCTCGATCACGGCCTCGCCGGTGCGACGGCCTCCGTTTCGCGCCGGGTCCTTCATCTGCTCGCAGATCTGGCCCTTGGTCAGGCCTTCCCACTTCATCGACACGGGCGCGAGGGCCCAGGTCGCTACGCCTGGCACGAAGCCGTCGGCCGTGTTGGTCGCCTGATGGCACGTCTGGCAGGGTTGGGTGGGGGCGCCGTGGTCGTTCTTTCCGCGAACGACCAGCGGTTGATGAACGATGGAAGCGTCGGTTTGCCTTGGGGAATCAACATAGTGGCAATTCATGCATCTCGGATGCATGACGACGCTCGCGATCGGGTCGAACAATCTAGGATCGGCCGCTGGGGCCGCTTCGGTGCGGCTGCAGGCGACCGGCAGAACGACGACGAGTGGCAAGAGGATACGCATGGGTTTTCTCCTCAAGCGGAACGGAGTTGGTCCTTGATCGGCAGCTTCCGGATTCGCTTCCCGGTCACCGCGAAGACCGCGTTGGTCAGCGCGGCTGCGGTGACGGCTGTAGGCGGTTCCCCCATCCCGCCGGGCGCTTCCAGGTTCCGCACCAGGTGCACTTCGATGGGCGGCGCCTCGTTGATCCGCAGCACGCGAAAATCATGATAGTTGGACTGCTGCACCCGGCCCTTCTCGAGCGTCACCTCGCCCCACAGGGCGCCGCCGATCCCGAAGACGATTCCGCCCTCGGCTTGCGCTTTCACAGTGTCGGGGTTCACCACGGCGCCGCAGTCGATCGCGCAGACCACCCGGTGAACGCGGACCTCGCCTGCCTTCGAAACCGAGACCTCGGCAACCTGAGCCAGGTAACTGCCCCAGCCGCTGTAGAGGACCGAAACGCCGCGGCCCCGCCCTTCGGGGAGAGGCCGGCCCCAACCGGCTGCCTGCGCCGCGAGATCCAGGACTGCCGTCGCCCGCGGCGACTTGCCCAGTAGTGCGCGACGATATTCGACCGGGTCCTTCTTCGCGGCCGCGGCGAGCTCGTCGATGAAGCTCTCGATCACGAAGTTGTTGTGGGTGACTCCGACGCCGCGCCAGAAGCCGGTGTTGAGCACCGGCTCCTCGTGGCGCACGTATTCGACCCGGATCGCCGGGATATCGTAGAGCAGCTGCGCCGCTCCATCCACCGCATCCGCGTCGATGCCGTCTTTGAACACGGGCGGTGCCCAGCGCGCGAGAATCGCCGGGCCGACCAGCCGGTGCGTCCACGCGATCGGCTGGCCGCGCGCGTCCAGCCCCGCCGCGATCCGGTCGTAGTAGTGCGGCCGATAAACATCGTGCTGGATGTCCTCCTCGCGGGTCCAAATCACCTTCACCGGACCGGCGACCTGCTGGGCGATGCGCACGGCCTGGGGGACGTAGTCGAACTCCAGGCGCCGGCCGAATGCACCGCCCAGGTAGTAGTTGTGTACCACCACCTTCTCCAGTGGCAGGCCCGTCACCTTGGCAGCTCCTGCCTGGGCGCGGGTCAGTACCTGCGAGCCGGTCCACACTTCGCAACTGTCGGGCCGTACGTGCACCGTGCAGTTGACCGGCTCCATCGCCGCATGCGCGAGGAACGGAGCCTCGTACACCGCCTCGATCTTCCTCGGCGCAGCCGCGATTGCCGCAGCGGCATCGCCACCATCCTTCCGCACGACCACGCCCGGCGTCTGCGCAGCCGCCGCGAGCCCCTGCACGACATCCGCCGTGCTGACGCTTCCGTTCGGTCCGTCGTCCCACCGGAGGGCGAGCGCCCTCAGTCCCTCTTTCGCCGCCCACATGTTGTCGGCCACGACCGCGACGAAATCGTCGAGGCGGACGATCTGCCGCACTCCCTTGATCTGCTTCGCCTTGCTGTCGTCGACGCTGACCAACTTGCCGCCGACCACCGGACTCGCGGCGACCGTAGCGATCTTCATTCCCGGCAACCGGACGTCGATCCCGTACTGCGCCGTCCCGTTCACCTTCGCGGGAGTATCGAGTCGCTTGGCGGGCGTGCCGATCAGCGTGAAGTCCTTCGCATCTTTGAGCTTGACTTTCGTGGGAACTGGCATCTTCGCCGCACGGTCCGCCAACGCGCCGTACCCGAGCTTGCGCCCGGTGGGCGGGTGAGTCACCACGCCCCGGTGGGCCCGGCACGTCGCCGGATCGACGTCCCACGTCTGCGACGCCGCGGCGACGAGCATGGTCCGAGCCGCCGCGCCTGCCTGCCGCAGCGGCTCGTAAAGCAACCTCACCGAGGTCGAGGCCCCGGTCATCTGGATGCCCCAACCCGGAAGGCCGTACAGCTTGTCATCGGGAGGCGCGTGCTCCACCCGTACCTGGTCGAGCCCGACCTCGAGCTCTTCCGCCAGGAGCATCGGCATCGACGTATAGGTCCCCTGTCCCATTTCGACCTGTGCCACGATCATCGTCACCCGGCCGTCCCGGCCGATTCGAATGAAAGCGTTCGGCGCAAAGACCGACGAAGGCGCCGCCTTCGCGACTGCTGCGAGGGGGCCCGGCACTGCGTCGAAATACCAACCCAACAGCAATCCGCCGCCGGCGGCGGCACCCGCGGTCAGGAACTGCCGACGGGACACGTGTTTCATGGTCAGCCTCCCCTCGTGGCGGTAGTGGATGTTTGCGCCGCGCGCTTGATCGCCTCGCGGATACGACCATAGGTGCCACAGCGGCAAATGTTCCCCGACATCCCCTGGTCGATGTCGGCATCCGTGGGCGCCGGTATCTTCGCGAGCAATGCCGCGGCGGCCATGATCTGGCCGGACTGGCAGTAGCCGCACTGAACGACCTCGAGATCGAGCCAAGCCTGCTGGACCTTCTTGCCGATCGGGGTTGCGCCGATGGCCTCGATGGTGGTGATGGAATGGCCGACGGCGGCGCTCACAGGCATCACGCAGGCTCGCCTCGGGATTCCATCCAAGTGCACGGTGCAGGCGCCGCAGAGTGCGACGCCGCATCCGAACTTGGTGCCGTTCATGCCGAGCACGTCGCGCAAGACCCACAACAGGGGCATGTCCGGCGGCGCATCGACCGTATGCCGCTTGCCGTTGATTTTCAGTGTGACCATTGCCACGCCTCCACGGAGGTTTGTCTTCGATAGTGTGGATCGACCTTCGTGGCGCTTAAGCAATGAACGGGCCACCCGCGGCTCGCTCATCAACTGGAAATTTCGTCGCGGAAAGCTTGCTGAATTTTCGGCAATTGCCGAAGTCTCGGCCGCAAGAGCTCGGTCAGCGCACGAGCTTCTGAATGACTTCCGCGAGACTCACCTTGCCCTTGACCAGGGCCGCGCCGCCGCCCTCGAACTTGATCCAACCCTCGTTGAATCCGTCGAGCATCTGGATGCGCGGAATCGGATCATGCATTCCTTGGGCGCGAAAGATCGCGCCCCATTTCTCGCCCGGAACGGCCTCTGCGCGAACCGGACGATGTAGCGCCTTCGAGAGCTCCCCTGCGATCCCATTCTGGCTCACCCGCTCCGGGCCCTCGAGCTCGACGACGCGCTTGCCAGTCCAGTCTTGCAGCAACAATTCGGCTGCGACCCTCCCGACGTCAGCGGTGGAGACCATCGGCATGGCCTTGTCGAGGGGCTGGAGGAAGCAGGAGATGACGCCTTGGTCCCGGGCCTGGGCAATGTCCCAGCTCAGGTTTTCCATGAACCAGGCGGGCCGCAAGAAAGTGACGGACAAGGGCAGCGTCGAGAGCGCTTCTTCCATCAGCGTACGTTGGGTCAGCAGGTTCGACTGCGCGGCCTGCGCACCGATAGTCGAGAGGCAGACGACCTTGGCAGGACGGGTCGCAGCGAGCGCTCGACGCACCGCGGAGATGACGGCCTTGGCCTCCGGGAACCCGGGGCCCGGATCGAAGTTCGAAGGAGGCAGAATGAAGACTCCCGTGACGTCCGTGAAAGCACGGGTGAGCGCCTCGGCATCCTCCATTTCGGCAATCGCGACTTCGCAGCCGAGATCGGACCAGGACCTGCCCTTGTTCGGATTGCGGACGACCGCGCGGACTCCTTGGCCCGCGGACAGCAAGGCACGCGCGACGGCACCGCTGACTTTGCCCGTAATACCGGTGATTGCATACATGAGTACTTTCCCTTTCGTAGAGGGCCATTGGAATGACTCCGAGGCATATGATTCGTGACACCAAATCATGCGTGGCTTCATTGACTTCGTGATGACCGCCCTCGGGCCAAAGTCTGGCGGCCGCCTTGACCATCGTCCGTTGCCGCGGCTCAGAGGCCGAGCAGGGCATCGATCGAGAACCGGCCCGCGCCGATGAAGAAGAGCGCGATCGCGGCGCCCATCAGCACGAACTCGAATTCCCAGCCCTGTACCTGCGGAGTCGACGCGAACGGCGCCTTCGCCCTCCCGATCCTGACGGCCACGATCGCCACGAACATGTCGACCACCAGGCCCAGGGCTACGAGGCGCGTCGCGAGCCCCAGCACCAGGAACCCGGCCCCGACGCTTTCCAGGAGCGCGACCATCCAGGCAGTGACCACAGGCGCAGGCACTCCGAGCTTTGCGAGGAACCCGCCGAAGCCAGCGGGCCCCTTCAGCTTCTCCCGTCCGTGGGGCCAGAAGGCTAGGGCTATCGTCAAGCGCAGAATGAGCTCGCCCACTCCTGCCAATGGCGCGAAACATTGCTCCAGCACGTCGCACTCGTAACGAGCCCAGCGCTGGTAGGCAACGCCGGACGCATTGGCAAGGCACGCTCCTGTTGCGCTCAGTTCGAGAGTCCGATGTGCTTGAGACGCTCGGGATCGGTCTGCAGGAACACGTGCCGGACCTTGCCGTCTGCAATCGAAATGAGAATTGCCCCGAATGCGCTCCCGCCTCGGAAGCCAACGACAGCGGGTTCGCCGTTGAGCGTGCGCTCTTGAAATTCCGGCGGCGGAAAGACTTTTTGGTTAGCGAAGGCTTTCATCAGCGCGGCGATCTTCATCCGCCCGACGACGGGGCGGCCGATGTAACGAAGCCGGCCGTAGCGTCCGCCGCTTGGGCCCGCATCCGCGATAAGCACGGCGTCCTCCGCAAGCATCTCGAGCAGCCGCTCCTGCTCGCCGCCCATAATCGCGCCGACGAATGCCGTGAGCAGCCGACGGTGCTCCTCGGGAGACGTCTTGAACACTCGCTTCTCGGTGGCCACGTTCTCGCGCGCCCGGCTCAGAAGCTGCCGACAGGCCGCGTCGTTCTTTCCGAGGATGGCGGCGATTTCCGCGTGGCTCATGTCGAAAACGTCATGAAGAAGAAGGACGGCGCGCTCCGCGGGCGTGAGTCGCTGGAGCACCACGAGAAACGCCATCGAGATTTGATCCAGCATTTCGGCGCGCCCGATGCCGCTCTCGTCGAGATCGACGGGCTCCGGCAAGCGATCGCTCCGGCTCTCCTCGCGTCGCGCACGCGCCGACCCGAGCTCGTCGAGGCAGAGGCGGGTCACCGTCGTTAACAGGAAGGCTTTCGGCGCCTCGACATCCACCTGGCGGACCTGCCAACGCACCCAGGCCTCCTGCACCATGTCCTCGGCACGAGCCATGTCACCGAGCATGCGATACGCAAGCGCGAGTAGCGCGGAGCGATGGGTTTCGAAGACCTCGGCTTCATTATTCATGTCTCGCCCGGCTCAGCTTGTTGAAATACACATAGGACACGACCAGCGCTCCAAAGAAGAGCAGCGGATCGAGGACATAGATAACGCTGAGATTCGAGGCGTCACCCACGGAAAAGTGAGCGATGGCCGCTGAAATCAGGGTGATCCCGAATCCGAAGTAAGCGAACTCCTTTATTTTTAGCGGCACACCTGGCACCAACAACGCCAGCACGCCAAAGATTTTGGCCGTCGTAAGCTCTATCTTGAAATAGTGGGGCAAGCCCAGGTGCGCGAAGGCACTTTCTTTTCCGTCGGGGAATGGGAAGCGATCATTGAAAACGAAGTTGATGATGCTGAACACCATGACGGCGCTGACGATGCCCGTTGTCGTCCAATAAATGATCCTGTCCTTAACCCGGCGATCACTGGCCATACCCAGAAGACGACCTAGCGGCCCGGAACGTGATCCCGAGCGACAGAAACGAACCAAACGAGACGAGATCCTCGTCAGTCCCGAAACGCCGACGCTGGCGAAGACAGTTGAGCCGCGCGCGCTTTGGACGCTCGCACCACCCTGTAGATTCCGTAGATGCCCGGGATCATCGGCAGCACCGCGGTGTAGAGACCAGCGAAGTAGTATCGCCCGGTCGCCTGGAAGTAATAGTTCGGCATCGCCTCCACCCAGCGCCCGTTGGAAACGGTTCGCGAAATCGTGGCCAGGTTATTCGGTTCGATCGCCGGCCTGAGGAGAGGAAAGATGAAGTGAGTGAACTCAGCGGTCCCGGGGCCGATGAAGATGAACCAGGCAATGAACCCGGCCAGTGGGATCCGTCGATACAGTCCGAGGGCGGTCAAGGAGTAGAGAATTGGCCCGATAAAGGCGAACACCAGCAAAAAGCCATGCTCTGTCCAGCTGATATCGAACAAGCGGCTCATCGCCGGCCCGAAGCGCGCTTCGTACTCCTCGATCATGTGGACTTCCAGGCACGCCACGGTGACCAGAAAGGGCGGGAGAATGACGTCTGGCTCGATCGGTCCGAGGCGGTAAGTGCGGGACCACATGACCAATCCGATCAACCCGGAGCCTCCGACGATGATCAGCGGCGGTAAACCGATGGCGCGATAGCCGGCGACCATCGCCATCGCCACGAAGGCAATTGCGGCAACAAAGGAGAGAGGCGGGATACCGGTTCTACGACGCGGGTGCTCAGTCACGGACAGGCCTTTCGACGTGAACGTTGTGCTGAGTGCTAATGATGCCGGCCGATGGAGTTTCCGTTCATTACAAAGTCCATAACCAGAAGACGAAGTAGCGGCCCTGAATGTGATCCCGACGATTTCGGCCGGATCGTGGCCGCGTGCCGTAGTCGATGATTGTCACAAAATCGGCTGCCGGCGACCGTTTTTGTGACACACCGTGCATTCCTCATCGCCCAGGACCAACGCAGCGGCCCACGGCAGTCCTTCCGCCGTTGCACGGCGAGCAATTGATCTTGAAACCGTGTCACGCATTTAGGCGGAGCCTCTCGGCGGAAATTGATGTATAGGGAGCTTGGGAAGCGCCCGGGGGCATTTCCAACCAGCAAGCGCCGTCTGAAGGAGACTCTGCCATGATCTCACTAACCAACCGCCGACTTTCGTGTTTCACTGTGCTGATCGCCGTCGGGCTTGCCGTTCCAACCGCTCGAGCTGATGACGACGAGGAGGGCCGCAGACTCGCCTGCGCCCAATTGACCCGGCTTCGTTTCGAGGGAAACACTACCGTCAGCGAAGCCACGGAGGTCACCTCGGGCACGATCACGACACCCACCGGCCAAGTCATTACGGGTTTGCCGCCGTTTTGTCGCGTCCAGGGGCTGAGTCGACCGACGGGCGATTCCAACATTTACTTCGAAGTGTGGTTGCCTCTGCACACCTGGAACCGGAAGTTTTTGTCGTCGGGTGAAGGCGGCTACGCCGGAGCGCTCAACTACACGCGGCTGGGCCTGGATGGAGGCCTGGACGAGCTACTGAGACGGGGTTACGCCACAGCCTCGACTGATACGGGACATGTTTCAACAGACATGTGGTGGGCAATCGGGCACCGTGAAAGGGCGTTCGACTATCTTTATCGCTCCAAGCACCTCGTGACCGTCGCTGCCAAGGGCTTGATCAGGTCCTTCTACGGAAGGCCTCCCACGCATTCGTATTACAATTCTTGTTCGAACGGCGGGCGGCAAGCGTTGATGGAAATCCAGCGCTACCCTGAAGACTACGACGGAGCCGTCGTCGGAGCACCGTGGAACTTTCAGTCTCACTCAAACGCCGGCTTTGTCTGGAACGCTCAGGCAATCAGCGCCCCGGGTGGAGCGATACCGGTGGCCAAGCTGCCAGCGATCAACTCCGCGGTTCTCGCCGCTTGCGATGCCGATGATGGCCTTGTCGACGGAGTGATTGCCAATCCTGCGGCATGTAACTTCGATCCGGGCGTCTTGCTTTGCCCGGGCCCGGAGACCGACCAATGCCTCACCCAGAGGCAGCTGGATGCCTTGATCAAGATCTACCAAGGGCCGTCGAATCCCCGGACCGGCGAGGAAATTTTTCCCGGCTTCGCTCTAGGTGGCGAGGATGGATGGACCGGCATCGTAACTAACTTCAATGCGTCAGGCCTGGGGCAGGGTTACTTCGCCAATCTGGTATTTGAAGATCGAGACTGGGATTACAGGACCTTCGACTTCGACCGCGACATGGCATACGCCGACCAAAGGGTTGGAGCGTACGGCAACTCGATTGCGACCGACCTTTCCGCGGCAAGAAGAAGGGGCGTGAAGATCATCCAGTATCACGGATGGAACGACCAGACGCTCCAACCCGCTTACAGCCCCGAGTATTACAACTCCGTCGTCGCGGCGATGGGCGGGTTGGAACGGACGCAACGGTTTTACCGGCTCTTCATGGTTCCCGGAATGAGACATTGCTACTTCGGACCGGGAGCAACGAGCTTCGGCGGCGTGGGCCAGCAGATCCCACCGGCGCGCGATCCGACTCACGATGTGCAAACAGCGCTCGAGCGATGGGTCGAACGCGGAGTCGCGCCTGACCGGATCACCGCCACGAAATACACGGATGATGCCCCGGCTACCCGCACCGTACGACTCACACGTCCGCTCTGTCCGTATCCGCAGGTTGCGCGCTATCGGGGAACGGGCGACCCGAACGACGCCAGGAACTTCACCTGTGGTCAGCGCGGCGATGACGATCACGAGGATCACGAAGACTGAACCGACTTCCAAGCGATGGAAGCCGTGATTACGATCACGATCTCCGATCTACAGCGGCATTGTCATCAATGACGACACCATGGGAGCGCCCGCGGGCGTCATTCCTATCCTCGAATTTGGGGGGTAGAGTGAAATAAAAGCTTGCGCCGCGCGGAGAGTTGTCGGCAGCCCACAAGCGGCCACCATGCAATTCAAGAATGGACCGGCTGATGCGAAGTCCCATGCCGGTGCCCTGAGGCTTGGTGGTAAAGAAGGCATTGAAGATCTGATCCGTCTCGTGCGGGGGAAGCCCTTGGGTTTCGCCAGCCACGGATCGGTGATTCGCACCCCCTCAGGAAAAGTGCGATCACCTACTCCACCCTGACCGCATCACCGCGATGGATCGTGCCTCCACGTTCAACCCTTGCGTAAACGCCGACGCTGACTTTGTTGTGTTGGGCGGCCGTGCGCAAGATGCCCGGATCACGTGGTAGGTCCCCTTGAGCAAGGGTCGTCATCACACAGCGGCCGCAGGGCCCGGTGACGCTCAGGCGAACAGAATCACCGATAGCGATTGTATGGCCATTCCAACCATTCTCGATGAAATCCGGTTCACGCGAGGCAGTCGCTACAACGATGTTGGGACGAAACCGCGGGACCTCGAAGCGCCCTTGCGGATAGAGTTGGTGGAGCCTCCCGAGCGTAGCTGTCGTCAGTAGATGCACGGTGGCACAGTCGAAGAACGTCCCCTGGGGAAGAGTGAAGTCAGTGACGGTGTCCCTGAAGTCGAGGCCCTCGATGTCGGGCCAATACTCCTCGGCATTCATCGGCGCCGCATCTTCGCGCCGAGCGGCATTCAGCGTCACCGTGCGATTCAGAGCATTTGAGAGAACCTGATTGAGATCCCGCTGCTGGCTCGTGGCAGTAGTGCCATCCGGCAGGGTGATCCGGACTGGCGGTAGATTCGTACCCGGGCGTGGCGGCTCGATAAATGCTGCGCGAAAGCCGAAGAGCATCGGCCATTTTCTGGGATTTTTGGCGGTGGCGGCCTTCCCATCGGCGCCGTCTATCAGGCCGTATGCCCGATCGCCGAGGAGGCCGTGTTGCGTCACTTCGGTTGCGCTGAGCTCCTCGCCCAGCATCGACTTGACCGGGTATCGCCACAGCGAAACTACCGAGCCTTCTGTTGGGTTGGGCATGTCGGGCTCCTCCTCTTAGGTTGATCTACTATGGGGGCAAATACGCCAGCCCGCCCGCCGGGGTTTGATCGCGCGATCGTCGCGGCGGTAACTGACAACCTACCGCTGAGCGCACAGATTTTTTTCGTCTCATTCGCAGGAACTGGGCTCGACGTATCGCATTTAGTTCGCCGTGCCTGCGCTCTTGCGAACCGGCCGTCGCTCCCTTATCTCGAGGAGGAACTGGTCCGGTGGAACGAAGAACGGGTTCTCCTGCACTAACCCACCGACAATCACGACTGGATGCGTCCGCAAGGCGTCCATCACCACGCTCGCGCCAAATTTCGACAGCTGATACGCGCAGATCACTATATCGTTGTACTTGGGAACCACGTAGTTGACTCGCGTCTCGAACTCGATCAGGTCTTCGACGCCTGGTAAGTCGACAAGCGCCCATTCCATGTCCGCCAGGAATCTTGTCTGCGCGTACCCTGCCGCCGGCCCGGACTGGAGCACTTGTTCGAACGACACCAGCCAGGCGTCCTGATCAAACCGGCCTCCGCGAAGCGGAGCGTCTTGCCACGGCCGCACCTCCAATTGCCCGGTGTGCATCGCGTCTTGCACATTGATACCTGCTTCGCCGAGCCGTCTGAGATGTTCTTTCCGTAGCTCGGGATTAACGAGATGGAAAGCTCTATCCCCCCGGTCGAAGCCATCTTTAATGAACGAGCGAAGCACCCGGTACTCCTCGTCAGCGGTGTTGAAGAAAGCGCAAATATGACGTTTCCCGGGGAAACTGCCTTCAGCAAACTG
>Ga0099794_10000047_pt1 | contig 49043 bp, 43 predicted proteins | sample Rivendell_Oct201_10_FD_77320 | JGI IMG/M metagenome (GOLD analysis project Ga0099794, IMG submission 77320) | Vadose zone soil microbial communities from the Eel River Critical Zone Observatory, Northern California, USA -... | ecosystem: Host-associated > Plants > Roots > Rhizosphere > Soil ... | reverse complement strand
TGCGCGCCGCAGTGCCCGCAGAAATTTCCGGCCGGCACTGTCATCCCGCAGTGCGGGCAGGTGACGAGCGGCGGTCCATCGAGCGGACCTTCTTCGGTCATCCTCCTCCACCTTTTATGTAGAGGATCCATGCGGCGTCGAGCGCGGCGCCGTCCATGCTGCCCCAGCCTGTCGCAAAGTCCCACCCGACGCCGGCGTTGTACGCGAGGTTGTTGCCGGTGGCGACGTCATGAAACGGCTTGGCCGGCAGCCTGGACGAGTTCTCGCCCATCCAGTAGAGGGCCGGGTTCGCAAAGCCCACCTCACGCAGCCCTTTCTTCTTCAGGTCCTGATTGATCAGAGCGACAGTCGCCGCCCACAACGGGGTCGACGCCGACGTTCCCCCAGCCTGCCCATCCTTGCCTTCGAAAACGATGTGGAAGCCGGTCGCGGGGTCGGCGTCGGCGGAAACGTCGGGCACCTGCCGGAAACCATGCCCGAGGGTCTGCGCGACGGTCTTCTGGTAGCCGGGCAGTGTGTAGAAAGCGCTGGGACCGCCGCCGCCGCCGCTTTCCTCGATCGGGCCGCTCCATGCCGACTCCTTGAAGTAGATGCCCTGCTCCGATTCGAAGACGGTGGTTCCACCGACCGAGGTCACGGTCGGCAGCGTCGCGGGAAAGCTTCCGGCCGGGCCCTGGTCCTCGCCGCATGTGAAAGCGCCGCTGTCGCCGCTGGCGACGAAATGCGACATGCCTTGCGCCACAGCCCTGTCCTGGACGCTCGCGTAGTTGTTGCGATGTCCGCTCGGGGTGTCCGGTTCGCATGCGCCGAGGCTCTCGGAGATGATCGACCCCAGATGGTCGGTGACCATCTGGTCGAACGCGCGGTCCCCGTGTCCGAAGTCCGGCGCCGAAAGGTAGACGACGAGCTTGGCGCCGGGCGCCACCTCATGGATGATCTCGAGGTCGAGCACGGTCTCGCCTTGCGGCTTGAGGGGAGTACCCCAGCTGGGATCACGTTTGACTGTCAGGTTGGACGCGTCGAACGGCGGCAGCCCGAACTCCTGCGCGAATTTGTTGAGGTCTGAGAAGTTCGGCAGGTCGTCGATCTCCGGTAGCACTATCGTCTGGCCCGTCCCGTCGAGCCCTGCCTGGCGCAGCGCTTTCAAGTTGTAAAAGGCGAGGACGTCGGTGGGCGTGAGGCCGCCACGCCGGACGGCTCTGCTGTGGTTGCGCCTGTAGTTGTCCAACCCGCTGACGTTGCTGGCCAGCCTCGCCAGCTGAGGCGGAATTTCTGGCTCCGCGAGCGCGGCATAAAAGGTGGTGCCGTCGGCCTGTCGAAAGCTGTCGATGACTACGTGCAGAAGCGCGGCCGCCAACGGGGCGGGACCGTCAGCGGCGATCACGTTGGAGCCGGGCCGCCACGAGGCGCGGAACCCTGCACCTTGCAGCGTTGCCACGGCAGCCTGCACCGCGGTCGGGTCTGGGCCGAACTCTGCCGCATAGGCCTCTGGCGTCACAGTGTGCCCTGAAGCGATGAGCTGCGCGAGGCGCTGCGGATCGCGCACGTTCAGTCCGAAGCTGAGCGAAACAATGGTCGTTGCATCGGCCGGACCCAGGTCGACTGCATGGCGGATGGCGGCTTCGAGGGTCGGCGCCGGAGACGGCGCGGGACTGAAGACGGCGGCCTTTTTCATCGGTGGGCTTGCCTGCGAAGGCGCGCACCCCAACGACACGAGCACGACGACAAGAGCAGCGGCGAATTTCACGGGGACCTAGCTTCCCAGACCTCAGCCTCGAACGCCAACTCGAAGCCAAGCTTTCGGTAGGCGTCGAAGGCACGAGTCTGACTCAGGCCGTCGACATAGAGCGAAGCGTGGCGGGCTCCCGCGCCCCGAAGACGGTGCAGCCCCTCGGCGACGAGCCAGCCGGCCAGGCCGCGGCGGCGGTGCTCCGGCAGGGTGCCGACCGAGCTCACCAGGCCAACAGGCATAGGACGCGAATCGTCCGTGTAGGTTTCGACCTGGCACAAGGTCACGGCAGCCGGTTCGCCGCTCGCCGTCGCGACGGCGATCAAACAGAGCTCCAGAGCTTTCCCGGTCATCAACTCGCCTTCGGTGCGCGGAGAAAAGCTCCAGTGGTCCGTGAACGAGCGGTTGTGCATGTCCGCCCAGGAAAAAGCCCGTGGGATGCGCAACCCGTCCGCCAGCTCGTAGCCGTCGACCGGCGTCGGGGTTACGAGATCTCCGGTCATGCCGAGGTCCATGCGCCACCACGGCCGCACCATCTCGAGGCCGGCGGCGCGAAGGACATCTCCGTGACCGGGACCAACCCATACCTGCGCCACTGCAGCGCCGGCGGCGCGAGAGAGCTGGAGGCTCCACGTCACGAGATCTCGCATCACTTGCGCCGCGTTATCGCCGTCGGCAGCTGGGTCGACCCGCGCGACGACTCCCTCGGGCGTGTCGCGGCTCGTCACCAGGACAGCGCCGGCAAGCCGCCCCGCCTTGTCCTTTACCAGCCGGGACCGCGCCTCCCAGTCGAAATGAGCGAGCAGCCCGTGGAGCTCGACCTCGCGAGGCACGCTGTCGCGGCGTCCGGCGCGCACCTCCGCCTGCCAAAGTCCGACCAGAGCTGGAAGGTCGGCCGCCCGCCCTGGCTTCAGGCTATAACCCGCGCCACTACCTCGTGCACCTCCGGAAACGCGCGCCGGATCATCTCTTCCAGCTCCGTCTCGATGCGATGTGCGTGCTCGAGATCGATGTCGCCGGTGACCTCTGCGACCACATGCGCGTGAATTCGCTGATGGCGGTCGCTCAGCTCGACGTCCACGCAGCGCCTCACCTCGGGATGCGATTCGACGATCTCCCGCATGCGGGCCGCCAGTTGAGCTCGCCTCGCCGTCACGTCCTCGCCGCTTACAACGCGTGGCTCCATCGGTTCGAGATGGATGTCGATACGCGTGGCATCGGGGAGCTCAGCCCGCAGGGCTTCCTCGAGAACTGAGCTTGCCTGCGACGCCTTCGCGAGCGTCATGTCGCCTGGCAGCTTCGCGTGCATCGTCAAGTGCAGCGACCCGTCGGCCTCGCGCTCGACGGTCACGTTGTGGAGGTCGCGAACGCCGCCGTTGCGCGCGGCGGCGGCATGGATGCGCTCGACGAGGTCGCCCTCCAAGGCCTGGCCCTCCACCACGACTGACAGGTCGAGCGTTGGCAGCACCGATCGAGCCCGCCGCTTGACATCATCGACAAGCGCAGCAGCCGCCTCGACCGGAAGCATTCGCCCGGTGGCGATGTGCACGTCGCCGATGAAGTTTGGGCCCGAACGCCGGACGCGCACCGAGCGGACCTCGCGCACCCCATCCACATCTTTGATAGCGGCCCGAATCTGCTTTTCGGGTCCGGCCGCGGAACGGTCGATGAGGATGTCGCCCGAGCGCCACGCAACCTGTCCTGCGGCGCGAAAGATGATGCCGGCCACCAGCAGAGCCGCAACCGAGTCCGCCCAGCTGAAGCCCATGCGGACGCCGACGAGGCCCGCGAGGACCGCAACGGTGGCGAGCACGTCGGCCAGGCGGTCGGTGGCGTCAGCCAGCATCGCGTCGCTCGAGGCGAGGCGCCCAACACGCCTTAGGACGAAGGCTCGGCCGGTCTCGATCACGAGCGTCCCGATCAAAAGTGCGAACGCATATCCGGCCGGATTCACCATCGAGCCGCCGGCGGTCAGGCGGCGGATCGCCTCGAACGCGATCCCGAGGGCGGTAATCAGGAGCAAGACTCCTTCGGTAAAGGCGGCGAGGTTTTCCGCGCGCCCGTGGCCGTAGGGATGCTCTCGGTCCGCGGGCTTCCGCGCGGTTCTCACCGCGACCAGCGTGAACGTGCTTGCAGCGAGGTCGAAGATCGAGTGGACCGCCTCGCTCAGGATGCCGAGGCTGCCCGTGAGCAGGCCGACGACCAGCTTGCCCAGCACCAGGGCGACACCGATGCCAACCGAGACGAGCATGACGCGCTCCGGCCGCCTCGCCATTGACCTCATCCAGGCCACTCTAGGAGAACGAGCTCTTTCTCTACTTCAGCAGGGAGGCCGACTTGAGGAGCTGATCATCGGAGCCAAGCGCGATCAAGAGGTCGCCCACCTCCAGTCGCAGCTCGGGGCTAGGGTTCACGTACAGCGTCCCGTCGCTGCGTCTCAGCGCAAGCAGCTTGGCCGCTGACGCGTCCAGCAAGCCAGTCTCCTCGATTGTCTTGCCGACAGCAGCCATGCCCGCCGAAACGAGCATCTCCTCGACCGCGATCTCCGACTCGCCGTGGTGAAGCGTGTCCAGGACGTCCACCAGCGCGGGGCGGACGGCGAGCTCGGCCATGAGGTGTCCGGCCATCCGGTAGGGAGAGATCGTCCTGGTCGCGCCCGCGAGCTCGAGCCGCCGGATTGATTCGGGCCGGCCGGCCCTGGCGAGGATGTAGAGGCTGGGGTTGAGCGCGCGAGCGGAAAGAACGATGTAGACGGCGCGCTCGTCGGAGTCGACCGCACAGATCAGTCCGCGCGCGCGTTCGATCCCGGCTTGCCCAAGGAGCTCCTCGCTGGAGGCGTCGCCCTCGATATGGAGGCGTCCCTCGGCGCGCAGGCGGCCGACGGCTTCCTCCGTCTGGTCGATCACCGCATACGGGACCTTGTGCTCTTCGAACTCCGCGACGATCTGCGTCCCGATGCGGCCGTAGCCGCAGATGATGAAGTGGTCGCGGAGCTGGTTCAGGCTGCGCTCCAACTGGCGCTCTCTCCTGTAATTGCCAAAAGCGTTTTCGGCGAGCGTTTCCGCAAAGACGCCGAAGCCATACAGCATGGTAGCGACGCCGACGACGATGAGGGTCGAGGTGAAGATCCGGCCTGCCGCCCCTTGAGGATGGATCTCCTGATAGCCGACCGTGCTGATGGTGATGATCACCATGTAGAAGGAGTCGAGCAGGTCCCACCCGTCGATCAGCGTGTAGCCGGTGATGCCGTAGACGATGATCACGCCGAGGAGGACGACAGCGAGCCGAAAACGCGACAGCGGGTTGCGCGGTCGAGTCTTCACTTCTTAGTCCGGCGCCGTTTCCTCACCTTTTCGACGGCGGCGCATGAGTCGACCTTAGCCGCCCCCGCCTGGACCTTCCAGGCCCGGCTTGGTCATCTTGGCGAGGTCCAGCGCTTTGTTGAGCGCCGCTTCGCTCACTCCCTTCGCGCGTGCCAGCTGGCGGATGCTCTTCCCGGTGCGGATGGATTCCTTCGCGATCTTGCTCGCTTCGTCATAGCCGAGGATTGGATTGAGCGCGGTCGCAAGCATAGGGCTGCGCTCCACCAGCTCTGGCCCGCGGTCGGTTGCCTGCAAACCTTCGATGCAGCGTTCCGAGAAGTTGCGGACCGACGTCGCCAGCAGCGCGATCGATTCGAGCATCGCAGCCCCGGCGACGGGCATCATCACGTTCAGCTCGAAGATGCTTCCCGACTGTCCGCTGATCGTGACCGTCAGGTCGTTGCCGTAGACGCGGGCGATGACCATCAGCAGGGATTCGATGATCACGGGATTGACCTTGCCCGGCATGATGCTCGAGCCAGGCTGAGTCTCGGGCAGCCGCAGCTCGCCCAGACCCGCGATTGGACCGGTACCCATGAACCGCACATCGGAGCCGATCTTCCACAGACTGGTCGCAATCGTGCGCAGCCCCCCATGGGCGGCCACGAGTGCGTCGAGCGTGGCCTGCGCATGGAAGTGATTTGAGGTTTCGCGCACGGGCAGCCCCGTCGCCTTGGCGAGCCTCGCGGCCGCGAGGCGTGCGTACTGAGGATGCGTGTTGATGCCGGTGCCGACGGCGGTGCCGCCGAGAGGGATCCGGGCGAGCTCGTCGATGGCGATTCCCGCGCGGCGGATCGATTCCTCCACCTGCCCGGCGTAGCCCCTGAACTCCTGGCCGAGCCGGATCGGAGTTGCGTCCTGGAGATGCGTGCGCCCGGTCTTGACCACGGGCCAGAATTCTTTGCTCTTGGCTTCGAGCGCTTTCTGCAGCCGCTCCAGGGCTGGAATCAGCTCGTCCTTGATCGCCATCGCCGCGGCCAGTTGGATAGCAGTTGGGATGTCGTCGTTGGAAGACTGGCCCAGGTTCACGTGGTCGTTGGGATGGACCAGGCGTGAACCTCGCTCGCCGCCCAGGATCTCGGTCGCCCTCGTCGCGATCACCTCGTTCGCATTTGTGTTGGTCGAGGTACCCGAGCCTGTTTGGTACACATCGATCGGGAACTGGCTGTCGAACTCGCCGTCGATCACCTGCTGCGCCGCCGCCGAAATCGCGCGCGCGCGCCGGCGCGACAGGAGTCCAAGCTCGAGGTTGGTCTGGGCCGCCGCCCGCTTGACCATGCCGAGGGCGCGGATGAAACGCCGCGGTAGGGGCTGGCCGGAGATCGGGAAATTGAGCACGGCGCGCTGCGTCGAAGCGCCGTAGTAGGCGTCGGCGGGGACCTCCATCTCGCCCATTGAATCCTTTTCGATGCGCGTCCCCTTCTTGCTCACGGCCAGATCTTAGTGTCCCGCTTAGAGTGACGGATTGATGCGCCTCGCCGCCGTCGACATCGGGAGCAATACGGTGCATGCGTTGGTGGCCGATGTGGTGCGAGGCCGGCTGGAGGATGTCGCTCACTACGTCGAGATGCCCGAGTTGGGCGCTCAGGTCGCGCGTACCGGTGTCATCGGCGCTCGTGCCAAACCTGCGCTTCGCGCCTTTCGCTCGGTCGTTGCCAGGGCCCGCACTCACGGTTTCGAGGTCCTGATCGCATGCGCCACCCAGGCGGTCCGGCAGGCCAAGGACGGGGAAGCCTTTGCCCGAGCGGCGGGTGAGGCGATCGGAACGCCGGTCCACGTGATCTCTCCGCGCCGGGAGGCGGAGCTCAGCTTTCTTGGCGTGGCGAGCCGGCACGCCGTCCGCCGGGAGTGGGCCATGGTCGATCTAGGCGGCGCCTCTACTGAAGTTGTGATCGCGCGGGGTCGCGAGCTACAGCGGGCCACGACGCTCCCCATCGGGTCCGGCGTGCTCGCCGCCGGCTACCTCTCCGACCCGCCCAAACCGGAGGAGCGGGCGCGCATGCGGCGAGCGGCGCTCCGGGAGCTTGCCCATGCTCCAGACGGGGAGGTCGAGCGGCTGGTCGCCACCGGCGGGACCGCCTCCAACCTGCCGCTTGTTCTCACTCACCGGAACCCGCCTTCTGTGTTGACGACCGCTGACCTTCTGGCCTGCGAAGGACGCCTGGACGGGGGTCGGGCGGCAGAGGTGGCAAAGGTGGTCGGCCTGCCGCCCAACCGGGTGAAGGCCATGCGGGCGGGGATTGAGGCCCTGCTCCTGTTCCTCGACTGGTATGGGCTGGCGGTCCTCCAGATCAGCCACGAGGGCCTGCGCCACGGGATGCTCCTCGCCTACCTGGAGCGGGGCAATGATTGGTGGCGGTAGAACGTTGATACCGTTGGGAACAATGACCATATGGAAGAGGTGAGTTCACGCGGTTCTGGACTCAAGGTGGCTCTGGCGCTGACGTGCGCGGTGCTCGTCGTCGAGCTCGCCGGCGGGCTCGCCTCACATTCGCTGGCCCTTCTCTCTGACGCCGGCCACGTTCTGACCGATGTCTTCGCGCTGGGCCTCGCTTGGTTTGCGGTCGCTCAGTCGAACCGTCCCGCAGATACGCGACGGAGCTACGGCTATCACCGCATCAGCATCCTGGCCGCACTCGTCAACGCGGTAACGCTGATAGTCATTGTGGTGGCGATCGCCTACGAGGCGATTCAAAGGCTGGCGCACCCACAACCAGTTCAGGGCGGCATCGTGATCGCGACGGCTCTAGTCGGCATCGCCATCAACCTGGTTGTTGCGTTCGGTCTGCGGCGAGGGGCGCACAGCTTGAACATCAGGGCGGCGCTGATTCATGTGGTCGGCGACCTCGGTGCGTCAGCGGGTGTGGTGGTAGCCGGAATCGTGATTCTTGTGACCGGCTGGCTCTACATCGATTCCATCCTTTCGCTTGGCATCGCCGTTTTGATCGCTTTCGGCGCGTGGGGGATCGTGCGCGAGACGGTCAATCTGCTTATGGAGGGCACTCCGGCTGAGATCGATCTGGCTGCGGTGACGAAGGAGATCACGGGCACCGAGCGGGTGACCAGCATGCACGACCTGCATGTCTGGGCCCTGTCATCCGACGAGGTGGCGCTCAGCTGCCACGTGGTGGTGGGGGATCACCCACTGGCCGATGTAGAGCACATCGTCCGCGACCTGGAGGGCCGACTGTGCGAGAAGTTTGCCATCGGCCACACCACGATCCAGGTCGAGAGCTGCCATCCGTGCGGCGAGATCCACCACGGCGCGGGCGACCACAACCACCCGCACGAACACCTCGTCGGCGTTACTGCGGGAGCAGCGCCTCCTCGCGCTGCAGGATCCTCCGCGCCACCGCAATAGCCGACGCGTACGTCGAGTCCATTCCTCGGTAGCTCAGGCCGCGTGCGCCGAGCGTGCGTGCCTGCGTGTACGGCGTGTCGGATGCGTAGTGGACGATCCCAAGGTCGAGATTGATCTGCGCCATGTTCACGCTCTCACCGATCGGATAGCGATCCGGCTGGACGATTTCGTAGCACGCATCGAGGTACGGGCCGGCCTCCATCTCAACGACTGTGTAGCGGCCGTGGTAGTAGAAGTCGAGGTAGTCGCGATTCTGCAAGAACGTTCCGCGAACCGCGACCGCCCTCTGGTTGTCGAGTGCCGAGCCGTACACGAGGTTCGGCTGCACGTCGGCGGCGGTGAAGCAGTTGTCGAGCCAGTAGGTGTTGTTCGAATGCTCGTTGTGGACAACGTTCGGGATCATCACGTCACCGACGTCGGCGTTGAGCGTCGCGGCTTTGCCAAGAACGTAAACGCCCTTCACCCAGGAGGCCTGTTCCGCGACCTGGCGAAGGATGTGGTACGCGGCCTGGCCGAGCGGATAGTCGACGTTGAGGATGCACGCGTCGGAAGCCCGCAGCCGCTGCTCGTCCACCGAGCCGACCCGAGGATCGATGGCGCTCGGGTCGAGCTTCGAGAGCATGAACACCTGAGCCGCGGAGTCGACGCCCGTTCCCTTGGCGGCGATGTGCCTGACGCCGTTCGCCGCCTCCATCTCGGCTCGCCGCCGGCGCATCCGCTCGCGATCAGGATGCTGGTCGAACAGCTGGCGCGCGCCGTAGTACAGCCAGTTGTGGCGGGAGGCGCGGATGTGGCCGGCCTCGAGCTTGCGGCGCTCTTCGTCGAGCTCAGGATGGTGCTGTGCGATCCAGTCCACGATGTCGCTCTCGAACTCGCGGGCGACTGCGGTCATCACGTTGACGAGGCTGTGCGAGTTGGAGGAGACGAAATAGATCGGCGCGCCGCGCGCGCCCAACTGCTCCATTGCCGCAGCAATCGGAAGCCACCAACGGCTCGCGTTCCTGGCATAGCCGAGATGGCTGCCGCTGATGAGCCGCAGCACGATCCTGCATTCCTCGCGCTTGATGGCCGCAAGGATGGAATCGAATGAATCTCCCCACGCGTCGTGCAGGCGCCGCCAGTCGTCGTCCGACGCGCCCGCGGCTTGCCGCGCCTGCTCGTCGGACAGCGCATCGTCCTGCAAGGCGCGGTGCAGCTTGTTCCACTCGATCTGGAACGCAACGAGAGTCGGAACGAGGTCATCGATATCCGAGGCCGACGCGATGAGCACAGCCAGGGTGTTCTTCCCGTCGTAGTACCAGCGGCGCCGCCTGGCCGGGGCTTTGACCTCTTCCCAGCCCAGGACGTCGGCGTGCAGAACTGAGCGGAAGCCCTGGGGGCTCTGGCCCATGACCACGTGCCGGCTGCGCGTGATCGCCTCGGGCAGGCGCCGGATGGCGTAGAGGAGGGCGCCCATGTCGGTCTGGGGCTCGGCGGCCAAGGGGTGCAGCACGGACCCCATGCCGAGGTGCGCCTGGACCAACGACTCGATCTTGATGTCGCCCGAACTCTGGAGCATCGTCGTGTAAGTGCGGACGTAAAGCTCGACGGCGTGCTTGCCAGACCAGCCCGGCCCGGGCGGCGTCTCCATCCAGCGAATATAGATGGATGCTCCGCGCAGCGAAACTTACAAAACCTTGACGTTCTAGAGAACGAAGCTGGGAACGTGGCGTTGTGTAGTTAGAGCGTGAACACCAAACTGCGCTATCTGCGAATCGCCGGTTTTGCCGCTGGCGCCGTGGCCGTTGCCGGTGCCGCAGTCCTCGTCACGGCTTCCGCCGCAGGCCTGACTACCGGCACTCGCTCCGCCTCGCCACAGCAAGCAGCTGTGGAGACCGCTTCGATCGACGAGGTGGCAACTCCAGCTGCGATCTGCGACGCCTTCCTCACGCATCTCACCGCAGACCTGGGCAAAGGCCTCACCAAGGCCCAGGTGAACGCCGCGATCCAGAAGGCGATCGGCGAGACGCTCGCCGATGAGGTGAAGAACGGAGACCTCAAACAGGCTCAGGCGGACGCACTCAAGGCAAAGCTCACGAGCCGGCCGACGTGCGCGCTTGCCGGTGATGGCAAGGCTGCGGGCCGCGGCGATCCCGCTAAGATCGCCATCTCCAAGCAGCAGCTCATCGCCGCCTCCGCATCGGTGCTCGGGATCAGCGAAACCGAGCTTACGACCGACCTCGCGAGCGGGAAGACGCTCTCGGAGCTTGCAGCCGCCCACAAGCCACAGGCAATTACGGAAGCACAGTTCCGCACGAGCCTGATCGCCAAGCTCACGCCGCTTCTCACCACGGCGGTGAACAACAAGCAGATGACCGCGGACCAGAAAGCGGCCATCCTCAAGAACTTGCAGACCGGACCGATTCCGTTCTGGAGCAAGCCGGTGCCGCACAAGATGCCCCTACCCGTCGGCGCTTCGACGACCTAGAGTCTCTTAGTTCGGCAGCTCGTCTTGTGGGCCGCCAAGGCGGCGCATCAGCTCTTCGAGGAGCTGGCGCGTCTCCGGGTCGGCCATCAGGCGCTCCTGCATCTGCTCCGCCGACCGGCGGATCTCCGGGTCGGACATGAGCCGCTCGGACATCGCCTGAAACCGAGCGGTCATGTCCTTCATCGATGACTCCTGCGCGACCTGGATGAGGATCGGCTGGCTGGCGGCCGCCACCACCGCCTCAGCTTGGAGACGCACCATCTCGATGCCCTTGCAGCCGAGGCATTCGCCCTTGAGGCCGCAATGGCAGAGCTGCGGGCGCAAGTGATCCAGGGCGGCGTGGAGCTCGGACATGTCAACAGGACCGGCCATCGCCAGAAATCTACGCGGGCTTCGACTTGCCCGTGTACATGGACTCGATCTGGTCCTGGTAGTGCTGTTCGACGACTTTCCGCTTCACGTCAAGCTTCAATGACAGCTCCCCGGACTGCTCCGTGAAGTCCTCCGGCAGCAGCGTGAAGTACTTGATCGTCTCCCAGTTCCCCAGATGCGCGTTGACGGCGTCGATGGTCGCCTGGATGTGGGTTTTCAGCGCGCCTTCATCCAGGCCCTGCTTGCCGGCGGCGTCCCAGTCCGGAACGATCAGCGCGGTGACGTAAGGCCTGCCCTCCCCGATCGCCACCGCCCGCGCGATGAGCGGATCCCCCTTCAAGGCGAACTCGAGCTGCAGCGGGGCGATGTACTTGCCTCCGGCAGTCTTGAAAAGTGACTTCTTCCTGTCCGTGATTTTCAAGAAGCCATCCGCGTCGATCTCGCCTATGTCACCCGAATAGATCCATCCCTCCTTCAGCATCTCGGCGGTCGCGGCGGGATTCTTGTGGTAGCCGACCATGTTGCCTGGGCCCTTGACCAGGATCTCGCCGTCGCCGGCTATCTTCAGCTCAACTCCGGGGAACGGCTTGCCGACGGTCAGGAAACGGTGTTCGTTCAGCGTGTTGGAGACAGCGCCTGACGACGTCTCGGTCAAGCCCCATCCATTGAGGATCGGCACCCCAATCGCCCAGAAGAACTGTTCGATCTCCTGCGCCAGCCCGGCCCCGCCGCTGATGAAGAAGCGCAGCCGTCCTCCGGTCAGGCGCCGGCGAAGAGGTGCCAGAACGAGCCTGTCGGCGAGCTTGTGCTCCGCCGACAGCAGCGGACCTCTGGTCGATTCATGCGCGTATCGCGTGCCGACGCGTATGGCCCAGCGGAACAGCGCCTGGCGCGGCGCGCTCGCCTCGCGCACGCGCGCCATGACTGCCGAATGCATCTTTTCGTACATGCGCGGGACGCTGCACAGGATGGTGGGCTGAACCTCGGCGAGCTCGTCTGTGATGTGGTCAAGGCCTCGGGAAATCCAGGTCTGGCCGCCGAACATGAGGCCGACGAAGATGCCGTTGATTCGTTCGAAGACGTGTGCATACGGGAGGAAGGAGAGCGTCGAATCCGACTCGGTCACCGGATGCACCTTCACGATCGCCCGGCAGATGTCAACCAGATTGCGGTGGGCGAGCTCGACGCCCTTCGGATCGCCCGTCGTGCCGGACGTGTAGACGATGGTGCAAAGGTCGTCGGGCTGAATTCGACCCAGCCGCGAGGTGATCTCGGCCAGCCGCTTCGGCGGCTGGGCCACCCATTGCCCCACTTCCTTGTCGAGGTAGACGACTGCGTTTAGAGGACCCCCGGTCTGGAGCTTCTCGGCTTTGGCCTCATCGGAAACGATCGCGACAGTGGCTTCGCTGTTGGCGGCGATCTTCCTGGCGATATCGGCGCTGACATTCGGATAGATCGGCACTGTGATCGCGCCGGCCGCCTGGATGGCAAAGTCGCAGTAGAGCCACTCGAGCCGGTTCTCGGACATGAGGATCACGCGGTCGCCGGCCTGCACGCCCAGATCGACCAGCGCCGACGCCACCGCGAGAATGTCGCTCCGCATGTCCGCCCAGGTCTCGATCTGCCAGGCGTCACCCCGGCGGTAGTGGACCAGCGGTCGCTGGCCAAATCGAGCGGCCTGGCGGAAAAAGACGCCGACTGTGGTGCGGTCGGCGATCGCTTCGGGATCAAGCTCCAAAGTCGAAGCTGGCGTGGTCACCGACGTGGCGCTATTTGACCGCCTTGATCGTGAGGGTCAGAGTTCCGGCGGGGACGCTGACCGTGATCTTGTCGCCCTTCTTCCGGCCGACTAGCGCCCGACCCACGGGCGACTCGACGGAGATGCGGCCGGCCGACGGGTCGCTCTCCACCGCGCCAACCAGGTGGAATGTCTCCGTGTCGCCTTCGTTGTCGACCACCTCGATGGTCGAGCCGGGCTGCACGACGCTCGAATGAGTGTCCTTGATGATCTGCGCGCGACCGATCATCTCTTGCAGCTCGTAGATCCGGCTGTCAAGCAGTCCAACCTCTTCTTTAGCCTGCTCGTACTCGGGGTTGTCCTCGATGTCGCCGGGCTGGAAAGCCTCTTTCAGGCGCTCGCCGGCTTCGGCACGCCGCTTCAGCGCGACCTCCAGGTCGCGCTTGAGCTTCTCCAGCCCCTCGGGCGTCAGCAAGACAGGTTCGGTAAGGTCCATCTCCGATTTGAAATGATAACCCGGCTCATGGACCCCACCGATTTGCGGGCCGGGCTTGCCGAACGGCTCGCTGGAAGCGAGCCCATCGACGCGCAGACAATCAATTCGGCCTGCTTCATGCTCTCCCGCGCCATCGAAGAGCTCGCGATGAGCGTTCCCGACGCGGCGCCGCTCGCCAGGCGGTTGCTGCGTGTGACAGGTCGCCTCGCGATCGACACGGGCTCTCCAGACTCATCGCCAGAGGTCTGGCCAAACACCGAAGAGATGGCATTGCAGTGGATCGACGAAGCGCTGCGTGCCCTGGGCTACCAGGTACGCCCGTTGCCCGAAGGTGGGCGAGACGAGCTGAAGAGCGTCGAGGCAGACTGGTAGCGCTGCCCTAGTTGATCAATCGTGCGGCGGGCGGAGCGGGCGAGTAGTTGGGGTTGAAGTCGATGCCGACACTGGCACCGCCGGCAACCGTGGCTGTATAGACGATCACCTGGCCTGCCAGGGGCGCCCTGTTGCCGCCACTGAGCGTCCAGTTGGCGCCAGGCGTGTAGATCGTGCCGATGAACTGGGTGGCCGAACCACCGTTCAGACTGTTCGAACAGTTGTTGCCGGGTGGCGAATAGATCACGATCCAGTTGTACTGCTCCCCGGAGAAGACGTAGGTGGCTCCCTGAGCGTTCTGGTCGAAGCACGATCCGTTGGGCAAGTAGAACTGCACCGCTCCGGGCGTCACCTTCGCGGTCGCGCAAGGCGAGATCGGGTCGCCGGGGTTGGGCGAGACCACACAGTAGTTCTCGTTGGCCACGTCGCCACCCGTGTACAGCGGGTACTGGAGCGCCATCGGTGCGTTCTCTTGCGACAACGTGCCTGCGGGCGGCGGGCAGTTCTGGAAGCACTGGGCCGCCAGCTCGGGGTCGGGCGGAGCGCAGCCTAACGTGCGGCTCTGGGCGAAGCAGCGGACTGCGGGGCTGGGGATCACGCGGTCGCTGAGGTCGTAGAGGGTGGCGCCGGCGGCGGGGGGAACGGCCGGCGCGGCGGCCCCCAGCGTCCAGGCGCTCCCGGTCGGATATGTACCTGTTGGGGCGCCGCCGATGAAGCCGGGAGCATCGAAACTGGCGACCCAGCCGAAGTTGGTCAACGGCGCCACGCAGCCGAAGGGGTTCATGTAGACGTTGTAGTACTGGGCACCGGGGGCGTTCTGGGTGATATTGATGCTGACGCCGACGTTGGAGGGGGAGTGCAGGCTTCCCGTGACGGGGCTCGGTGTCAGCTTGCACGCCGACGGCGCGCTCTCCCGGCGGCAGCCGGGAGCTGAGTAGCAGGGGTTGGGAGAGACGCCGGGATCGATGAAGGTGTCGAAGCGGACCGAGGTCACGACCACGCCCCACGTGTTGTTGCGGCCCAGGGTATCGGTGACCCCCGAGTGGCAACCGGCGGGCGTCTGCGGCGAGAGGTCCGTGCAGGGAGGGGCGAGGGTGATGGTCTGGCCGACGGCCGCGTTCGTGACCGTGAAATGCCCGGCGCAGCCGGTGCTGTTCTGGTCCCAGAACTGAGGGTTGGCGAGGGCAGTGGAGCCTGGGGTCGAGGAGTTTCCCTCATCTGGTGCCTTCAGCTCGTTGGAGAGCAAGCTGCCCGTAGCATCGGACTTGTAGCTTGCGGCCCACGTGTAGACACCAGCGTCAAGGAACGCGCAGCTTGCCGAGCCGCCACTGAGATGGAAGTAGCTGCTATACACGCCCGGGAACATCTCCGTCCACGTTCCCCGGTTTCTGAATGAGTAGCCCTGCGCCAGAGAGTAGTAGGGGACGGACGAGGCAAGATAGCCAGGGTCGGTCAGCGTCGGCGCTGGAACCACCGGCCCACCCTGCGTGTCGCCGGGCCTGCAGGGCGGAGGGTAGGGGACGAAGCCAGGGGCAGATCTGTAGCAGTAATACGTCGCTGAGCTGCAGTTAGAACCAGCGGCCCCGTAACAGTTGCCCGCCTCCCGGAGGTTGGGGTCGACGCAAGCGGTCCCGTTCGAGTACGCATCCCCCAACAGGGTCAAAGTCGCAGAGCCCGTGAGCGTCAACGAGCAGCTACCGGTGCTGAGGGTCAGCAGCGCCGGAGTCTGGCGCTGGTTGCCTACGATCGCCGTTGCCGTGGCGTTGATGATGACGTTAAGCGGCCCGCCGAAGATCTGTATGAAGGCCAGCGGAAGCTGGTGAGTGGTCGAATAGGTGAACTGGTATCCGTTGAACTGGGTATTCGTGGCGACGATGGTCAATGTGTAGCCACCGTCGTACTGGACCACTTCGGTGTCCTGCTGAAGGTTGGCGTTGGGCCCGACGAACGTGGTGGTCAGGACGTCCGAGGTGGGGGCTGCGTATAGACGGAGGTTGTTGGCGTAGATCTGCTTCGACTTCGGAAGGGTGCTTCCATACAGGTTGCTGTAGTTCTCATACCAGTCGCCGGCCGCCAGCGCTGCGGAGTCGACGGCGGCCTGCTGCTCGCGGCGGTCGACGTAGGCGCGCCCAGAATCGATGGCGAGCCCAAGCATCCCGAACAGGACCAGGATCAGCAGGGCGATCAGGACGATGGCCTGGCCCTGCTGCAGCTTTCGCTCAGGTGAACTAGTTCGAGTACTCAGCACGGTAGACCGCATAACCGGTGATGACGATCCTGTTGCCAACTACTTGCTGAATCAGTGGAGTCAGGGGCTGGAAGTTGAACCAGAGCGTTACCTTGATGGGCTCGTTGCCGACCGCGGGTCTGATGCCGAGGCAGGGCGCTCCCGGCGAAGGAGTCGTACCGGGGCCGCCGCGGGGACCGTTGGCGACGGGATACAGAGTCGGATCAGTCCCGACGTTCAGACCGTTGCCGTCGCCGGCTGGGCTTGGGTCGGTGATGAAGATCCAGCCGGTGTTGGGCGGGGGCAGTTGTAGCGACCCTTGGGGATTACCTCCATTTGGGATTGGCCCGTTAGGGCAAGGGTTGGCGAGGGCCTGGGCGATCGCGTGCGCCTGCACCGCTGTTGCGACATCGGAGTCCGTGGGCCAGCAATGCACATAGGCGGGAGAGACGCAACCGACGCCGTTCTGGTCGATGAAGTTCGAAGCCCGGACGGCAACGCGCGCGCCTTCGTTGGCCGCCTGCTGCAGCGTGACGTAGAAGTAGAGGCCGCGCCCGAAGTCGATGATCCCGAACGTCAGCAGCAGGATTATCGGCGCGATGATCGCGAACTCGACCAGGCCCTGTGACCTCTGGCTGCGAAACCATCGGAGGGGTCGCTCTCTCATGGCTTGCCCTGGATCGTGAAGTGCTCGTTGTAGGCGAGGTTGATCCCGTTCCCGAACATGGTCTGGATGAATGGCGTGATGAGCTGGAAGTTCATGAGCAGCGCGACGTTGACATCTCCCAGTCGCCACGAGTTGTCGGCGGGAGCTAACGCTCTGGAGCCGAGCTGCGAACCACCCGGTGGACTCGGTGGCGTATAGCAGATGTAGACGTTCACCGACTGCGGGGTCGTTGGGAACGCGGCGACGGGGTACGGCTTGTTGTTGAAGGTGTTGCCATCTGTCCCCGCAAGACACCCGGCGGTCACCTGGACTCCGGTGAGGCCCGCCCCATTCAGCGACTGGTTGACAGCCTGCATGATGTCGGCGTCGTCCAGATAGTTGTTGGTTCGTGCCGCTGTGCTGAACCAGGCGCCGTGGCGGGCTCCCTCGCGAGCGGCCCCCTGGAGGTTGACCGCGTAATAAAAGGCCCGAGAAAGGTCCAAAAGGCCCATCATCAGCAGCAACAACACGATCGAGGAGATCGCGAACTCGACCAGCGATTGTCCAAATTGAGACCTTCTGGGGCCTTGGATGCCCGTTTTACGCATTTCGGCGGTCATATTGAAACCTATCGGACTTAAGGATGTGCATCTTTAGACGGTTAACGCGACTTAGAGCGATTTCAGTCGCCTAATTCCAAATAAATGAAGAAAGAGCCCGGAGCCATCTCCGAAGCCCGACGCTGGCAGGACCTTCGCGCGCGCGCGATCGACGCCACATTCGACGCAGACCGGCGCCGGGTGGGCGAGCGTGTCGCGGTCGTCTTCCGGTGGCTGTTCTTGATCGTGCTGGGCCTGCTCAACAACGTGAACCCGCACACCGGCACAAACGCCAAGGTGACGATCGACCTGGTGTTGCTCGCCTGGGCGGTCATGAACGTCGTCGTCAACGTGCTCCTGGTGCGCGGCTACCAGCCGGGAAAGCAGTTCAGCCTCTCGACGATGACGCTCGACATCCTCTTCGCTGCGACGCTCGTCTACCTGTCGGACGGCTTCAGCAGCCCGTTTTTCCTCGCCCTGTTCCTTGCCGTTATCACCAATGCGGTGAGGTTCGGCGCCACCGCGAGCTTCATCTCGGCTCTGATCGTGGCGGGCATCTACCTTTTCATCGGCGGAAGCTTCACGCCGGCCAACTTCACGCTCGACCCAAACGCCACGATCGGCACGATGTTCTTGTTCCTCGTCGTGGCGCTCACCACCGGGTACATGACTCGCGAGCTCGAGCGCGAGCGGCGCTCCGCGGTCGAACGGGCCGCTGAGGCGGACTCACTCCGCGAAGTGAGCATGAGCCTCGTCTCGAACACCGACATCAAGGATGTGTTCGACGTGCTGATCGGGAACGCGGTCCAGATGACGACAGCAGATCGAGGCCGGCTGATCTTCTCCTCGCATGAGGGGTTCACCGTCGTCTCGAGCGCCAACCGCGACGGTTCGACTCCAGCTCCCGAGGGCGAGCCGATCGATGAACATCAGCTCTCGCAGGCCTCCGGCACAGGCGAGGCGGTTTTCGCAGTCGATGGCAAGGGTCTGGTGATCCCGATCGCGTCCGGCGACGACGTGACCGCGATCGTCTGCTTGAACAAGGCAACCGGCGTTTTCACCAATCAAGACCTTTTCACCGTGAACGCACTCTCGGGCAGCTCCGCGGTGCCGCTCGCCAACGCGCTGCGCTTCCAGCGCAGCCGCCAGGAGGCGACCACCGACGGCCTGACCGGCGTGGCCAACGTCAGAGAGCTGCGCCGCCGGCTGGACGCGGCGTTTGCACGGCCGGACCGCAGGGAAACGCCCCTTTCGCTGCTCCTCATCGACTTCGACTTCTTCAAGTCCGTGAACGACCAGCTGGGTCACCAGCACGGCGACCTCGTCCTTCAGATGGGGACCCGAATCGTGCGGGCTGCCGCCCGTGCGCAGGACCTGGTCGCCCGCTACGGAGGCGACGAGCTCGCCGTGATGGTCGCCGATACAAATGCGATCGGAGCGCAGCGTCTTGCCTATCGCATCGTTGATGCGGTGCACGCCGCGGCTGTGTCGACGACACCCGGACAGCACCTGACATTCAGTGTCGGCGTTGCGTCTTATCCGGAGGACGCTTTCACGGCCAGCGAGCTGATCGCGGCGGCCGACCAGGCACTCTATCTCGCCAAACGCGAGGGCAAGGACAGGGCTTGCACGTTTCCTCAGCTCGTGACGGAGCTCGAGCTTGCCGACGGCAACCTGATCTCGATGCTCTCCGAAGCCGGCCCGCAGGTGATGGTGGCTGCCGCGCACGCCGCGGATCACCGCAATCCGCTCGCCCAAGGCCACTCGAGCCGCGTCGCGTGGATCGCTGACGCAGTCGGCCGGCGGTCCGGCCTCCTGCCGAACCAGCTCGAGGATCTTCAAACTGCCGCTTTCCTTCATGACGTCGGCCACATGACGCTCGCCGCCGACGGCGAGAACTTAGAGGCGCCCGGCCATGCCGCTGAGGGGGCAAGGATCGTCGAGGGTGCCAGGTTCCCGCCTGACGTGGTGGCGGCGGTGCGCAACCACCACGATCGGTGGGATGGTGTCGATCAGGCCGGCGGCATGACGGGCGAACAGATCCCGGTCATGGCCCGCATCCTGGCGGTGACGGAGAAGTTCGAGGCGCTGACGGCCGGGCGCGGTGGCCCACGCCTGACCTCTAAGGAAGCTTTGGATCAGATCGTTGCGCGATCCGGTCTGGAGTTCGATCCCGCGATCATCGAAGCGCTGGGCAGGGCTGTCCGCGAAAACATCTTCGAGGTGAGCCTCCCGAACGTGGCGCTTCCGGCGACGCCGGTTGCGCCGGCTGCGGCTACAGCCTAGAAATAGAGCTCGTTCCCCAACGACGTTTGTTTGAGGAACAATGTGCCGCCCGGGACGAACGACGAGAGGGCGGGCGTCACGGCAGGAAACTTGATCGCCACGAGGACCTGCAGTCCATGTCCGCCGTTGGAGGGACGCACCCCCCAAGCGCCGCAACCGCTGATCGCGCCGAGGTCCGCTCCGGAGGAAAGCGTGCAGGTCCGCACCGCAAAGCAAGCCAGCTGCGTGCCGCTGAACGAGGTCGGGGCGCAGCCTCCCGGATCGCCGCAGACGCCGGCGGCTGTCAAGCATGTGCCGAAGCTGGTGCCCGGTCCCACCGATCCCCATGCCGCTGTGGTGTTCGGAATCCCGCTGTTCGGCTCGTCGCGAACTGCGTTGCCGATGTCCGAGGTGTCCGAGATGATGCCCATGCGGACTCCGGCGCGGGCAGCTCCCGCGGCGTCGATGGACTCCCAGAAGGCGCGCCCGACGTCGACAGTCAACATCACGAACAGGATCAGCACCGGCGTGAGAAGGGCGAACTCGACGAGGGCCTGGCCTTTCTGAATACGTGCAATGTTCTGGCGAGGGGTCGTCTGCATCACTGCACGAGCCAGACCGTGCCGGCGCTTTGCTGGCCTGGTCCAGGGCCACCTGTGCTCCTGAAGGTGTATGTGGCGTAGGCGTAGTCGCCGCAGCGGTCTCCGTCAAGGAGGAAGACCGTGACGCTCAAGTAGTTGCCGACAGGGTTGGGGAACGTGTAGATGATCTGGGCGGTGTTGTTGTTGGTCACAGCGCCGGGGATGGTGTTCTCGTGACCCCAGGCCCAGTTGCCAGTCGCTTCGATCGTGGCGCCGTTGCCCCCCGGAATGGTGTAGAGAAAGTCGGAGGGCCCGAGGACCGTATACGCCCCAGGCGTGCCAGGGTTCGGATAGGCGGGGTTCGCGTCGCCTGGGTTGTTGCCAGGCGGCGGCAGCGGACTGCCAGGAACGGGCGGAGTGTTCCAGATGCCCTGCGAGAAGAACTGCGGACTTCCGTTGTTCAGCTTCACGTAAACGTCGAAGGCGTCCATCATCCATTCGTCCGTGTAGTTCACCGTGAGGACCGAGTAGCCGGGCGCGCCGGCGGTAAGCGTTACGCTCGTGATGATCGAGTTCTCGTTCCTACCGCTGGTCCCGATGCCGGGGACCGAGCCGCCGCCGTAGCCGTTGCGAAAGTCCAGCGCACCACCCCTGGCCCCGAAGAGTGTGACGCTGTAGGCGAGGATCTGGCCCTGGATCGCGGGCAGTCGTTGTCCGCTGACGTTCGAGCCGGCCATGCTCGGGTCGAACTCGACACCGCCGCCGGTGGCGTTGGGCGTCTGGTAGATGATCCCGCTGGTTGTGTTGGGCGGAACGCCGGAGCCCGGCTGCGACGAGTCCAGGTGGATGAAAGAGCTGTTCTCCATGTCGAACAGGAGCGGCGAGCCGCTGACCGAGGCCAGCGCGCCGACGCCCGCTCCCGCAAGCGTCAAACCCGTGACCTCGTGCGTGCTCACAAACCCACCGGAACCAGGCTCGAACCTGAAAACGACGCCACTTCCGCTGATGACAGTCAGGTCACCGCCGCCCCCACCGCTGCCGGCCACGCCGTTCGTGCAGGAGCCGGGCGTCGGGCCCGAATACGCCGCGAAGGATCCGCCGCCGTGGCCGATCCACACACCCGCCGTAAGCCCCGGGCAGGAGTTGGGCAAGCCACCCGTGCAGAGGTCGAAGTCGGCAGCGTTCTCCCTGCTGTGGTCAATCCCGGTGGCCGTGTAGCCGGCGCCGGTCGCCACGTTGACAGGGGCGGTGCCGGTGATGTCATAGAGGCCCGAGCCGAACTCGTAGTTGCCATGGTTGATGACGATGGAGCTGTAGAAGCCTGGCCCGATGAGGTACGGCTCCGACGGGTTGGCGCATGGTCCGTACATCGCCTGGCCGTTGAGGAGCAGCGACCCACAGTTCGTCAGCCCGCTGGTGCTGACCGTTGGGTACCAGTAGGCGGGGGTGAACCAGGCGCCCTGGTTGGTGTACATCTGGTTCACCGGCGCTTGACCGACCGGTGTGCACGGCGTTGTCGCCGCTCCAACGATCGCCGTGCAGTAGAGGTTCGCGCCTGCTGGCACGGCGAAGCCCGACGGTCCGACCGCGGTGCCGGCAGTGCATGTGAGTCCGTTATACGGATCACAGATCGTGGTCGCGTCCTGGATGACCATGTCGCCGTTCGAGCGCACCGCGGTGTAGTCGCCGGCCGGGTTCAGAACGGCCCCGTTGTAGCCGTCGATAACGGGCGCGGTACCCGATCTCACCCAGAATGTCGGACAGTTGTCGGTGGGTTTGGTGCACGACAGCAGGGTTCGCGCGACAGCCGTCGTCTCGTCGAAGCACTGCTGGGTGGCCGGGGTGCAGCCGGCCTGGGGCTGGTAGATGGTCATCGCGTTCGGCGGAGGTGCCGGGAACGACGAACTCGGGAGCACGGCCTGCGCGCTGGCGCCGACAATGACGTACGCGAAGCCGATGCCAAGCACCGAGGTGAAAAGTTGACCTACACGCGTCGTGATCACCACCTGGACGCATGAGAACTGGCCGGCGCCCACGCAGGCTTGAGGCACTGGAGAGCCAGGAAGTGCGACAGGCGGCGAGTGCAAACTGACTTTGTTGGTAAAACCGGTGGTTGCACCGCAGGGCATACCGCCCACGTCGAACCAGGTTGCGGTTAACGAAGTCGGAGTGCTCGTATCGCATGCCGTCGAGTAGATGGTGCTGAAGCCATTGCTTGCGGCGTAGTCGTGCGCAGCGACTTCAGTAGCGGAGTTGCTGGTGACTGGGACATTGAGGTTGCCCGACAACGTCATCTGTTTGGAGGCCGCCAGGACGGCGAAGTCAGCGGCATTCTGAGCGTTGCGCTTGACCAGGTAGTCGCGGCTGGTGTCGATAGCCAGCCCGGCGAGGGCGCACATGACAAGCATGGCCGCGGCCGCGATCGGCAAGACCTGACCGCGCTGGCGCTTTCGCGAGCTGCTGAGCCCGATCATTCGACCGTCACCACCGAGGTCGACTTGACGATGAGATTGGAGGCGAAGTTCGACCACAACGGCAGCACCGGCGCGAAGTGGAATTGCACCGAGACGGCAACTTGCTTCACCGACGGCGAGATCGCGCGCTGCTGGGCAGAGTTGCAGTTGGCGTCCGGTGGATTGGCCGTGGCGACGGCCGGCCAGATGTAGGCGTATGCACTGTTTGGCGGGGGCGTGGAGGGCCGCAGTGCCCCGGCTGGGTTGTTGGGGTCCGAGTTGCCGACCAGCGAGTTGGGGTCCATCTTCAAAGTGAAGCCCTGGCCGACCAGCTCGACTTGCTGAATGATCTGGCAGTCGCTAAAGGTCGCGCTGGCGAGAGAAGCTGTCCGGGCGCCATCTCGTGCAGCTGAGGAAATGGCTGTGTACGCGTAGAGCAACCTGCTGATGTCGATCGCGGAAAAGATCACCAGCAAGAAGAGGGGCGCCACCACGGCGAACTCGACCAGCGCCTGGCTCCGCTGCGATCGCCAATCCGGCCGGGGGTGGTACGCGGCGCGCGCGGACGAACTTCGACGCAGGTCGTTTGTGACCAATCCCATTTCCTCTCTCTCTCTCTTCGGACTCTGAACGTTCGTCCGGCTCCCAACCTCCGCGGCGGCCAGACCTCATTTCCTCTCCGCTCGAGCCAGTCCGGCCCGATGCTCCACTTAACGGATCAAGGGGCCACTTCGTGCGCTTCAAACCAGTTTTGACGGCAGTCACCTTTCAACGCGGATCGAGACTACTTGTTAAGAAAAAGATCCAATCCGATCTCGTAGCTGTCCGCGGCTGGCTCGGATGGGCGGCGTCGGTCGCTTGACCGTTTGACCTTGCGGCGCAGGCGTGCTCTGCGAGCTTCGAGCTCGGCAGCCTCGTGGGGCATGCGGTGCTGAGCAGCTTCGACGACGGCGAGCGCGCGTCGCGGGTCGCGCCGCCGCCATTCCAGGAGTCGCGCGCGGGCCAAGGACAGGCGAATGTCTTCGGTGACGCTCGACTCCAGCCAGGTCAGCAAGCCGTCGGCGGCGGCGATCGATCCTCGGCGTACAAGGCGACGGGAGATCAAGAGGCCTGCCGTGGCCGAGGCCTCTCCTTTCGCCAAGGAGGTTGCATTGCGCAACGCGCGCCACCCGTCTGCCCTGGCACCGCGCCGCAGGCGGTGACGGCCCAGCGCAAGCCAGTCGGCCGCGTCCATGTCAGCTTCATTTCCCTTGAGGCGAAGCAGGAGCCTCGAGTGCAGGTGCACGAGGCTTATCACGTCGAGCCGGTTGTGCTCGAGCGCCGCCTCCAGGAATTCAAGCGACCCGGCGCGCAGGTAGTCGAAGTAGGCGTCGGGCACCAACGCGCTGGGGATCGGATCGTCGCGCTCGTAGCCCAGGAGTCGCTCCTCGACCATGCGCAGCGTGCAGGTCTCGAGGCGGTGCCGGTACAGCGCACGCACGAGCGTCAGCAGGTCGACATGAGGAGAGTCGGTGAGCTCGCCCGGCATGCGCGCCATCACCCATCGAGTGCGGAGTACAGGCAAGTCGAACGAGCCCCCATTGAAAGTGGCGATCGAGTCTGCCGGTTCAAGCTCTTCGCGGAGCGCGTGCAAGAACGCGGGCTCCATGCCTGGTTGCGGAAGGAACACCTGGGCCACCCGCAAGCCGCAATCGATAGGACGTGCGACAGCGGCCACGAACACGTAGGTGCCCGAGCCCCCATTGAGGCCAGTGGTCTCGGTGTCGATATACGCGACGTTGCCAGGATGCGGCTCGATCGGCGGTAGTGAAATCACATCTTGCCGGACGATCGCCGTGCCGAATGGAGTCGAGATCTCCTCAAATCCCCGCGGCAGCTCAGAAGGTGGCTGCGGCCGCGGCTTGGGCGGTAAGCCTAGACGGGTAAGGCGCTCGCGGAGAGAAGATTGAGGCACGCTTTCTTGGCTCCTTCCACGAGATGCAGCGGTCCGACGCACGACGGACAGCCGGCAAGACATGGACATTCGCGCACCAGCGCCGCTGCGTTGTCGAGAAGCTCGCGGTGCAGCTCGTACATCCGCGCCGAGAAACCCACGCCGCCCGGATAGACCTCGTAGACGGTGACAGTCGGTAGCCGCGTAGTGACCGATCGGACTTCGGCGACAGAACCTAGGTCACGTGGATCGCACATCAGGTGCAGGCTCGCCACATGGCGCAGCGAGTGCGCCATTCCCTGCAGCCCGGCCTCCAATGTTTCCCGACCAAGCATTTGCCACAGGCCTTCATCGACCGTGATCCAGTAGCCCGTCGTGTGCAGCGTTTGCTCTGGAAGGTGAATAGGGCCCGACCCGATGTTCTCGTGAGTGTGAAACCGGATCTTCTTGAACATGCTCGCGAGGCTCGTGATCTTGATCTCGCCGTGGCTGCGAGAGACTCCATCTGGCCTCCCCACTTGTGGGGAGGGTGACCCGGCCCATCGGGCACGGTCGGGTGGGGTGTCGGGCCCACCGAAGGTGTCGAGCACCTGCACTGTCACCGAGGCAAGCGCGTCCGTGTAGTAGTCGACCTCGACCGGTCGGACGTAGGCCTTCTTCTCCTCCCAGTCCAGCCTGTCGACATGGAACTGCGCACCCTCGTGGAGGTAGACAGCCTCTTCGTGCAGCAGCACCGGTGCCGTGAACTGGTCCATCTCACCGATGACCTGGGGCCGCGGGTGGGAGGTGTCGATGATCACGACGTTGTCGGCCAGGATCCGGCGCAGGTGAACCTCTTCCGCTGGGAAAGCCTGCCGGCTCCAGAACCAGCGACCCGCGGAATGAGTCGCCGAACCGTCGTCCTCAAAGAGGTGAAGGAGCTCGCGCACGTCTGCGCCACCGAGGCGTTCCTCTTCTTCGAAGGGCAGCTCGAAGAGCCCCGCTTGCAAGTGGCCGGCCAGCAGCAGAAGGTTGTCAGGGTCGATCAGGCCTTCCTCTGGATCGGCGCTCAGGAAATACTCGGGGTGTCGGACGATGAACTGGTCGAGCGGTGAGCTCGACGCGACGAACACTCCTACCGAACCGGACCTGCGGCCCGCCCGTCCCAGCTGCTGCCAGGTCGACGCTATCGTCCCGGGATACCCGACCAGCACCGCCGCCTGGAGGGTTCCGATGTCTATACCGAGCTCGAGCGCGTTGGTGCTCACGACGCCGGTGATCTGTCCGTGGCGCAGGCCGGCCTCGATCTCGCGCCGGTGCAGTGGCAGGTAACCCGCGCGGTAGCCGCGCACCCGCTGATTCGCGTCGAGGCGCGGCGCGAGGTCCTGTCTCAGGTAGCTGAGCATCACCTCGACTTGAAGCCGGCTGCGGCAGAAGACGATCGTCTGCACGCCCGAGCGGATCCACGGCGCCGCGATCCGCCGGGCCTCGAGCATCGAGCTGCGGCGGATGCCCATCTCGCGATTGACCAGCGGCGGGTTGTAGAAGACGAGCCGCCGCTCTCCGCGCGGAGCGCCGCTGCGCTCCACGAGCTCGACGTTCTCTTCTTCCAGCAGTCGTTTCGCCAGCTCGAGCGGGTTGGCAATTGTTGCCGACGCGCAGATGAACGTCGGCTTGGAGCCATAGAAAGCGCAGATCCGTTTCAGCCGCCGGATGACGTTCGCGACCTGGCTTCCGAACAGCCCGCGATACGTGTGTAGTTCATCGATGACCACGAACTCAAGGCTGGAGAAGAGGCGGCGCCATCTCGTGTGATGCGGCAGGAGTCCGGCGTGGAGCATGTCCGGATTGGTCATCACGACATGCCCGCCCTCGCGGATCGCGGTCCGGCGGCCAGGAGGAGTGTCGCCGTCGTATGTGTCGGCGCGGAGCTCGATCGGCAGGCCGTGCTTCAGCGCGCTCAGCTCCGCCAGCTGGTCTTGCGCGAGAGCCTTGGTCGGATAGAGAAATAGCGCTCGCTTTTCCGGGTTTTCGAGCAGCCGCTGAAGGACCGGGAGGTTGTAGCACAGCGTTTTTCCGCTCGCTGTCGGCGTCACCACGACCAGGTGCCGGCCCTTGCGCACTGCTTCGTACGCGTCCGCCTGGTGGGTGTACAGGCGCTGGATGCCGCGCCCGGCGAGCGCCGCGATGAGCTCGGGGCGCAAATCGGGCGGCAGTGCCGCAAAATTCGCCGAAGCTTCAGGAATCACGTGGTCAAGCGTTATTTCTCCCTGGAAGTCCTCCGGTTGGAATGACGGAACGCTGGCCATGCTGCGCAGGGAGGGTAGACGAACATTCGTTCGGAGTCAAGCGACCGAGCGCCGCTTGAGCAGTACGAGCCCGGATCTGAGGCCGACTTTGAGCGGCTCTACCGGAACACGTACCGCCGGATCCTCGGCACGTTGATCACCGTGCTGGGAGACAGGGCGGCGGCGGAGGATTGCGCCCAGGACACGTTCGAACGGGCCTACCGGAGCTGGAGCTCGTGGCGGCCGGACGCGCCGGTCGAAGCGTGGCTGCACAGAATCGCGATCAACGTGGCCGTCTCAGATCGGCGGCGGGCTCGGATTCGCCAAGCGGGAGAGCTGGTCCGGCGCCTTGGTCGGCCGTCGCCGGCACCCGATCCAACCGCACTGGCCGAGCGATCCGATCTCATCCGGGCGCTGCGGAAGCTTCCCACCAAGCAGGCGGCGGCCATTGTCTTGCGCCACTTCCACGGCTACAGCAACCGCGAGATCGCTGCCTCCCTGGGCGTGCCCGATCAGACCGTCGCCTCTCGTTTGACCGCTGCGCGCAAGCAGCTGCAGGCGGCGCTGAGGGATACGAGGGAACAAAGAATGGTTGATCGGGGCTAGTCAGGCGTTTGTTCTTCTCGATATGAGCGACTTCGAGCGGGAGCTACAAGACCAGCTGGGTATCGAGCTGCACCGGATCGTCGATCCGATGACGGCCGGTCCGATCCCGACTCGGAGAGCCACAGCACTTTCAGGAGGGACCATGAAGAGACTTTTGGGCGGCGCCGGGGCCGCACTCGGCGTGAAGATCGTTACCGGATTCGCGGTTGCCGCGTTGGCGGCGACGGCAGCGGTGGCGGCAACCGAGGTTGCGCTCACCGGCAGCATCAACCCCACCAACTGGGGCCAGCAGGTAAAAGAAGAAGTGGCTGACTGCAAGGCCAGCGCGGCACGCCTGGGGGTGCATGGCATTGGGCAGTGCGTCAGCTCGTTCGCCCGCCAGCATGGCGACGCGACCAGCGACGCGAACAATGACAAGGACAAGTCAAAAGACAAAGACAAGGACAAGTCCAAGGACAAGTCCAGGAGCCACGGGCAGGGTAACCAGCCCTCACGGCCGGAGACACCCGAAACCGTCGGGTCGACCCAGTTGGGCCGAAGTCGATGACCTGGCTTAGGTAGACAAAGACCCTTTCTCTCTCGTGGGGCCGAGCCGCAAGGCTCGGCCTCACTCATTTCTTGGGTGGACCGCTCTCCCGTCAACCTGCCAGCGCTGCCCATCCGCTGTATCCGTGACTGAAACGCCAAGCGCCGCGAGCTCTTTTCGCAAGCGATCGGACGTGACGAAGTCCTTCGCCGCCCGCGCTTTTTCCCGAGACTCGAGCAGGGCAGAGGCCCCATCCGGCAGAGAAATGAGGATTTGCGCGCGGTCCAGGTCCAGCCCGAGGACGCTGTCCCAGGAGCGCATCAGCGACGCCCTGGCGCGTGGAGGCACGTCGGAGCGGGGAAGCTCGGCGATGAGTGCCATCGCTGCCGGCAGATCCAGGTCGTCGGCGATCGCCGCCCGAAAGCGGGTTTCCAAGCGTTCGACTTCTCTTTCCGCTGCAATCGCGGGTCGAGGATCGCTCGACCAGTCCGCGATGCGTTCCCGGAGATGCCTGAGCGCCCGATCGGCTCCGGCCAACAGCTCGGTGGTGAAGTTCAGCTTGGTGCGGTACTTCGCCTGCAGCGCGAGGTAGCGAAACGCGAGCGGGTCGAAGCCCTGCTCTTCCAGCTCCGAGATTCGGAAGAAGTTGCCGGCGGATTTGGCCATGCGGGCGCCGGACAGCATCAGTAGCCCGCCGTGCATCCAGCAGGTGACCACCCGATGCCCGGTGACACCCTCGCTTTGCGCGATCTCCGCCTCGTGGTGGGGAAAGACGTTGTCGGCGCCGCCTGTGTGGATGTCGAACCGATCGCCCAGGAGCGACATCGACATCGCCGAGCATTCGATATGCCAGCCCGGAAAGCCAGGACTCCACGGACTGGGCCAAACCTGAAGGCGGTGTTCGCCGGCCGCCTTCCAGAGTGTGAAATCCCCCGGATGTCGCTTCCGCGGATCGACCTCGCCCCGTGACCCGGCGAGCAGCTTGTCCGTCTTGTTTCGAGACAGCTTGCCGTACGGGGCGAAACTCGCGATGTCGTAGTACACAGTGCCGCCGACCTCATACGCATGGCCGCGCGCGATCAGCTTCGTGATCAGGTCGATCATCTGCGGTATGTACTGAGTCGCGTGCGGGTACCGTGCCGCGCGACGGATGTTGATCTTGGCCGCGTCGTCCATGAACGCCGCGGTGTAGTGCGCGGCGATCTCCGCGGGAGATTTGTTCTCCAGGCGAGCCGAGACGAGCATCTTGTCCTCGCCGCGATCGAACGTGTCGTCTGTGAGGTGACCAACATCGGTGATGTTCATCACCTGTTCGGTCTGGTAGCCGAGATATTCGAGGCTCCGGCACAAGAGGTCCGGCAGCATGAAGGTGCGCAGGTTTCCCACGTGGACGTAGCGGTACACGGTCGGTCCGCAGGAATAGATCCTCACGATTCCTTCACGCACCGGCTGAAGATCCTCCTTGGCGCGGGTGAGGGTGTTGTAGATCCGGAAGCTCTGCGTGGTCGACCCCATGTCGTATCTATGCTGGCATCAAGTGAAGGCGATTCGATTAGCGGGTGCTTCAGCCCAGGGACGTGACGTCGACGGCCGGGTCCTGGTCCACGACCTCGGCCCGGACCTGCGCAAGGGAACAATCTTGGGGGGCCGCCACCTCGAACGCGTCCGCCAGGCAGCCGAGGTGCACCTGGTCGAGCTCGAGCCAGGCGACGTGCACGAGGACGAAGCCGCGAGACGGTTGGCCGCCGCCCTGTCGGGTCCCGACCTCGCGGCCCAACGGCCCGTCCAGAGCCAGGCTCGACTCATCGCGCAGCGTCGCGGATTGGTCCGCGTGCATGCCGACCTGGTGGACGCGATCAACGCCCTCGGCTATATCTCGGTCTTCACCCTCATGGATGGCCAGGCGGTGGCGGAAGGAGAGGAGGTCGCCGGCTGCAAGGTGACACCTGTCGCGGTTCCAGGCACCTTGATCGAGGCGGCTGAAAAGCTGTGCCGCGAAAAAGGTCCGGTCGTCGAGCTGGTTGCCTTCCGCCCGCTGAAGACCTTCGTCGTCGCGACCGAGCGCCTCAAGCCGAAGGCACGCGAGCTCTTCAGCGCCGCGGTGACCGCAAAGCTTGGGTGGTACGGCGCCGAGCTGCTGGGCGTGCGCGAGGTGGCGCGGACGGGCGATGCGGTCCAGGCGGCCTACAACGACGCTGTCGACTTGGGTGCGCAGCTCGTCCTCTTCGCGGGCGCCTCGGCGATCGACCCTCTGGACCCCGCTTACGCGGAGCTGACCCGCGTGGGCGGTCGCCTGCTACAGCTTGGCGCCCCCATGCACCCGGGCAGCATGCTGTGGCTGGGAAGGCTTGGCAAAGCAGCGGTCGTCGGCGTCGCGTCCTGCGCAGGATTCGGCCGCTCGAGCTCGCTTGATCTGCTGCTGCCTTTTGTTTTCGCCTACGGCCGCGCGGACGCCAAAGACCTGCTGCGTCTTGGCCACGGCGGCCTCATCGAATCGGCCGCCGGCCGGCGTTTCCCGCCTTATTCCTGAATCGTCCTTCGCCCCCTTGTGAGGGGAATGGACGGGGGCGTTTTCATTAGGTACTCTTGAGAATCAGCGACCTGAGTTGCGCGACCGCGCAATGAACAGTCTCGTTCAAGTTGGGGGGGAACTATGAGTCGCATTGCCCGCTCGCTCACATCTGCAGCTATGGCCTTTGTTGCCCTGCCGCTAACGACTTTGGCCGCGGCCCCCCCGGTAGGAATTGTCCAAAACTTCGGGCCCAACCTGCTCGCTGACTGTCCGAATCCAGAGGGGATCGCCATCGACCCGAGTGGCAACCTTTACGCGGCATCCTTCCCGGCCTTCCAGGCTGTTCGCACGCTTTCCGCCAACATCTGCGTCATCAGCCCGGCTGGGGCGCTGATCGACAAGATCTCGGTTCCACCAGGACCTGCAGGTGTGACCAACCTGCTCGGAGAGCTGTTCGAGCCCGGCCAGGGGCTTTACGTCGTCGACTTCGCGAACGGCACGCCCGGGTTCGGTCGTCTGCTTCGCGTGGACCCGGCGACCCACAGCATCACGACCCTGGCCACCCGCTTTGCCGCCGCCAACGCGATCGCCCAGGATCGCCACCGCAACCTCTTCGTCTCGGACTCGTTCGAAGGCAACATCGTCAAGGTGGCCCCTGACGGATCCAGCAGTTCGGTCTGGGTCTCCAGTGCGCTCTTGGCGCCACAGGGCTTCCCACCGTTCGGCGCCAACGGCGTCGCCTTCGATCGCGATCAGAAGAACATGTACGTCGCCAACACCTCCAACGACACCATCGTCCGAATTCCCATCCTGGACGACGGCAGCGCCGCCACCCCGGTGGTCTTCGCCGCCGGCAGCGACGCAATGGGCGCGCTTGACGGTGCCGACGGGATCTTGTTCGACGCCGATGGCAACCTGTTCGTCTGCGCCAACCAGGCCAACGAGATCCAGGTGCTGGCGCCGGACGGGACGCTGGTCGCGCGCTACAAGGGACTCGGCGCCAACGCGCTCGATTTTCCCGCCAGCCTGGTCTTCAAGGGACGCGACCTCTACATCACGAACCTTTCCCTCTTCGACGGAGGCGTGCACTCGAAGTTGTCGGTGATGGTCGCACCCAACCCCGGTCTTCCCCTGAGGCCCTGAGCCGCCCTCAGTCAGGATTCGGTTTCGATCAGCGGCATGCTCAGCTCGGGCCACTCGTGCGGTTTCATCGCGGCCAGAAACCCGTCCACCGTCGCCACAAGCGGCCCCAATCTCACGCCGTGATTCGACGGTAGGTATGGACGAAGGTAGTCGGCGCCGCTGCGCCACTTGTTCACCGCACCCCGGCGGTTGTGCCGGCCGTAGTGCAGGCACCCTGCCGCGATCTGGATCAGTCCCTTGTAAAAGCCGGCGTCCGGGCCTTTGCGGTCGGGCATCCAGACTTCCTCCCAGGCTTCGTGCGCGTCCCAGAACCTGCCGCTGTTAAAGAGGTCGATACCGTGCTGGAGACCGGCGCTCATGGGGATAATCGCCGGGTGGCGCATCCCCCGGCGGAGTATTCGCGAGTCAACCTGTCCAGCGATCCCATCTATCGATACCTTCGCATCACGAAGGGCGGTCCTGGCGGCGTGGCCGGGCAGGCATCGGAGCAGGACCTCGTCGACGCCGCGTGGATGCAGCGCCTCAGGCGGATCCATCAGCTGCAGAGCGCCTGGTGGGTATTCGCCACGGGGGAGCACTCGCGCTTCCAGCACGCACTTGGCTCCATGCACCTCGCGGGAGAGTGGGCGCGCCACCTCTATCCGTCGCTGAGCGCGGCATGCGAAGGAACGCCTTCAGCTCAGCTCGTCGAGGAGACGATGCGCATTGCGGGCCTCCTGCACGACGTCGGCCATGGACCATTCGGCCATTTCTTCGACGAGAACTACCTCGACACGTGGGGCATCGACCACGAGGTCATCGGGCGTGCCCTCATCACAGGACCTCTTGCCGACCACATCGCGTCGCTCGGCGCGTCTCCCACCGCCGATTTCGGCGCCGGAGAGCAGATCGACCCCCGCTGGGTGGCCTATCTCATGTCGTCGGCCGAGCTGGACGGCTTCCGCGCGCCATCCTGGCTGGCAGCCCTGAAGCCGGCCCTCGTCGGCGCCTATTCGGCCGACAATATGGACTACGTCCCTCGCGACTCTTATATATGTGGTGTCGCGACAGGCCCGGTCGACGTGCAGCGCATCATTCACTACTCGTTCATCTCGGAACGCGGTCTGACGCTGCACTCCCATGCCGCAGAAGCCCTCTACATGTTCCTCAACGCGAGGTTGTACCTGTATCACCAGGTCTACTTCCACCGCACCGTTCGCCGCATCGATCTTCAGCTGCGAGAGGTTTTCCGCCCGACGCTCGAGGTCTTGCTGGGCGGCAACCCTCTTCAGCGGCTCGACAAGTACCAGCAGCTGACCGAGTGGTCGCTGCTGACCGACGTCCAGCGCTGGGGTCTCGGACAGGGCGACGCCATGCAGCGAGAGCTTGGAGCTGCGTGGGCCGACGTCGTCGCGCGCAGGCTCAAGTGGAAGCTCATCTACCAGGGACACTCGGACGCGCGCGACATTCCAAGCGGCGCGCTGAACGTGACCCGCGAGCAGTTCGCCCGAGAGCTGCGAGAGCGCCTGCCGGCAAAGCTTCGCAACATCGTGTTCGAGGTCGACGTCGCCGCCCAGGAGTCGCGCGCCTTCAATCCCATGACGGAGACCGCCGACATCCTGCTGTACGAACCGCTCGAGGACCGCTACCAGCAAAGCCGCGTGCTGGACCTGTTCAAGCGGCTGCCGGTGCGCATGGCGCTGTTCAGGATCTTTGCGCACGACGAAGCGCACCGCAGCGATCTGATTCGAGCCGCTAACGAAGTCCTGGGACTTACCGGCTAATAATCGTCGTCGTCGCCGCCGCCATAATCCCCGCCGCCGAAGTCATCACCACCACCCATGTCATCGGCACCGCCTTCACCGAAATCATCACCGCCATCGCCCTCACTCGAGCTGACGGTCGCGAACGTCGAAACCAGGCGATGAAGCGATGGCTTGCCGCAATGGGGACATGCGGGGTCGGGTGCCGAGTAGCTCGAGAGCAGCGCCGACGACCGCTTGCCGCATGCCTCGCATTGGTACTCGTAGATGGGCATCCCTACGATTATCCCGATGTCCCGGATGATTGGCGTCGATCGGATACGAGCCGCGGCCGAGCGCGCCCGACCGCACGTCCTGCGCACGCCGATGGTGCCTGTCGAGGGTGCGCTGTTGAAGCTCGAGTGCCTGCAGCCGACAGGCAGCTTCAAGGTCCGCGGCTTTTTCGCCGCGGCGCTCGCACTCGAGCCGGAGACACTTCGAAGGGGCATCATCACGGTGAGCGCAGGCAACGCCGCGCAGGCCTGCGCCTATGTCGCGAAGACGCTGGGAGTTCCGTGCCGGGTGTTCATGTACGACACAGCTCCGCCGCTCAAGCTCGAAGGTGTCAAGCGCTGGGGCGCGACGCCGGTTCTGATGTCGCGAGACGCGATCCTCGAGTGGATGGCGAAGGAAGGCTGGACGAGCGAGCCGGAGACCTTCATCCATCCTTTCGCCGAACCAGCAGTGATGGCAGGTCATGGCGGCCTCGGGCTTGAGCTGCTGGAGGATGTGCCGGACCTCGCGCGGGTCCTGGTGCCGGTTGGCGGTGGCGGGCTGATCGGCGGGATCGCCTCCGCTATCAAAGGCCTTCGACCTCATGTCGAGGTGATCGGAGTGCAGTCGGATGGCTACGCGTCTTGGACCAGAAGCCTGGCTGCGGGGAGTCCGGTGTCCATCAAGCCAGACACGATCGCGGATGGAACGACGGCGCCGACCGACCCCAGGATGCTCGAGCTGCTCAGGGAGTGCGTGGATCGTTGGCTTACGGTGCCCGAACCGAGGCTGCGCTCGGCAATTCCGGAGCTGGCCTCCGGCGCGAAGGTCGTGGCCGAAGGCGCAGGGGCTCTAGCCTACGCCGCTCTTGAACAGCTGGAGCCGGGTCTACCCACGGTCGCGGTGGTGAGTGGGGGCAACATCGACCCCAAGGTGCTGGCGAACCTTCTCAGCTGACCGTTGGGGCAACCTTCTTCATCGCCCATGGACCGCGCTTCACGAGCGCGACCAGCATCCAGACAAAGAGCGCGGCGCCAGGGATCGCGACGGCAACCGACAACGTGTAGATCCACGCCGGCACGCTGACCCCACCGAAACCCGACATCGCCGGTCCGCTGACGGCGCTGACCATGTTGGCCGGCAAAGAAAGCGCGGAGAAGCCTAGAAGCACCAGGACGACGTAATAAGTCCAGTTCCACCGCTTCAATGCGCCGATGATCACGACCACGCCGATCGCCACTCCGAACAATGCCGCCAGCCACAGCGTCGCGGTCATCATCGACGTCATCACCGTGGTCATCGAATCGGTGAATGCGGCCGGCGGCGGGCTCACGGCCGGGTTGAGCTGCTGCTGGCGCTGGATGCTCTGGTTCATGCTCTGCGTCATCACACGGCTCATCGGCCCGCTCATCCAGAAAGGCAGCGACAGCGCATACACCGCTTGTAGCGCATAAAAGCCCGCAACCGTGTACTGAAGCGGCCGGGTCCACGATGTTGCCTCGCGCACGGGACGCGAAGGCTGCTGATACGCGAGCGGCCCGGGCAGCTGGCCCGCCGGGACCCAGGCCGTCCCATTCCAGCGAGTCTTGCGGTCGGCTGAAAGCGTGCTCAACCACTGCCCGCCGTCCCAGTAGTACATGCCATCCGGCGAAACCCGCGTGCTCACGCGCTCAAGACTTCCTCGCAGATCTTCAACGTCGATTGAATGTCGTCGGCCCTTATCCCGTAGTGCGTGACGAAGCGCACTCGGTGTGCATCGGTCGCTCCGCCAAGGAGGCCACGCTTGCGGCACTCCTCCTCGAAATCGGCGCCTGTCATCCCGTCCAGGTCGAAGAAGACGAGATTGGTCTGCACTCGAGACAGGTCGCACCGCACTCCGGGGAGCTCCGCCAGGCCCTCGGCCAGGGTCCGGGCGTTGGAATGATCCTCCGCCAGCCGGTCGACCATCGTGTCGAGTGCGATCAGCCCGGTGGCCGCGATAACGCCTGCCTGCCGCATGGCACCCCCCAGCCGCTTTCTCCACCGCCGTGCCTGGTCGACGGACTCGGCGCTCCCGCAGAAGACGCTTCCCGCCGGGCACGCCAGCCCTTTGGACAGGCAGAACGTGACGGTGTCCCCGCAGGCGGCGATGTCGGCGACGTCCACTCCACTTGCCACGGCAGCGTTGAAGATCCGGGCACCGTCGAGGTGCACTCGCAGGCCGTGAGCTCGAGCCACTTCAGCTGCGGCGCGGAGGTCTTCCAGCGGCCAGATGACCCCGCCGTGGCGGTTGTGCGTGTCTTCAAAGCTGACGGCGGCGGTGAGGGGTTGATGGAAATCGTTGCGCGGCCGGAGAGCCGCCTCGATCTGCGCCGGTGTCATCACGCCGGCTTCGGTCTTGACCGGGCGGATCTGGACTCCCGCCAGCGTCGCGGCGCCGGCCCCCTCATATAAGAAGACGTGAGCCTCGGCGTCCGCGATCAGCTCCTCGCCGGCGTGCGTGTTGACCGCCACTCCGACGACATTGCCCATCGTCCCGCTCGGCAGGAACACCGCCGCCTCCTTGCCGAGGCGCGCGGCAGCAACCTCCTCCAGCTGGTTGACCATGGGGTCGTCACCGAAAACGTCATCGCCGAGTGGCACAGTCGCCATGGCCCGGCGCATCTCAGGAGTCGGCATGGTCACCGTGTCTGAGCGGAGGTCGATCGCTGTCACGCGCTTAATCTAACCGGGCTTGAAAGAACAGCTCGAAACACAGCTGATTTTGGCCGGCGGCCGTATTCGCACGCTCGGGCGTTCTGGTCTCAAGCCTCACAGCCACCTTGCGGTCGGCGGTGGTCGAGTGGTCGCCTGCGGCGGAGCGGAGATCATGAGCTTGCGCGGACCCCGAACGCGCGTTGTGAGGCTGGCCGGCGCGACCGTGCTTCCGGGTTTCAATGACGCGCACGCGCACGTCGTCTATTACGGGCTCACCCGATTCGGCGCCGACCTTGGCGGGACACGGAGCGTAGATGAGATCGCGCGGCGGTTGAAGGAACATGCCCGCACGCTCAAGCCCGCCGAGTGGCAGCTCGGAATGGGCTACAGGGCAGACGAGCTCGTCGAGCGCCGCCAGCCGCACCGGACCGAGCTTGATCGGGCCACCGGTCGCCGTCCGGCATTCATCGACGAACGTGGCGGCCACTCGCGCGTGGCGAACTCGGCGGCCCTCGCCGCGGCGGGAATCAACTCGGAGACGAAGAACCCGCACGGCGGCCGCATCGGTCGCGATCCCGACCGCACGCCCAATGGGCTGCTGCTCGAGTCGGCGATGCGTCTGGTCGCGGACGTGCAGCCTAAGCCAATCCTGGAGCGCCGCAAACAAGGAATTCTCCAGGCGCAGCGCCTGTTGCTTTCGCGCGGCATCACGTCCGTCGGCGCGGCGGTGAACCGCGGATTCGCCGACGATCTCCGCGCTTACCAGGAGCTTGCGGATGACGGCACGCTGCGAGTCCGGGTCAACGAGTTTCTCTCGTGGGAGCTCCTGGAAGCGGCGTCGAGCCTTGGCGTTCGGGCCGGCTTCGGTGGGCACCTCGTGAGGGCGGGGCCGATCAAGGTGTTCGTCGACGGCGGGGCCGAGCGCGTGGCGATGCGGTCGGGCGAAGGGACCTGGCGGACGACACCCGCCGAGCTGCGGGAGCTGGTCGATCGGGCGACGCGCGCCGGTTTGCAAGTCGCCGCGCACGCGATCGGCGACGCCGCGATCGAAGCCATGTGCGACGCGGTGGAGGCCGCCGCGGGCGAGCACCTGCGCCACCGGGTCGAGCACTGCACGATTTGCCCGCCGGATCTTCAGGCTCGAATGGCGAAGCTCGGGATGGTGGCCGTGATGCAGCCGATGGCGGCGCGCTTCGGCCGCGTTGCGTCAGCGATCTTCTTCCCGGTTCGAGACCGAAGCGACCTCGCGCCGCATGCGCGATTGATGCGGGCCGGTGTTCCTGTCGTTTTCAGCTCGGACCTGCCGGTAGCCGCCGATCCCAACCCGTGGCCGGGTATTCAGGTCGCCGTCGAAGACCAGGTGAACGGGATCAGCCTGCTTGCCGCGCTGAAGGCATACACATCGGGCGGCGCGTACGCGAGCTTCGAAGAAGCGGAGAAGGGAACCCTGGAGCCCGGAATGCTGGCGGACCTCCAGATCTATGACCACGACCCGGCGGAAGCCTCCGCTTCGCGGCGCCCCGGACTCCGCCCAGCAGCCGTCTTCGTGGGCGGAGTCCGGGTCTTCGGGAGGATCTAGGTCGACGTACCGTCCTCGGACGGGGCGCCGGGCTCGGGCGAGGAACCCGGGGGCGTGGTTGAAGTCGGGCGCCGGCGCGCCGGCACCCGCCGAGGCGCTCTCGCCGACGTCGCCGTTGACGTCGGGGCCGCGCTGCGCGTAGACGCCTTTCGGGTGGCGGGCTTCCGTCGCGGGGTCGCGCGTTTCGTGGTGCTGGCGGCGCGGCGCGCGGGGCGAGCCGGAGCGCCGGTCGCGGCATTGCGCGCGATCTGCTGCACCTGTTTGCTAAGCCCCTCCAGGCGCTTCAAGGCCTTGTCTACGTCAGCCTGCTTGGCGGTTTTACGGATCTGGACCTGGAGCTGGTCGATCGCGCCCTTCAGCGTTTTCTGGCCATCCCTGATCGAGCGCTCCACCTGCCTTCGCAGATCGAGCGGGACGCGACGTTCGGCCTGGCGAAGTGCCTTTCGGCCGGCCTTGACGGCTCGGCCGACGAGACTCGATTGCCTGGATCGAGATGACGCCTGTTTCCTGGTTGCCATGCATCAAACCTCCACAAACCCCGCCGGGCAGGGCGCTTAACGCACCGCGTTAGAATGGGCCCGGCCGTGACGACAGCCCCTGAGAGACACCTTATCAAGAAGTACGCGAATCGCAAGCTCTATGACACGCGCACGAGCCACTACGTGACGCTCGAGGGCATCGCTGATCTCGTGAGGAAAGGACACGAGATCAAGGTGGTCGATCGCGACAACGGCCATGACCTGACGCAGGTGATCCTCTCGCAGATCGTCCTCTCCCAGGAGAAGCATGGCCCCGCACGCCTGATGGATGCAGGGGGTGAGGCCATCCAGGAGCGCGGTCAGGCGCTGCTCGATTACGTGCGCAAGACCCTCAACGTGCCGGCCGATCTGAGAAATCAGATGGAGAGGAGGCGCGAAGACCTCGAGGAGCGGGCGGACGAGACCATCGTTCGTGCGCTCAGGCGGCTGCGGATACCGAGCCATACGGACATCGATCGCATCAACCAGCGGCTCGACGTCATCTCGGCGCAGCTGAAGAAGCTGGGTGTTGCAGAGCCGGCTAAGAAGCTATCGCGTAAACGAAAGGCCGCACGCTGACGACGGACTGAATCGCAACATCAGCCTCGACGCGGTAGGTCGCCTGCCGCACGCGCCGGTCCGCGCGAAGCTGCTTGGTCATCACGCTTGCGACCCCGGCGAGGCGGTTGGCGTCGCCGATCGTGGTGATCGTCCAGGGAGGCGCCACGACGACGCCACCGATGGCGGCGCCGCCACTCGTTTGTTCAACCGGCAGCACCGTGATCACGCGCCGGTCATTGACCGCCATCGCTTCCGCGCCACCGGCGGCCAGGTTGTTCAGCGCATCCTGCAGGTCGAGCGCCTTCAGTCCGGCGGCGTCGATCACGATCACCACGCCCGGGCCATGCACAGGGACGAGTCCTTCGACGGTGCGCAGGTTGTCGGCCTCATCGGTGAGCACTTGATCGGCCGCTTCGACGCTCCCGGAGCGAAGCGCGGCCTGGCGCTGCTGAAGGTCAGCGGCTTCGGCTAGCAGCGAGTCGTTGGCGCGATGGAGATCGTCGATCAGGAAGGCAAGCGAGGTGGTGTCGATCCCGACCAGGCTGCGCTGGACCTCGGCCTCGCTCCGAATCTGAACGGTGGCCACGAGCGCTACCAGCATCGCGATCAGCCAGACGCTGATCGCACGCCGGCTTGTTCGCCGGCGAAGGACGGGCCTAACTCTTATTGACATGGGGAATCCGCAAGCTCGAGTCATACGCCGGGAGGGCGATGTCCGGACTGCCGAAATACGTGACGTGGAGCTGGAATTGGACCTGGCGCGCACGGATGTCGGGGAGTGCTGACGCGTCGTCGATCGCGGCCAGCATGCGGTTGCGGTCGCCGATCGCGCGCACCTTGATCGGAGATGACAGGGGCGGTCCCTGGTCGACGATAACCTGACCCGCGGAACCCGAGTAAGCGGTCAGCGGTGTGATCCGCCGTCCGCTGACCGCGACGGCCTCCGCGCCCTGCGCGAAGAGCAGGTTGACCACGTCCTGCACGTCCTGGAAGTTCAGCAGGTACCGCGCCTGCCCGGTGGTGTCGGGCGCTGGAACGCCGTTGGCCAGGTCCACCTCGATTCCCGGTCCATGCACCGCGGTCAGCCCGGCGTGTGAGCGCAGGTCGGCGACCTGGTTCCGCAAGGCTTGGGTCGCCGCGGAACGTCCGGCCGCCTCGGTTTCCAGCGCATCGATCTGGGCGCGCAGGGAAGCGATCTGGCGTCGAGACTCGGCGTTGGCCGCCTCCAGATCCTGCACGCTGCGCACCAGGGCCTGGTAGCGCGCGACCTGGTTGGACGGGGTCAGCAGCTGTGCCTTGACCTGTCCCGCGACGAGGAAACCGGTCGCCAGCGCGACCGCCGCCACCACGACGATGCCCAGCACTTTTTGACGCGACATCAAGTCCCATTGTGCGGCCTTATGTCCAGCCACCTGCAGGGCAAGGAGTAGTATCGGAGGTCCCGAAATGGCGGTCGAAACCCGCGCCTCCGCCTTCCAGACCGCCCAGCGGCGGTTTGATGCCGCAGCTGACGTGATCGGGCTCTCCGATGACGCGCGACTCGGTCTGCGCGACGTCAAACGTGAGCTGACGGTCCATTTCCCTGTCCGCATGGACGACGGGTCGGTCCATGTGTTTACCGGCTGGCGCGTCCAGCACAACATCAGCCGAGGTCCGGCTAAGGGCGGCATCCGCTACCACCCCGCCGTCAACCTCGACCTCGTGAAGGCGCTGGCCATGCTGATGACGTGGAAGTGCGCGGCAGTCGGGCTGCCGTACGGCGGAGCCAAGGGGGCTGTCGCCTGCGACCCCAGCAAGCTGTCGCCAAACGAGCTCGAGCACCTTACCCGCCGCTACGCCACCGAGATAGCGATCCTCATCGGTCCTGAAAAGGACATCCCGGCGCCGGACATGGGTACCAACCCGCAGGTCATGGCCTGGATCATGGACACCATCTCCATGCATTCGGGTCATTCAGTGCCCGCGGCCGTGACGGGCAAGCCGGTCGACGTCGGCGGTTCCGAAGGACGCGTTGACGCCCCGGGACGCGGAGCAACCTACCTGACGCTCGAGGGCCTGAAGTACCTGCATGTCGACGAGGAGACCCCGACCGTCGCGGTGCAGGGCTACGGCCAGGTCGGCCGGTCGACAGCTCGGCTTCTCGGCGAGGCCGGCCTTCGCGTGGTGGCTGTGAGCGACTCCAAGGGTGGCGTTTACAACCCGAACGGCCTTGACCTTGCCGCACTGGACGAGCACCGTCAGGTCCGCGGCGGCGTGAGCGGCTTCAAGAAGGCCGACAGCATCACCAACTCGGAGCTCCTCGAGCTGCCGGTGACGGTTCTGGTGCCGGCAGCCGTGCAGGATCAGATCAATCAGGAGAATGCCGGACGGATACGTGCCCGGCTCATCACAGAGGGAGCAAACGCGGCCGTCTCGCCGGAGGCCGACCCGATCCTGCACGACCGGAACATCTTCCTGATCCCGGACATCATCGCGAACGCGGGCGGCGTGATCGTGTCGTATTTCGAGTGGGTGCAAGACCTCCAGGCTTTCTTCTGGGAGGAGGAGGAGATCAACACGAAGCTGCACCACGTCATCACGAGGGCCTTCTACGAGATCCTCCATACATCGGTCAACAAGCGCATCGACATGCGCTTGGCGGCCTATGCGCTCGCGGTGCAGCGCGTGGCCAACGCGACGACAGTGCGAGGCATTTACCCATAATCCAGGGGTGAGCACGGAGTCGCGGCCGAAGGCCCTCGACGCATCTTCGGCGCCGATGCGACCCATCTGCGTTGTTGCGGCCTCCGCTTCTCGCTTACGCATCAACGGATGCGCTCGCTGCGATGCTCGGCCGCGCCTAGCATCTGGGTCACCTAGGCACCGAATCTCTCGCCGAGGTCTCCGGCCGTGACTCCAACCAGTCTCTCTCGTGTTCTGATCACCGGCGTCTCCAATCCACTCGGCGCTGAGGTCGCGCGCCGGCTCGCACCCCATGTGCCCTTCCTGTTCGGATGTGACGTCGCCGATCCGATCAGCGCGCTGGAGGAGATGGACTTCGTCCACGCCGACACCCGACACGCCGCCATAGGAAAGCTAGTCCGCCAGCTCCGGGTCGATACCGTGGTGCACCTCGCCGTCATGGTGGACTCGCCTAACGCCGAGCGCTCGATCCACGAGACCGACGTGATCGGGACCATGAACCTCCTCGTCGGCTGCTCAGGACCCTCGAGCTCCGTGCGGAGGCTCATCGTGAAATCCAGCCAGGCCGTTTACGGCGCCGGACCCGGCGACCCCTCCTTCTTCTCAGAAGACATGACGAGCGCTGAGCGTCCGGCCCCGGCGCTGACCCGCGACCTGCTCGAGATGGAGCAGCTCGTCAGTGAGTTCGCGCTGCGCAACGAGGCGTGCCAGGTCAGCGTCCTCAGGCTTGGATTCCGTGTCAGCGAGGACACCACCCTTGCGCACTACCTGTCGTTGCCGATCGTCCCGACGTATGCCGGGTACGACCCGCGCCTGCAGCTGCTCCACGAGGACGATGCCGTCGAAGCCATCGTGCGCGCGGTCCTGGGCGAGCACCCCGGCGTCTTCAACGTCGCGGCGGACGGAGTTGTCCTGCTGAGCCAGGCGGTCGCGATCATGGGCGGGCGCCCGGCTCCCATCCTTCTTCCGTACGGACACTGGCTGGCTCGCCTCGCGCTTCGAGCGCTCACCCGCGTTGACATCCAGGCCCATCTCGCCGCAGTTATCGCATTCGGCTCGGTAGCCGACTGTTCGAGGTTCGAGCGCGAGTTCGGCTGGAAGCCGGCCTTCACCTCGCGTGCGGTCATGGACGGTCTCGCCCGGGGCAAGACACTCGAGGTGATCGAAGCGCCTTCCCCGCCTCAGGAATATGAGCTGCAGGTCTACCTTCAGCGCCGGAGGCGTGAGGCCCGCAACGGACACCGCGATGCGCCTGCGCTCAGAGCTGGCCGGTGATTCAGGAAAAGACGCCCAGGCAGCGGCGCCGCGCCAGCAAACCGGCCGCGATAGTGCGTCCGAAGTCGGGCCTTCGGCTGCCGAAGCAGATCCGGCGACTGCAGCGGCAGGCGCCTGTTTATGCGCTCCAGGGACTCGCCGAGCTGTCGGCACGCCTGCAGCAGCTGACTGGACGCAATGTCATCGACCTCAACCGGATCATGGGTGTGATCCAGTTCATCCACCAGCAGCGTGAGCTCGCGCGCCGTGGTTCGAACTACGTGGTCGACGACTTCGGTTTCGATCCGCAGTGGACCGAGTCGTTCTTGTCGGTCTTCATGGTCCTGTACCGGGACTACTGGCGCGTCGAGACGACCGGCGTGGAGAACGTGCCTGCGATTGGCCGTGCGCTGCTCGTTTCCAACCACGCGGGGGTGCTGCCGTGGGACGGCACCATGATCAAAACCGCGGTCTTCGCCGAGCACTCGCATCCGCGACATGTTCGGGCGCTCGTGGCGAGCCAGTTCATGTCCATGCCCGTGATGAGCTGGTTCCTGCGCCGGACTGGTCAGGCGGTCGGCCACCCCGACGACACGCGGCGACTGCTCGAGCGAGACGAGCTCGTCCTGGTCTTTCCTGAAGGGGTCAGAGGGACCGGGAAGAGCTTCAACGATCGTTATCGTCTGCGCCGCTTCGGACGCGGCGGCTTTGTCACGACTGCGATCCGATCGCGAGCTCCCATCGTGCCGGTCTCTGTGGTGGGCTCGGAGGAGATCTATCCGATGGTCGGGGATCTCGCGCCGGTGGCGAAGTTCCTCGGCCTGCCCTACTTTCCAGTCACGCCTTTCTGGCCGTGGTTTGGACCGCTTGGAATGATCCCGCTGCCGAGCAAGTGGCGCATCCAGTTCCACGCTCCGATCCACGTCGAGGACAATCCGCCCGAGGCCGCTGACGACCAGAACCTGGTCATGGCGCTCTCAGACGATGTGCGGAACGTCATCCAGCAAGGGCTCTACGACAACCTGAAGTTGCGGAGAGGTGTCTTCCTCTAACCCACCGGCGGCAGGACCTGAATTCGACACGTTTGGCACCACACGTGCCCTTCAACTCGGCGATTCGACATGTCTGGCACCAAGCCTGTCTTTGAAGCGTCTCGAGCTGTCGCGATCGGACGGACCGCCTGACTACTGGACGACCGACCTTGGGGCTGCCGTCTCGAGGACCTCGACGATGTCCAGGGCCGTCGCCTGGCTGATCCAGTACTGAACGTCAGACAAGGTCGGCGTGCCGGCAAGGCCCACCGCATCGACCACCCTGGCATGCAGAACGGGGGCGTCCTGCGCGCGAAGCTCGGGCATCGAGTTGATGCCCAGCCGCCGGATGATCGGCAACGCGCGCTCCATACCCGAGACCTCGAGCAGCGTGCATTGATTGGCGAAGTCGAGCAGGCGCTCGGCGCTGATGCCTGACTTCTTGGAGAGTCTCTCGCGGTCGATGGCCAGTGAAGTGCGATGCAGGAGCTGATTCGTATGGTGGATCCCGCGCGAGCGAAGCCTGTTGACGTCGTCATCAGAAATTCCGCGCAAGTATTCGAGCGTCCTATACATAACTCAGTGAAAGAAAGTGTAGGCGGCGCGTTGACATCACCGGTATTCCGTATAATCGACCGAACCCCCGCCACCATTGGAGTAAACACACCCTGAATCAGAGCCGGCTCGAAACCCGCGGAGTTACACCCCGGGAGCAGTCTGGCCTCGAGATAGGAATCGGCCGGCGGGCCCGCCGCTCGTATGGATTCGACGAGGTCTCCCTCGTCCCCGGCGGCGTCACCCTCAATCCGGAAGAAGTCGACATCTCCTTTTCGATGGGCGACCGCTTCAAGCTCCCGATTCCAATCTGGGGATCGGCGATGGACGGGGTGGTCGACGTCGACTTCGCCATCGCGATGGGAAAGCTCGGCGGCGTCGCGGTCCTGAACCTCGATGGAGTCCATACGCGATACGAGGATTCGGCCCCGATCATCAAGAGGATCGCCGAGACCGACAAGTCCCAGATCAACGCAGTGCTCAAAGAGGTTTACCGCGAGCCTGTCAAGCCGAAGCTCATCTCAGAAAGAATCCAGGCGATCAAGGCCGCCGGCGTGCAGTGCGCGGTCTCGACGGTGCCCGCCCGCGCCGAGGAGCGCGCCGAGCTGGTGCAGAAAGCAGGCGCCGACGTCCTGGTCGTCCAGGGCACCGTGCTCACCGCGCGTCATTCATCTCGGTCCTATCACCAGCTGTCCTTCGAGCAGCTGGTCCGTTCATGCGACATTCCCGTAGTCGTTGGCAACTGCGTGCACTACGAGACCGCCCTCGAATTGATGGAGACCGGCATCTCCGGCATCCTGGTCGGAGTCGGCCCTGGCGCCGCCTGCACCACGCGAGGCGTTCTCGGTATTGGCGTGCCGCAGGTGACAGCAACAGCTGATGTCGCTGCCGCCCGTGACGAGTACATGCGCCGCGGCGGCATGCGCGTCGCGGTCATCACGGATGGTGGCATGCGGATCGGCGCCGACGTCTGCAAGGCGTTCGCCTCCGGGGCGGACGCCGTGATGATCGGCACGCCGCTGGCCGGCGCCGAAGAGTCGGCCTCGAAGGGATTCAACTGGGGCATGGCGACTCCCGACCCCAACCTTCCGCGAGGCACGCGCATCCACATCGGGACAAAGGCCACCTTGCGCGAGATCCTGCTCGGGCCCGCGCGCGTCGACGACGGCAGCCAGAACTTCGCCGGCGCGCTGCGGTCGGCGCTCGGCGTGTGCGGCGCGCGCGACATCCCCGAGTTCCAGCACGTCGAGATGGTGATCGCGCCGGCGATCACCTCCGAAGGCAAGGTGTTCCAGCAGGCCCAGCATGTGGGCATGGGGAAGAGCTGAGCTGAGCATGACCGCCACGGCCGCCCAAAACCTCGAGAAAAATCGCGAGGAAGTCAATGGCGGAATGCGGCAGCAGACAATTCTCGTCCTCGACTTCGGATCCCAGTTCAGCCAGTTGATCGCGCGTCGCGTGCGCGAGGCGAACGTCTACTGCGAGCTGGTGCCCGGGACGACGCCCTGGTCGGAGTTGAAGAAGCGCGAACCAGCCGGCCTCATCTTGAGCGGGGGCCCAGCGAGCGTTTACGAGCCTGGTGCGCCGCAGGTCGACCCCGACGCATTGCGCGCCGGCATTCCCGTGCTCGGCATCTGCTACGGGATGCAGCTCATCGCCCACCACCTCGGCGGCAAGGTCGATCCCGGACATGCCCGCGAGTACGGACCCGCGCTGCTTGCGGTGCGGGAGCCGAACGGCCTCTTCCAGGGCCTGAACGACGAGCTGCCGGTCTGGATGAGCCATGGCGACCACGTCAGTGAGCTGCCACCAGGCTTTCATTCGCTGGCCTCGAGCGGCAACTCGCCGGTCGCCGCTTTCACCAATGACCGCGGCATCTTCGGGATCCAGTTCCACCCCGAGGTTGTGCACACGCCCAGCGGTCGCGAGGTGCTGCGCAACTTCCTCTATGGCGTCTGTCACTGCGACGCTTCGTGGACCGCCGGATCTTTCATCGCCGAGGCGACCGAGAGCATTCGCGCCCAGGTCGGCGGCGGCCGCGTCATCTGCGCTCTGTCGGGCGGCGTGGACTCCGCAGTGGCCGCGACCCTTGTTCACCGCGCCATCGGCGACCAGCTGACGTGCGTTTTCGTCAACAACGGCTTGCTGCGCAAGGAGGAGCCCGAGCGCGTGCTGGCAGTGATGCACGGGAACCTCGACATGAACATCCGCTACGTCGACGCCACCGAACGTTTTCTACATGCCCTCCGAGGAGTGATCGATCCGGAGCAGAAGCGGCGGATCGTCGGGCGGGAGTTCATCACTGTCTTCGAGGCTGAGGCGACGAGCCTCGGACGAATCGACTTCCTCGCCCAGGGCACCCTGTATCCGGATGTCATCGAGTCGACAGCGCCTGACGTTTCCGCCACCGCGGTCAAGATCAAGACGCATCACAACGTGGGCGGACTTCCCCCGGGGCTGCGGTTCCAGCTCATCGAGCCGCTGCGCTACCTGTTCAAGGACGAGGTTCGCGCCGTCGGGCTGGAGCTCGGCATGCCGGAGGAGATGGTCTACCGTCAGCCTTTCCCCGGCCCGGGCCTGGCGATTCGCTGCCTGGGCGAGGTAACCGCTGAGCGGCTGGAGATCCTGCGCAATGCGGATTGGGTCGTGGTCGACGAGATCAAGCGCAACGGTCTTTACCGGCAGGTGTGGCAGTCGTTCGCGGTGCTCACCCCGCTGGAAACGGTCGGCGTGATGGGCGACTTTCGCACCTACGCCAACGTGGTCGCGGTGCGTGTGGTGACCAGTGAGGACGCCATGACCGCGGACTGGGCGCGCGTGCCTTACGAGGTCCTCGCCCGCATCAGCAACCGAATTGTGAACGAGGTCAAGGGCGTCAATCGCGTCGTGTTCGACATCACGTCGAAGCCGCCCGGCACCATCGAGTGGGAGTAGCTGCTCACTAATCCGGTTCGTGCTCCAATAACTCGGCGTTGAAAGTTCTCGTCGTCGGATCCGGCGCCCGGGAGCACGCGCTGGTTTGGAAGTGCGTGCAGTCGGACCTCGTCGAGCGCGTCTACTGTGCTCCCGGCAACGGCGGCACAGGAGGGATGGCCCGTAACGTCCCCATCGGGACGGTCGACGTGGTGCGCATCGTGGATTTCGCGAAGCGCGAGCGCCTCGGGCTCGTGGTCCTCGGGCCGGACGCGGCGGTTGAAGCAGGCGTCGGTGATGCACTGCGAACCGCAGGTTTCAACGTGTTCGGTCCGAATCGCGGTGCCGGCCGCATCGAGACGAGCAAGTCATTTGCGAAGGCGCTCATGAAACGAGCCGGAATCCCAACTGCGGAGTTCGAGGTCTTCACCCAGCCGGCGCCGGCGAAGGCCTGGGCGAGAGAGCGTCACGGTCGGGTCGCGGTCAAAGCCGACGGCCTGGCGCGGGGCAAGGGCGTGATCGTGTGCTCTGGTGTTACGGAGGCGGATGCGGCGATCGACGCGATGCTGGTCGAAGGCCGTTTCGGCCGCAGCAGCGCGACGATCGTGGTCGAGGAGCTGCTCACTGGGCCCGAGCTCTCAGTCATGGCGGTGACGGACGGCAAGGATGTCGTCGCCCTGGCGCCGGCGCGGGACTACAAGCGTGCCCACGAGCGTGATGCCGGTCCCAACACCGGCGGAATGGGTGCGTACTCACCACCGAAGGCGGTCGACGACGCGTTGGTTCAGGAGGTGGTCGACCGCGCCTTGCGCCCGGCGGTGCTGGAGCTGGCCGCCGGTGGCGACGAGTTCAGAGGCCTCCTGTATGCGGGCGTCATGCTCACCGCGGACGGCATCCGCATCATCGAGTTCAACGCCCGCTTCGGAGACCCCGAAGCGCAGGTCGTGCTCCCCCGCCTCCAGAGCGACTTCGTCGCGATGGCGCTGGCTTCCGCGAAAGGCTCCCTGGCGGAGTTCCCGGACCTGCGCTGGGGCAGCCAGGCCTGTGTTGGCGTTGTCGTCGCGTCCGCGAACTACCCCGATGAAGCCGCCGTACAGACGGGCTTCCAGATCCGCGGCCTGGCTGACATGCCACCTGGTTCGATGATCTTTCACGCCGGAACGCGATTTGAGCCCGGAAGGGGACTGGTGACCGATGGCGGCCGCGTGCTGACCTCGGTCGCGCTTGGCGAGACTGTGGCGCAAGCTCGCGAAAAGGCGCTCGCCGGGGCCCGGCAGGTACGATTCCAGGGGGCTTTTTTCCGCTCGGATATCGCCAAGGAGGCCGATGAGGGGTGACGTCGAGAGATTTGGCGACCCAGGTGGTGCAGATGCTAGGAGGCGCCGAGCAACGCAGCGCGCGCATCCGTTGATGCGCAATCGAGTAGCGCAGAAGCCGACAACGCAGATGCGCCGCATGGGCGCCAAAGATCCGACGGCAATCCCTCAGCGGGCTCCTATGGAGGCCGATTAGTGCAACCAGTCGTCGGCGTCATCCTCGGCTCCAAGTCGGACCTGCCTCTTATGGAGTCGTGCATCAAGGTGCTCCAGGAGCTGGAGCTGGAGCATGAGGTCAAGATCTGCTCC
>Ga0099794_10000045_pt1 | contig 49517 bp, 51 predicted proteins | sample Rivendell_Oct201_10_FD_77320 | JGI IMG/M metagenome (GOLD analysis project Ga0099794, IMG submission 77320) | Vadose zone soil microbial communities from the Eel River Critical Zone Observatory, Northern California, USA -... | ecosystem: Host-associated > Plants > Roots > Rhizosphere > Soil ... | reverse complement strand
TCGTCTACGTACCATCCGTCGCGTTCGCGCGGATGAGCGTCGTGCCTGGGCTTTGGACGCCGCTGTGGACCACGGGGTGGAAGCCGCCATTGACGGTGGCGTTGCCGGTCTGGTCCAGATCATAGTCCCCGCCCTGCACCGGACCAACGTCGAAGAACGAATAGCCAAGCGGAATCGTGCCGTCATTGAAGAACGGGAAATGGGCCCCGTCTACTTGCCGAATCAGGATTGCTGCATAGAAAATGTCGTCAACGTTCAAGTCGACGGGGGTGTCCAGCGTGATGGTGATGAGGTCCCCTGGGACGGAATTAATTGTCGTTTCCGTTGTGGAAAGGCGAACCAGTCCACCACCGGCAGTCGGATCGTGGAGGTCGAACCCCTGATAGATCACGGCGTCGACGGTTAGGTTCGTGTAGAGCTCGCCGATCGGAAATTCGACTGAAACGATGTGTGTCCCGCCGGCCACTACCTGAAACGCGTTGGCCACCCAATTGTCCTCGGTCTCGACGCCCTCGCTATCGTTGAAGCGCTCGGTAAACGCTCCGTTGTCCCATGTGTAGTGAACCTGGGCGCGAGCAACCGACGCGTGGCTCATCAGCGCCGCGAAAGCCACCCCTACCAGTACTGCGAACACTCTTACCCTCAATTGTCGCTTCATCGAACTCCCTCCAAAGAAGAAAACCATGGTGAACAAATTACAAGTCACAAGACAAACGAAGTCACGAATGATCGAGCTTTCGATTTAGTCTGGTGCACCCCCTTGCTCGGAATGGATCCTCTATACCGAATCCACCCCCGCGGACAAGAGACGAAAGCAAAATGGTCGAACCCTGAAAAGAAGGAAAAGCCAGCGCTAGATGAAGAACGCTTTCAGCTCCAGAAAGGCTTCCTCGGGCAATTCTTCGGCGACATAATGCCCGCAATCCAGCGCATGGCCGTGCACGTTGGCCGCTACTTCCCCCCAGTCTCGGACCGGCGAAAAACAGCGTTCAATCAGGCCTCGCTTGCCCCACAGCACGAGCATCGGGCAAGAGATCTTCCGTCCTGCTTGAACGTCCTCGAGATCGTACTCGAGATCGATGCTCGCCGATGCCCGATAATCTTCGCAACTGGCGTGAATCATTTCGGGCGTAAAGCACCGCAAGTACTCGCTTAGCGCTTCAGGCGTGAACGGGGAGAGGCCCGCGCTGCCGCCGCCGACCTTCTTCAGCAAGTAAAACTTCGGATCGGCGCCGATCAGTCTCTCCGGCAGGGGTTTTGGCTGGATTAGAAAAAACCAGTGATAGTAACCCTGTGCGAATTCACGGTTGGTGCTTTCGTACATTTTCTTGGTCGGTGAAATGTCGAGCACGGCGAGTTTCACAACCCGATCGGGATGATCGACGGCCAGCCGATGCGCCACGCGCCCCCCGCGATCGTGACCTGCGAGGTAAAATCGGTCGAACCCGAGCTGACGCATCAACTCCACTTGATCGCGGGCGAGTGCACGTTTGGAATAGTTGCGGTGATCGATCGTGCCTTCGGGTTTGCTGCTGTCTCCGTAGCCGCGAAGGTCGGCCGCCACGACGGTAAAGTGCTCTACCAGACGCGGAGCAACTTTGTGCCACATCACGTGCAATTGCGGATAGCCGTGCAACAACAATAGCGGCGGTCCCTGCCCTCCAACCCGAGCATGGATCGTTACTTCTCCGGTCTTCGCCCGCACCTGTCGAAAGCCTTCAAACATCGGGTTTGCTAGGGCCATCTTGGCGTCGGCGGCCGATGATTGCGGACCAGCGGATGAGCAGCACCCGCTCCCCGTGTTGGTTGAACAACTCGCCCAGACACGTGAGCGCACCGCGGTCGGCGTGCTTCGTGGATGGACGGGTGCCCAAAACCGTCAGCCGTCCGCGAAGCGTGTCGTTGGGTCGCACCGGTTTGAGCCAGCGAAGCTCGTCGAGGCCAGCCGCTCCCATGCTCGCCACATCGTGGATCAGGCCACGGACGAGCATGCCCATGAAGAGCGAGCCGGTGTGCCATCCACTGGCGATCAGCCCGCCGTAAATCGACCGTTTGGCCGCTTCGGCGTCAATGTGAAAAGGTTGGGCGTCGAAGCGCCGCGCGAAGTCGAGAATCTCCTGCTCGCGAATCGTCTCCTCGCCTAATTCGAATACCTGACCTTCGCCGAAGTCTTCCAAGTATCGCATCTGGATTTTACCCAATAACCTGCCAGACCTCGCGCTTCAGGGATGAAAAGGTTCCGGCGAATCTCGTATCGAGTGAGCGAGGCCGCGGCAAGCTCACCGAGAACTGCTGCTTGACGCGGCCCGGACGCGGCGAGAGCACGACGATTCGATCCGCGAGATAGACAGCTTCCTCCACGTCGTGCGTCACGAACACCACGGTCTTGCGCCGCTGCTCCCACAACCGCGCCAGCTCATCCTGCATTCTTGCGCGTGTCTGCGCATCCAGCGCGCCAAAAGGCTCATCTAGAAGGAGGATGGACGGATCGGTCGCGAGCACCCTTGCTACCTCCACCATCTTGGACATTCCCGCGGACAACTCCTTTGGATATGCGGCCTCAAAGGCGGAAAGCCCGAGCAGGGTCAACAACTCGTCGCTGAGCGCCCGCCTCGCCGGCGCTTCCATCCCTTTTGCCAAGAGCCCGAACTCAATGTTCTCTCGCACCTTCATCCAAGGGAAAATCGCCGCTTCTTGAAGGACGTACCCTTTCTGCCAGCTCGGGCCCTCGATGCTGGCGCCGTCGCAGCGGACGATGCCGGTGGTCGGTTGGAGAAAGCCGGCGAAGATGCGTAGCAGCGTTGTTTTTCCGCATCCCACCGGCCCGAGCAAGGCGACAAACTCGTTCTCGACAACACTCAGGTTGAGCCCTTCCAGTGCTCGGGTCGGCGTCTGGCCGGGGTAAGTGTACCCGACCTCCGTGGCTTCCAACCGGATTCTCGGCGAGCCGCTCGGGCTCATCCGGTCCGTCTCATCCAGCGCGTGGCCTTTGCATAGACAGCGAGCGCAAATAAGTCGCAGGCCAGCACCAGAGCTCCAATTGTCCCAATTCCGATCAACATGGTCGGTACCCGCGGATAGGCACCGGCCAGGGTCAGCAGGTAGCCAAGGCTTGGCATTTTGGCATCGATCAGTTCCGCCACCACGATCGTTACCCACGCCAAGCCGAGCGCGATGCGCAGACTGGTGAAGATCTGCGGTAGGGCAGCCGGAAGGACGACCTTCCAGAAGGCGAGTCTTGGGCTGGCGCCGAGCGAAGTGGCGGCGTCGAGGTACACTTGCGGTACGGCGCGAACTCCCTGATGTGCGCCGAGGAGGGTGACGACGGCGACATTCGTCGCGATCAGGAGGATCTTCGAGGCCTCGCCGTAACCGAACCAGATCACGTACAGCGGCAGCAGAGCGAGCGCGGGTGTGAACCGAAGCAGCATCAGCCATGGCTCAGCCAGATACTCGAGGCGAAGCGCGCGGCCAGTCGCGAGGCCGATCAGAATCCCGATGGCCGAGCCAAGCACGAAACCACAGAGAACCCGGCCAGTGCTGACGGCGATGCTGCTCGGCAGAATCCACGATTCGAGAAGAAATGCCATCTCCTCGCCGAGCGAGCGATACGGCGGGAGCAGCTCCACATTTTCGATGTAGTGCACGTCCATCCAAATCCGATGCGGCAGCGCCCAGCGGCCAATTTCCGCAGCGATTCCGTACAGCAGGGCAATCGCGCCCAGCGCAACCAGGGCTCGCTTGATTTGGGTGCGATCAACCAGCGACATCCTCGTCACCTCGCCCAACGCGTGAGCCGAATCGTAAGGACTCTCGCGCCGACGTCCATCACCCACCCAGCGATGGCCAGGGCCAAGATGCCCACGATTACTACGGCCGGATCGCTTCGGGTCTGCAGCCTAGACGCCCACATTCCGCCGCCGACGATCAGGTTTCCCATCCCGTTTTCCGCCATCAACATTTCCGAACCGACAGCGGTCATCCAGGCGATCGCCACCGCATAACGCAGCCCCGTCAATACGGCTGGACTCGCGGCGGGAAGCAACACCTTCTGGATCAACAGCCAACCCTTCGCGCCCAGCGATCGCCCTGCCACGACATAGGTGCTCGCGACGTCGCGAAGCCCGTGGTAGGTCGGGATTACCATCGTGGTCGCGACGGCGTAGACGATCGGAATCAACCGGTGCGGTTCGCGGTGGCCGAGCCAGAGCATGATGTAAGTGATTAAGGCCAGCGGCGGAATAGACCGAACCAACACGTAGAGCGGATGTGCGTAATCGTTGACTCGCCGGCTCAGGCCCATCAAAAGACCGAGAAGGATTCCAATCGGCGCGCCGACCACGAGGCCAAACAGCACCCGGGCGGTGGTGATCGCGAGAGATGCCTGGAGGGTCACCCCTTGCTGGAGCAACACTTCTACGTGGTCGCTCGAGTGAGCGTGGTGGCCCATGTGGACCGGTTGGTCGGCGGCGGGTTGCTGGCGCGGGCCGGCGATCAGGTCAACGAAGGCCTCGGCGATCGCCTGAGTGGGTGGAATCACTTCGGGTTGCGACAACCTATTGGAGACCCAGGTGTAGGCGACGAGCAACCCCACCAACGAGGCTAGGCCGAGCAAGAAACGTTGGGTTGCCACGCTACCCCCGGATGGTCTTCATGAGCTCTTCGTTCTCGAAGGCCCGTTGCGGCTCCCCCTCGTAAATGATCTCGCCACGGTCGATCGCATAAAGGCGATCGGCGATCCGGGTGGCGTTGGCCAGGTTGGAGGCGGCGATCAGAACCGATATCCCCATCGACTTAATCTTTTTCACGGCCTCGATGAAACGCGTCACCACGAACGGTGCCAGACCTTCAAAGGGTTCATCGAGAAGAAGGATCTTGGGTGAGAGCGCCATTGCCCGGGCGATCGCGACCATTTTCTTCTGGCCCCCGCTCAGGTTCAGACCCGATCGCTGCATGAAGTCCTGTACCTCGGGGAACACTGTGAAAATCCGCGCTTTGGTTTCTGCCTCCGAGGTTCCGTTGGTTCGCCCCGAGGAATGCGCCAGCCAGCGGCAGATCTCGATGTTTTCCGCTACCGTCAGATCGGGGAACACGCCAGCGTCCTCCGGCGCGTACCCAATCCCGCGGCGCGCTCGCTGGTAGGACGGGAGTCGGCTGATGACTTCTCCCTGGAAGCTGATCTTCCCGGAGCGGATCGGAAGCAGGCCGATGACGCTATCGATCGTTGTGGTCTTCCCGGCCCCGTTGCGTCCTACCAGGCACACGCATTCATGGTCGCCAACCTTGAGCGACACTCGCTGAAGGATCTGAGCGGCTCCCCGGTAGGTATCGATCGCCTCGACCTCAAGCATCGGCGACCCCGATCAGGGTGCGGGTCACGCTATCGTTTCGCCGGATCTCCTCCTGCGTGCCATCGGCCAGGATCTTGCCGTCGTGCATCACCACGATTCGGTCTGAGTACTTGAACACGATATCCATGTCGTGCTCGATGATCACCGCCGTGATCCCCTGAGATCGTACGACCGAGGTGACGATGTTCATGATCTGCGCCTTATCGCGGGTGCTGACACCGCTGGTCGGTTCATCGAGAAACAATAGCCGGGGCCTCAACGCATAGGCCACGGCCACGTCCAGCAGCTTGCGTTCGCCTTGCGAGATCCCGCCCGCCACAATCGCCCGGGTGCGCTCCAGTCCAAACTGGCGGAGAATTTCCAAGGCCTCCTGCCAGACCGCATCAAAGCGGTCAGCCAAGGACCAGAAATACCGCGTCATATCCTGACGGGCAAAAATCGAGAGCGCCACGTTGTCGAGCATGGTGAGCTGATCAAAAAGGTTCACGATCTGAAAGCTCCGGGCGATTCCGGCTTTGATTCGCTCGTGCACGGAAAGACTCGTCACGTCAGCGCCGCGGAGGCGGATTTGCCCGGAGTCGGGCTGAAACAACCCACTAATCAGATTGACGAGACTCGTTTTTCCCGCGCCATTGGATCCGATCAGCGCGAGGACCTCGCCCTCGCCGACCCGGAAGTCGACCGCGTCAACGGCATGGGTGTCGCCGAAATACTTGGTCAGCTTCGTGGTCTCGAGCAGGTTCAAGCGGAAGCCCTCTTCTTGGCCTTCCTGACCAGTTGGTTGAGCATTCCGACGATGCCCGTTGGTAGCGTTAGTACCAGAAACACCAGGATCAGTCCGAGCAGCCCTTGCCAATAAGTGGTTGCCCCTACGGCGTAAGTCTTCAGGTAGTTAAAGACCACGGCTCCGACGATCGGCCCGCTGAAGTTTTGAAAGCCGCCGAGCACGCACATGAAGACGATCTCGCCGGAGAATGGCCAGTAGAGGATGTCTGGCGTGGTGAGTCCGTTCAGTGGCACCCACAGCGCGCCGGCGATTCCAGTGAACACTCCGGAGACCACGAATGCGACCAGCCGATACTGGCGGATCCGAATCCCGACGAACCGCGCTCGCGTTTCGTTGTCGCGGATTGCCTGCAACGCTTTCCCGAACGGCGAGTGGACGATCACCCACATCACCAGCACGCAGGCGAGGAACAGCACCAGCACGTAGTAGTAATAGGCGTGCGACAGGAAATAGATCTTGTCTTCGTTGCCGCCGATTACGCCGCCCAGGAGCGTGGGGGTGGGGACGCGAAGCCCATCGCTTCCACCGGTGACCCAGTAGAACTTGTAGGCCAGGCTCCAGAGCACCTGCGAGAGCGCCAAGGTCAAGATGCTGAAGAAGATCTTGGTGTAGCGCACGCAGACGAAGCCGAACAGAATCGCCACCACGAACGAGGCGACGACCGTGGCCAGGAGGTACAGCTCCATCGATTGGACGTGCAGGTACTTGACCATCATCGCCACTGCATAGGCGCCGACGCCAAAGTAGGCGGAGTGGCCGAAAGAAAGCAGCCCGGTGTAACCCAGCAGCAGATTGAAGCCGAGGGCGGCAATGGCCATCACCAACCCGTAAGCCAGCAGAATCGTCTGATACTCGGCGATAACAAACGGCAGCGACGCCAACACCGCGGCTCCCAATACCGCCCAGGCAAGCATCTTGATCGGAAAACGCTCGGTGACTGGGAGCGCGACGGTGTTCATGTGGCTCGGCCGAATAGCCCCGCGGGACGCACCAGCAGCACGATTGCCGCGATCAAGTAGAGCACCGCCAACTCAATTTCTGGGAACACCGTGATTCCAATCTCCCGGAAGACCCCGACGATTAATGCGCCAATCAGCGCGCCCTCCAGGCTACCCAAACCGCCGATTACGACCACGATGAACGCTAACACCAGCGCGTCGACACCCATCCCCAGCACCGCCGATTGGCTGGGCACGACGATCGCGCCGCCCAGCCCAGCCATGAAACAGCCGATGGTGAAAGCCTGGACATAGACTCGGTTGACGTTTACCCCGAGCGCGGCCGCCCTGCGCATGTCTTGCGCTGTTGCCCTCAGCAGCAAGCCGAAGCGGGTTCGGTACACGAACGCCCAAAGGAACAGCGCCGCGACCGCCCCGGTCGCGATCACCAATAGGTTGTACGTCGGGTAGATCGCATCCCCCAGCGTGATGCTGCCGAGCTCAGAGAAAAGCGTGCTCGCCGAGAGGGGATAGGGTCCCCAGATCAAGCGCATCAGGTCCTCGAGAATCATCAACAGGCCAAAGGTGACCAGAAGCTGATACTCCTCGGCGCGCCGATAGAATGGCCTCAAAAGGGTCGGCTCGAGCAGTGCTCCTACCGCTGCCGCAGCGAACGCCCCGGCCGGCACCAGTAGATAAAGGATGAGGGTGCGCGTCCCGGCGAGCCATTTCCCGACCAACGACGCGGTAACGAAGGCCCCCAGCGCGTAGAGATTGCCATGCGCAAGGTTGACGATCCGCATCACTCCGTAAATGAGGCTCAGTCCTCCGGCGATAAGGAAAAGGACTGACGCGTACAGCAACGCGTTGAGCAGGTGAATTAGGAGGATGTGGACTCCCGGGCTTGAATCAGGCGCTCTTCACTGTCGGCCACGTCTGGTCGATCCACGAATAGGTCGACGTGTTCTCGCCCTTCGGCCAATTCGGGGGCGCCGTGATATTCCGAATTGGGATGGTGATGACCCGAGCTGGATCGAGAATCGGGAACGGGTATTCGGGCACGTTCTTGGTGAAACCGGTAATCGCGTCCTTGTAGCCCTGATGGTTGTCGGGGCGAATGTAGACGTAGCCTCCAGGGCCCGCGAACATCATGCCCTCGAGCTGGCTGATGATCATCTCGTCATCGGGCCAGCCGCCAGCCAATTTGTTGGCCTTTTCGATGGCAGTCTTGATCATATACATCCCGGTATACGCGCCTTCCGCCTGGAAGTTCGGATACTCGTTGAATTTGGCGTGATAGTTCTCGACGAAAGTCTTGTTCAGCGGCCAGCGGTTCGCCGGTGGGTAGGTGAAATGATAGTTGGAGTGAACACCGCCGAGGACGCCTTCCGGGTGATCCTTGCCTATCGCCTGGGGAGCGGTGCCCAGCCCGAGCGTAGTGGCCACCTTCATCTTGCTGAATAATCCGTACTGGAGCGCCTGCTTGTAGAGCGCGACGTAGTCGCCACCCCAAATAGAGGTGACGAGAAGATCCGGCTTCGCGGCCATCGCCTTTGTGATGTGCGGCGTGAAGTCGGTGGTGCCGAGCTTGGGCCAGGCTTCGGAGACGTGCTGCATCTTCGGCATCAGCTTCTTTGTGACAATCTTGAAGTGGTCGGACGCGTTTCGCCCATATGCGTAGTCGGGATGGATGTGGGCCACCGTCTTCACATCTGGCCAGGTCTGCGCTACGCCGATCGCGCACGTCGCTCCGTCCGCGGACTGGATGTTGGTGACCCGGAAGATGAAGTGCGGATTCGGGACCGCCTTGTCGAACAAGAAGTCGGTGCAACCGTCGACGAACATGGTGAGAAGCTTGAGCTCCTCCGCCACCGGGCCAAGGGCCGGCGTGTTCCCGCTCGAGGTAATTCCCATGAACAGATCGATCTTCTCGGAGAGCCTCAGCCGGCGCATCTCCTTGACGTTTGCGTCCGTGCCGGCGGCCTCGTCGGCCTTGAGAATCTCGATCTTCCTCTTTCCCAAGAGCCCACCGTGCGCGTTGATCTCGTCCGCCGCCAGCAGATTGCCCTTGTACATAGGCTCACCGAGGACTGCAGGTGCGCCGGTGAAGAAAGTCATGTGGCCGATTCGGTACGGCTTGTCCGGAATTGTGCCCTTCGGTTTGTCTTGAGCTTGGGCGATACCGGCTACACTGATCCCCGCCGCTGAGGCACCGAAAGTCGCCGCAGCCGTCACACCGAGTTGAGCAAGAAAATCACGTCGCGTGGCTCCGCCTGACATATTTTGCCTCCTGGATTTGTCGGCCGCTAGCATGTGAAACACCGCAAGTCAATGTATTTACAACAGCCTGGAAGTCGCTGTTCACCTGTTCAACTTCGAACGCCCCACCGGCACGACGCGCCCAATTGTCGGCCGAGTTGATCAATGTTGCGACCGATTGCGAATCGGGGGATGCGCATGTACCAGAAGAGCGTTTGCAGCGTTATCGCGTTGGTAGTTAGGGTGTTCGCGGTCGGGCTGGTGTTCGCCAGCGGTGTTCTTGCGGACGAGCCCCCCGGCCGGCCGATCACTCGGAACGTTCGTGTCATCGCCTACTCGGAGGTCCAGGGGCGACCTCCGTTCAAGATGGCGATCCAGGAACGCCAGGGGCACTGGTATCTCTACATGGGCCACCTGTGGGATCGCGGATGGACCATCATGGACGTTACCCAGCCGTCGCGCCCCAGGATAGTTCAGTTCGTCCCCGGGCCGACGAACACCTGGACAATCCAGATGGAAATCGAGGACAACAAAATGATTACCGCCCTCGAGAGGATTCCACCGGGTTGGGGAGGCGATCCTTCGCAACCGAACGATGAAGGGGTCCTGATTTGGAGCCTCGCCGACCCGATCAATCCGCAGCTGCTCGGGCAATTCCACACTGGCGGCAGCGGGACACACCGCGATGGCTATTTCGGCGGGCGTTATGTTCACCTGGCCGCGGGAATGCCGGGCTACAGCGGAAACATCTACGTCATTATCGATATCAACGACCCTTCCAATCCGGTCGAGGTGAGCCGCTGGTGGGTGACCGGGCAGTGGGTCGATGGGGGCGAGACCCCAACGCCGGGCGTATCGCTCCATGGTCCACCCCAACTCGAAGGAAATCTTGCCTACGTCCCCTACGGCGCTGCCGGGATGGTGATCCTCGACATCTCTGATGTCGCCTATCCGCAAAAAATCGGGCAACTTCCCTTCACCCCGCCATTTCTCAGCAACATCGGAGCGCACAGCGTGGTCGTGATCCCCCCGAGAAACCTGGCGATAGTGAACTCCGAATCGATCGCCGAAGACTGCAACGAGGCACTAAACCATGCCTCGGTGGTGGACGTTTCCGATCCGACCAACCCAAAGCTGCTTTCGGTCTTTCCGGTGCCCGTGCCTCCGCGCGGCCTTCCGTACACGAACTTCTGCGCCAAGCATGGGCGCTTCGGGCCGCACAATCAGAATCAGCACCGCCATAGCCCGTTCACCCAGCACTCGGATCATCTCGTCTATCTGACGTACTTCAATGCCGGGCTTCGAATCGTCGATATCTCGGATCCCCGGTTGCCGCGCGAGGTCGGGTACTTCCTCCCGCCACCACCGGTTCGGCGCTACGGCCCCCAGCCAGTCGGCGCGTTGGTGAGTCAGACGGAGGACCTCCTGGTGGATACCCGAGGATACATCTACACCAACGATAAGAATGAAGGCTTGTGGATCCTCCGGCTGACCGACGGCGAGGAAGGCGAGGGAGAGGGCCGTTAAGCTGGCAGTCGCCGGTGTCGCCTTTCGTCCTGCGTTTCCGATCTAATCAGCAAGTACGAGCCCCATCCCACAAAGGACGAATCTCCAATGAACTTACTTAGTTCGGTATCGAGGTGTTGGTATGCCAGCGCCGTAGTCTTGTTGCTTGCCGCTGCGGCCTCGGCAGATGTGATCGTTGTTCAGGAGCATACTCAAGCGGCGATCCAAACCGCGCTCAACCGGGTTCGGCCGCCCGGCATAGTGGTCCTCCCACCCGGTCGTTACCCGCTCGATGCGCGGGACGCCCAGGGTCGCTTGGTGCCGCTGCGAGTTCGCAACTCGGACATCACGTTGCAAGGAGCGGGTATGGACCAGACGGTTGTCTTTCGGGCTGCCGCGGACGACGACCCCGGAATGATTGGGATGGTTCGATCCACCGGATTCGCGCGGATGCGGATTAGTGGAATTCGGTTCGAAGGAGTTTCAATTGTGGATCCAAACGGACAAGAGACCTCAGTGGGCAGGGAGATCGGCGTCTATCTGGAGAATGCCGCGGACTTCCGAGTGGACCACTGCTTCTTCACCCACACCGGCTTTGCTGGTGTTCGCACCGATGGTGACAGCTCTGGGGTCGTCGACCATTCCACGTTCGAGGACAATTTCAAGCCGGCAGTCGGAACCGATGGCTATGGCGTGGTGGTCTACGGAATCGATTCCGAGGATTACCCCCAGCCCTTTGGCTCGCCCCTAGCGACTTTCATCGAGGATTCGTCATTTCAAGGTTGTCGGCACGCGGCGGCTGCCAACAAGGCTGCACGATACGTGTTCCGCTACAACTACGTGACCCAGAATGTCGTCGCTCACGCGGTGGACGCGCACGGCTTGGAATACGGCTCGCACGCGGGCACCGAGTGGATCGACGTGCATGACAATCTGATTGAGGACCCCAACGGCCGTTGTAACCCGCCCGGGGACAGCGCGACTTGCTACGCCGTGCACATTCGAGGCGGCAAGGGTCTGGTGTGGAACAACCAGTTTCTCCACTACAATCAGGGCATCCAGCTTAGACAGGATACACCGCAGACGACCGGCCCGGTGCACATCTACGACAACGGCCTGATCGTCAATGAGGGTACCCGCAGCCGGTGCCCCGACTCTGAGACGAGTCCCATGTTTTGCGTCACCGGGACCACTGGCACTCCCACCTACGAGCTGTCCCCGCCCGCCGATTACGTGCCCTATCCCTACCCGCATCCACTGGTTACAGACGGAGCGCGCTAAACACTCCAAGCCCCCGATTTCCGAGCTTTCCGGGGGTGATGCACTTCCCGCTGGACGTTGGCGCGGCAAGGGTGTTGACTGCCGCGCCAACTTCTCGAAGGAGCTGTTTGCACATCATCATCGTTGTGAGGTGTCCTTTGTAAGCAAGCGGTTCTACCCGTTCAATCCCACAACTCGATTGTTGCTTCGGAGGGGGCATCAATGAAAAATCTGCTGTGGATCGGTGTTTTGGTCGCGTCGCCCGGAATTATTCAAGCTGCCGGCAACGCAAAGTCGTCTTCTCAAGTCGTGTTGGGTGTTCCCTGCTCGGAAATCTTCGAGCGTGGAATCGACAAGCAGGAAAACCTTCGCGCCACCCTAATCCGAGTGGGTTGTGGATTGGATGCGCCGGGTGAGGCGGGCGAAGCCGCGGGGCAGGACTCGGTCCTGGACTTCACCAACCTCAACGTCATCACCGGCGTCGAGACGTTCCCCCACGTCACTCAGAGCGAGAGCATGGTGTGGAGCTCTCCGGACAATCAGACCATCGTCGTCAACTACAACGATTCGAACACCGCGCCGAATAACTATTCCGGTGTCTCTGTCTCCTTCGACGGCGGCCAGAGCTTTAACCGTCTTCTTCCTGCCCCGTTCGCGACCGGCCACGGGACGAACTTTGGAGATCCAATCGTCGTCTACAACAACGCCTTGAATAAGTGGTTCGCGGGCGACTTGGCCACCGGCTGCGGAGGCCAGGGAGTAGGCCTGTGGACGTCCGATGATGCGATGACCTGGACCGTTGGCGCTTGCGCCCACACCGGCGGCTCCGATGACCGGGAATCGATGTGGGTCGACAACAACGCGGGCAGCCCGTTCTACGGACGGATGTACGTCTCCTTGAACAATTTTGCTGTGGGCGGGCAGCCGATTCAGGTCACTCACTCCGATAACGGAGTGACCTGGAGCGCGCCTGTTACCGTCAACACCGGCGGCAACTTCATCCGCAACATCCAGCTCACCGGTAGCCCGGGCGATGACGGAACGGTGTTCATTGGCGGGATGGACGAGGGCGGCGGCGGCGTCAACAATCGAATCAATTACATCTACCGATCTTTGGATGGCGGCCAGACTTGGACCCAGATTCAGCAGGGACCGCCGTTTCCTCCACCGGGCCAGGCCCTGTGCGGCTACTTCGCGGCGATTCCTCCCATTTGGCGGCACATGGGCTGGGGTCAGCCGGCGGTGGGTCCGAATGGCGTCGTTCACTATGCCTACGCCGCGCGCGGCGCCAACGCGGGCGATCTGGGCGACATCCTCTACATTCGCTCCGAGGACAACGGCACCACCTGGTCAGCGCCGATTACTCTGAACAGCGATGCGGCGGCAGGTGGCAACCGTGCGCAGTGGATGCCCTCAGCGTCCGTGACTCCCGAGGGGAACGTGGTCGTCACTTGGTTCGACCGGCGCAGTAGCACTGACAACAGCTACGAGTATTGGATCATCCGCTCGTCCGACAACGGCCTGACCTGGGGCTCGGATGAGCCGATCAGCGACGTGATCAGCCCGCAACCTGAGCAACCGGATCCGGCCGTCCAGAGCTGCTACGCCGGCGACTATAACTATCAAAGCGCCACCAGCGCGAAGACGTGGGTTACCTGGACCGACGGACGCGTCCCGATCAGTGGCCACAACCAGCAGGACGTCTTCTTCACGATGGTCGATCAGATCACCACTGGAGGAACCTTGCAGGGAACCGTCACCGATACAACGGGCGTGGTCGTGGTGGGAGCTCGGGTCCAGGCGGTCGGTCCGGTGACTCGCGCCGCGACGACCAGCCGCGATGGAATTTACCGTTTCATTGGGCTGCCTCCAGGCACCTATGACATGACGGTGACGGCCCCCGACTACAACCAGGCCACCGCCACCGGAGTCGTGGTGGTCGAGGGACAGACCACAACTCAAGACTTCGTGCTGACTGGACAAGGAATCGTCGAGGGAACGGCGACGGATTCCCAGGGCATGGTGATTGCCGGCGCTCGAGTGCAGGCCGTGGGTCCGGTGACCCGCACCACGATGACGGACAACAACGGGTTCTATCGGTTGCGGCTTGTCGTCGGCACCTACGATGTGACGGTGAGTATCTTCGCGTACGACCCAGCGACTGCGAATGTACAGGTCCTCGATGGGATGACGACGACTCAGAACTTCACCCTCACGCTTTCGCCCGCTCACAGCGTCTCCGGCACGATTACTTCAGGCGTCAGCGGCCTCCCGGTACCAAACACGACCGTTCGAGTCCTCAACACACCGATCCCGCCTGTTACTTCTGACCAGAACGGCATGTATCAGATCCCCTCCGTGCCCGAGGGTACCTATGACCTCCGCGCTTCGCCGCCGCCAGGTACTGGTCTCACTCCCAGAACCGTTTCCATTGTGGTTAACATGGACATCACGGTGGACTTCGTCCTCGACGCTGCGGCCTTGAGTGTCAATTTCGAACCGCCCGATTACCAAGGCTCCGCGAGTGGTACCCGTGTTACTGGGCAGCAGGGATGGTACGTGCCGCCCGTAGCTGGGAGTACGGATCAATTCGTCTTTACCTACGATGGCAATGCCTTGGGCCTGTCCCCCAACCCGAACGGCGACACCCAGTTCCTTGGCGCCCGGACGCAAGGCGCGGACCTCTCCCGCGCCCAGCTCAATTACGACTGGAGCGCGACAACGGTCTGGACAGCCTCCTACGACCTCGCCGTTCGCTTTAACGGTACCCCGCCACCGGTCGATTACATTGGCAGCTTCTCGCTGCAAGACTCGACCACGAGCCGCTCGTTCATCGCGGTCAACAGCTGGGGGACCAATATTCAGGGAACCATGTGGGACGCGGACTACCTCGTGTACAACGCGGACGGTTCAGCGACACCTCCGTTAACTCCCGGCCCCGAGTGGCACAACCTGGCGGTGAATCACTGGTACCGCCAAACCGCGGCGTTTGACTTCGAGAGCAACAGGATTCTGTTGGTGTCGATTACCGATCTGGATACCGGCGTCACCGCGACAGTCACACCGACTAATTGGTACCTGCTCGGCGGGGCCACGGGCCGACCCCCGCTGCCAACCGCGCTGCGCTTCTTCACGGGCGGCGGGGTGGGCAACATCATAGGATACGACAACCTTGTGATTGTATCCGGTGCTCCTGGCGACAAGCCCGGGCCAAATCAGTCTCACAGTCCTCTAGTGAAGCCGTTAGTGCCGGGCGCGGAGACGAACTAAGCGTCGGCAGTATCGAAACAGTGCACCAGGTGAATGCGTCATCACCTGGTGCACTGCCGTGCTCAAAACGGCCAGAGGCCAAAGGCTTCCAAATTAGCCCGCTGTTTATCCTGCGTGAGCACGCGCACCGTTTCTTTCGCATCGAATACCGTGCCCAACCGCGTTGGTTGATTTGCAATCCAGAACGCTGCCTGGGCGGCCAACGCCGCGTCACGCACCAGAACTTCCGGGTCTACTTTATCGAGCGTGTCACCAGCGGAGTGACCCAACAAAGAAGAATCATGTGAATTCTGTAAGAATCCGATTCCAGGCACTCCGGCCAAAGTGAACGAGTACGCATCAGTAAACGACAAGTAACTGTTATCGACTCTTAGCGACCCCCACCCGGCCACGATTTCGGCGAAATGCTTGAGCGGTCTGGCCAGCTCGGTGTGCCCAGCCAGAGGCATTCCGGTAATGGGGCCCTGACCCCAATCCAGCGCCAACGCACACACATGATTGCGCATTTCTGACCGGTGGCCTCGCACATACGCACGCGAACCCAACATCCCCTGCTCTTCTCCAGTGAATAACGCAATCCGAATGGTGCGGCGCGGCTTCACGCCGGACGCAATGATTGCATCCGCGGCTCCCAAAACCGCCGCGACTCCAAAGCCGTCGTCGATTGCCCCCGTGCCTAAATCCCACGAGTCCAGGTGCGCTCCGAGGACGATGATCTGCTCCGGGTGCTGGTAGCCTGGAATGTCACCGATCAGATTGGCGGATTCGACTGGACCTGCAGAGACCTGGTTTTGAATGTCCATCCTGATCTGGACGCTTTTGCCTCTCTCCAGTAGCTGGGCAATCAGCTTGCGATGTTCCTTCGCCATGTCCACTGCGGGGATCGGATAAACGGCGTCGGAAAAGGAAGGCGGTGCGGTGTGGGGGAGCAGCGTGCCTGGTCGTGGATCCTCAATGATCACGGCCGCCGCATGCGCCGCGTTAGCGGCCTGCAGGAAGGCGGGAAGCTTCGCAAAATATTCGAGCGGCCCGAGGTGCTGCGCACCCTTGCCCACGAGAAGCAAGACCTTGCCTGACCATCGGGAGGCATTCTTTTGGGCATCGTTGCTCATCGAGTCGCTATCCACCTCCACGACGTCCGCCTCGATGCCTCCCTTGGGAGTCGATCCCGCCCAAGCCATCGATGCGACGTTGAGCTCGAGATGAAATGGCGTGCGAAGCGTGGCCCGGGCAGCGACCCTGCGCCAGGACCGCTGTAATTGCCACGGCTCTCGATGCACGTTGCTCAAACCGATCGCCTGCATCGTGTGTGCGGCCCACTCGAGCGCTTTGACCTCCTCGGGCGAACCGGTCACCCTCGGTCCGATGCCATCGGCCAGCTCTTCCAGGTAGAGGCTGGCGCGCGGATGCACCAGCGCTTGACCGGCGAGCCTGGTCAGACTCTCCAATCCGTCGTCATCCAGAGTTGATTGACTCCGCGCCGATACGCCGGAGAAGAGAAGGAGTGCGAAGAATAACTTCGTCATCTCGCCGACCGACGAAGCTGCGGGGAAGTCAGAACCTCCGGATTGACGACATTGATGGGTGTACCGGCTGCGTACGCGGTGATCTGGTCGAAGATGTCTGCGAATTGAATCTCATACTCGTCGCGCGAGACGTAGCCGATGTGAGGCGTGCAAACGACGTTGCTGAGCTGGAAGAGCGGATAGGAAGGACTGGTGATGGGCTCCTCTTCATAAATATCCACCGCCGCCATACCGGGACGACCCGCTTGCAGTGCGTTGAGTAGCGCCCCGGGCTCAATCAGCGGCGCGCGGCTGGTATTGACGAGCAACGCGGTCGGCTTCATTCGAGCCAGATCGGCGGCGGTCACGATCCCGCGTGTGGCTTCGACCAGGCGAAGATGCAGGGAAATGATGTCGCACTCCTCGAAAAAAACCTGCTTGCTGGGCGCCACCGCATAGCCGTCGGTCTCGGCGCGCCTGAGCGTCGCATCTCGTCCCCATATCCGCACTTTCATACCAAATGCCTTGCCGTAGCCTGCAACCACGCCACCAATTCTGCCGTAGCCGTAGATTCCCAGCGTTTTCTCACGCAGGCTGTTCCCAACGCCGATCTGCCATTTGCCCGCCTTGAGCGCAGCCATCTGTTGTGGGATCTGGCGCATTGCCGCAAGCACCAGTCCCCAGCTGAGCTCGGCTGCGGCATATGATGGCGTGCCTGCATGAAGGTTTGAGGAGACGATCACGCCGAGCCGAGTGCAGGCCTCCAGATCAATGTGTGGATAAACGCTGCGCTGGCTGATGAGCTTCAATTTAGGCAGACGCTCGAGAAGGGGAGCGCGGATTTTGGTTCTCTCCCGGATGAGCACCAACCCTTCAGCGTCTTTCAGCCGTTCGGCGAGTGCGTCGACCTCCTGGACGTGATCGGTCCAGATCTTCACCTCATGGCCAGCAAGCTTTCGGAAGCATTCGAGCAACCGAAGCGTGTCGTGGTAATCGTCCAGGATCGAAACCTTCATGAAGTAAGATCTATCACTGGAGGGTTGGCCATGAAGCGTTTGCAATCTGTGGTTCTTCTTCTCGTTTCCTCACCAGTTTGGGCGAAGTCCCCAACCGTCACGATTACGCCGTTGGGCGCGCGAACCGGCGAATTCTGTCAGGTGGATCGTGCCCTGCTCTTCCAGGACCCGACCGGGGTCAGGATTCTCTACGACGCCGGCCGAACTGTAGCCGGGAGCGATGATCGGCGGCTCGGCGACGTTCACGTCGTGCTGTTGACGCACGTACATGCAGACCATTTGGGCGATGTCAAGCTGGCCCAGGATCCTGATGATCCTTCATCGAGCTGTGGAGGGGACCTCAGGACAAGCCCGACGCTGCCTTACTCGAACGTCGCGGAGATTGCGGTGGGGAAGAACTCGGCGGTTCTTGTCTCGGCCGACGTGAGCACGTTTTTGGCTAACAAGATCGCAAGCCTACGCGGAGTGCCCACTCCCTCCTGCGCCGCTGGCAGTGAAGTCCTGGTTCCTCGCTCAGAGCCTTGCACTTCCAACATCGGATTCGGAGCCAAGCGTACAGTCACGATGCAGGCCGGCACGCCAGGCGTTCGAATCACGGTTGTCCACGCTGAGCATGGCAACGGATTGGACCCAGCTTTTCTGATCGGGCCTGAGAGGGAGAATTTGGCGTCCAATGGCCTGCTCGCGCCGATGGGCCCGGCACTCGGCTACGTCCTGAGCTTCAGCAACGGGCTGACCGTGTATCTGACCGGGGATACCTCCCAAACCTCCGATATGGCGACGATCGTTCGCGACTATTACGCTCCGAAACTGGTGGTCTTCAACATCGGCGACATCTTCACCACCGGACCGGAAGAGGCTGCCTTTGCCGCAACCGCGCTCCTCGACCCCCAAGCCGTAATCCCAGAACACGCGAACGAGGTGGCGACACGCAATGGGCAAGTCATTCCCGGAACGAAGACCGCTCGATTCATCGAGATGATTGGAAAATTGCCCGCGTACCCGCCACTGAGCGGTCGGACGATGCAATTTGATGGAGATGGCAACTGCGTCTCAGGCTGCGGGGCCAAAAGGGCTCACAGGTGAAGCGGGCGACCGTCGTGTTCGGATTCCTGGCGGGAGCGCTCGCGGTTCCGCTGTTCCATCAGGTCATGCTCGCGATACTGTACGCGAGCCATTTCGTGGCTCGCGCCCCGTTTTCGCTTCAGCCAACCAAACCACTGGGCCTTCCCGCGGTGGTTTCCCTGACGTTCTGGGGCGGCGTGTGGGGGATCATTTTCGCGATGGTCGGCTCGCGGCGCGGTTACGCATTCGCGGTGCTGTTCGGCGCCATTTTCCCCACGGTGGTTGCCTGGTTCGTGGTGCTACCCCTCAAGGGAATCCCCGCGGGCGGCGGCTGGGCGCCGAGGGGAGTGGCAAGCGCGCTGCTGGTCAACGGGGCATGGGGCCTTGGCACCGCCGTGTTCCTGAGGATTTTTTCTCCCGGCCGCTAGGCCAAGTCAGCAATGACTAACTGCAGTCTGAATCTCTTCTAGGGTGTCCTGACTGGCGAGGTTGATGTGCTTGGCGAGTAGCTCTTGCTCGTGCTGCCAGTGTTCAGAGCATTTGGCCATCAGTTCCCGCTGGGTGTCGATACAGTCGGGAACGGCGTGGATCGACAGCAACCTGGTGAGTGCGTCGAGCAACCCTCGAATGACTTGATGGTCGGCCTTAGCCTTCACTAAAGCCTCGGTCGGTTCCTCGAGACGTTCGAGAATTGGAAAGAGCGTCTTCTCCTCCAGTCTCATGGCGCGCTCCTCAGCATGTCGGACTTCTCCAAGCTGCTTCGCCGCGGTTTGAAAAGAGCCGCGCTGAACAAGGCAAGCCACATCCTCAAGCGTTCTTCTCGAAATTGGCTGTTCCTCCAATCGGCGCCGACGCAAATAAGGCGCTAGACATTCGTCCCAGAGCGCGGAGCCCATATCGATCTGCCCCTTTCGCGTCCTACGGCAAGTAAATAAATACTTCGAATCGACCGCGGACTGCAACAGCCCAGCGTCGGAATCCCCACCACTGTACTGCAGTCGTAACTGGCAACAGCCACTGGCCCGTGGGAGCGGTTCACTGCTTGCCGCTCATCCAACAGTGTCGCGCACGGTCAGCACCGGCACGGGCGACAGCCGGACGATCTTCTCGGCGACGCTGCCGAGCAGAGCATGGCTGACGCCACGACGCCCGTGCGTACCCATCACGACCAAATCCGCGCGCACTTCCTCAGCTGCACTGAGGATCTCGCGCCAGGGCACTCCGCTTCGAAGAATCGCCTTGGCCTGGGGCAGCTTCTGCTGCACGGAGGCGAGCGTACTATTCAGCTGCTCGCGCGCCGCCTGTTCGATCGGAGTAAACAGGTCGACCACGATCGACTCCGCTTGAGGATATGCGTAGAGGGGGATCTCATATGCGTGGAATAGGGTCAGTTTCGCTCCGAACTTCGCTGCCAGGTCGATGCCGAGATTGACGGCGCGCACCGACGGCTCGCCGAAATCGGTGGGGACCAGAATGTGCTTAAAGTCCATGCGGGCCGCCCCTAGGCAACGACGCTTTAGCACCGTTGCCCCACCCTTTCTAGAGACCATCGCGAGGAGGACGCTTCTAACGTCGGGTTGCCGCTTCCGAGATTAGGTCCGCATACCGATTTCGTGGATCGCGTGGATCGGTTCCATCCCGAAAATAGAACGTATGCATGTCCCAATCATCTGGGCGTGCATCATTTGCAAAAACCCATGGAGCAACTCCAGCGAGACCCGTTTTGCGCGCGCAGTGAAGCCACCCCCGGTACATCGCGCGCCTCTCCGCCAAACCAAAGCTCCCGCTGTTCCTGAGCCCAAACTCGCCGAGGACCAGCGGCTTGCCCAGTTGCCGAGCCTGATTTGCGTGCTCATAAATCCATCGCGCTCCGGCGAGGGCAACTTGATGGAATGCAATGTTCCATGTTTCAGGAAAATAATGAATGCTTCCAAAGTCGACATAACTGGATTCGAGATTTTTTCGAAAATGGTCCGTGCCTTGGAAGAGACTTGGGCCAGCATGCCGCCAAAAAGTCTCATCGTATCCGGCGTACGATGATTCGAACCCTTCTGCTCCCGTTCCGATCAGCTTTCCTGGCGACAGCGATTTCAGCTGGGCGCCGATCTCGTCGATCCAGACCCGAAGCGCGTCACCCTGCCCGTCCAATCCCCGATTGCGCGGCTCGTTTAATAGCTCCCACGCCAAGACTGCTGGATGATCTCCATAACGCAGGCCGTCCATCGTGTTGATGCGATTCAACAGACCGCGAAGATGTTGTTTGTAGTGGTCGATCACCGCCCGCTCAGTAAAAAAGCGCGGGTCGCCTTCGATTGGACCGGGTAATCCCGCCCAAGCAACATATTGTCGTGCTCCGCCGTAATCGTTCCAGTAATTGCCGAGGGGCAAGATCAGTTGAATGCCACGAGCCGACGCTCGGGCGAGAACCAAATCCAATCCGCGCAGCGCGATCTCGTCGTACTGCAGCGGCCCGATTTGGATCGCCGAATCCCAGGCCTTTTCGGGTGCATCATTGAAACCCCAGGTGCGGACAACCGATACTCCCAGGGCCAGTGCCTTGGCGAAGACTTCCTCGATGATCGGGCTTGCGAAGTCCCCACGGCGAATTGCTCTGGCGGCTTCTTCCTGCAGATAAAAGGAATTCAGTGCCACGAAGTAGGGCTTTGAGCCGAGTTGGGCGAGCGGTTGATCAGGACAAGCGGACGCGTCCGACTCGAACTCGTCCGGTCCGGAGGTCCCGCACGCGCCGATAATCCAGCCGAGGACGAGTAATCCCGTGCCTCGGCGCTGACAGACATCGCGCATCAACCGCCCTGCTTCCCGGTGAGGTTCACTCGTACCACGGTTCGTGCTGCGCTCCGCCGTGGTTTTCGAAGCGTTCAGCCGGTTCCTGTCGCCAACAGAACGGGATCTCGTCTTTTACTCACGGTGCCGTGTAGCACCACCATCGAGCCCAATCGGCGAACGCCCGGCGTCGACAGCAGTACATAATCAATCCAATGCAGAAAGTTGGACATCGACTTGCGGTGAGCCGGCGCTGACTCGTAGTTGTTTTGTAGGAGCAGGAATCGGTCGAAGAACCCCAGGAACTGAAAGTGACGCACTTTCAGTTCAGGGAGGTAGCGGCGAATGAGATCCAGCTCCCACCGGTTGAGCGGCCGTTCATTGGGTGTGGCGTCGGTGTGAATTGGAACTTTTCTTCGCAAGCGACGCAGAGTTTGATTCAAACAAATCGGCTCCGAGAAAATCACGAGCGCGTTAGGCTTGGCCCAGAAGAGCATCTTCGCCAATACCAGTTCCAGCTGCGGGAGGACGTGGTGCAAGATCCCGTCGCCCCAGATCACGTCGATACAGCTTTCGGGAAGCTCGAACAGCTCGATCGGGGAACAATGGAAGGAAGTCTGGGCTTCGACCCGGTTGATCTTCGCCCGTTCGTTGGCGAGCGCGATCGACTTTTGCGAGAGGTCGACTCCGATCACCGAGGCCCCACGCTGAGCCAGCAGCACGGAGTTGGTTCCATCACCACAGCCGAGATCCAAAACCTGTTTGCCCTTCAGGTCCTGAACCAGACGAAACCGAAATTCCTTGTTGAATCGCCTCCGCGGAGATCCAGCCGCATAGCGTTGAAGCGTCACGTGAGGGAGCGGACTGAGCGTTGTTGCTGCCTCGGCCGCAAATCGATCAAAGAACTTCGCCTCGGATCGCCACCGTTCGTCCTGCCCCCTCACACCCCCGTACCTCCCTCCAACGGTCGGAAGAGAAGGTGGACGCGACGGATGGATCTGTCAACCTGCTGGAAAGGCTGAGCCCGACCTGACACAGAACACAGGAAGGATTAGGTTGGTGGCAATTCAGCCTGGCGGCCAAGGCCCATTTAACCCGCTTACTTTTCGTTCCCAGAAAGCTGCGCTCGTGGATTCGGAACACCGGATTAGGTTCGAGCAGGTTTTTGGGCGTGCACCGGCGATATCCGCGAGCGCGCCCGGCCGCGTGAACCTGATCGGGGATCATACCGACTACAACGGCGGGTTTGTCTTCCCGAGCGCTATCCCACAATGCACCAGCGTCTTGATCGGGCCACGCGATGACCACCGGGTCCGTGTCGTGAGCGACAGCGTCGGCTCTGAGAATTTGCTCGAGTATCAGCTTGGCGGGGAGCAACCCGGACGCGGATGGCTGGACTATGTGCAAGGCGCCACAGCGCTGCTCCGCGGGGAAGCACATCGCTGCTCGGGTTTCGACTTGAGCATCAAGTCTGAGATTCCCCTGGGAAGCGGATTGGCCTCAAGCGCAGCATTGGTCGTTGCAGTCCTACGCGCCCTGCGCGTGGCCTTTGGGCATCCGGATGGTGACGTCGAGCTTGCCTTGATCGGCCAGCGAGTTGAGACCGAGTTCGTCGGAGCCCCGGTGGGCGTGATGGATCCGATGGTTTGCAGTCTCGGTGAGAGCGGCCAGGGTCTGTTCATCGACACTCGTACGCTCGAGTACGTTCGCGTACCCTTTCCAGACAGAGTAGAGCCGCTGGTGATCAGCTCCGGGCTCGCGCATCAGCACGCGACTGGCGATTACCGAATCCGGCGCTCGGAATGCGAGCGGGCCGCTCAGCTGCTTGGAATCAATCAACTTCGAGATCTCACCTCGGATCACCTGGTCCAAGTGGCGGGGCTTCCCCGGCCTCTGAATCGGCGCGCGCGCCACGTTTTCGCCGAGGATCAGCGTGTCTTGGCGATGGTCAAAGCCTTCCAGACCGGTGATGTCGATGCACTTGGCCCCCTGCTGCGCGCTTCCCACGCGTCGATGCGAGATGATTTCGAAGTCTCGACGCCGGAGATTGATCTGCTGGTCGAGCTTGGCTGCCGCGAGCTTGGGGTTCTGGGTGCGCGATTGACCGGAGGTGGATTCGGCGGCTCGGTCGTGATGCTGGCGAAAAAGGGCGAAGCCAGCACCGCTGGCGCTCGGATTGTCCAGCACTACTTCGAGCGCACCGGTGGCCTCGCCCGAATGTTGGTTCCTCCGCCCTAAACGGGTTGCACGCACCCGCAACTGGCGTATCCAGCGGGCATGCGTTAATCGCGTCCGGTGCGAGACGCGTACGATCCATTCATACGGGGTCGATTTCCTGCCGGTGTGCGCACCCTTGAAGCATTCGATACAGCGCGCGACCGACTTTTTACGTATGAACTCTGGTACCCCGCGGACGCCCGGCATGCGAGCCAAGATTTGTCGCCAGAAACCCAGGACGTCTTCGCTGTTCCGTTGCTCAACAAAGCGCGAAGCCAATTCGCGGTGCGCAATGCGGCGGCCGAGCCTGGAACCTACCCGTTGGTCATCTTCTCGCATGCGAGTGGGCAAAATCGGCGGAGTTCGACGTTTCTCTGCACGCACCTGAGCAGCCACGGGTATTTGGTCGCGGCCTTGGATCATTCCGAGGTCATCAGCGCGGATCTGGCGCGTAGGGATGATGAGTCCGAGGAGCAAAAGGCTGCCCGAACAGAGGCTTGGATCGCGAACCGTGTGCCCGACGCACGCTTTCTCCTCGATCATCTGCTCAATCCTGCAGCCTGCGGCCCGGAACTTCAGGTTGATCCCACTCGGATTGGAATCGTGGGACACAGCTTCGGAGGTTGGACCGCGCTCGCGGCAACTGAGACTGACCGGCGAATCCGAGCGGTGGTGGCCCTCGCCCCAGCCGGAAGCTCCGAGGCAAAGCCTGGAATCCTTCCGGTACGACTGACTTTCAACTGGGATCGCGACGTTCCCGCACTCTATCTGGTCGCCGAGCAGGATATTTCGCTTCCACTCGCTGGGATGTACGAGCTGTTTGAAAGGACGCCAGCGACAAAACAAATGGTCATTTTGCGCCGAGCCGACCATCTCCACTTCCTCGACGATGCAGAGCAGATACACGAGTCGGTTCGGAAAATGCGGTTCACGGGAGAGCTGGCGTGGATTTCGAAGGAGATGCGGCCGATTGCGGAACTCTGTTCAGGGGATCAGGCTCAGCTGTTTGTACGTGGGCTCACCCTGTGTCACATGGATGCAAGATTGCGGCATCAGGAGGACGCTCAACGCTTCTTGGTCGGTGATATCGAAGGGGAATTGGCAGCGCGCGGCGTCGCGGTCGTTTTGCACAAGCCGTGAGTCCGAGCCTATTGGGTGCCCTTGATCGTTGTTCGCTGCCTCCCCTTCCGGACCCATTTTGCAGCGATGCGCTCAAGGTCACCCCGTCTATACCGACAGCAGCCGCCCGGTGTACGCAGAAACACCAGAGCACCGCGGTCGGTGATCGCCTGGACTCTATCGAGGGAAAGCTTCAGCAGCTTCGCCGCATCGGCCAGGCTGAGCAGCTCGTCGGGATCTCGGCGTGGCAAGGTTCGTGCTCCTATTTTGAGGCAACGCGGACAGTTATCCAGGTCCCAGGAGTTGGCAAGCCTCGAGGGGACTCAGCACACCGCTGCTGTTGGTTTCTTGACCGTAGGTGATAAGCACGCCGACAAACAGGTGACGAGGCGTCGGGGTCTGCTGGTTTGGCTCGCAATCAAAGTCGGAGTCCTCTGGCGCGCCGGGCGCGCTGGCGTTAAGGTCTTCGCCCCACTTGTAGAGGAGGTATTTCAATGGCTTTGCGTATCGGCGACGAGGCCCCCAACTTCACTGCCCAGACCACCCAAGGTCCGATCGACTTCCACCAGTGGATCGGCAATCAATGGGCGATTCTCTTCTCCCATCCCAAGGACTTCACCCCCGTTTGTACCACCGAGCTCGGCTACATGGCGCGCATGAAACCTGAGTTCGACAAGCGAAACACCAAGATCATCGGCTTGAGCGTGGACTCGGTGGAGGACCACAAGAAGTGGTCGAAGGACATCGAGGAGACCCAGGGTACCGCGCCGAACTACCCGATGATTGGTGACGGGGACTTCACGGTTGCCAAGCTATACGACATGCTTCCGGCGACGGTTTCCGGTGACGCGAAGTCGCGCACGCCCGCGGACAACGCCACCGTGCGGGCGGTGTTCATCATTGGGCCTGACAAGAAGATCAAGGCGACGTTGATGTATCCAATGACCAGCGGCCGTAACTTCGACGAGGTGCTGCGCCTGCTCGATTCGATCCAGCTCACCGCGAAACACAGGGTGGCGACCCCCGTGAATTGGAAGCAGGGACAGGACGTGATCATCGCCGGTTCGGTGAGCGACGAAGAGGCGAAGAAGCAATTCCCTCAAGGTTGGAAGTCGCCCAAGCCGTATCTGCGCATCACCCAACAGCCCAAGTAAACGAGGCGAAGCGGCTGGCTCGACGTTGAGCGGTCGCGGCGTGGTGTTGACTTTTGATGGTTCGATGTTGCAGATTTTCGAAACACTATCGACTGACAACACCAACCCATGGTCAATGCGGACACTCATCGGCGGATCTTCGTTCTCCAAGCGGAGATCTGCCGGGGGTTGGCACACCCGGTTCGGCTCGAGATCGTCCATCTCCTCGGGTCGGAGGAGATGTCTTTCGGGGATTTGCTTAAGCGGATGGGGGTCAGCAAGACCAAGCTGTCACAACATCTGGCCGTGCTCCGGCGCGCCCGCATTGTCACCGCTCGCCGGGACGCAGCTCGCGTCTTCTACCAGCTGACGCATCCCGAAATCGAAACCGCGTGCGAGGCCGTCACTCAGGTGCTCACCCAACACCTCGCAGAGCTTCAGAACGAAACGACCGTCCTGCTCCGCCGCGTCAGCGGCGCGCGCAGGCGCTGAGATAGGAGGCTAGCGATGCCCGAGGCCGCGGCTAAGACGCTCGATACCAAGGGCGATCTCTGTCCGATGCCCGTCGTCAAGGCGAGCAAAGCGATCAAGGAGCTGAGCGTTGGCCAGGTCCTCGAGATTTTAGCGACTGACCCCGCGTCCAAGCCGGACTTCGCAGCCTGGTCGAAGATGACCGGCCACAAGTTGCTCTCGACCAGCGAAGATGCCGGCCCGCCGAAAGTGTTCCGTTTCATGATTCAGCGATCGAGGTGAGTTCTATGGGAGAAGTCGCAATCCGGCCGGCCCCCCTGACGAGCGAGGCTCCAGCCGAGGTCGAAGCGCCGTCACCTGCGCCAATCGCGAAGCGGCTGGTAATCGTCCTTACCAAGGCCACGCTCGACGGGGCCTACCCTGCGTTCATCCTGGCGAACACCGGCGCGGCCAGCGGAATGGAGGTGGACCTCTACTTCACTTTCTGGGGGATGAAGCTGCTCGACAAACGAACCGCCAAGAAGACCAAACTGTCGCCGGTCGGGAATCCCGCAATGGGCATGCCCAATCTCCTGGCGGTGCTTCCCGGTGCCACCGCGATGGCCACCGCGATGATGAAGCGGAAGATCAAGAAGTACTGGCCGACGATCCCCGAGATGATGCAACAGGCGAAGGAAATGGGGGTACGAATGCATGCCTGCTCGCCAACGATGGGGCTGATGGGCCTGAAAGAGACGGACCTGATCGAGGGCGTGGACATCGTCGGCGCCTCGGCCTTCCTCGGTTGGGCATCGGATAATGCAGTTACGATCTTCATCTGAACATGCGCGCGTTCTTGACCAGGGCGGAAAAGGCCCGGACCCGGCTCGGCCGCCTCAATCAGCAGGGGTGGCTCTACGGAGGGCTGCCCGGCCTTCAGTGGGAGGTCGAGAACGCGCGCAAAGCTGACCCGGAGGTAATGCGCTCGATTCGCGACGACGTGCAGAGCCACGCTGCATTCCACGACTACTACCGTGCGTGCATCAACTGCGGAAATTGCACCGCGGTCTGTCCGGCGTTCCGTTTCGCCGATTTTGGCCCGCGGATCGTGGTGCAGAAAGTGATGCACTCGCGCGACGAACCCGAGCTGCTCTACCAGATGGTCGATCAATACATCTGGGCCTGTTTCCAGTGCTACGCGTGCTGGGACGTTTGCCCGGCGCAGAACAACCCCGGCGGCCTGGTGGCGATCATCAAGGAGGCGGCGGTGCGACACGGCCTCGAGTCCACCAAGAAGACGCTCGAGCCGTACAGCCGGATCCTCTACAAGCTCGCCACCACCGGCACACAGATTACTCCCGACATGCACTCGAGCGTTGCCCTCTTCCGTGATTGGGGGCCGCACAAGGCCGAGCTGGCCAGCCACCTCAAGGAATACCGCGACGCGGTTCCGGTCGAAACGCTCGCCGGCGTCACCGACAAAAGCTGGAACGTCGATCCCAAGACCATCGACGAGCTGCTCACGATCGAGAAGGAATCTGGGGTGATCGACATGCTGAAGAGCTCTGCCAAAGACGTCGGTGACGTGGTCGAAGAGGCCGCGGCGGAAGCGATGGCCAGAAAGGACGACCATGACTGAGCCAAGCGCCAGCGGCCTATTCGACCGCGCAAAATTTGCGAGCAACGCCCGCCTCACTGCCGGAACGACCGAGGAGTACCTGCGGATGCTCGAGCGGATGAGAGAGCTGGAAAAGCGCGGCGAGCTCTGCCTGCACCACGTCAAAGACACCTATCAACCGACGACGGTCCGCACGCTCAGCCGGCGGGAGAAGCGCATCCCCACCGTCGACCTGTGGCAGCACAAGTCGTGCGGTCAGTGCGGGCACATCCCCGGTTACGTCACCGCGCTCTACTGGATCATGGCCGAGCTGGGGGTCCCCTTCGTCGACGACACCAACCAAACCTCGTGCACCGCCTGGAACTATTACGGCTCGGGCACCTCCAACCCGGTCGCACTCTCGGCGGTCTTCGTGCGCAACATGCACGTCGCCTGGCAGAAGGATGCTTACCCACTGATCCACTGCGGCACCAGCTACGGCGACTACAAAGAAGTCCGGTATCTGCTGGTGATGAATGACGAGCTGCGCGAGCGGGTGCGCACGATTCTCCAGAAGATCGGCCGCGACATCGTCATCCCCGAGGAGCTGGTCCATTACAGCGAGTGGTTGCACGTCATCCGCGATCGGCTCGCCGAGCGGCGCAAGCTCGATCTCTCGAAGATCAAGGTCGTCGTCCACTCCGCCTGCCACTGCTACAAGATGATGTCCGAGGACTTTACTTACGACGACGCGATTTTGGACGGCCTCCGGCCGGCGCCGATTACCAGCGTGGCGCTCGCGCTCGGGGCGCAGATCGCCGACTACAGCAACTGGTACGACTGCTGCGGATTTGGCTTTAGGCACATACTCACCGAGCGCGAGATGAGCCGGTCCTTCGCATACTTCCGAAAGATTCAGCCGATCGTGCGTGAGACCCAAGCAGACGTCTTGCTCACCCACGACACCGGTTGCGTGACGACGCTGGACAAGAGTCAGGTGGTCCCACTCGCGCACGGCTACAAGGAGACGGTCCCGGTTCTCTCCGACGCGCAGTTCGCCGCGCTCGCGATGGGAGCTCATCCCTTCATCGTCTGCCAGGTCCACTGGCACGTCGCGGACTGGCGGCCGCTGCTCCAAAAGATGGGCATCGACGCCGAGAAAGCGTGGAACGAGTATCGCGAGTACGTTGAGAACGTGAAACGCGGGATGAAGCCGAACTTCATCCGCTCCCCGCCGAGAACCCACGCATGAGCGACTCCGGGCGTGTCCTGGTGATCGGCGGCGGACCCGCGGGCTTGCGCGCGGCCGCCGATCTCGCCGCTCTCGGGATCCCCGTCGTCCTGGTCGAAAGGCGCGGCGAGCTGGGCGGAGCGCCGATTCGCTGGAAGTACAAGACGCTCGCTCCAGAGCTGAGGCCGACCGAGGAAGTGATGGGACCGATGATTTCCGAGGTCGAATCCCATCCGCTGGTGAAAGTACACCGCAACTCGGTCGTCGAGCGCGTCTCAGGCCCGGCTGGAAATTTTCGGATCGCGCTGGGCGAGAGCGGCGGGGGTGCGCAGGAGCTTGGAGTCGGGGCAATCATCACCGCCACCGGCTTTGAACACTTCGACGCGAGCCGCGATCCCCGCTACGAGTACGGCCGCGCCGCCAATGTAATCGGAATTCACGAGCTCGAGGGAATGCTCAAGGACGGGCGGGTGGTTTGCAAAGACGGTCGCAAGCCAGAGCGGATCGCGTTTGTCTTCTGCGTCGGATCGCGCGACCGTGCGACCAACCCCTGGTGCTGCACGGTGTGTTGCGGGGTGAGCATCAAGCAGGGCATCGAGCTCAAGCAGCTGCTCAAGGATGTTGAGATCTACAACATCTACATCGACGTCCGGACGTTCGGGCTGTGGGAGCAACTCTACTGGAGCAGCATGGAAGAGCACGGAATCAACTTCATCCGTGGGCGCGTCTCGCAAATTTACGACACTGGAAAACAGCTTCTGGTCAAGGGTGAAGACACGCTGGTGCGCGGACCCTTCGAGGTCCTGATGGACATGGTGGTGCTCGCGGTCGGGATCACGCCCGGCGAAGGCACGGCGCAGGCGGCGAAAGCCCTCGACCTCACCTGCAACACGTTCGGCTTCTTGCAACCGCGACATCCCAACGTGCACTACGACTCCGGCAAGGCGGGCATCTTTCTCGCCGGTGCGTGCGTCGCACCGATGTCGGTCGAGGAAGCGATTCTCGCCGGCTCGGCCGCGGCGATGCAGGCGGCGAAATTCGTTCGAAAGCCGGCACTCCAAGCGGCAGCGGGCTGAGTCGGTGGCGGACGCAAAGCAAAAGCCCGAGGAGAAAGGCCGCTTCATCGTCGAGCGGCAATATGTCGACGACCGCCGAATCAACGAACCGAAGAAGCTCGACGCCGGAGGGATGGACGTCTCGGGTCGCTGGGGTCTGCTGATCGAGCCGAGAACGATTACGTCGTTTGATCACACGCTGATGCGCGACGTGCAGCGCGAGGCGGGCGGCAAGTTCATCCATCGCTGCTTCCAATGCGGCAACTGCACGGCGGCCTGCCCAACGGCAGAAGAACACCCGGAATTCAACCCGCGCTATTTCATCCACGTGGTCCGGATGGGATACCAGGCCGAGCTAGAAAGAGTCCGCCAGTATGTCTACCTTTGCGCGAGCTGCGGGCGCTGCACCGAGACGTGTCCGCGAGAAGTCGACCCGGCGGGGGTGATGGCAGCGATCGGCACCGCGGTGCGGAAAGCCCGATGAGACAGGGGCGCGCGTATCAGATGCTCTCGTGGGGCGCCGCGGCGGCGGTTGCCGTCGTGCTGGTCGCGTCTTGGATCGCTTTGTACCGGTTCCATGTGAATGATCAGGTTGCGTCGATCGATCGGCGGACGATCGTCTCCAAAGACGTGGTGGAACTGCTGGGCTTCGGCGCGCTCGGGATTTTGGTGGTTGGCGTTGTCGTGCGAGCGTGGAGACGAAGCGCGCCGATTCTGGTGCGGGAGACGCTCGACGCTTCGGTGTCGATCGGACGGCAAGCGGCTGCGAAGGCATTCGGCACGGCCGCAAAGGAGATCGCCCTGAGCGGGGGCATGAGTGAATGCGAGGACCTGCAGCAATGGGCTTCGCACCAGCTCGTCATGTGGGGCTTCGGCGGGCTCTTCGTTACCACCGTGCTCGACGCGCTAGTAAATCCTGCGGCCGGTCCGCTGCCGCTGCTCCATCCCGTGCGCCTGCTCGGCAATCTGACCGGCGTCGCGTTCATGAGCGGCCTCACGCTCGCACTCGCGCGGCGTGCCTTGCTCGAGCACGTTCGCGTGTCGAGCAAGCGCTCCGACTGGACCTTCCTTCTGTCGCTGTGGGGGACCGGCGCGAGCGGTTTCGCGGTGCAATGGTTTGCGGACGCCGGCGCATCACGAGCGACGGCCTGGTTCTACATCGTCCACTTGATGTTCATCGCGCTCATCCTCGCCGCCGCCCCCTGGACAAAATTCATCCACGCTGTCTGGCGGCCGACCTGGGTGCTCTACCGCGCGCTCACCACCGAGCGGCGGTCATGAGCTTCGCAAGCACCATCGAAGAATGGCTGCGCGGTCGGCCGCACGTGGGGGTGGTGATGCATTTCGAGGGACTCGAGGTGCCGGCGCTCGCCGCTCGCTTGCAAAGGCTCCTCGACGATCAGGGGCTCAGCCACCGAGAAGCCATCGAGGAAGCAAACGGAGCGCCGGTGTTCAACGCGGTTGCGTCGGTCGCCGTCGGCGAGGGAATGGAGCTGTGGATCGCCGCGAGCGAAAAGCAAGGCGTGGGTTGCAAGCTCGAGCTGCGGCTCTTTCACGCGATCGAGGAGAGCGCCGAGGCTGACGAATACCTCGCGCGTTTCAGCGAGAACGTCAACGCCTGAAAGGAAACCCGATGGCCGAATCCGAGATGCGGAAGAAGTTCCTCGTGGTGATGAGCAGCGGAGCCGATGCGCCGAAAAAGGCGTTCACGCCCTTCTATTACGCGGCGGCGGCGGCCGCGATGGGTTTCGAGACCTCCATGTTCTTCCTCGCCGAGGCGCCGTCGCTTCTCAAGCCGGGTGTGGCCGAGACAATCCGCACCACCGCCGACGGCGAGCCCTTGACCAAAGTCATCGATCTCGGCCGCAAAAACGGGGTGAGGTTCCTCTGCTGCAGCGTGTCGGCGAAGGTGATCTGGAAAATCGAGGAGCAAGGCCTCCCCGAAGGGATGGAATTCGCCGGTGCGGCCACCCTGCTCGAGATGGCTGCGGATCCCGAGATCGCGGTCCTCTATTTCTAGGAGGCTTCAATGTCTGACTACCGAGGTTTTCGCGTCCCCGAGGATCTCCATTACGATCTCGGCTATCACGTCTGGCTCCGCGTCGAAGGGGATCTGGTCGCGGTCGGAGCCACCGATCCGGCCCAAGCGTACGCGGGCGAGATCATTCACATGGGGATCAAGAAAGCCGGCACGCGGGTCGAGCGCGGCGGAATCCTCGCGACCATCGAGAGTGCGAAATTCATGGGGCCGATGCGGTCACCCGTTTCGGGGACGGTTTCGGCGGTAAACGGGGAGGTCGCGAAGAAGCCCGCGCTCGTCAACGGCGACGCCTATGCCAATTGGGTGGTGCTCCTCAAACCGGAAAAGCTCAGCGCCGAGCTGCAACTGCTTACACCGGGGGCGGCTGCGGCAGAGAAGTACAAACCGATCGTCGACGAGTGGGGCATCGAGAAAAGTGGAGGGTAGCGACGGGCCGTTCGAGATCCTTCTCACCGATTGCACCAACCCGGACGCGAATCTCGCTCTCGAGTGGCAACTGCTGCGGGAGGTCGACGCGGGCTTGCGTCCGGAGACGCTACGGCTGTGGGTCAACGACGAATGTTTGGTGCGTGGTCCGCATCGAAGCCGGCTCACGGGCTGGTACCGCGAGCAGTGCGCCCGCGAGCTTGAGATCCCTGTGTACACGCGCCTGACGGGTGGAGGCTGTGTCTACCAGGACCGCGGCAACCTTAATTGGAGTTTCTATCTTAGGCGCGCCGGCGGGTTCGTGGCCTTTTCGAAGCTGTTTCGCGAATGCGCCGCTTGGGTGATCGAGGCACTGCGACGCCTCGGCATCGACGCGTCGTTCGGCGCGCCCAATCGGATCGATGTCGTGGGGCGGAAGGTATCGGGACTTGCGGCGCGCGCGCTGCGCCAAGCCACGCTGGTCCACGGCACGCTGCTCATAGCGACCAACCTGGAGCGGCTCGAAGCGCTGTGCATTCCGCCTCCAGGCTGCCCGCCGGTCGGGCGGATCTGCGACTTCGACTCCCGCCTCTCGCTGGCGACGGTGGTCGAAAGCATCGTGTCATCAACGCTCACCTTCAACGCTGGTTCGTCGCTGGACTGACGCGCTCGGCGTAAATGTCTGTTCGGCGATGACCTTGGCGCGAATCGTCTTGCCCTTGGAGTCCACGATTTCCAAGGGCTTCCCAGTCCTTGGGTCGGCCAACGCCACGCGCACCTTGCGGGGTAAACTCAGGTCATCGCTGCTGGAAGACTTATACTTGATTACGTACCGCACCTTGAGGTTTTCCAGAATGTCATCATAAAGGACCGAGAGGTGGCTTGTATTTTCCGGTAAATACAGTCGACCGCCAGAGCGTTTCGCGATCTCACTTAGATCGTGATTGACTCGCTTCCAGTGAATTCTGACAGACGGGACAGCGCTTTCGGAGGGGTTTGGGGTGTTTTGGATGATTCGAGCGAGACCAATAATATAAATGGGCGTGTCAGATTTTGTTACCGACTCGAGCACGTCCTCATATTTGGACTTGCTAAATGTATCGATTCCAGAGGAAATCAGGATAATGCTCTTCCGGCCCACGATCGAGCGGATGCGCTCCAGCGTAAAGATGAGGGCATCGTAAAGGTTCGCTTGGTCGGATGGCGTCCCAAGCAAAGTGATGGCATGGTTCAGCGTTTCGCGTGGCTGCGAAAAATCAGCCAGCTGCACCACCGTGTCCCCGTACTTGAATATCGCTAACTTGTCCTCTTTCCCCAATTCAGCCAGCAGCTGACTACACGCGTTTTCGACTTCGACACCCAGGATTTTGTTCGCCCGCTGAAATCGGCCACCGATTTCAACCAGCAATGCCAATGAAGCAGCCGCGCGGTCGATCTCGACGTTCAAATTGGTTTGGCGAACCCCATTTTCGTAGACGACAAAGTTGTCTCGGCGGATGTTGGGGATGAAATAACCCTGAGGGTCCTGCACCAGCAGCTTCATGGTGACGATTCCCGTGGATGGTTCGAATTGGATTTCGGTCTTCTGCTTCCCTTGCCGGCCCTCAAACAACGAGGTCGAAGAGCGACTGGGAATTTCGATCTTGGACGGCCCCGCTGCACTGGCAGGGAGCGACACAACGGCTAACAGAAGTATGTGCGGCAGCATCATCGTAGTTCGTCCTCCCGCGCCTTGCCCTACCCTAGCGCCGCTCATACCCAGCATTTGCTCCCGGACCAAGACTTACCTGACGAAACAAAGCCTAAGTGCCAGCACCAGTGCCAGCAGCGTTGCCACGTGCAAGGCCACATGGGCTGTGTTTGGCCTAATTCCGTGACGCTCGGGAAGAAAAGCGTGCGTCTTGCCAAACATTGCAGCATAGCGAGCCCGTCGCTTGGGATCGGTGCCAAAAAAATACGGTATCCACCAACGCCCGTAGCTCACCAACGAACAGCGTACCCAGAATAGCGACCAACGCGACCTTTACCCACGCTGGGTAGGGAACTTGATAAAACCTAACGCTCAGGAAGAGTGTGATTGCGATAGCACTACCATTTATCAGCGTCGCAAGCGCGAGCTGGCCGGGAGTATTCTGACTTCTCACTCCGGCAATGTCGTTGAGGCGGCCAAGCGGTACCCAATCCTGCAGCAGCAGAAACACCAAGATGAAGACTTGCAAGGCAATGAAAATGATTTCCATCGTGGGTGGCTTCTGGCGAACCGGCGCGAACTGCGCCGATCACTTTTCATACGAGTGATACCCCGATGACTGCGCTGAAGGCGACCACGGACAACACCAGTCGGATCGCGTGAAGAGAGTGCCAACGGTCACGGAAGTCCTTCCAGTTCGACGGAAGCGAATCAGGCGTCCAACTTGAAGTCGCGATCGCCGACATCGAAGAGCACCCGGCCGGCTGGGTACTGCCGGGAGGCGGGACGAAGGTGCAATATGCGACGCTCGAGCGGCATCGGGCTCTCGAACGATGGCTGGATGGACTTCGTTACTTACGGGTAAACCGTTCGATCAGCATGCGATGAGCTGGGAACAGCCGAAGTAGATCGTCGCGCGTCGGCAGATCAAAGTCCGCGAAGTCGAAGCCTGGCGCAACCGTGCAACCGCAGAGCGAGTATCGCGGGCCCAGCGGCGTGGCTGCCTGCAACACACCCGCCGGCACCACCGCTTGAGGAACATCGCCGCTGGCCAAGTGCGGGCCCAGTCGGATCGAGCGAGCGGCTGCAGTCTCAAGTAGGTAAAGCTCGAGTGGATCTCCAGCATAGAAGTGCCACACTTCGTCCGAGCCGAGAATTCGGTGGAGAGCCGAAAAGGTGCCGGCGGGCAATAGGAAATAGATCGCCGTTGAGGCATTGCGCGCCCCACCGTGCAGCGGAGATTGAACCTGGGCCGAAGCCCGGAACGTCTCGCGGTAGAAGCCCCCCTCCGGGTGGGGTTTAAGTCCGAGCGCCTCCACGATCGCGCGAGCCTCTGGATGCATGGACCTACTCTGCCAGTACAAGCGCCGCCAGCAAAGAGCCCAGCGTAGCAGTTGGACAAGCCGAACAGGCAGTACTAACTACCGCAGCCAACTGAGCAATGCCTACCGAATCATTTCGACCACCTGGCGAGGTCTCCTATACGATTCGGGTCATCGGGGCGCGGAGGCCTGGGCTGCGCGACGCGTATCACGCTCTGCTCCGCATGTCGTGGTGGCGAGTAATCGCTGTGATTGTGTTGGTCTTCCTCTTGCTTAATGCGATTTTCGCCCTGCTCTACATGGTTGTCGGCGGAGTCGCGAATGCGCGTCGCGGCTCATTTCTGGATGCGTTCTATTTCAGCGTCCAAACGATCGGGACGATCGGCTACGGATCCATGTTCCCGGTCTCAACCGGAGCCAACAACATCGTTGTCCTCGAATCCATTGTGGGGCTGCTGATTACCGCGCTCGCGACCGGACTGGTATTTGTTCGATTTTCGCTGACCCGCCCACGAGTGGTCTTCGGCCGCTACGCGGCGATCGGTCCGATGGATGGCATACCGACTCTGATGATCCGGCTGGGAAACGATCGCAGCAGCCAAATCTACGACGCGCGAATGCGATTGATGCTGATGACTACGAATCGGTCCCCCGAAGGGGAGGTGTCCTATCGCACCACCGATCTGGCGCTCATGCGTGATCGTCTGCCGGCGCTTGCCCGTTCGTGGACCATTCTCCATCGCCTCGATGAGCGCAGCCCACTTCATAGGCAAACGCCGGAATCCCTGGCTCGCGTCGACGCGGAGATCTTGGTAGCCGTCTCGGGAATCGATGACACGTCGCTCCAGTCAGTCAACGCTCGCTGGACCTACGAACATACTCGGATCGTGTGGGGTGCGCGGCTGGCCGACATTCTGAGCGAGACACCAGAGGGAGACCTCTTGGTCGACCTCACTCGTTTCCATGAGCTGGCTCCGACCTCGCCGTCAGAGAATTTTCCATGGCCAAAACAGATTGAATCGCCGCCACCGGTTCGGTAGCCCCGTTTGACAAAGGGCCCTCGACTACTTCCGGCGAACGCGTCTGGATTTGAGAAATCGAACGTTCGATCAGCAAATCCAGACTCCAGTCGAGCACCACCCGAATCTTGTTGCTGAAGCCTACGAGCTTGACCAGGTAAAGCGTTCGCCAGACGAGCCAGGCCAAAAATCCAGACAGCTTTACGCCGAGCAGATGCACGGCAGCGAAGTGCTCCCCCACCGAGACGAGGGATCCGAAGTTGAAATATCTAAAAGACCTGGTGGGCTTCCCAGAAAGCAGACGAACCAGGTTGCGCGCCGCTTGGGAACCCTGCTGGAATGCCACCTGCCCTAGGGGTGGGAGCGGCCGTCCAGTCTTTTCGTCGATCAGAAACGCCGCGTCACCCAAAACGAAGACACGGTCCAAGCCCTCCACGCGCAGATCCGACTTGATCCGGATCCGGCCCGACGCGTCGAGTGGCAGGCCGCTTCGCGCGAGGAGCTCAGAGGATTTCACCCCGGCGCACCACACGCAGGTACGCGTTGCAACCCGCTCACCGGTCTTCAAGACGACGTGGCGTGGGCCGACCTCCACCGCTCGATTGTCGAGCACGATCTTGATCTTGAGGCGCCCAATTTGCCTCGACGCGATGTCCACCACCCGGGTGTGCCAGCCAGGGAGGAGTTGGTTACCCGATTGAACGATCCACACCTCCGGTCGAGTGGGATCGATCTCCGGGTACCGCGCCAGCAGCACGTGCTCGATCAGGTCGTGCATCTCCGTCGCGACCTCGACCCCAGTAGGACCACCGCCGATAATCACGAAACGGAGCAGCTCTTCCTGCAGAGCGGCCGAGGTGGAGGCCGCCGCCCGCTCGAAACAATCGATCACGTGATTTCGAACCGCCACCGCGTCCCCCAGCTCGCGCATAAAGAACGCAAATCGGTCCACTCCAGGTGTACGGAAGGTGTTGGTCGTCGACCCCGGAGCAAGGATCAGGTAGTCGTAGGAGAGCTGGGCGGGCAAACAAGACTCAGATCCCATTTCATCTGTTTCAAACCTGGCGGTGATGGTGTTGGAAGCCGGATCGATGCTCTCCACCAAGGCGTTGCGAAAGCGGATGTTGGTGGTCTCGAAAATGCGTCGGAAGGGATAGGTGACCTGCCGGGTTTCAATCGCCCCCACCGACACGCTGGGCAGCAACGGAGGAAAGAGGAAATAATTGTTTTTGTCTACAACGGTGAGCTCAAAGTCCCGGTGATGGCCGAGCGCCTTGTCCAACGCGACTGCTGCGTACAGCCCGCCGAAGCCGCCTCCAACGATCACCACCTTCACTTTCCGCCCGCTGCCGCGCCAGCGATGGTAGAGCCACATCTGTTTTAACGGCAAAACCAGCATCCACACCAGGAGGATCCCTTCCGCGATGCTCAGCGGCGCAAGAAAGCGTCGCGCCAGCGAGCTCACCGGGACGAGCAGCCAAGTTCCGACGTCCAGCACTGCCAAGCCAATTGAGAAAAGGCCGAGAACCTTTCGCACCCGCCGGCGCATCGTCGTCTTGCGAAAGAGGAGCTGCGAGACAAACAAGATGACTGCAAGCCCGACGTAGTGGGCAAGCAGCAGGCCTGAAAAGACCATCGGATGGGCCCAGGCGACGTCCGCGAGCTGGGTGGCCCACTGATACATCGACGCATCGTGCGCGAACAACCAGCCCACGAACAGCCAAGCGATTCCCCAGCTGCTCAAGAAGAGCAGCACTCCAGAAGCGATCGCGAACGTCGCAAGCAGCTTGCACCAGGTCGCCATGTTGATGAGCCGGTACGGGTCAGCGGGTAATCGAGAGGACATCGTCACTCCTGGCAGAAGATCACCGAAGCGCTCCGAGAGTGCCTCTCGCCGCGGGACGAGCCGAAATCGACTCAACCTGGAGGTGAGCGGGCGCGAGGTCGACACGCAGCACCTGCAGCAGTTCGGCCACGCTCCAGGCCTGAGCCGGCGCGCCCACCGCACGATGCGGAGGCTCGGGCTCGAAGATCTCCGAGATCGTTCCCAGGCATCCTTCCTCGAGATGCTTCTCGAGACCGCGCAACAGGGCACGGCAGTACGCCACGTTCACGGAGTTGTTTCCAAAAACGCGAAGGTATGCCCGAATGAACGGTCCGAGCAGCCAGGGCCAAACCGCTCCCTGATGATACGCGCCGTCTCGCTCTGCCACCCCGCCCCGGTAATGCGACACGTACCCCGGATCCCCACGGGCGAGCGTTCGCAGACCGACCGGCGTGAGCAGGGCCGCCTCGACGGCGCGAACCACCGCGACCCTGCGAGCCGGAGCGAGCAGCTGGAATGGCAAACTCACCGCCAACAATTGATTCGGCCGCAGCCGCGCGTCCGGCCCAATCGGAGTCAGTACATCGTAGAGACATTGACGCTGTTCGTTCCAGAACGCAGCCTCGAAGGAGTCTTTCACCGTTGCTGCTTCCAGCTCATAGATAGCGGCGTCCTGAGCGGCTTCTAGGGAGCGAGCCCACTGAGCCATCAAGCGCAAGGCGTTGTAGTAAAGAGCATTAACCTCCACCGGCTTGCCATGGCGAGGAGTGACCACTCGTCCTTCCACTTTGGCATCCATCCAGGTGAGCTGGGTTCCCTCGCCACCCGCAATCAAGAGCCCATCGCGTTCATCGATCGCGATTCCATTGTGCGTGCCTTTCCAGTGCCAACGCAGGATGGCCCTGGCAGCAGGATAGAATTCCTCAGCCAAGAAGCCGCGATCTCCCCCGGATTGGAGATACGACTGCACTGCCTGAAACATCCAAAGCGTTGCATCGGCGGTGTTGTATTCGGGTTGCTCGCCTTGATCCGGGAATCGATTCGGAATCAGTCCTTGACTGACGTGGTGCAAGAAGCCCCGGAGTACTTCGCGAGCCTCGGCATGTCGGCCGCGCGCCAGCAGCAAGCCTGGCAGAGCGATCATCGTGTCCCTTCCCCAGTCGGTGAACCACGGGTATCCGGCGATCACCGTCGGGTTTCCATCCGCACGTTTGACGATGAACTGATCGGCGGCTGAGAGCAGGCGGCTTGCCATCATGTCCACCTGGGAGGGAATGGGGCGCCGAAGCCGTTCCAGCCGCTCCAGTCGTTTCACCGCATCGCCGTCGATGCGTTGATCCGGCTCCAATGAGGCGACGATCCAGACGGGCGAATCGGGAGCCAGCTGCAAATGAAGCGTCCCGATTCGATATAGGTCCTCGCGGAAATCGAGGCCGCGATCGAGTTCCTCCAGGTATTCGGTGTTGTAGTGCCACCCCCCATCTCGCTCGAACGGCCTGCCGCCGTCGCTGTATCGCAGGTGCAACTCGGGCCTGCCTCGATAGGGGCGGACGCTCAGCGTGCGAAGCCCGGGCTGTTGCGATTCACGAACGCTGGCGTTGAAAGACGCGTTTGCCTTCGCGAGCGAGTGATAGTCGCGGAACGCGAGGAAAGGCTGAACTCGAAGTCCGCAAGTGCGAGTGGACTGGTATTGAATGACGACGGTTTGTTCTCCCTGGACGAGAAAGACTTTCTTTTCCAGGCGCGCCCCACTGACTTCGAAAGTCCAGATCGGGAAGGGATCGAGCCGGAATCCGACCAGATGGCGAAAACCGGTGGGGTGAAGCGTGCCCGGATACTGGTTCGTGCCAAGGGCCAGGTTCGCTCCGTCGATGGAAACTGTCTCATCCAGCTTGGCCAGGACAACCAGTCTCTCGACGGGAGGACGCAGGGAGGCGACCAGCAGGCCGTGATAGCGCCGGGTGTTGGCGCCGGACACGGTTCCCATCGCAAAGCCGCCGGTGCCGTTTGTCTCCAGCCACTCGAGATGAGATGACCGCTCGAAGTCAACACATCGCTCGCGGTCAACTCGGATTGGTGCGAGCGTCTGGGGCTCGTTTGTTTCCATCGCCTTCTCCTTCGGTCTGTCCGTCCTTGCTCTGCTGGATCAATTTGGCGACCAGCGCGGTCCAACCGGTTTGATGGCTGGCGCCCACGCCCGATCCGTCATCCCCATCGAAGTACTCGTAGAAGAGCACCAGGTCCGAGAAGTTTGGGTCATTCTGCAGCTTGGGGTGGGTGCCGCAGACCGGCCGGCGCCCGGAGGGATCGCGGAGGAAGATCCGAGTCAGCCTGCGCGACAGCTCGGTCGCCACTTCGGCCAAAGTCGCGTACTGCCCCGAGCCTGAGGGCAGCTCGACCTTGAATGTGTCGCCTAAGTAATGGTGGAACTTCTGCAGAGACTCGATCAGCAGGTAGTTGACCGGAAACCAGATCGGACCCCGCCAGTTGGAGTTGCCCCCGAATAGACCGGTGGTGGATTCGGAAGGCTCGTACTTCACTTGATACGACATTCCGCTCATTTGCAGGGTGTACGGATCGGATCGGTGTTTTTGCGAGACCGACCGGACGCCGTACGGGGAGAGAAACTCCGATTCATCGAGCATCCACTGGAGCACCCGACGGAGTCTTTCCGGGCTCGCGATCGAAAACAGCCTGCGCCCGTTCACCCCGGGGGTTCGCATACAGGCAACGCCAGCCCCAATGTCCGGGCGGTTATCGATGAACCATTCGAGGCGGCGAGCAAAGGCTGGGAACCGGGCAATCCGCCCCGCCTCGAAACTCTCGACCGCAAAGAGCGGAATCAGGCCCACCATCGAACGAACCTTGAGCGGTAACTCGTTCCCGTCGGGAAGATGGAGCACGTCGCAGTAGAAACCCAGCTCCTCGTCCCAAAGACCCATCGTGTTCATCGCATTGGCGATCGTGACGAAGTGCTCCCAGAACTTGCTGGCGACGTCCTCGTAACTGTCGTCCTCGCAGGCCAGCTCGAGCGCGATGCTGAGCATGTTCAAGCAATACATCGCCATCCAGCTCGTCCCGTCGGATTGTTCGATGTGCCCGCCCGAAGGCAGCGGCGCGCTGCGATCGAATACCCCGATGTTGTCCAGCCCGAGAAAACCGCCCTGAAAGATGTTCCGGCCTTCGGCGTCCTTTCGGTTTACCCACCAGGTGAAGTTCAACATCAGCTTGTGAAACACTCGCGACAGAAATTTGCGATCCCCGACTCCACACCTTTTCTTGTCTATTTTGTAAACTCGCCAGGCGGCCCAGGCGAGCACCGGTGGATTCACGTCGTTGAAGGCCCATTCGTACGCCGGGATTTGGCCGTTGGGGTGCATGTACCATTCGCGCAAGAGCAGGATCAGCTGCGCCTTGGCGAAATCGGGGTCCACGATTGCAAGCGGAATGCAGTGAAATGCGAGGTCCCACGACGCGTACCAGGGGTACTCCCACTTATCGGGCATCGAGAGCACGTCGGCATTGTAGAGATGCTTCCAATCGGAGTTGCGGCGATTCCGGCGGGAGTCGGCAGGTGGAGGCTGGCCCGGATCTCCGTTCAGCCAATCGCGAACCACGTAATGATAGAACTGTTTGGACCAGAGAAGACCGCCTAAAGCCTGTCGCATCACATTGCGAGCGTCAGCCGAGACGTCGGCCGGGATGATTCTCTGGTAAAACTCGTCCGCCTCCTGCTTTCGCGCGGCGAAGATTGCCTCGAAGTCGGGGCCGACTGCACCGCCCGTTGCAGGGGAGCGCCGGTTGAGCCGGAGCCTCACCGCCCCACGACCGCCACCCTCGACGCTAAGCTGATAGCGCGCAGCGCACTTGGTGCCGACGCGATCCGGGTTGACCGCTCCGGCGCGCTCGTGAACGACGTGCGCATCGATCCCGTCCTTCACGTAGGGAGTCCGGTTTGGCACCCCGAACAGGCGTTCGGCGTTCGTTTCGTTCTCGGTAAAGAGGAACTCGGGCGCGCCATCGCAGTGGAGAAAAAAACTGCCTTCGTCCGAGTGTTCGGCCGATACCGCCAATCGCCCTTCGGTTGAAGTGTCCAATCGCAAGACCGGACGGCGCGAGTCGCCGCCCCAGCTCCAAGTGTTTCGAAACCACAGCGTGGGCAATAGATCGAGGGATGCCTTCTCGGGACCGCGATTCACCACCTCGATTCGGACCAAGATGTCATCCGCGTCTGCTTTGGCGTACTCGATGAAAACATCGAAGTATCGGTCTTCATTGAACACACCCGTGTCGAGCAGTTCGTACTCGCGGCCAGCGCGGCCAGCCTGGCGATTGCGCTCGACCAATTCGGCGTACGGGTACTTCGCTTGGGGATACTTGTAGAGGTAGCGCATGTAAGAATGCGTCGGCGTGCTGTCCAGGTAGTAGTAGAGCTCCTTGACGTCCTCGCCGTGGTTACCCTCCAAGCCGGTGAGCCCAAACAGCCTGTCCTTCAGGATCGGATCGCACCGATTCCAAAGCGTCAGTGCGAAGCACAGCCGTTGATGCCGGTCGCAGATCCCGGCGATTCCGTCCTCGTTCCACCGGTAGGCCCGGGATCGCGCGTGATCGTGCGGAAAGTAGTCCCACGCCGTCCCGAAAGCGCTGTAATCCTCGCGAACCGTTCCCCAGGCGCGTTCACTAAGGTAAGGACCCCAACGCTTCCAGTGACGGCTTCGGTTGCGCGATTGCTCGAGTCTGATTTCCTCACCTGTCTTCACCAGACCCTCTTCCTTCATTTGCGATTACTGGGTTGACAGTCGGGGCATGGCATCCTGCACAAATGCAGCTTCACGAATCGGCACCGCGGGTCTGAATGACGCCGCGGCGCGCTGTCTTGTGTACGAAGCCGCGCAAAAAACGTTACCGGAAACCCGACCAAATCCCACTGGCCGGCGTTGCGCACCAAAACGGGACACTCCGTCAAGCGGCGCCGTCAATCCCGCCTTGACGATCATGGCCAACGCGCTGCGCGTCGCCGACCATCTGCGAGAACGTCTCGGCGCGCTGTGGCAGAAACGACTTCTCGGGCACGATCTCGTAGCCGTCTACAGACGTCCCGCATTATCACTGGCCCAACGCCGCCTGGATTCTCGAGGGCGCTCCAGGAGAAATACATGGGCAAACTTGAACGGAAAATTGCACTCGTTACGGGTGGCACTAGCGGAATTGGCCTAGCGACGGCGAAGCAGTTTACGAACGAAGGCGCGTACGTCTTCATCACCGGGCGCCGTGATCCGGAGTTGGCTGCCGCGGTAAGGGAGATCGGAAGAAACGTAACCGGCACACAAGGAGACGTGTCAAACCTCGACGATCTTGATCGCCTCTTCGCACAGATCAAGCGGGAGAAGGGCAAGCTCGATATTGTGTTTGCGAATGCCGGTGTTGCGAAGTACGCCCCCTTCGGCAAGATCACCGAGGAGTTCTACGACTCGATCTTCGACATCAATGTGAAAGGCCTCCTCTTCACGGTGCAGAAGGCACTTCCGCTGCTGCCGGATGGTGCCTCGATCATCCTGAATGCGTCCATCGTCGGCAGCAAAGGGTTATCGTCGAACAGTGTGTATAGCGCCACCAAAGCCGCTGTACGTTCGTTCGCGCGAACATGGACGACGGACCTAAAGGAACGGCGCATTCGCGTGAATGCGGTGAGCCCAGGTTCTATCGACACGCCCGGACTGAGTGACCTGCTGGCTTCCAGTGAAACGGGCCAGCAACGCTTGAAGATGATTTCCAACGCCGTTCCGCTCGGCAGGCTCGGTACACCCAACGAGATCGCTAAGGCCGTGGTGTTCCTCGCATCGGACGACAGTAGCTACATCACGGGAACGGAATTGTTTGTCGATGGCGGTTTCGCGCAAGTGTAGGCGCTAAAGCTTAGCGCTCATCCTCCGACGCCTGGTCGGGCTCCTCCGCCGGCTCGGGCGTAGTCCGATCTTTGGCCAACAGTCGCTCGATGTCGCTCCGGGCCAGGTCGGCCTCGTCCGCGGAAATCTTTCCCACCTTCTCCAAGCGGTCCACGATCCAAAGTGCGCGCTTACGCAAGGCGCGGGAGTGCCTCTCGGGAGTCCAGCGGCGCGGGGACGGGAGCATCGCCGCGAGGACCGCACCCTGCCCCACCGACAGTTGGCTGGCGGAGATCCCGAAATGCTCCCGCGAGCCTGCTTCGATACCGTAGACGCCATCGCCCCATTCGACGACGTTCAGATACAGCTCGAGAATTCGCTTCTTCGGCAGTGCATTTTCCAGATGCCGCGCGAGGATCAATTCTTTCGCCTTCCGCAAGAAACTCCGGTCGCCAGAGAGCCAGAGATTCTTGGCCAACTGCTGGGTGATGGTGGATGCGCCCCGCCCCAGCGACCCCTTTTCCCACGCCTGATCCAGTGCCTTCCTCACTTCGTCGAAATCGATGCCATGATGGATGAAGAAGCTCGCGTCCTCCGAGGCGATCACCGAATCCACCGCGAGCGGCGCAATCGACCCCAGCGAAACCCAATCCTGCCGGTGCCGAGGCTTTTTGCCTTGGGATCGCGCTGCTTCGTCGCGCGTTCGAATCAAGGCGGTAGTTTCAGGGTTTTGATCGATCAACCCTCGCGGGTCGGGAAGCGTCGCGTACTCGTAGAAACACCACACGCCGAGCGATAGCAGCAGCACGATGACCAAGCGGCCGAGCCAGGAGCGTTTTTTCGGCACAGGCTGAGACTCCACCTTCGAACTCGCGGGTTTTGGCTGAGTGACAGCGATCGGCAGCGGAACGCCCACTGGAGCGGATGCCCACGGCGGATCTGCACGCGGTCCACAGCTCGGACGACCTTTGGTCGGGAAATCGTCACCCATTCACTGCTGATCGTAGAAATCGCCCGATACGGCGGCCAGCCAAGATTTTTTGTCACATCACGTCACATGACAGTCACATGACAAAATTCGGGGCGCACACCTCCGATCTCTGAGTTGGATCAAGGACTTGGGGGCTAGGAAATCGCGAAACAGCCGACGTGGGGGGGACTAGCATCCGTCTCATTCCGCTTCGAAGACCACCGCTCCTTGCCGAAGACATTCAACATGGCTTGAGCGGGCTATCAGAAAACTGATGGTCCTGAGCCCAGATCCTCAGATCTATGACGCAGGTTGTTTATGCAATCCCGCTAGATTACGGCAAAAACTTCGAACGTCGCTTGGTACGCGAGTTGCTTCGAGCGGAGTCCAAGACTTTCACGCTCGCGCCCCAGAGGAATGTATGAACGCCAACCGAGCTTGCTGCGCAGCGATCTTGGCTTGCCTGGTGCTGGTCAGCTGCGGAAAGAAGGTCGCCAGTCAAGGTGAGCAATGTGCTCCCGGTTTTATGCAGAATCCGCCAGACTATCCGCCCTGTGATGTAGGGCTGGTTTGCGTCTTCTGTATTCCGGACACCGGGGGTTTCTGTTGCCCGCCCGGCCTTCGACCTTGTCGAAGCGCCTCACAACCCTGCGTCGATGCCGGCTACTAAGTGGAGCAGAGAGGGTACCAATAACGATTGATGTGCCTCACCGATGCTTGACCTCGCCGAGGTTCACCTTCTTGGCGACGGTGCTCGGCGGATTGTTATACCAACCCGGGTCCGAGTAGTTTTTGAGACCCGCGCGGACCTTGAGGACCGTGAACATGCCGCCCATCCCCACGGAACCAAACGGTCCCTCGCCCGCCATCATCGGCAGCGTATTTTTTGGACCGCCCATATTCATCTCAGTCATGTCGTCCATCCCGTTCTCGCCCATCGCCATGTAGCCAGGCAGAAGCTTTTGAACCTTCTCTTCGAGGCCGGCCTGGCTCACGCCAGTCATGTTCGGGATTGAATGAGACATCTGATTCATCGTGTGGTGGTTCTTGTGGCAGTGGAAGGACCAGTCCCCCTCGACATTCGCGACAAACTCGATGTCTCGCGTCGTACCGGTTGGAACATTTACCGTCGTTTCCGGGAGCTGTGCCGCCGCCGGAATTGCGCCCCCATCCGTTCCGGTCTCGACAAAGTGGTATCCGTGGAGGTGGATGGGATGGCTGTCCATGCTCAGGTTCGCGAGGCGAATGCGAACGCGCTGGCCTTTCTTCACCACCAGCGGCGCCGTGCCCGGATACGCGCGGCCGTTGAACGTAAACAAATTGAAGTCGGTCATCGTCGCCGGGTTGGGCGTCGCCGCGCTCGGGGGCACGTCCCATTCGTGGAGGAAAATGGCGAAGTCTCGGTCAATCCGCCTGGCTTCCCGCTTGGGGTGAATGATGAAGAAGCCCTCCATTCCCAGCGCCATCTGCGTCGTCTCGTCGGCGTGAGGGTGGTACATCTGCGTGCCGTGCTGCCGGAGCGTGAACTCATAAGCGTACGTCTCGCCGGGTTCGATTTTCGGCTGGTTGAGTCCCGAGACGCCATCCATCCCGCTGGGGAGGAGCACGCCATGCCAATGCACGGAGGTAGCCTCGGGTAACTTGTTGGTCACCAGGATGCGCACGCGATCGCCCTCGACCGCCTCGATCGTTGGTCCCGGACTCTGGCTGTTGTAGCCCCACGCATTGATCACCATCCCCGGAGCTATCTCCTTCTTCACCGGTTCGGCCACCAGATGAAAAACCTTCACGCCGTGGTCCATGAGATACGGCAAGGTCGAGCCGTTTGGGGTCGTGACAGCGGTGTAGGCGCGAGCGGTGCCGAAAATTGGCAGCGCCAACGCGCCGAGAACGGCGAGTTGGATGATTTTGTGGCACTTCATGGCGAGACCTCGGAATGCAATGGGTTCGGCGCTGCACGCAGCGACCCGCCCGCTACGCGCTCAAGCTCGGCTCGAGCAATCCAGTAGTCACGCACCGATTCAATGTACTGACGGTAGGCTTCCACCTCGGCTTGTTTGGCAAGCAGGAGCTGGAAGACGCCGAGCAGCATCGCGTTGTACCGCTGCTGCGAGAGGCCGACGATCCGCTCGCGAATGGGCAAAAGCACCTTGCGGTAGTGCTCGACCACCTCCCGCTGGCTCAGCAGTGCAAGGCGCGCAACGCGGACCTCGGACCGGGCGTCGATCGACAGTGCGGCGAGCCGCTTCTCGCTCTGATTGAGCTGAGCCTCCAGTCGCCGAATCAACCCCTGCCGCCGGTCGAACAGCGGCAGCTCGAGGCGCAGCGTTGGGCCGATCACCCGGATGCCTGCCTCGGGCCCAACGCTTCGACTGACCCCAACTTCCACGGCCCCCACGAACCGCGAGGTCTTCGCGACCTGCAACGCCTGCGCGAAGACTTGCGCCTCTTGCCGAGCGGCTGCTAGGTCCAGGCGCCTTGCGATCGCTAGCGATTCGAGATGATCGAGCGCATTCTCGCTGCTCGGAAGGTCCGCAAGCCTGGCTGACACCGTCCAGTCGGTCTGAGAGCCCCAGAGTCCGAGCAGACGGGTGAAGCGCTCGCGCTGGAGTTCCAGCTGCAGCTCGTCGCGCGCGAGGTCGAGCTTCGCCTGCTGGTACGTGCCGCGCTCCGTCTCAAACTCGAGGTCGCCGATATTTCCGGCCCGCTGTTGCCGCTCCGCCAGCTCTGCCGATGTTTGTGCTGCCTCGAGGACCGTGCGGCGAAGCTCGACGAGTTGCTGCACTGCCTGAATCACGTAGTACTGCTGCCTCACTTCGCCGACGAGGCGGAAGACCTGGTCCGCGAGGCGCAGTTTGGCGTGTTCGAATTCCTCGGCCGCCAGCCGTTTTCGAAGCGGCAACATGAACAAATCCAAGAAGTCCTGGACGAGCGACAGCTCGGTATTCACGGTTCCGACGGACCCCTCGGGGAATCGAATGCTGAAGCCAAGCGACGGATTGCGGAGAAGTCCGGCCTGCACCAGGTCGGTTTGTGCGATGCCGAGGTCCTCGTAGGTCGCCTGCAGATTGCGGTTGTTGAGGAGCGCGAGCTGGATCGCACTCTCTTCGGTCAGCTCCTTGGCGAGAAGCTCCTTCACTCGGCGATGGACCTCGGCGTCCTCCGGCGCGCCTTGGTCCCAGTGCGTTTTGTGGCCGGTGCGCTCGGAGACCATGCGCGCGACATCGTCGTAGCCCGCCTGCTTAGGAACGCTGACGCAGGCGCCGAATGCCACTGACGCGAATGCGAAAGCCAAACCGGACCTCACTGCTGCCTCGCAGGGGGTGAGTCTGGTGACGTCGCGGGCGTCTCAGGCGAGAGCGTTCGCGAGGCAGCCCGAGGTCTGGACTCCTGCGCCTTCGGATTCGAGGGATCGCCGAGCGAAGATTGGCGCCGCGCTGGCGCGACCGCACAGCCCACCATCCCCGAGGCGACGATACAAACGTAGATTGAGCGAAGCAAAGAGAGGAACCTCCTGTAAAGGACGACAAAACAGTCAAGCGCCACCGGCCGGCGGCGCGCAGCTAGACCATTTCGCGTCGACTCAGATCAGGAGACTGCGGATGGAGAGGTAAAGTGGCGTTGAGGCCAGCACTTGCCGCCTCGGCGCGACGTACCTCCTGCCCGCGTCTTCGCGCGGGAGCGCCTGGAACCGCTCGGGGGCGCTCCAGACTTCAATCGACTGCTTCGATACAGACGGGGCTGTGGCTTTAACGACAGCGGGAGCCGTTTCAGCGGTGACCGTTCTGATCTGGCAGCAGCTCTCGGCCCTTAGCGT
>Ga0099794_10000043_pt1 | contig 49721 bp, 51 predicted proteins | sample Rivendell_Oct201_10_FD_77320 | JGI IMG/M metagenome (GOLD analysis project Ga0099794, IMG submission 77320) | Vadose zone soil microbial communities from the Eel River Critical Zone Observatory, Northern California, USA -... | ecosystem: Host-associated > Plants > Roots > Rhizosphere > Soil ... | reverse complement strand
TCGAGCGAGTTGTCCATGGCGTCGACCAAGAGCAACCGGAAGCTGGCGACTGGGCCTCGGAAGGACTCGTAATACTTCTGGCGGTCGATGGAGTGAATCACGCAGGGCAGGAAATGATGGCGCGGCTGGATCAAGTTGGAGCACATCCGACTGATCTTTCCGCTGTGCTCCGCGAACGGGAAGATGTGCAGGAACTGATGCTGCACGGTTGCGCCTGCTCTATCGGGCGGCGTGCCGCCAGAAGACGGCGTGCAGCGTGTGCGGTGCGGGAGTCGCTTCGGTCGTGACGTGCGGCCGCCGGGAGTGCCGGCAAATGTTCTTCCTGTGCAGCCACCGCGATAGCGTGAGTGCGACACTTTCCCGTATTGCTAATAGTTAGCCAATAAGGTAATAGAAGGCCATGAATCGGCCGGCGCCCTCCATCGAAGAGATTGAGTCAGTGTTCATGGCGCTTTCGCACGAGGCCAGGCGGCACATCCTAATGATCCTGAGCCATTTGGGCGGCGAGCTGCCGTCAGGCTATCTGGCGACGCGCTTCCACCATAGTTGGCCCACGACGACGCGCCACCTTGGGGTGCTCGAAAAGGCTGGGCTCGTCGAGGTGCGGCGTCGAGGCCGGAGCAGCCATTACCGCATCAACCGCGAGCGTTTGTCCCGCGTGGTTGGGGGTTGGCTGGAAAACCTCCGGCCGCCAACGCCGGAACAGCAGTGGGTCTCGTCGGGCCCCAAGTCGACCCGCGCGCTCGCCATTCAGAAGAGCAACAAAACCACGAAGGCCAAATCGAAAGGAAAGCCACCATGAGTGCTGTACGTAAGACGGACACTCCGAAGATTTTCCGCATCACTCTCGAGGTCTCGAACATTGACGAGGCGGCAGCGTTCTACGCCAAGCTGCTCGACACCGAGGGCAAGCGGCACCCCGGTGCGCGTCACTACTTCGATTGCGGGGGGGTGATTCTCTCGGTGCTCGACCCGACAGCTGGTGGGCTGACTCCGATGCCCGGTCCCAAGTCGCTCTACTTCGCGGTGCGCGACCTCGATGCGGTGCACACCCGCGCGCGTGGCCTCAAGGCGCTCGCTCCGTACAAGGTGCACGGCGAGCCCGCCGGCACGGTGATCAAACGTCCATGGGGTGAGCGCTCGTTTTACGTGGTCGACCCATGGGGCAACGACCTGTGCTTCGTGGAAGAGGGCACGCTCTACACATAAACGAACGAGGCTCGGGTGAATGTTCTGAAGAGCGACGTCGCACTCACGACGTCGTAAAATAGGGACCCTTTTCATCACCTTGCCTCGATGCTCGTTGATGGTGAGACGGTCCAGTCGAAGGGCTGTACCGAGTCAGCATCAACGACGGTGATTCTCGCACTGGTGGCCCTTGCCCAGAAATAACTCCACTTGATCGAGCAAGAGTTGGCTGGAATTTCGGACAAACAAACCTCGGGTCAAATGGCCCTAGGGTTTCCGAATCGGGGGGGCGCGCAAAACCTCTAAAAGTGCATCACGAAATGCATCAGATCGGGGGTGATGCACTCGCGCCAGGCCCAGGAGAAGAGATCGGTAACTGGTTCGCCGCGGTGCAGTTTGCCTTCTGATCGTCAACGAGTCCCTATAGGGACCCTTAAACGGTTATGACCTGCGCGGAGGTTTCACATTGTTTCCCCCTTAAAGCGAACCTCCCTTGTTTTCTTAAGAGCCCCCCTTAAGGGACTTCAGTCTGATGGACTCGCCGAGCTGGCCAATCGGCGGCGGTGGTGCCCTTCGCGTTCTCTTGCACCTTGCGCGTCTCAGCAACTTAACCCCCGGCACCGGGCCAAACCCTCGGGTCAATGACCACAGGGTTTTCCGCGCGTGGAATTGCTCGGTTGACCGCAACAAGCGTGGAATTCGCCGCGATCGTCGACGTGAGAACGCTTAACCGGTAGTAACCGCGGCCAACGTTTGACATTGTTCCCCTATAGGGGATTCCCTTAAGGGAGCCCAGTAGGGATGAACCTCGCCCAACGGCCAATCGGCGTGTGGTGCCCTTCGAGTTCCCTCGCACCTTGCGCTTTCGGCCATTGAGGCACCGGACGAAACCCAAACGACCACAGAGTTTTTCGCCGGTCGAATTGCTCGGTTGGCCGGCGCGAGTGATACTGAGATTTCAATTTCCTTGTGATTTATTGTTTGCAACTTAACCGACTACCAGGGCGCGCAACTGCCTGACAGTTTCGGAAGGCTCAGGACGGATCGTGTAATCCGCGTTCACATCGGCTCCACGAATAATCCCTTCCTTGTCGATGACGTACCGCGCGGGAAGCGGCAATCGGTATTCCGATTCATCATGAAACCGGTCCAGGGTGCTATCGAACGACTTGTACAGGTCGCGCAAGTAATCCGGCAGCACAAAGACAAGTCGAAACTGCTCCGCCGTCTTCAGATGGAGATCCGTCAGGATGTCGAACCTTAGGTTCAGCTTCTTGTGGACATTGCGCGTGTACCGTTCGAGTTCAGGAGTGAGCGCCACGATGCGCCCACCGAGTTCTCTGACTTCAGAGTCTATCTCTTGTAGAGCTTCCAGCTCCATCATGCAGTACGGTCACCAGTGTCCTCGGAAGAAGCTGACGACCACCGGCCCTTCAGCGCGTGCTCTTCAATGTCCGATGCCTTGAGCTCGGCTGTAGCTCGATGCATCGTTTCGATTGCCTCGGGCGGAGCGTTATAGGGAGGAGCTCCGGATTCGAATGCCTTCTTAAATTCGTCCAGACGGTCCTGAAGATTTGTCGTCGCCTTTCATCCCGCTCTGTCGTTTCATTGACTGCAACCAAAATTGAATTCATAGGCTCAGATTTGGGCCACACCGCCATCAACGAATAGCTCGATGCCAGAGATATAGCTCGACTCGTCAGAAGCGAGGAACGACACCACTTTCGCGATCTCGTCTGGGTCCCCCATCCTGCCCAGCGGAACAGCCTTCGTGAAGCCCTCTTTCATCGCGATAAGCGCGTCTCCTTGCTGTAAACTTTCGAGGATTGGAGTATCGATGTGGCCGGGACTGATAGCGTTCACTCGAATATGGCGCTCACGGAGCTCGTTCGTCCAGGTCCGCGCAAAGGACCGAACAGCGGCCTTGGTGGCGCTGTACACACTCATGCCCGGAAAACCCTTGGTTGTGGCAATCGATGCATTCAGGATGATCGATCCTCCATCGTTCATGAAGGGAAGTCCTTTCTGTACCGAGAAGAACAGTCCCTTCACGTTGGCGTCAAAGTGAAGATCGAAGAATTTCTCGTCTACGCTTCCGAATGGCGCCAGGTGGGCCACGCCGGCGTTCGCGAAAATCACGTCAATCTTCTGACCGTATCTCCTTTGACCGTATCTCTCGACTGCTTGATATAGGCGATCGAGATCGTTCAGGTTAGCGACATCGCCCGGAATTCCCGTCGCCTTCTCGCCGATTTCGGCGACCGCTGCGTCTAGCAAGTCCTTGCGGCGGCCCGTGATGAACACATGATCCATGCCTTCTTGCGCAAAGCGCTTTGCTGTGGCCAGGCCAATGCCAGTCGAGCCGCCCGTGATTACCCCGACTTTGCCGGCTAGCCTCCAGAGATTTCTGCTTTTCAGGACTCCGTCCGTTTGCCGTGCAGCGTGGCTGAGAGCGTCGAGCACGGGAGTCGTTTCGGTTGTCGTGCTCATATACTTTTCATCTCCAAGCACGAACGGGGCCAATATCGAAAGCCTACTCTTTACTTGGCGATGCCCGCGTCGAACCAACGTCTAATCAGGCAGGCGTGTCGGGCAGACGTCTCCATGTTGCTATCGCGACACCGACGATTGAGCCCAAGACAGTAACTGCCCTCCCATCCCGACCAAAACTCTAGGCGCTCTTTCGCTCTGCACATCGCGTCAACAGGAACAGTGAAGGTTTCGAAAGACTCAGTTCAGAGGAACGGTGGCACGCGAAGTGCTTTGATCACTCTCAAGGGAGATAGAAACTCAGCAGGAGGACATTGGTCATGAGTCAGAGTCTTCCACCCCGAAGCAAGAACGCCAGCGGCGTATCGCGGGCGGAGTCCTCCGCGGCGGTCTCTCATCGCCGCGACACGAGCTTCGTCATGCCGGTTACGTCCATCCGCACGCTCGAGGTGGATGGGATCCGCGTCTTCTACCGAGAGGCTGGCCCACCTGATGGGGCGGTGGTGCTCTTGCTGCACGGGTTTCCGGCATCCTCGTTCATGTTCCGCGAACTGATTCCGCGCCTCGCGGATCGCTACCGGGTGATTGCGCCCGACCTGCCGGGCTTCGGCTTTACAGAGGTACCGCCAACGCGGAACTATGTGTACTCGTTTGACGCGTTGGCGCGGACGATCGCGGCCTTCACGGAAGCGCTTTACATCGCCCGTTACGCACTGTACGTGTTCGACTATGGGGCGCCGACGGGTTTCCGGCTCGCGATGGCTCACCCCGAACGCGTCGCAGCGATCGTCTCGCAGAACGGCAATGCGTACGAAGCCGGGCTTGGGGACGCCTGGGCACCCATTCAGCGATACTGGCGGGAACCGACTCCCCAGAATCGCGAAGCGGTCCGCCGGGTGCTCAGCCCGGAAGGGATTCGTACGCAATACGTCTACGGAGTGCCCAATCCCGCCGCGATCGCCCCGGAGGGGTACACGCTCGACGCGGCGATGATCGCCCGGCCTGGGAACATGGACATTCAGTTGGACCTGTTGCTCGACTACGCGAGCAACGTGCGACTCTACCCAGCATTCCAACGCTACTTCCGCGAGATGCTGCCTCCGTTGCTGGCGATCTGGGGCAAGCACGATCCCTTCTTCATTCCCGCGGGGGCAGAGGCGTTCCGCAACGACATCCGAAACGCACATGTCCAGTTCCTGGATACAGGTCATTTTGCGACGGAGACCCATGTCGTGGAGATTGCCGCTGCGATGCGAGAATTCCTTGATGCGAACGGCATGTCGCCGGCTCGGGGCGAGTAGCAACACTCCGTCACAAACGTTGAGCTGGCCGCGCAAGTGACGCGGCGCACGGAACGCGGGTTTGTACGACCTATGGGCACGATTGAAGTGGCGAGCAAAGGAGAAGGCGATGGGCTTGGCATGGCAGCAGGGACCGTTGGCGACCAGAGCGGTGGGGCACTTCCTCGTGGCTAATCCGCTCCCGGAGCGGCTGCTGTTCGCCGAGCCACTCCGCCGGCGGATGCGCGTGCGGTTCGGCGGGCAGTGGGTGGTCGACAGCGAGGAAGTCGTACTGCTCCATGAGCCGGACCGCTACCCAGTTGCGTTCTTCCCGCTAAACCACGTCCGCGAGGGCGTGCTCGTGCCGGAAACGCGCACGACGAGACATCGCGAGCTCGGGCCGACGGCGTGGTTCAGCGTTCGAGCCGGGGGCAAGGAGGCGCAGCACGCCGCCTGGCGGTACACGGACCTGCCGGGGTACGCGGCGATCATGCAGGATCGCGTCGCTTTCGCCTGGACGTTAATGGACGCCTTCTACGAAGAAGACGAGCGCATCGTGGGTCACGCGGCGGATTTGTATCACCGGAACGACATCCGGCAGACCTCACGACACCTCGTCGTGCGTGACGGGGACCGGGTCATCGCCGAGACGCGGCGCCCGGTTGTACTCTACGAGTCGGGTTTCGCCCCCCGCTGGTATGTCCCGCGGGACGACGTCGACCTTTCGGCCCTGACACCAGTCGAGGGACAGACGTTCTGCCCGTACAAGGGCCTGGCCAGCTACTACGACATCGGGCAGCACAACCGTGCCGCCTGGTCGTATCTCGAGGCATGGTCCGAGGTGGCCCGGGTGTCGGGGTTCGTCTCCTTCGAGCCAGACGTCGTGGACGTTTACCTCGACGGCAGGAAGCTGGCCCTCGAACCCGGCCAAACCGTTATACCGCACGGTATCGACCGAGGGCTCGACCCCGACGAGGTGCGCCAGCGCAGCGTCGCAGCCGACCGCTCAGGGGCTGCTGCCCCTATCGCCACGTAGTCGGTGACTGATGGACTATCACATCGAGGTCATCACTCTGGCCGTCCGCGATGTCGACTTGGCAGTGGAGTTCTACACCAAACGGGCAGGCTTCATCCTGGATGTCGACTACCGACCCAACAGCCAATTTCGCGTTGTCCAGCTCACCCCACCAGGGTCATCGTGTTCGGTGCAGTTCGGCGTCGGCCTCACCGACGCGACGCCAGGATCGGCCCGCACCACCTACCTCGTGGTGACCGACATCGAGGCCGCACACCGCGAACTGACCGAACGCGGGCTGGCTGTCAGCCCCATTCGGCACAAGACCTCCACGGGCGACTGGCAAGGGGACTACTCGCCAGGAGTCGATCCCGAGCGGCGAAATTATGCCAGCTTTATCGACTTCGCCGACCCAGACGGCAATACCTGGATCGTCCAAGAGCGCGGATTCACGCGCACGGCCTCGACCACTTGTCGGAGGATCTAAAGGAGACGGCCATGCTTCGCGCAGCGACCCCGGAGCGGTTGAGCGCGTTCTCAGACGGGGTCTTCGCCGTCCTGATCACCGTCCTGGTTTTAGATCTCCGGCCGCCAGAGGTACCCGCCTTCAAGGCGCTCCTTTTGCGCTGGCCTACATGGCTGAGCTACGCAGTCAGCTACCTTTTCATCGCAATTGTCTGGGCTAATCACCATCATCTCATTCTCCACGCGACAAAGACGACGCCCCGCCTGATGTGGTTCAATTTCGCGCATCTGTTTTCGGTGTCGCTGCTTCCGCTCTCCACCGCGTGGATGGCCGTGAGCGAATTGGCGCCCCAGCCGGTTTCCTTCTATGCGGCGGTCTTCTTCCTAGTGAACGCGACGTACATACTTCTGATCTGGGAGCTTATTGACCGCAGTCCTGTCGATGACGTACCGCCGAAGGTGCGCAGGATCATGCGCGTCCGATCGATCGCGACCCTGTGCCTCTTCGGAGTGGCCGCGGTCGTAGCCCTCAAATATCCTCTCGTTGGCTTAGGGATTTGTGTTTGTTGCCTATTCGTTTATCTGAAACCCGAGCCCTCAGGAAAAGACACTCGAGTTTCTCGTTCGGCTCCTCTCTCGCGCCCTTCCCCTGGACGATGACCTCGCCGCACCGCCAGTTCATGTCTGCGAGCGCGCACACTTCGCTCGCCCGAAGGCCCATTCGCGCGAGGAGCAGCACGTTTGCAGAGTGGCGTCGACCGAGTGCGGTCCGTCGACCGCAACTCTCGAGAAGCCGTGCACCTGCTCGTGCTCCAGCGGTCCGAGGGAGACCTCGTTTACGACAACTTCCAGCGAGACTTGAGGGCGCTTCGACTCCGACCGCGCTTACAAATCGATGACCACGTCGCCAACCGGTTGCGAGCAGCAGACGAGGAGGTTGCCGTCGGCAGGCTTGTCGAGTGGCTCCGGTCCGTAGACGACCGCCCCGCAGACCAAACCGCTCTCACAGTTGTGACAAACACCGGTCCGGCACGACCAACGGACCGGGACGTCGCACGCCTCGGCCAGCTCCAAAATGCTCTGGTAGGCCGACGCCTTCCAGTGTGCAGCGATGCCACTGCGCGCGAAGGATACGAGCGGACCGGTGTTGGCGTCGTCGTTGGGCAGATGCGGAGCTCGCTTCGCTGCGCTGACGACGCCAGGAGTCATCGACTCGCTGCCGTTGAAGATTTCCACGTGAATCCGCTCCGGCGCTACGCCCAAGGTTCCGAGCGCCTCTTTCATGTCTGCCATGAAACGGGTCGGCCCGCAGAGGTAGACATCCGCCTCTTGTGGGACGCCGACCTCGTCGAAGGCCGATCGTGACAGGTGACCGGTAGCGTCGAAATCCTTACCCATCTTGTCGCGCAAGCCCGGCCTGCTGTAACAAACGTAGCTGCGGCCGAGCGTGAGCGCGAGCATGAGGCGGCGGACTTCGGCGGCGAATGGATGATGCTGCCCATCGCGAGCCGCGCGCAGCCACAAGACCTGCCGTGTCGAGTGGGCCGCCGCCAGCGCGTACAACATCGCCAGAACAGGCGTCGCCCCGATTCCCGCGCTGAGCAGCACCACCGGCCGCTCTCCGGACTGGAGAATGAAGCTTCCGCGCGGCGAGCTGACGTCGAGAGCATCGCCCACGCGGACATGCTCCCGGAGGTAGGTTCCAGCCACGCCATTCGGCTCGAGCTTCACGCTGATTCGATAGCGCTCCGTCGAAATGGGACCCGAGAGCGAGTAGCTGCGAAAAAGCGGCGGGCCGCCGGTCGTCGGTTGAAGACGCAAGACCACGTACTGACCTGGCAGCGCCGTTGGCAGGGGCTGACGCTCCGGGTTCTGCATAGTTAGTGAAAGGACATCCGCGGACTCCTGATCGATTGCCGTCACCGCGAGCGGCCGAAATCCTGGAGCAGCCGGATGCGCGGCTGCCGCTGGCGCTAGCCCCGCGTTCCCGCTCACTGCGCCAGTCCTTTGGCTGTGCAGTAACGCCTCAAACGACCAACGCCATCCCGGCGAAAGCGCCTCGATCCGCAAGGCGCGCTCCAGTCGATCCCGCGGATGATTGGGCGAATAGAGGAGCGCATTGATCTCCGCGACGGTCATTCGCTCCTTCGCCTCACCTACTTTCACGATTTCGTCGCCCGCGCCCACCTCGCCTTCCTGCAGCACGCGGAAGTAGAACCCGGGCCTTCCGTTGGATGTCAGCAATGCCGGCATCCGAGGCTCATTCATCCGAATGCCGACGCGATAGCAGGTTACGCGGGGTTGAGTGATCTCGAAGAGCGCGCTGCCAATCCGATAACGGTCGCCGACGCACACGGCATCGTCGTGCAATCCTTCGATGGTGAAGTTCTCGCCGAACTGTCCATGGACGAAATCGGCCCTCTTCAATTGCTCCTGCCAATAATGATATGATTCAATCTGGTAGACGAAGACCGCGCGCTGCTCACCCCCGTGCCCGGCCAACTCGCCTTGACCATCTCCATCTAGATTCAACCGGCCGACCCGACAGCGGCTAGGCACCGAATTCTTCCAGATCCCGGTGTGCACGGTGCGACCCTTCCACTCAATGTCGCGCGGAAGTCCGACGTTTACCGATAGTAGTCGAGCCATGTTCCCGCGTCGCTAACGCCGGAGAAAGGCAACAAGTCGGCGTTGACTTGGTCCTGATTCACGAACGGCATGGTCGCTTCATAATGTTCGGCTGGTTGCACGGCCATGGCCAATGGTGTCGCTCAGATCTCTCCAAGCTACGACCACTTATAGAGAGGGAGTTCGCAAAGCTCTGCAAGCGGAAGCGCCAACCGAAGAAGCGCTGAGTGCCTGAAGAACTAAAAAGGCTCTACCCACCACCAACTGGCTAGCGAGCCCTCAGTCGATGCTGGCTCGAAGCTCTGAACCGCGCGTCACCACGACAAAGGAGCTCGTAGTCGTCCGGTGTGTCCACATCAAGAGCGGCTTCGATGAGGGGTACGGTCGCAACAGCCTGCGGATGACGTGCAATGAGTCGTCTGGCCCCGTCGTTTCCATTCAGAGCGGCGACTTCATCGAACAATCGCCTGCTGATAAACGCCGGCACACCGTGCGTATCCGCGTATTCAGACGCGACGATATCCTTGCCAGTCTGGTAGTGCATTCGCACGAGTCTGTCGATCGCGTCTGCAGTCACCAGAGGCTGATCGCACAACGTGATCACTGCGCCGTCGATTTCACGGTCGGTAACCGTCGCAAGCGTCTCGATGGCCACTCGTAGCGATGAGCTCATCCCACATTCCCACGCGGAATTCTGGGCGATCGCCACGGGCGCACCGTCCAGTTCATGTCTGACCAGCTCCGCGTGTGCTCCGATCACCACCACTATCGGGCGACACATGGACTCGACAGCGGTCTCCACTGAATGACGAACCAGAGTCCGCCCGCAGTGCACCAGCAACTGTTTCGGACGCCCCATCCGCTGTGATGCGCCAGCAGCGAGAATCGCGATGCCAACACGCTTCAGCTCCATCGTCAGATATACCCCAGACGGCGATGGCGGCCGCGCGCCACCGCATCATGATCAGGCACCGGGAGCTAGGCACCCGATGCGAGTCCCCGAAGAGATGGCCGCGACCGGCGCCCACTTCTTCGGGGCGTGTGCCGGTGCGTCACCGTGAATCGAGCCGCGGCGACCGTGCAGAGGCCCACCGGAACGCTCCCTGAGCACGGCCAGAATTTCCGCAGCAATCGACAGAGCGATCTCCGATGGACTCTCAGCTCCAAGGTCCATGCCAACCGGCGCGTGCAGGCGGCCCAAGGACGACCTGCCCAGCGCTACAGGCGCGCAAGGTAGTTCGGATAGGAGCCGCTCGGTGCGACGCCTCGGGCCCAGGCAACCCACGTAGCGTGCCGGGTTGTTGAAGAGCACCTTCAGCACTTCCAGATCGTGAAAGTAGTTGTGCGTCATTAATACCACCGCCGTAGATTCCGTTAGAGTCACGCGAGCGCTGACCTCTTCCGGACGGCAGAGGATTACCGCATCCACATTTGCGAAACGCTCGAGACTCCTGGAGCGAGCGTGCGTGTCGACTACCGTCGTATGCCATCCAAGTTGACGCGCCATCTCGACGAGTGGAACCGCGTCGGCGCCGGCGCCGAAGATGACCAGCGGGACTTGGGGCTCGACCACTTCGATAAAGATTTCGACAGCGGCGTCTGCTCCGAAATGTGTGACCGACGAAACACCGCTGCGGACGGCAGCGTGCAGGTCGGTGAGGATTTGTTGCATAATTCTTTCAGGCAAGTCGGCGTCGGACTCTGAGATTCCGTCCGGGTAGAGGAACAATCGAGTGCCGAGCGCGACCTCAGCGACCCCTTCGGACCGAATCACCGTCGCAAATGCGGCGCGGTCTTGACCCTTCGAACACGCATCAAGAAACCGCACCAGATGATCGGTGTGGTCGCTTGCTGGCTCGATAAGGACGTGCACGATACCATTGCATCCTAATCCGAGGCCCCACACGGTCTCGTCGTCTGCCGTCGTGTCGTACTTGACGAGAGTCGAGTTACCAGTTCGCATGACCCTCACGGCGCGCTCCTGGACGTCGCCTTCCAGACACCCGCCACTGACGACGCCACTAGTTCGTCCGGTTTCCGTGATCACCATGCGCGCGCCAGGCCGCCTGTACGCCGAGCCTTCCACGCGAACAACTGTCGCCAGCGCCGCGCGAACGTTCTCCGCACTGGCGCGCCAATACGCCTCGATGATGCTTTGTCTTTCCGTCACGGGGCCCTCGGTATCTCGCGCGGCCATTTACAACAGCTTGTCCAGCGTGATCGGCAACTCGCGAATGCGCCTGCCGGTCGCGTGGTATACGGCGTTAGCAATTGCGGGCGCTACGGGCACGGCTGTGAGCTCACCCATGCCCTTTGCGCCGATTGGGCTGGCTTCGTCGTCGAACTCACCAACGAACAGGATGTCGAGCTGCGGGATATCCGCATTCGTGGGTACGAGGTAGCCGGAAAAGTTGCGATTGAGGAAACGTCCCGTGACCCGGTCGGTCTCGGATTGCTCGAGCAGAGCTTGTCCGACGCCCCAGATGGTGCCGCCGATAGCTTGGCTGCGCGCCGTCTTCGGATTGATGATCCGACCGGCGTCGTAGGCGCCGACGAACCGGTTCAAACGGACCAGCCCAAGGTCCGGATCGACCAGCACTTCCGCGAACACCGCTGAAAAGCTGAAGATCGCCTTCGGACCCTTCGCTTCTTCAATCGGGTCGTAATTGCCGTCCCCCACGAGGTCCGACAGTCGGTTCCGAGCCAGTAGATCCGAATAGGTGACCTGAAGGTTCCTGCCCGCAAGAGTGAGCCGGCCGCCGCTGACGACCACGTCGTGGGCCGCCGCACCGCCGAAGGGCGCGTCTTTGCCGCCTATCGCCAGGGCGATTGCCTTGTCACGAGCGGCCTTCGCGGCCAGCATGATCGACGCGCCAGCGTTCGCCATCGTGGACGAACCGATGGACCCATGCGAGTACGGCAGCCGCGTGTCGCCGATTCGCACGGTCACCTTCTCAGGGGATAAGCCGAGGGTATCGGCCGCCACTTGTTGCATCACCGTGTAAGTGCCCGTGCCGAGCTCGTGCGTCGCTGCCTCGACGAGCGCGGTACCGTCACGGGCGAGCGTGACTCGCGCTTTCGCCGGCCAACGCCAGTGGGTATAGATCGCACTCGCCACTCCCTGGCCAATCAGGTAACGGCCATCGCGCATCGAACGCGGCTCCGGTGTGCGCTTGTCCCAACCGAAGCGTGCAGCCCCTTCGGTCAAGCACCTGCGCATCGCGCGCGTCGAGAAGGGCCGTCCGCTGTACGGGTCGACGTCGGTGTCATTGAGCAGGCGCAGTGCAACGGGATCGACACCGGTTGCATAGGCAAGCTCGTCCATCGCGCTCTCGAGCGCGAAATGCCCGAGCCCTTCGTGCGGCGGCCGCATGACCGTCGGGGTGTTGCGGTTCACATAAACGACTCTGTGGGTCGTCGAGATGCCTCCGCTGGCGGCCCACAGCGAGCGGGTGCAGTTCGCGGCGTATTCAATGTAGCTGTCGAACACGGCAGTCGGCGAAATGCTGTCGTGGCGAATGCCGGTCAGCTTGCCGTTCTTCTTTGCGCCGAGCGCAATCGTCTGAATTGTCGCGGGCTGATGACCGACCATCGAGTACATCTGCGCGCGCGTAAGCTGCACGCGCACCGGCCGGTTCAAGACCTTTGCAGCGAGTGCAGCGATCAACGTATGCGGCCAGACATAGCCCTTGCAGCCGAATCCGCCACCCAGGAAATGGGAAACGACGTTGATCCTCTGTGGCGGTAAGCCGAGCACGATCGAGACCAGATCCCTGGTGCCAAAGAGGTATTGCGTGGTGTCGTACAACGTCAACGTGCCGTTGGCATCCCATACCGCCGTCGTCACGTGAGGCTCCATCGGGTTGTGGTGTCGATCGGAAGTGCTATAGGTCCGCTTGATCATCACATCGCCGGCCGCGATACCGGCCTCGGCATCGCCTACCGACGAATTGACAGGCCACAGGAATTGTGGCGGCTCCACGGCGTCCTTCGTCGAATGCGGTCCGAACACAACCGGTTGCTGCGCCTGGTACTCGACGCTGATCAGCGTCCCGGCGTATGCCGCTTGGTCGAGCGTGCCGGCGACGACCAGCGCGATCGGCTGGCCGGCGTAATGAATCTTGTCGTCCTGGAGCGGCAGATAGGATTGCCCGTGCGGATGGTGATGGTTCCAGGGCTTTGGTGTCGGATTCATGCGTGGCATGTTGTGGTAGGTGAACACCGCCAACACGCCAGGAGCGCGTTGGGCCGCAGTAGTCTCGATCGACACCGTACGGCCATTGGCGATGGTGCTGTGGATGATCGCTCCGTGCGCCAGTCCTGCAAGCGGAATATCCGCCGAATAGCGCGCTCCGCCGGTCACCTTGAGCCGCCCGTCGACGCGTGAAATTGGCTGTCCGATCGCGGTCATATGCGTGCTCCTGCGGTCTGCAGCGCGCGCAGAGCGACGCGCTGCGCAAGTTCGACCTTGAAGGCATTGTTGGCGAGTGGGCGAGCATCGGCGAACGATGCGGCGATCGCGGACCTGAGTGCGTCGATGTTGTCCAGCGATACGCCGCGCAGCGCCGTTTCGGCGGCTGTCAGGCGCCACGGCTTGTGGGCGACGCCGCCCATGGCGAGCCGCGCTGAGGCGATGCGCCTGCCACTGGTTGCCACGGCGGCCGCCGCTGAGACGAGCGCAAATTCGTACGACTGGCGATCGCGGATCTTGAGGTAATGCGACGCGCGTCCTTCGATCCGTCCGGGTACTTCGATTGCGACAATCAGTTCGCCCCTGTCGAGCACGTTATCCCGTTCCGGTGTATTGCCGGGCAGGCGATGGAACTGAGTGAACGGAATCGACCGTTCTCCGCTCCGCGCGCGTACGATCACGTTTGCATCCATCGCCGCGAACGCGACCGCCACGTCAGACGCATGGGTGGCGACGCAAGCGTCGGACCATCCGAAGATAGCGTGAGTGCGATTGAGGCCCCTCAGCGCCGAGCAGCCGGTGCCCGGGCGCCGCTTGTTGCAAGGGAGGTCATCGGCGTCACGGAAGTAGGGGCAACGTGTGCGCTGCATGATATTGCCCCCGATCGACGCCATGTTGCGGAGCTGGCCAGACGCAGCAAACAACAGCCCCTCTGCGATCACGGGAAAGCGCTGGCGCACTTCTGCGTCAGCCGCCACGTCGCTCATCCGAGCAAGTGCGCCGATACGCACGCCGCCACCCGGCAATGGAACGATCCTCGCCATACCGGGCAACCCGTTGATGTCCAGCAGACGCTCGGGCAGTGCGGCGCGATCCTTGATCAGGCCGAGAAGGTCCGTACCACCCGCGATGAATGCGAGGTTGGGATCGGCCGCGTGGGCCGCGATCGCCGTCGCGGTTTCAACAGCTCGCGAAAGCGCAAAGGGATGCATTCGTCACCCCCTCCTTGCCGCTTGCGCGATGGCAGCAACAATGTTGGGATAGCAGGCGCAGCGGCACAGATTGCCGCTCATCCGCTCGCGAATCTCGACATCCGACAGATCCGCCAACGTGAGCTTTCTTCTAACGTCTGTCGTCGCAGCACTCGGCCATCCCTTCTTCGCCTCTTCAATCACGGCGACGCCAGACATGATCTGGCCGGAGGTGCAGAAGCCGCACTGGAATCCGTCATGCTCGATAAATGCAGCTTGAACGGGGTGGAGGTGTCCGTTTCGTCCGAGCCCTTCAATCGTGGTGATCCGTTTCCCGTCCTGCATTGCCGCCAACGTCATGCAGGAGAGAATGCGGCGGCCCTCGACATGGACCGTGCATGCGCCGCATTCGCCGCGATCGCATGTTTTCTTGGTACCGGTCAGACCTAATCCGTCGCGCAAGGCATCGAGCAACGTCATGCGCGGCTCGACACGCAACTGGTGGTCGGAACCGTTGACCCGCAGGCGCACCGCAACCGTCGGTCCCACGATTCCTGGCACCGTCGGGGATTGCTCGACTGCAGCTGCCGGCTCCTCCCTCAGCAGCCCTTGCCATACGGCCAGGCCACCGCCGACGATTGTCGTTCGCTTGAGGAACTCGCGACGCGGCATGCCCGTCGCAACGTCGACCGGCGGCGCTGCGGATTCACGGTCGGGGGACGTTGCTGTGAATGTATCCGACGTCTGCTCTTTCTCGTCCGTCCTTGAATAACGCTCACGTCCATCGCCCATATCGCGGTCTTCCTTGCGCGCGGTTGTGTCGCGCGCCAGATGTTTTGCTTATGTCCGCTGCAAGAGGAGTGCCGACTTTGAGCCTACGTTTCGAGCTCGCAGCGTGTTGCTTGGCGCAACCCTACTCTTTGCTTGGCGATGCCCGCGTCGCAGCACGTCTAATCAGGCAGGCGTGTCGAGCAGACGTCTCCATGTTGCTATCGCGACACCGCCGATTGAGCTTCAAAGCTTCTAAACGCTCTTTCGCGCTGCACAACGCGTCAACAGAAACCGTTAAGGTTCGAAAGACACAGTTCAGACGAACGATGGCACGCGAAGTGCTTTGATCAATCTCAAAGGAGATAGAAACTATGCAATCGTTCAGAAACAAAGCAATGGGTGCATTGGCGGTTGGGTTTTTTTTGAGAGTAGCGAATGCCGCACCGGTCATTGTTTTCGAGGGACCAATCGACAAAGGGCACCAGGAAGTCTCAGCAGACTTCGGGGTCAACCGCCAACTGGGTCGAGCCTGGATTGATGTAAAGGTGACCACCGATTCTTTCAACGAATCGCCACCGATACAAGTGGTGACCATGAAGATGGTCGAAGGCCTCTATTATGATTCAGCCCACAAGCAGGTGCTTTATCGGACCGTGTCCGGACCCATCGTTTGCGCTGAAGACACCACCTTTCTCTGGTCGACTCAGTTGAAGAGTACAGGGCAGTGCCTGTTGAACGAGCGCACCGAGCAGCGAAACGTCGACGATGGATTTGAAACCCGCGAGCAAAGCCTAGCCCAAGTCGTGTTCGACGCTCAGACCCCCACCGGCAGTCAGCACGCCCCCGCTTCAGCTGAGTGAGTCGCGGGAGGATTCCAATCGCGATTAATTTGTCCGGAAAAACAGCACTCGTTACTGGTGCGTCTCGCGGCATCGTGGGTGACCGCTTGGACATCCTCGTGGCCAATACCTCGGGTTCGTGCTTGGCCCGCGCGGCATTCACGCCAACGCGATTGCGCCGGCTGTGGTCGCAACCGAAATGTCGAACTTTGCCAAGACGGAGCCAGGGACGCGATTACGCCCTAGGCATCCAGGCCCTAAAGCGCCTAGCCCAGCCCGACGATATCGGCGGAGTAGTTGCATTCCTGGCATCCGAGGATGCCCGCTGGATCACTGGCGACACCGTTGATAGCGGAATTCGAACCTTGGCCACCGAGGAAATCAGCGATCGCGCGAGTGCAGGACAGTTAGGCTCCCTCCTTTGCCAATCCGCCGGTCTCGATAATAAAGCTTGCGATTTGCTCGACGCCTTCGCCACTCTTTAAATTCGTGAAAACAAAAGGTCGCTTCACACGCATTCTCAGCGTATCCGCTTCCATGACCGCAAGGTTTGCGCCAACGAGAGGAGCTAGATCAATCTTGTTGATAACCAGAAGATCGGAGCGTGTAATACCGGGGCCGCCCTTCCGAGGTATCTTTTCACCTTCCGCGACGTCGATGACATAAATCGTCAAGTCGGCCAACTCGGGGCTGAAAGTTGCCGCCAGATTATCGCCGCCCGACTCAATAAAGCATAATTCCGCGTGTGGGAATTTCTGACTCATTTCTTCAATCGCGGCGAGGTTCATCGAAGCGTCCTCGCGAATTGCGGTGTGAGGGCAACCTCCCGTCTCGACCCCCATGATGCGCTCCGCCGGAAGCGCTTGAACGCGCGTGAGAATGAGCTGGTCTTCTTTCGTGTAAATGTCGTTGGTGATTACATAAATGTCGTAATTGTCACGCAGCCCTTTGCATAGCGCTTCCACTAGGGCGGTTTTGCCTGAGCCAACGGGACCGCCGATCCCAACCCGCAAAGGGTGAGTTTGTGATGCGGTGCGAACAAGAAGAGTCATGAGCGGAACAACCTCGTGTATTGAGTTTCATGTGCCATCGAGGCCAGATCCACGGTGAATGCGGCAGATCCGAGATCGTCAATCGTTGCTCCCATCGCTTCCTCAGTCGCAGCGAGCACTGCTTGTTCAAGCGCGGCGATCGCACGCTGACCGTCCGTTTGACCGAGGGGGATCAGTCGAACTCCAGCAGTCACCAGATTGGCGACATAACTCTGCAGGAAGGCGGCCAAGGCGAGGTTAGCTAGAACTCCCGCCTTTGCTGAAGCGACTCCGTGAACGACGGCTAAAGCAGGCGGAAGATGCTGTTCACTGAGTAATTCCGAAAGCTGGTCTAACAGATCGTCCGGCCAGACGCGGCGTAGGGTCGAGAGGCAACCGCCGCCCTGCTGTGATGATTCAAGGGCGAATTCCGAGGTTCCCCGAAACGCGCCTGCCAGTTCAGCAATTTCAAACAGCTTCACCCGATCATCGCGTGCGGCCGAGCGCCAAGCCTCGATGAAGAAAATCGCTTCATTTCGTCCCGAGCCATAGCGAAGGTCCGCCTCGAGCCAATCGATGAGAGTTTCGTGGTCATCTACATATCCCGCCTCGACGGCCCATTCGAGGCCATGGGAATAGCTGTAAGAACCGGAAGGAAATGCCGGCGAAAGCCAGCTCTGCAGCCTCAGGAGCGCCAGCGGCGTAGAGTTGTACCGTTTATCACTCATGATGATGCCCGCCGTCGCCATGGTCGTGAGGGTGGCCGTGGTCGCCATAAGCGCCACCCTCGGGCTGGAAAGGGGCCTGCACTTTCGTGAGCTCCGCGCCGAAGCCGTAGAGCATATGCTCGATCACATGGTCGGGCCGAATGCGGAGAACCTGGTTCCGAATTTCAGTCGGCAGATGCCGATTTCCGAGGTGCCAAGCGAGGCGCACAAGCTGGTTGGGATCTCTGTGCCTGATTTCGACAATAGGCTCCGCAGCAGCCTGAACCAACAGCCACCTCCCGTCTTCAAGTTGCAGACCATCTCCGTCAGCCATCGCAACCGCTTTCGGAAGGTCGAGAAGGATATCTTCGCCTTCATCCGCAGTCAGACGAATCCGGCGGCGATGACGCGCGTCAAAATCGAGAGTGAGAGTGCCTGCCGCATTTTTCTTCGGCCAATGGCCAGCGGGGCGATGAATTGAAGCGGAATGCATAATCCTCTCAGTACATGAAATAACGTTGAGCGAGCGAAAGCACTTTTGCTGGATCGCAGGTGAGGAGCCGGTCATCGGCCCACACTTCATAGGTCTCCGGATCGACCTCCATCCGGGGGACCAGGCTGTTCAAAATCATGGAACGCTTGCTGATGTTGCGGGTGTTCGTAACCGGAAGAAGCTTTTTTGCCAATCCAAGCTGCTCACCCTTCTCTCCTAGAGCTTGGCTAACGAATGTGACCGAGCTCGCTGTCATACAGCGGCCAAACGCACCAAACATCGGACGGTAATACTCTGGCTGAGGGTTAGGAATAGAACCGTTGGGGTCTCCCATGATTGCGGCAGCAATGACACCGCTCTTCAGCACCATGTCCGGCTTCACGCCGAAAAAGGCCGGGTCCCAAATACAGAGATCGGCGAGTTTCCCGACTTCGATCGAGCCGACATAATTGGAAATGCCTTGAGCGATCGCGGGATTGATCGTGTATTTCGCGATATAACGCCGCGCCCTGAAATTATCGTTGTCACCCTTCTCTTCCGGCAGCCGCCCGAACTGTTTCTTCATTTTATCGGCGGTCTGCCAAGTACGGATGATGACTTCGCCTACCCGGCCCATCGCCTGACTGTCCGATGAAATGATCGAGATTGCGCCTAGATCTTGCAAAATGTCCTCAGCCGCTATGGTTTCCTTGCGGATGCGGCTCTCGGCGAAGGCCACGTCCTCGGGAATGCGGCGATCCAGATGGTGAGTCACCATCACCATGTCGAGCGCCTCTTCGGCCGTATTCGCGGTGTAGGGCCGGGTTGGAGTGGTCGAGGACGGAATGACGTTCGCCTCACCGCACACTTTGATGATGTCCGGAGCATGCCCGCCACCAGCCCCTTCGGTGTGAAAGGTGTGAATGGTTCTACCCTTGAACGCGGCGATGGTATTTTCGACAAAGCCGCTTTCGTTCAGTGTGTCGGTGTGGATAAGAACCTGGATATCCATCTCATCCGCGACAGAAAGGCAGCAATCAATCGCGGAGGGAGTTGTGCCCCAGTCCTCATGAAGCTTCAGGCCGCACGCCCCAGCTTCGATCTGCTCAATCAGACCCGCTGCGGAGCTCGCATTGCCTTTGCCGAAAAAGCCGAGATTGATTGGAAAGGCGTCCGCAGCTTGAAGCATCCTCTGAAGATGCCAGGGGCCCGGCGTGCACGTCGTAGCGGTGGTACCAGCCGCCGGCCCCGTCCCGCCGCCCATCATTGTCGTGAGGCCTGAATAAAGCGCTTCCTCAATTTGCTGGGGGCAGATGTAATGGACGTGAACGTCGATGCCGCCAGCAGTGATAATCTTACTTTCCCCGGCGATCACTTCTGTTCCCGGTCCGATAATAATGTCTACATTCGGTTGAACATCGGGATTGCCAGCTTTGCCGATTCCAGCAATCCGACCGTCCTTAATTCCGATATCGGCTTTCACAATTCCCCAGTGATCGAGAATCAGTGCGTTGGTTATCACCGTGTCCACCGCGCCATCGCGGCGGGAACGCTGCGACTGACCCATCCCGTCGCGGATGACCTTCCCGCCTCCGAATTTCACTTCCTCTCCGTAGGTGGTGAAGTCCTTCTCCACCTCGATGATCAGGTCCGTGTCGGCAAGGCGCATCTTGTCGCCGACCGTTGGGCCAAACATCTGTGCGTAGGCAGCACGATTCATTTTGTGGGGCATTTCAACGCTCCCATCACCGCTTGGTTGAACCCATAAACCAGGCGCGCACCGCTGTAGGGGACAAGCGAAACATCACGGGACTGTCCTGGCTCGAACCTCACGGCTGTTCCCGCCGGGATATCCAGGCGATAACCGAGAGCAGCCTTTCGATCGAAAGAGAGGGCGGCGTTGGTTTCGGCGAAATGATAGTGGCTGCCCACCTGGATCGGCCTGTCGCCTGTGTTCGCGACTTTGAGACAAATTGCCGCTCGGTCCTTGTTCAGCACAATCTCGCCAGATGCTGGAAAAATCTCGCCCGGTATCATGTCAACCCACAATCGAAAAAATTCCGCCCAACACTGCGAGTCCGCCCAGCGCGCGCAAGGCGACCTTCCCGATCGAGCCTCCGGCGAAGCGCCCAAGCCCGATCCCGGCTACGTGAAGCCCAGCGGTAGCGAGCGCGAAACCGGCCGCATACGGAATCAGATTGGCCGCCGTGGCTTCAGTCCCATGGGAGTGGCCATGAAAGAATGCGAAAAGCGACGTGATCGCTGCACCCCGCCAGACCGGGGCTTTCACCGCGAGCGCGACGAACAGCCCTAAAGTGACGAGCGAGGACGATATGGCAGGCTCCACGAATGGCATCTGTAGGCCCAGGGTCGCTGCTGCAAAGCCTGCCAGCATCGTTGCCACGAAGGCCATCGGCCAGAGCCAGATCGCGCGGCCGCCCGTAAGCACAGCCCACAGACCGACAGCGACCATGGCGAGGACGTGGTCCGCCCCATGAAGAGGATGAGCAATCCCCACAGCGAAAGAATTGGTTTGCCCCACGCCGGTATGAGCGAAAGCAGGGGAGACGAGTGCTCCAGTCAAAGCAAGGCAAGTCAAGATCAAGCGCATCATTGGCTCCTTAGCGAATTGGATCGTGAATGCTCACGAGTTTGGTGTTGTCGGGGAACGTTGCTTCCACCTGGATCTCGCGGAGCATTTCAGGGATGCCTTCCATGACCTGATCGCGATTCAGGATTTTGCCGCTTTCGGACATGAGCTCAGCAACAGACTTGCCGTCTCGCGCGGCCTCCAAGACGAAATCTGTGATCAGGGCGACGCTCTCGGGGTAGTTAAGCTTTACGCCTCTTGCAAGGCGGCCGCGAGCGACCAGTGCCGCGAGCGCGATCATCAGCTTGTCTTTTTCGCGTGGCGTGAGGTTCATGAACTCCTCCGTGATCGGGCGCCCGTTAGCATGACCACATCTTCGGTACCCGGAATGGGCCTGGGCCAAACGCTCGGCTGAATTGCTGCAGAAAACTGCGCAAGGCAACTCTCAACTCGCTGGAGAGCCTGGTTGCAAAGCGAGCGACAATCAGCCCACCGACCAATGTCGCGGCGCACTGACAGCGCAGCGACGCAACAATGTCGCGCACGAACTCGAGTCGTGTCTCAACCGCGCGTCCGAAATAGATCAACGTTGCAACCGCTTTGCAATCCGAAAGCAGGGCTCTTCTGCTAAGCTGTGGAAACACCCCGTCGGTGACGCGGAAGCTATCCGCCCAGATCAACCTGCCGTCCTTCTTGACCCGCCAGCGATCGGTTATGTGTCCGCCGACCACTTCCTCACCATGCGCGGCACGCCCTAGCACAAGCGATTCAAGCGCAAGCAACTCCGCGCCAGACGAAACGTCGATTTCCGTGTCTCGACAAATGCGTCCCCAGTTGAAAACAATTGTTTCTTGAGGGAGCCACGCGAGTCTGGCGCCAGCGTGCGCTTTCAGCTTTGTCGCAATGTGTGCGGGTTCGTTCAATGCCCGGTAGACCTTTTCAGCCGCCTGCGAAGTCACCGCGATCGAAGCATTGGCCAGCGCCGTCACAGTGCATTCGAGCCAGTCTCCACCCGCAACACCGCCTGCGGTATTGATGAGAACAGCCTCTTCCACCGGGGCACCGCCCACCCTTGGAAACATGATCCGAATAGGAGACCGTTGAAAGACATCCGTTATGCAGGTGCCCTTTTCAGAGCCGCTCACGACGATGCGTCCGGAGCCTTCGGCGCGCTCCAAATCCTTATCGGACGGATGCGTCATTGACGTGCTTTCGATCTTTCCGTCGATGGCGATGCATCCAAGCATCGCATCTGCACGGCTGAAGACAACGGGTGCGGCGCAGCCGCTCGCGGGATTGCGCTCCAGGCGCGCTGACCAATCTGCGTCCCGCAAGCAGCTGCTCATCGCGCCCGCCTCGAACCGAGTCAGAATCCCGCCAAGCCTTGCGGGCTATTGTAAGGAATTCTTACGCTGGTAACTTGCGCAAGAGAACCATCCGGCCGTGTGGCGTAGCCGATTAGTTTCGAGGCGTTACCGTAGATCTGGTAGAGATACGCTCCATCCGGCGTCAGCCAGCTATCGCTCGGGCCGCTGCTAACTACTCCATTGATTGCTCGGAAAGTGCCATCCCCCCGGACCTTCGGGCTCGCGGGATCCTTCGCGATGGAGAGCACGGTGCCGTCGATGCGGAAGCTGCTTACGGTGCTGTAACCAAAGTTCGTCGAATAAACGAATCGGTCATCCGGGGAGACTGCCAGCCAGCACAGTTCAGAGGGTAGCCCTGCGCTCGTGTCGATCTGCACGAGCTTACTGATGACGTTGATTTTACCGTCTGCGTCGATGCGGCCCATGGCGACCCCGTCTGAAATGGCGAACCCGATGATGAAGGTATCCGGCCGGTTGTGCAGGAAGGCGATGTAGAAAGGAGAAGCGCCTCTGGCGTCGTAAAATGAGGGTTCGCGGAGTGCGCCGTCTTCGCCCACGGGGAATACGGCGATGCCGTCGGGGTCCGGTGCATTCGAAGCGATGACGTGCAGTGCGCCATCTTTGTGCGGGATCCAGAGAATCAATGAGCCGTCCGGATTTTTTCTACTGGGCAACTCGTCGAACGTGGTGCCTACAACGAGGAATTTCCCGTCGGGCGAGAGCAGGGCCATCGTTGCCCCACGATTGGGCCACTCCTTCGTGCTCACCGAGTATCGCTCCGGGCGTGCCGTGAGGTTGCCTTTCTCATCGACCGACATCAGACGGAGTTCGTCAGGGCCGAACGTGTGCAGCACGAAAAGTGTGCGACTCGATGGGGCATAGGCCACCGATTTAGCGCCACCGCTTGTTGGGTTCCCCGTCAGCTTGACGTCGAGCAGCGTGATCCGGCCTTCCTTATCTACAGCGAAGCTGGAGACGGAATTGTCGCCGGCGTTGGTAGCGAACAGAAAGCGACGATCCGGCGTGAGAATGACACTACCCGCACCCTCGAAGTCGTTCGGCCGGTTAACGTGGTAGATGGGGCTCAGTTCCCCAGAACCGGCACCGCCGGTCGCGACACGTTCCACCTCAGCAAGCGCGCCGCTCGTAGACCAGCGATAGTGCACGATCGCGTTGCGGGTCTCGTTCGTCTGCATGTATAGATGCCCGCCACGAGGATGCGGCCTACTCGTCGGATTCGACATCCGCATCTGCGAAATGCCGCGGTCCATCTGCGCAGCAGCATTTTCTGGCATCCCACATGCGACGGCGGCTACAATTACCGCCGCTATCATCTGAAGCGAACCTCGACGACTTACGCCCCACAGGAATGGATGAAAGTTTCTCGTCTTCTTGGACATGTTTATCTCCCGCTTAAACATTGATTCTTAGGAGGGCACGATCTTCGCGCAACGGGGGCGCCGATTTAACCTTTCGCCGTCGGCGATGCCTTGCCGGCAGCGATGGCGCCCCCTCGCGAGCGAATCAAAATCCCGCCAAACCCTCCGGGCTGTTGTAGGGGATGGCGACACTGGTAACCTCCTCCAGCGAGCCGTCCGGTTTGGTGGCATACCCCACCAACTTCGACGCATTCCCGTAGATCTGGTAGAGGTATTCACCATCTGGAGAAATCCAGCTGTCGCTCGGTCCGCTGCTGATGTCTCCACAAAGCCCCCTGAAGGTGCCATCGCCCTCGACGTCGGGGCATGCAGGATCCTTCGCGACTCTGATCTCGAGACCGTCGTCGATACGGAAGCTGGTGATGTTGCTGTACCCGAAAACCGTACCGTACAAGAGTCGGTCATCGGGGGACACGGACAGCCAGCAAAGTTCAGCGGCCGCGCCTCGCTTTGTGTTGATCGGTACGACCCTGTCGACGCCAATTCTGCCATCTTCGTCGATTCGGGCCAAGGCCACTCCATCGCTGACGGCATATCCGATGATGAACGTATCCGGCCGGCTTTTCAGGAAAGCGATGTAGAAAGGAGAAGCGCCTCCTCCATCTTGGAACGAGCCTTCGCTGAGCGTGCCGTCGGCATTGACGCGGTGGATTACTATGCCGTCGGGATCCGGAGCATTCGAAGCGACGAACTTTGGTTTGCCGCCCGGACCAGGCACCCAAAGAATTGGTGAACCGTTCGGATAGGTGCCGGAGATCGCAATGGGCAGATCGAACGTGGTGCCGACAAGCAGAAATTTCTCATCTGGTGAGAGCACACCCATAGTTGGAACACGGTGCGGCTTGTCTGGCGTGTTACACGTGTACTTCTCCATGCGTGGAGTAAGCTTGCCATCACTGGAGACCGACATGAGCCGGACATGATCGGGCCCGAACGAGTGCACAACATAGAGCATGTCCTTCGAGGGTGAGTATGCCAGCGATTTGGCAGTACCGCTCTTCCCCTCGATCGCATTCCCCGTCGGCTTTGTGTCGATCAGCCTGAGCTTGCCGTGGTCGCCCACGGCGAAGCTGGACACCGAATTGTCCCCTCCGTTCGTGGCAAACAGAAACTTGCGATCTGGTGAGAGGATGACGCTACCCGCGCCTTCAAAGGCGTTGGGCGCGCTCTCCTGACCGCTGATCGGCTTGAAAGTCCCCGAACCTGCACCGGCGGTGGCGACACGTTCCACCTCTGTGAGTGTGCCGTTGGCGGAGCGATGGTAGTGAATGATCGCGTTCTTGACCTCGTTGGTTTGCATGTAGAGATGTCCGCCACGATGATCCGACATAGTCATCCCTTTACCCATTTCAATAGACATACCTTTTTCCATCGGCATATTTGTTTCTCCTTTTGTTTGTGTGTGAACTGCGAACCTAATACCCTTTTTTGTCACGAAGTTGCGGATAGAACTGAATCCAGGTCATGTCGGTGTTTGCGACGTTCGCGATATGGCATCCTGCACATTCGGCCACAGGCCTTTCCGCGGAGGTCTTATCGTAGGGCAATGGGTGATGCCCGAAGGTGAAGAATCCCCAGCCGTTGGTCCCAGCAAACCGCTTACTGTCTTTCACCGACATGTCGATGCCGTTGTACTCACCGTTGAAATACCCGCGCCCAGATGGTTCCTTCCGAGACCCGTCTGGAAAAGTGGGTTTTAGAACCCGAGTCAACTCTTTGACGATGACCGTTCCTTCGGGAAAGGACCCGGTCTTCAGATAGGCATCGACATTTTTCTTTTCTATATATACATGATGATATTCGGGGAAGTTCGACTTGGTGCAGTTCGTTCCGTCCGCGTTGCAGTTGAACTTTCCATCATTGAGGCCCTCGGGAGTTAAGGGCGCGCCCACAAAAACCCATGCGCGATAGCCGGTTGGCGTCTTCACTCTGCCAGCAGAGTCATACACAGGGTACTCCCGGGTTTGAGCGAGAACGGGTCCCGTATTGAACAGGAACCAACTCGCAGCAAGCACACCAACTCCACCGACGATTCCCAACAGGTACTTTTGCATTGCAATTCTCCTTGTGAAGCGTTTTCAGAAACGAGTTTCCGCAGGGCCTTCTGCTTACTGCGATTTGAGGACCGGGTAACCCTGCACGTAAACCCAGTCTGTCGCCTTAGCTGGGATGTGGCAGCCCAGGCAGTCTTTTTTGAAGTCAGTTGCGACCTGCTTATCGGGCGCGTCGGACTTGAAGAGTGCCCATCCCCATCCATCACCCCACAGCGGATTGCCGGGATAGCGTCCTTTTGTGTCTTTGATCATCACAAACCACACTTTCGTTCCTGAAGCCCAATATCCGTCCCCGGTCGTCAGTTGAGCGTGAGCAGTGTCAAAGACCTCTTTCATCAATACGGTTCCATCGGCGAACTTTCCCGTCTTGCGGTAATACTCAGCCGTGCCTGGCGGCGCCCATACAGCGTGCAGCTCGTGGTCGCCATTGAGATCGACCACCGAGAACGTCCCAAGTGCTTGATAACGGTCGCGATAGTCTGCCGGCTTTCGAATGTTTCCCGCATTGTCAACCAGATCCCATCCGTTGTAGCTGCTGTCGCTTTGTGATTTGACTTGTCGATCCCCGGCCAAACTGATGAGCGTGAGAACGAGAATCGAGATGCGTGAACTCATGACTCCCGCCGGGCGATTCGATTGGGTTGTTGTGTCGGTTTCATGTTGTTGCCTCCTTGCACGTTGGGGGCCAACGTCGAAAACGCAGCATTCGGCTGCCGATGCGCGTCACTCAACGCGCGTCATCGCAGGCTGCGTTTAGCTCGCCGCCGATCGCGTGTCGCGACGACGTCTCCGTGTTGCAATGCCGTCTCCGGGTCGCTAAACCGACACCACGAGTTCAGTCCAACACAGCAACTGATCTCGCGCGGCGGCACTGGACTCGAGGGTAAGTCCTATTTCAGCAGTGGCATTCCTTGTGCAGGGGAAGTCGGTATGGCCATCACCTCAAGAGGCTTTTCCGGTCGACGTAGCGCGGAAGCTGGGAAGCTACCGCCAGGGCAGTACCTGACCGCCACCTTCCCCGTCTTGTCTGCAGGGCCGACGCCAAACGTGCCGCTCGACCGGTGGGAGTTTGTGATCGACGACGGCACTAACGTTTTGCGGCGATGGGATTGGAAATCGTTTCGCGACTTGCCCTCCGAGACCTTCACGACTGATATTCACTGCGTTACGCGCTGGTCGAAACTCGGCACAACCTGGGAGGGCGTTTCCCTCGATACGCTGTTTGCAGACCTAAAGACCGACGCGTCCTATACGCTCGTGCGTTCCTACGGTGACTACACCACAAATGTGCCTCTAAACGACCTGACGAACCACCAGGCGTGGATCGCGTTCCGATTTGAAGGCGAAGATCTTGCGCCCGAACACGGTGGCCCCGCGCGTCTTCTTGTCCCTCATCTTTATTTATGGAAGAGCGCGAAATGGGTGCGGGGCATTACGCTGATGCAGCGGGATAAACCCGGCTTTTGGGAAAGCCTCGGCTACCACATCTATGGGGACCCCTGGCGAGAACAGCGTTATTCGGACGACAAGTGATGTGGCGTGTTGGAAAGGTCGTAGCTCTTCACGACGAAACGGCGATGGCACGGACGATCACGCTCGAAGTTCCGGATTGGCCGGGTCACCTCGCAGGCCAGCACGTTGACGTGCGCTTGACGGCCTCGGATGGATACTCTGCGGTGCGGTCATACTCGATCGCCTCTGCGCCGAACTCCGAGCGGCGCGTTGAACTGAGCGTCGAACGATTATCGAACGGCGAAGTCTCACCCTATTTGACGCGAGAGCTCGTAGTTGACGATCGTCTGGAGTTGCGAGGCCCGATCGGCGGCTGGTTCGTGTGGCGCCCCCAACAGACTGAGCCGATCCAACTCGTCGCAGGGGGCTCCGGCATCGTTCCCCTGATGGCGATGATTCGTTCGCGTGCGTCAGCGGGCAACACTGCGCCGTTTCGGTTGTTGTATTCCGTGCGCGAACCGGGAGCGGTTTGGTACGGCGCTGAACTGCAGTCGCTATTAGACCGCGATCAATCTGTGAGCGTTACCTACGCGTACACGCGAGCCGCTCCGAAGAATTGGCCGAGACCGCCCAGCCGTATCGACGCGGCTCTGATCGCGAACACGACCTGGCCCTCAAACCTGGTTCCGACTTGCTACGTTTGCGGCCCCACATCATTCGTTGAAAGTGCTGCTGGCCTTCTTACCGCCTGCGGCAACAGTCCTGATAAGATCAGGACGGAGCGTTTTGGCCCCACGGGAGATCGACGATGAGCTCACAGACATACGATCACCTTGACGGTGACTATCTTGACGGCAACGCGGCCGCCGGTGAATTGAGCAAAATATTCACCATGGACGTTACTACCGCATTGGGTCAGTGTGCGCAGTGCGGCGCAACAGGACGCTTTGCCGAGGCGCATTTGTACATGCGATGTCCCGGCGTGGTGGCACGGTGCGCCGTTTGCGAGCACGTGCTCCTTCGTCTTGTAAGTGTTCGTGAGCGCGTATTCCTTGACGCGCGTGGCATGACATACCTGAGCCTCGACACATCACAACTCCAGGACTCCGGCAAATAGCTCGGATTTTGGATTCTCGGACGAAGTCTGTCCCGTCCGAGCGCCGTTCAGCGTAGATCTCAGTAGCCAGAGATCTCCGGGAGCTCATTCAGCCGCTAGTTGCCATCGCGCCTCGTTCTCGCGGTTCTGGTTCAGCTCATTGCTGTCGTTTTGCCGGATCGGCCGAAAGATTCCCAGCTTCTTCATTTTAGTAATTAGAGTGGTCCGCTTTAGTCCCAGCCGGGCGGCTGCACCACGGGGTCCTCCGACAACCCAACCTGCCGCCTGCAGTGTCTGCAAGATCAGGGCTCGTGTAGAATCGCTCAACGTGCCGGGTGCAGGAGCTACCTTCACCGGATTCTTGTCCGATATCGGCAAAGGATTTGGAAGCACTCCGTTGGTTGACCGAATCACGGCACGTTCGATCAAATTCTGAAGTTCCCGCACGTTCCCAGGCCAAGAATACGAAGCGAACGCATCCAGCGTTTCCTCCGGTATATCGTTAATCCGCTTACCCATTCGCCGGCCAAAAATCTCGACAAAATGTGAGACCAACTGTGGAATGTCTTGGCGGCGCTCCCGCAATGGCGGCAGGACGACGGGAAAGACGTTTAGACGGTAGTAGAGATCACTGCGGAATTCTTTCCGCTTCACCATCTCGGTGAGATCGCGATGTGTCGCCGCAATCAGACGGACGTTGATGCGATGCGTCCGGCCGCTTCCCAGACGCTCGAACTCCCTCTCTTGGAGGACCCGCAGCAGCTTAGGCTGTAGTGCCAGCGGAATGTCTCCGATTTCATCGAGGAACAGCGTCCCGCTGTCCGCCATTTCGAAACGGCCAATCTTCTGCGCGACCGCTCCGGTGAAAGCGCCCTTCTCGTGCCCAAACAGTTCGCTTTCCAATAGGTCGAAAGGAATGGCTGCGCAATTGAGCTTGATGAAGGAACGCCCGCAGCGTGGGCTCATTTGGTGAATGGCGCGGGCGATCAACTCCTTACCTGTACCCGTCTCTCCAAGAACCAGCACGGTGGAATCGGTCGGTGCCACTCGTTCCACCTCCGCGAGTACAGATTCCAGAGCAGGGCTGTTGCCTATGATTTGTTCAAATCTATAATCGCCGCAATTCTGTTCACTTGACGGAACTCTGTTGACATTTTCCATAACTCACTCCCCAGAGGCCTTCTGTAAACTACAAACGCGGAGCTCACTCCTAGTCATGCGGTCTCCGTACCGCCTTTGTCGTGTGTAAGGCTGAACGAATGGCTTCGAGTAACTGCTCGTCACTAAAGGGTTTGCCTAGGAATGCGATCGCACCGGCTTCCATTGCTCGCCGACGGGATTCTCTTTCGTCGTAAGAGGTGATGAAAATGACAGGAATGCCGGAGCCCTCAGCAGCCAGGTGGCTTTGGAGTTGCAGTCCATTCATGCCCGACATCTGTACGTCAACGATGAGACACGAGGTATCGTCCCGTAGGCGGGATCTCAAAAACGTTTCGGCCGATTCAAACGCAGCCGCTCGAAAGCCAAAAGATTCGATCAGTCGTGTTGTGGTCCTGCGGACGGACTCATCATCGTCAACTACGGAAATGAAATTCCTTGCCACTCTGAATTCCCTCTCAACTCACACTATTCGCAGATGAGAAGGAATCTAATGGGGCGTTGGTAGATCTACCGTCACAGAAAGGAGACTGCGGGTAATGCTTTCGTTTACGAGGCCGAGACGCCCTTAAGCTTTTCGATCATTTTCACGAGTTCGGCGAGCGATTGCGCGTGCATCTTCTCCATTGCCCGGCTCCGATGAACCTTCACGGTATTTTCTGCAGTTCCGAGTTGACCAGCAATCTGCTTGTTGAGCATGCCCGAAACGACCATGGAGATCACCTCTTGCTCGCGGCGAGTCAGCGAGTGAAAGCGCTGTTCCAGCTCTGCTATTTCGTGCTCCCGTTCGCGCATGGCACGATCTCGCTCCAGTGCGATGCGAATGGCATCCAGGAGATCCTGGTCTCGGAACGGCTTGGTAAGGAATTCGACAGCCCCAGCCTTCATCGCGCGAACACTCATTGGAATATCACCGTGGGCGGTGATAAAGATTATCGGGATATGAATGTTTCTCGCTGCAAGCTCGCCCTGAAAATCAAGTCCACTTAATCCACGTAATCTGACGTCGAGCACAAGACAACTGGCCACACCTGGCGGTTTTCTTTGCAAGAAGCTGTCAGCCGAGTCAAAGGTCTCAACCTGCAGACCTACGGTGCTGATGAGAAACTTGAGCGAAGAACGTACTGATGGATCATCATCAATAACGAAGACGACGGGGGCGCCAGTCATAAGGGACTCTTGGCGGCTACCGGCAGGGTGAAGGAAAACACAGCGCCGTGGGGGAAATTGGGCGCGGCCCAGAGCCGTCCGCCATGACCTTCAATCAGCGAGCGGCTGATGCGTAGACCCATCCCCATACCGTTCGCTTTGGTTGTAAAGAAGGGAGTGAAGACGCGATCTGCTTTTGAATCGAGGCCAGTGCCCGAATCGCGTACCGCAACCAGTATGTCCCCAGATTCTTCGATCCGGGATTCCACCCAGAGTAGCCGAGGTCGATTTGTTATCGCAGTCATGGCTTCGATGCCATTCACGATCAAGTTCAGCAGGACCTGCTGCAACTGGACGCGATCGGCCAGCACGAGCGGAAGTGCGTCGGTCAATTGGCGTTCGAGCCGGACTCGATTCTCATCAAGCGCGCGACCAACTAGGGCCAGCACCTCCTGAATCACCTCGTTTAGGTCAAATTCGTTCTTTTCGGCAGGCGTTTTCTTTATGAATGCGCGGATCCGAGCTAGGACAGCGCTTGCGCGAGTACCATCGGCAACGATTTCCTCGAGAGCCCGACGCAGAACTTCAGGTTCGAGATTACGAGCAGCGAGCAGTCTCAAGCACGCGTTGCCGTTATTGGTTACGGCGGTCAGAGGTTGATTGACCTCATGGGCTATCGACGCTGTCAGTTCGCCCATGGTTGTCAGCCTGGAAACCCGGGCAAGCTCCACTTGCGTCATCTGCAAAGCTTGCTGTGCCTCCTCCGCCTGCTTTCTTTCACTGATGTCGCGGATAAAGCCGGTAAATACCCGATGCCCCTCCTTGCTCAGCTCTCCAAACGAGACTTCCACCGGGAACTCCTGTCCATTTTTGCGCAGGCCGGTAAACTCGGTGCCTTTCCAGTTGATATGCCGCTGGCCGGTCGCCAAGTAGCGTCTGAACCCATTCTCGTGCAGCTTCCCGAAGGATTTCGGCATTAGTACGGTCAAAGGTTTCCCAATCAACTCCGTCGACTCATAACCAAAGATTCTTGAGGTCGCGGGATTGGCAAACTGAATTGCACCGCTCTCGTCCGCGCTGACCACGGCATCATTGGCAGTTTGAACCACAACCCGATACCTCTTTTCGTTTTCTTCGAGATCGGCGTAAAGGCGCGTATTCTCCAGGGAGATTGCGGCCTGGGAGGCAAGCAGTTTCAGCACCGCGATCCGGATCGGAGTGAAGACGTGCGGAGTCAGGCTGTTTTCGAGGTAGAGTACACGAATGAGTTTGCCCTGATGGATCAGTGGCAAGCAGAGAATGGAGCGCGCGTGACGTTGGCGGATGTACGGATCCGCAGAAAAGGGATTCTGCGCTACCGCATCGTCGAGAATCACGCTCTCCTTGGTACGCGCAACATGGTGGACGATCGATTCCGGCACCGCGCCTACGACCGCTTCCGCTTGGTGAACGATGATCGTGTCCCCGCTGGTGGTAGCTTCCGCTTCGATCCGCTGCTCATCCCCTCGCGGTAGAATCAACAAACCTCGCTCAGCGCCCGCGTGCTCAATCGCTGTGCTCATCAGCGTGTCGATCAACTTATCCAGAACCATCTCGCCCGACACGGCTTGCGAGACCTTGATCACCGTAGCTAGATCCAGGTGTTCGACGGGCGCCCCGATCGTGCTCGTCGGCCCGGGCACTGCCTCTTCGTCTCGGAGGTGCGGATATAGCTCTTCGAGTTGCCGAACCTTACCAGCGGCTCCCCAACGGACGTAGCCATAGCGGGCGTCCCGCAAATAGGCATACGCAATCTTCTCGAAACCACGTGCCGCGTAGAATCGCGCGGCGAGTTCATTGGCGAGCGCCTCATTGTGGACAAAGCCGTTTGCGTGCGCCGAGCGGATCGCCTGCTCGTACAGGCGCATGGCATCGAGGTGGCGGCCTTCTATTCGTGCGATCTCCGCGCCTACCAATGCCGCGCGATTTTCGAAGTTGTCCGGGCAATTCTCCGCCCATACTTGCAGCTGTCTGTGGTGGGCGGCCAGAGCCACGAAATGCTGCGGTCTCTGGTCCGGTAATGCGGAATCCAAGGATGCCGCGCGGGACAGGCCACCATATAAGTGATACTCCGCCATTTCTAAATTTGATGGTGCTGTCGAGAGCAGCGGTTCCGCCTTCAACGAGGCATCGAGAGCGGAAGCATAGTCCCCGGTAAGGAACCGAGCTTGCAGTTTTCGGATCCAGTAAAAGCACTCGGGTTGGCCCGGTGCCGCGCTATTCGCCAAATGGCGCTCGAACCGAAGCTCCTCGAACTGCGCATCGTCAAAGGAGCCGAATTTCGGCGTTAAGCCGCGAAGAGTCCGGATAAGCCCGAGCTGAACCGTGATCATGTCAGTGACAACGCCAAACCGGGCCTTCTGCGCAAACCCGATGCCATTTTCGGCTTCACGTTGCACCTCCACGAGCGGATCTCCCGCTGCCAAAAGGTTTGTGTTCAGGTTGACGCAACTGTAGGCTGCAAAACAGAGATCGCCGATCTCGTTCGCGACCTCGAACGTCCGACGTATCAGGTCTCGGCCGGCCTGGACATGCTTCGTCCATGGCACCACGTGACTTCCGAAGACCATATAGGTCCTGGCCTGGAAGCGTTTCAATCCGCGTTTTTCAACCAGTTCGTAGCCGAGCCGGCCGAATTGAAATCCGGCCTTGTAGTTGCCGAACTTCGGTCCGGCTATCTGACCAAGCCATCCATAGGCAACACACGAACCGTCGCTGCTGCCCCGCTCGAGACTGAGATTGACCGCCCTGCAGATGGCCAGGGAAAGAAGGTTTGCGTCCGTAAACAATGCCGGCGGCAACACCTTGGTCAGAACGTCCAGTGTGGCGACGGACGCCGGATCGTTCATCAAGGGCAGCTCAATAAGCTGCTCAATCGTACGGCTCCCCAGCTGTGACCAGATCCGCTCGTATTCCCGCCGTCCTTCCTCTTCTGTCGGATGCGCCGACCATTCGATGCCCAAATGCCGGAGGTAGTCGAGACCGACGGCAACCGCGCGGTCGCCCTGATCGAGGATCATGTACAGATCCATGCGCAAGCAGGTGACGGTCGCTAGTTCGACCGTGTTCACGGCGCGGGATGAAAGCATTGTCAAGCGCTCTTCGGCAGCCGCCGACTGGCCAGTCAGGAACTCGCATTCGGCCCGGTGCAATTCCAGGAGGAAAGTGAGCTCATGCCGGCGCTCCCAAGAATCGTCCAACAGTGCTGCGCCCGCGATGAGATACTTGAGGGCTGAGGTATAGGCTGTGGAGGCCTTGGCGCGCTTGCCCGCGATCAGGTTGAGCTCGGCCAGTTGCTCACGTTCGTCTCGTGAGGTGATCAAGGCTGCACCGCGGTTGAGCTGATTGACTATCTCGAAGATCCGCTCCTCCCGCTTCTCTGGAAGAGTGTGCGTCACGAGCAGTCTGCCTATTCGGAGATGGGCCTTGGCGCGCGATTCTTGCGGAATCAGAGAATAGGCTGCTTCCTGGACACGGTCGTGGAGGAACTTATAGGAATCTTCCGAGCGGAAGATGAGGCCTGCTCGGACCGCTTCCCAAAGCTGACCGTGCATTTCCTCGTTCGATTCCTGGTAAGCCATTTGCAGCGTTGTGAAGTCCGCGCTGTTCCCCAGGCAGGCGAGCTGCTGTAATGCGTTCTGGGTTTCGACGGAGAGCCGGTTCAACTTCCCGACCAGAAGGTCCACCACATTATCGGTATAACCCTTCGCGTGAATGCGATTCAGGTCCCAAGACCATCGCCCTTCGCTATGATCGAAAGTAAGCAACGCTTCTTCAGCAAGCGCAGAAATAAACTGAATGGCGAAAAATGGATTGCCAAGAGTCTTGTCGTGGATCAGTTGCGCCAACGGGGTGGCACGCTCGGGATCGCAGTGAAGAGAATCCGCAATTAACTGTCTCAAGTCTTCAAGGGCCAGCGGCGCAAGGACGATCTCCTGCACTGTCGCTCCAGCCTGTCGGATCGCTGCCAGCTTGCGCATCAGGGGGTGGGTGGGATTGACTTCGTTGTCCCGATAGGCGCCGATCAACATCAAGTGCGGCACGTCCGCGCGGATCAACAGATCTTCCATCAAATCGACCGTTGCCGCATCGAGCCATTGCAAATCGTCAAGGAACAGGACCAGCGGATGCTCCGGCCGCGCGAACACGCCGATAAATCGACGGAATACCAACTGGAAGCGGCCTTGCGCGTCCTGTGGCGGAAGCTCAGGGACCGGTGGCTGTTCTCCGGTGATGAGCTTCAATTCTGGGACGAGATCCACAATGAGCAAGCCATTCGGGTCTAACGCCTCATGAAGGGCGTCGCGCCACTTGCTCAGCTCCTCTTCGCTCTTACTCAGAAGTGGACGGATCAGGCTCTGCAAGGCTTGCGCTAACGTGGCGTAAGGAATGTCGCGCTTGTACTGATCGAATTTGCCCGAGGCAAAAAGGCCGCGCGGCGGAACCAGTACTTTGTGGAGCTCGTTGACGACGGAGGACTTGCCGACGCCGGAGTATCCGGAAACGAGCACCAATTCCGGCCTGCCGCCGGCCACGACGCGATCGAAGGAGGCGAGCAGCTTCTCGATCTCGCGTGCTCGGCCGTACAATTTCTCGGGAATCAATAGCCGGTCTGGCGTGTCGTGTTCGCCAAGCGGGAATTCGTCGATTCGGCCCTGAATCTCCCATTGAGTAAGGCACCGTCGAAGGTCACTTTCTACGCCAACCGCCGTCTGGTAGCGTTCTTCAGCAGTCTTGGCGAGCAGCTTCATGATGATTGCAGAGACAGCACCCGGCAGATTCTTCACCCTCTCGCCGGGCAGCACCGGTTGCCGCGCAATATGGCAGTGCACCCATTCCATGGGATTGGAAGCGGTAAAGGGCAGACTACCGGTCAGCATTTGGTAAAGCGTGACGCCGAAGGCGTAGAGATCGCTCCGGGAATCGATCGAACGGTTCATTCGGCCGGTCTGCTCGGGAGCCATATAAGGGAGCGATCCGGCGATGAACTCGGGAGGCTCGGGCGACTGACGTTCGCGGGGAAGGCGCGAAGCAATCCCAAAGCCCGTGAGCCAGACCTGACCGGTCGTGGAGTCAACCAGGACATTGGAGGGCTTCACGTCTTTGTGGATCAGTTGTCGCTTGTGTAACTGGCTGAGAGCAGTTGCGAGACCAATGGCGAACCGTAAAAACTGCGCCATTTCCATCGGTCCTTGGATGAGACCATCGAGGGGCGCACCGCCAGGATCCTCGAGCGCGAGCATCGTGCGCCCGCTGTGCTGTGAGATGACGAGGGGACGAACCGCCCATACTGGGTCCAGTTCGGCTCGGAACGAGTATTCGTGCTCTATCCGCTTAAGACTTTCCGGCGCAGGGCGTGTTGAGATGGGCGTCCGCACCAGGACGGACGGTATGTCTGCTTGATTCCGGTGCCGGGCCCGGTACAGGACAAACTCCTCATCCCTGAGGATAAGTTCGAGCACGTATTCCTGAACGCTCCACGACGATTCTCCTCCCCCTTCAGAGATCTGCCCCATGACTACCTATAGTGGTAGTCCGATCGACTCGGCAGATCAATTCGAGCTGTCCAGGTACAGCTAGCGAGACATCCAGTAGCCAGGTCACCGCCGCCCGTGGGCAACGGCAACAATCTGCACTGTGGATCGGATGAACTGCAGTGCTCGTCGAACGGGGATCAGAGCGGGCACGTCGAGAGGACCGACGTTTACCTCATGGTGCGCGATCAGCCCGGGGCACGAGGGCGCCAATCGGCGGGAGCCTTTGGTTTCAACTTCGTTCGCTTTCCAATAGGCCAAAGGGAATGGCCGCGCAATTGAGCTTGATCAAGGGGCGCCCGCAGCGTGGACTGATTTTGTGAATGGCGCGAGCGATCAACTGCTTGCCCGTACCCGTCTCTCCAAGAACCAGCATGGTGGAATCGGTCGGTGCCACAGAGGCTTTCTGTAAACTACGAACGCGGAGCTCACTCCCTAGTCATCGTTCTCCGTACCACCTTTGTCGCGCCGTAAGGCTGAGCGAATGGCTTTGAGTAACTGGTCGTCGCTAAAAGGCTTGCCTAGAAATGCGACCGCACCGGCTTTCATTGCTCGCCGACAAGATTCTTTTTCGTCGTAAGCGGTGATGAAAATGATCGGAATGCCGCAGCCCTCGGCAGCGAGGTGGCTTTGGAGCTGCAATCCATCCATTCCCGGCATCTGTACGTCAAGGATGAGACACGAGGTATCGCGCAGTTGGCCAGACCTCAGGAAAATTTCGGCCGATTCAAAGGCGGCCGCTCGAAAGCCAAAAGATTCGATCAGTCGTGTTGTGGTCCTGCAGATGGACTCATCGTCGTCAACCACCGAGATCAGATTCCTTACCACCTCTGAATTTTCCAATCGCCTGAAGGTATTCTCGGACGCAGAACAAATCTATTGGGCGTTGGTACACCTAGCATCCCAGAAAGGAGCATGCGCGTAATGCTTTCGTTTACGAGGCCTTTTCGATAATTCTAAAGAGCGGCCGTGGCGCGGCCGACGCCGCGAGAGGCACCCGTAACAAGTGCTCTTTTCCCGGACAGATTAGTCACAACATGGCCTCTTGTGAGTAATTCAACAACGCTGCCGGGCCCGTCACTTGCCGACCGTTTCAGCGATCTTCCCCTTGGAAGCCGGGGCGCGCTGACCAGCGGTGAGGGTCTGAGCGTCGAAAACGACCTGGGCCACAGTTTTGTCGACGGTACTGAATCCATCGTCGACTTTGCGCTGCTCGGTGCGCGGGTTCAACAGACACTGCCCTGTACTCTTCAGATAAGTCTTCCACAGAAAGGTGGCGTCTTCAGCGCAAACGATGGGTTCGGACGCGCTCCGATAAAGCACCTGCTTGTGGGCTGAGTCATAATAGAGGCCTTCGACCATCTTCATGATCACCTCTTCCGTCGGTGGCGCTTCGCTGAGGGACTCGGTGGTCACCTTTACATCAATCCAGGCTCGACCCAGTTCGCGGTTCACCGCGAAGTCTGCTGAGACTTCCTGGTGCCAATTGTCGAGGGGTGCCTCGAAAACAATGATCGGCGCGGCATTCGCGACTCCGAGAAAAGACCCAACCACTAATCCAACCACTGTTAATTTGTTTCTGAACGATTTCACAGTTTCTATCTCCCTTGAGATTGATAGAAGCACTTCGCGTGCCAGCGTTCTTCTGAACCGCGTCTTTCGCACCTTCACGGTTTCTGTTGACGCGATGTGCAGCGCGAAAGAGCGTTTACGAGTTTTGGGAGCCTATTCGCTGCGGCAATCTCGGGACAGGAGATCAGTTACGTCCTTGGGCTCAATCGTCGGTGTCGCGATAGCAACACGGAGACGTCTGCCCGTCACACAATCAACACCGCTCCGATGGAGACCAAGCGACGAACGAAGGTCATTCCGCAATGTAGATACTATGGGCGTTCCGCAGGTTTTGGCGATAGCGTCAACAGTTTACTGGAAGGGTTCGTCGGTGATTGCGACGCGCCATCTTCATTCATGGGCCTCGGCTTGGGTGGGCAGCGTGAACTGAAAAGTTGCGCCGCGTGGGGAGTTGTCGGCAGCCCACAAGCGGCCGCCATGCGACTCAATGATGGATCGGCTGATCCGAAGCCCCATGCCGGTGCCGTGAGGCTTGGTGGTGAAAAATGGATTGAAAGTATCTGCTCACGATCGTCGGAATGATATGCCGATGCCCAACCCCACCCCAGCCCTTGCTCCAGTGTCATTCCCGTGTACTCCAACCACCGTTGATTAATAAAGTCGATCGCGCCGTCTGGTCGCGCGGTCCAGAGTAGTCCCGGTACCGCATCGATAATCAGTCGAACCTGGTGTGCGGCCTCCTTTGCGGCCGTGACGTCCATCACCGCTCCGGCAAACTCGATGCTGCCCGATCCGTCGCTTAAGGGATGAGCCACTACGTGAACATATTTGACGGAACCATCTGGCATCACCAAGCGATATTCATGCTCAAAATTCTTCCCATCCTGCGTCGCGCCCTCGATCGTTTCTTTCACCAGGGCCACGTCGTCCGGATGAACCCTTTGGAGGACAAGCTCCACGGTCGGTATCGTGGTTGGCTCGTACTGGAAGATTCGAAAGGTTTCCTCTGACCAGATGATCTCGCCGGTGGAAGGCCTCCAGCCGAAGCTGCCAGTGTGGCTCAGACGCTGCGCCTCGGCGAGGTAAGTCTCGCTCTTTCGGAGCGACTCCTCGGCTCGCTTACGTTCGGCCTTTTGTGTGGCTTCACGCAGCGCACGCTGCACCGACGGCACAAGCCTCGATAGCCGGGTCTTTAGAACGCAATCGGTTGCGCCAATCTTGAGCGCTTCAATCGCCACCTCTTCCCCGAGCGTTCCGGAAACAAAGATGAACGGCACATCCGGGCAGGCTTTCATTGCGAACTTCAATGCGGAGATGCCGTCGAACGCGGGAAGGGTGTAATCCGCCAGAATCAGATCGATTCCGCCTTGCTCGACGGAAGTCAGGAAGTCAGCCTGAGTATCGACCCGCCTTACTTCACAGACGATGCCTTCCGTCTCGAGCAGATCCTGAATGAGCTTCGTGTCCTTGGGATCATCCTCGATCGATAGAATCCGCAATCGGCGCCGCATGTTTTCTTCCCGACGACACTCACTTCCTGACGGTTCCAGGCGGCGGCTCGTTAATCACGGCCCAGATCCTCGTTCTCGCGGTTCTGCTTCAGCCCAGTGATGGTTTTGCCGCCACACCAGTGGATCAGGAACTCAAGTTTTGGCTTTCATCGACTTGACGAGATCTGCTGCGGAGGCGCCTTCGAGCGCGAGGCCGTAGCCAACTTCTCGCACAATACGTTCCTTCAACGGTTGGATGAAGTGGACGCGGGTGTTGCGGCGGGTGACTTCCGGAGCTTTCAGGTAGAGCGACGCCAACTCACGAGCCCGAGCGAGTGCTTTTCCATTTGGCACAACCTCGGCAACCACTCCCCATTCGTGCGCGGTGAGCGCCGTCAGCGGCTGTGGATTCAGCAGGAATGCCTCTGCCCTTCCTGCTCCGGCGCGGTAACTCCAAGCGGTAAAGACTCCGTCACCCGGAATGATACCACCGGCAAAGTGGGGCAGATCGTTAAAGGTTGCCCCTTCACCCGCGACAATCACGTTGGCGAGCAGCGCGTACTCGGAATGCACATGGGCGCGTCCTTCGACCGCGGCGATCACCGGCACACGGATGTTGGCAAGATTCTCTAGAATTTGAACACCTTCATCGTGCACTTGGCTCCAGACACCCGGGTCGGCAACGTTACCAAAGGATGAAAAGTCGATCCCTGTAATGAACTCCCCACCCGTTCCCGTCAGGATCACGATCTTGTTGGCCCGATCCTGAGCGATCCGGTAAAAAGCGTCGACAAACTCCGTATGATCGTGCGCCGTAAAGGTGTGCGGCCCGCCGTTGGTGTGGAACTCGACGACCAAAATACCTTGGGCGTCTCGATTCATCTTCAGACCGCTGTACGCGGCAAGATAAGCAGGCTGCATCGTTTCCATAGCACTCTCCTGGCTCGAGTAACCGCTCCAAATGATTGTCAATGCCAACGCTGACTACGCTTCCTCTGCAAGACTTTGAGACAGCCAGTTCGGTTGCACCGACTGAGCCAATACCGAAACTCTGCGCTTGGCCTTGACCCGCGCCAGATTCGGTGTCGATTGGTGTGTCGCTTTATTGACACGGCCTCGAGCACAAACTCGCATTACGAACGTTCACAGCGCAACGCATACAGTTTGAATGCATGCAGCATCCTATAGCCTCTGGGTTCGAGCTTCACTGCCCATCAACCTTCGGCCTGCAGACTGCTGGACTCTCGCGTCGACGCGCTCGAGATAGAAGGCAAGCGCAACGGGTTCCCACTCGCGCTCAAAGCACGAGGCGGGATTTGGTAGACGCGCCCGATTCGATCAGAACTTGTAACAAGCACCAGTGAATGCTTCTTTAAAACTTGAACCAAATCGGCCGAGTCTATTTGTTTAATTACACACCGCTGTGAAAAGAACGCCGCCCTCAACCAGCTCAAAAGCCACGAGATCATAATGCTGGACATAATTGCAATACCCAGGCCAGGGCTTTCGGCACCTTTTGCCCCGTCTCGCAGGGCTATCGGGCTTGCGTCAGGAGTTTAATCAACGAAGCTCGCTTGTTACGTGCCTTCCAGACGTCTCGCGTTGCTATCGCGACACTGGGCGATGGAATCACAGAATTCGGCAGCCATCGTGAAAATCGCGTCCTAGGCGCCCGGTGAAACGCGGTTGCCAGGGATCATTCCGAGGTTACGGACTGGTCGGTGCGGTTTGGGCCGGACGGTTGGCGCTACCTAAGTCTTGGCTCACCTGTGGCAATGGAAGAGAAACCGCTTCGGCCTTGGCCTGCTGGCGGGCGAGGTAGGCGTGAATCTGCAACACCACGGCCGCGCCCTCGCCGATCGCACCCCCGACGCGCTTCACCGATCCGGCGCGCACATCGCCGATCGCGAACACGCCCGGCACGCTCGTCTGCAGCGGAAGTGTCAGATCATTCCCCGTGGTGACGAAGCCCTTGTTATCGACCGCCACGTCGCAACTCTCGAGCCACTCGGTGCTCGGGTCGGCGCCAAGGAAGAGGAACACGTGGCGAATGGGACGCGCCTCGGTCTTGCCTGAGTCGCGGTTGCGCCAGGTGACCGACTCAAGGCCTGTCTGGGGAGAGCCCGAGAGCCCGGCGATCTCCGTGTTAGTGAGGAGCTCGATGTTCGGAGTGGCGGCGATGCGGTCGATCAAATACTTCGACATGCTCGCCGCCAGACCGGCGCCGCGCACCAGCATCCAAACCTTGGCCGCATGCGAAGAGAGAAACACCGCCCCCTGCCCCGCTGAGTTGCCGCCGCCGACCAGCACCACCTCCTGCCCGGCGCACATTTTCGCCTCGATCGGCGAAGCCCAGTACCACACGCCGCGCCCTTCCATGGCCACGAGGTTTTTGCAGTCGGGACGGCGATAGCGCGCGCCGGTTGCGATCACCACCGTGCGACAACGCACGGTGCGCCCGTTGCCGAGCTCGAGCATCATCGGCTCGCCGGGTTTGCAATCGAGGCGCCGCACCTCCATCGGGATCAAAATGTCCGCGCCGAATTTCTGCGCCTGAATGTAGGCGCGTCCTGCGAGCGCCTGGCCGGAGATGCCGGTGGGAAAGCCGAGGTAGTTCTCGATCCGCGCGCTCGCGCCCGCCTGTCCGCCGAAGGCCCGCGCGTCGATGACAAGAACCGAGAGGCCTTCGGAGCCCGCGTACACCGCCGCAGCCAGACCCGCGGGCCCGGCGCCGACGATCGCAACGTCGTACACCCCCGCGGTGACGTCGGCGTCCAGCATGCCGACGCAGCGTGCCAGCTCGCTCTCGGATGGATTACGCAGCACCTCGCCGTTGGGGCAGACCGCGAGCGGCAGCTGCTCGGGCTGTGGTGCAAAGCGCGCGATGAACGCCTGTGCATCGCCGTCCGTTGCCGGGTCGAGGAGCTGATGGGGAATGCCGTTGCGGGTGAGAAAGCTGCGCAGGCGCGCGACGTCCGGGGATGAAGCGGCGCCGATCAGCACCGGCCCACCCCCGCCCGTCTCGATCAGCACCATGCGGCGCAGGATGATGGCGCGCATCAGCTTTTCGCCGAGCGTCGCTTCCGCGATCAGCAGCGCCTGCAGGTTCTCGGTGCCGATCTCGAGCGTCTGCGTGTCCCCCACCGCCACGGCGTCGACGAAGGATGGCTTGCTCGATAGCTGGCTCAGCTCGGCGGCGAAGTTCCCGGGCCCGTGCTGTACTACCTGATACTCCTGCCCGTGCGCGTCGCGGGCGGTGACCCGGATCGCGCCCGAGAGCACCACGTAGATGCCGGGGCTGACCTTGCCGGTCTCGAGCACCCGCTCGCCATCGGCGAAGCCGCGCGGCCTGCCGAAGCGTTGAATGTGCGCAATCTCGTCCGCCGCGAGCATCGGAAACAGTTGCGCGCGGCGCGTCTCGAACGTCGGGGAAAAAGGAGCGGTCATGCGCGTCCTCCACCATGGGCGCCAGTAGATACTACTCGGCGCGCTCTTCGGGAAGGGTCACCATCTTTGCAATGCCGGAACGCTCTCCGGCAGATATAAGTGGGTGGGAGGCGTCGAATGAAAGCACAGTCGAAAGGCTCATCACGAAAGCAACGGCAAAGCCATTTGAGCAGCGCAGATCTCAAGGCGCTTCGAGCGGCGCTCGAGGCCAAGCGTGCCGAGCTGCAGCGCGAGGTCTCAACAGACATTTCCGAAGGGACGCACTCGGAACAATTTGCTGAGGTGAGGGACTCTGCCGAGCGAGCCGAGCGAACGGAGGAGGAGGAGGAGCTGCTCGACTTGGCAGATCAGGAGACTACGCGGCTCTCGGAGATCAACCGCGCGCTCGGCAAGATGGACAAAGGGACTTACGGGCTGAGCGAGCAAAGTGGCCTGCCGATCCCGCTCGAGCGGTTGCGTGCAGTGCCGTGGGCTAGATTCATCGCCGAGGAAGAAGCGGAAATTGAGCAGCGCCGCCGGGAAAAGCGCCAGCGCGCTCAAAGCTGACATGGCCCGGTTCAGCGCTTAATTCGGGTTGCGAAGACGGCGAAGTGGTCGCCCTTCTTTAGCTCGCTTTCGCCTCTGCGTCGCGCTTTCGGAAGGCGGCTTCTCCAGCGTCGGACACCTCGACCCACTTCGGGTCAGGCGAGGCCTCGGCGTCGTAGTTGTCGTGCCAGTTCCACCACTTGTACGGCTGGGTCTGGGGGTAACCCTCTGGCGAGTCCTCCCAAGTCTCCTGACGGCCGAGCGGCGTGATGTCGAGGTAGCTCCAGGTGGTCCCCATCGCCTCGTCGCCGCGGTTGTTGATGAAGTATGTGCGGAACACCCGCTCGCCGTTGCGGAAGAACACGTTGTGGCCGTGCCATTCATCGACGCCGAAGTCCGCGTCGAAGCCGTCGGTGATGGTGTACCAGGGCATCCCCCAGCCCATCCGCGCCTTGAGGCGCGCGATGTCCGCCTGCGACGCGCGTGAGGCGTAGGCGAGGGTGGTGTCGCGGGCGTTCAGATGGGCCAGGTGGGTGACCTGATCGGCGCCCAGGGAGCAGCCGCGGCAGGCATGCTCGGGCCAGCCGAACACCCCGGGCTCGAAGAAGGCGCGATAGACGATCAACTGACGGCGGCCCTCGAACAAATCGAGCAGGCTTACCTTGCCCTTGGGTCCGTCGAACTCGTACTTCTTGTCCACAGCCAGCCAAGGCATCCGCCGGCGTTCGGCGGCCAGCGCGTCACGGGAGCGGGTCAAGGCCTTCTCCTTCACGAGGAGCTGCTGGCGCGCAGCCTCCCACTCCTGCTGTGACACGATCGGGGGTGTGTTCATCGCGAGATGTCCTTTCCCGCGTTCCTTGTCTCTCTCCTTGCTTGTTGCCATCTCATTTCTCCTTTGTTTTCTGAAGCAGACCGAGACGATTCGCTCTGAAAAATTTTCTGAACTTGCCGATCCACACCGCCAGAATTCCTCCCGCGGATCCGGCTCCGGCGACCATTAATGCTGTGCTTGCGATGCATGCTGGGCACATATGTCCCTCCTCTGAACTTCTATTCGAGTTTTGATCGGAGCCACTCTGCACGTGTCCCGGTCATGTGGGCCGCGCGGGTCTGGTCCACGTCGGTCACATCGAGCCGCAACGAAACGGGCCGCTCGGCCCGCAGGGCGCGTAGCGCTTCCGGATTGCGCGCCGTGGCGTAGACCTTGCGCTCCCGAATCCATTCGTTTCTCGATACGACTTGGGGGTTGTTGGTCATGAGGAGACTTTAGCGGCGGGCATCGAACGATGGGAGTTACAAGTGTGACGGGATTCCGATGGACTCGCTGATCACTGCCAGGTGGTGGCAAAGGCTACTGCAACTGGCTTCGCGAGAAGAGTTGCAGTCTCCGCCAGCGTCGGCTTTGTGGGACTGACGGGGTCTCGTCTGGTTGGGTGCTTTTTCTGTCGCTCGGGATCACGTTCAGGGCGGCTGCTTCGTCTTCTGATTATGCCGCGAGCGCCCTCGGAAGAAACTCGAACTGACCAACAGTTGGTTTTTCTCAGGACACGCCCACATCCATCTCGAAGTCCGAAAGACATTGAAATAGGATGGATCGTAAGTCCGCTAGGCACTTATTGCATGAAATCAACTCTGAAGAAGTAATCCGTCTCGATCGGTTGGCCATTCCAGAGTGCGGGTTCATACCGACGCGCTTCAAGGGAATTGAGGGTCGCGTCATTCATACGCGAAAGCTTCTTCAAGGCACGACAATTCCGGACTCGCCCTTTGGTGTCGATAATGCACTTCGCCACAATTGTCCCTTGGACGTTCTCGAGCAGCCCCGCACCGGTGTATTTCGGATCTTTGCCCGCGATCAGTTTGGGCGCGGAAAAGAATCCCGCCTCGTAGAATAACTGCACGCGCCCCTCCTGTAATGAGAGGAGCGGCCTCGAGGCTAGGTCAGGTTTGCTCCTTGCTGGACCGGACAAGTTAGCCTGCAGAAACAAAACCAGCTGCAGGCTTGGGCGTGTTACTTGGTTTGGAATACCCCAATTTTTCGCTTTGCTCTGTATACACGCATCAAAGGACTGAACTGCCGTCGGCAGCGTGGATAGCCACCGCGCACGTGACTGGGCTTCTTGCGGCGGAGAATTGCTGCGAGGCAAAAATAGTGTCGCTTGACCAACCCAACTGAGGGATGGATCCGATAAACGAAGGCATTGTTCGATTTCCTGCCGATGTGCCTCTGCAATCTCGCGGACCTTCTCGATGTCTTGCGCCATGTGCGCTGGATCAGGCGCCGGGAATACGGCCGGTGGAGCGTGGGCACAGGCTGTCACCAAGATTCCAACTCCTACGTTCAGCCAGTAGCTTCGCATTTCGCGGAAGTACCATAGGTTTCCGAGCGACCCAAGGCTCGTCAGCTTCCGTCGACTCAGCCCTTCGCCCTCTTAATCCCCACCTCGGCGCCCTTCGTCCGTTGGCTGATTCGCAGCGCTTCCTGAGCGGCGGTGCCCTCATAAACCACTTTGCCACCCAGTGTGACGACGTAGATGACGTCGGCGCGAGTGCTCACGGGCGGCAGGCTAGCGCATTGGTTTGACACCGCGGCGACCTTTGCGGTCATGTTGCCCGGCATGAAGAACTACGCACAAGCACGGTTCGATCGAGAAGAAGCATTGAGGCTAAAGAGAGCAGCTCGAGCGCAGAAGGAAGGGGACCTCACCGAGGTTCAGCATCTCACCGCAAATCCCTATTCGGCTTGACCGACCCCTGGCCCCACACCATCGAACGAGCAAGTACTCCGTCGCGTTGAGAATCTGAAGCTGATCCACCATCGAGTGAGAAGAACCAGAAGAACCTGGAGTCTAGACAAGCAAAGAGCCCCAGAGGTTTTCTGGGCTGGAATGTGTGCGGAATTCCGTTGGGCGAGGCCAAAGGTGCGGGTCCTAGGCCGCGAGCTTGGCCTGCCGGAAGAATTGGTCACCCGACACCCATTCCCCGGCCCCGGTCTGGCGGTTTCGGGTGGTTGGCGAAGTGACTGCAACCAGCGCACAGAGGAAAGATGCGATTAGTTGAGCACGACTCCTGGTTGCCGTTTGCATCGCAGATGCGATACATTTCAGCCATGAAGACCTCTACCTTGCCACCTCTCCGCGTCGAGCCTCGACTTCGCAGCGCGGCCGAACGTCTGCTTCGCGCCGGTGAGACCCTCTCCTCTTTCATTCTTGATGCCATCCAGGAGCGGATACGAAGCCGCGCAATCGAGGAAGAGTTCGTCAAGCGCGGCCTTGCCTCCAGGGAGAGGGCCCGCCGCTCTGGCAAGTACGCACCCGCTGCCTCAGTCGTCGAGGGGCTGCGGCAGCGGCTTAAGCGTGCTCGCGCCGCCGCGGCGCGCAAGTCGGCCAAAAAGCGACGAAGGGCGCGGTGAGCTACCGCGTTCGCTTCACGGCAGAGGCGAAACACGATCTCGATCAGCTGTACGACTTTCTGCTTGAAAGGGATCTGGACGCCGCGGAAGAGGCGCTGAAGCCGATTGAAGACGCGGTCGCGATGCTTCAGAAGTTTCCTTTTGCATGTCGGAAGGCGTCCGAGGGAAGGTACGGCCCACTGCTTCGAGAACTCGTCGTCCCATTTGGGAGCGCCGGCTATGTCGTTCTGTTCGAGATCAGCGGACCTCACGTAGTCACCATTCTCGCGGTGCGCCACCAGCGAGAGAGCGACTACTACTGAGTCATGGGAGTGGTCCCGCTACGGCTGTGGCGGCCAAGTAAACCCTCGAGCCAACCGGGCCGAGGGTTTCGGAATCGCAGGGCGCAAACCTCAAAACTGCATCAGCCGAATGCATCACTTTGCTGATGCACTCGGCTGAGCCTGTAACCTTTTGATTTGAGAGCGGGAAAAGGGATTTGAAACCGATCGAGGCGATAGAAAACCTTTGGCAGGACGCGCCGTTGCCATCCATCGCCTCGATTTCATTCGGGACACAACCCCGTTTCGTTCCCTCCTGTACCCTCGATTGTACTTAGAAACCGCGCTGGAGGGTGACATAGAGGTGACACGTCGGAGTGAAGCTTCGGCCCTCAGAGGAATGTCCATCCAGCAGCGGTCGACAGCTGTCCCCACCCCGCACAGAAAAATTGAAGCCGGCGGCATTCCGCCGTGCTGTCGGGTCGGCGTGTGGCGAGTTCACGTAGAGAGCTGAGTCGTCGCTACGACCGGTCGCATTCTCGGAGTCTATCCAGCAGGGTTGGGGCGCATCGGGCCATGTCCCTGAGTTAGATTTTGTCCGCCCTGTGGCGGCGTCCGTCGATGCCTTGGTACTCCAAGGCGGTTCGGCCTGCGGCGTCGCGCACGACATGACCGGCGACACCGAATTCGACCACACGGAACTCCAGCGGCGCGTCGAAAATCAACTCGGCGTCGGGCATGCCCCGCATCCTCGCGTCGAGCCGGTCTCCGGAACGAACCAGCCGGAACGTGGTTGCGTCCTCCCGGTCGCGTTCGAGCACGGGAAACAACTTGTTGTTCGATCGGTACTCGCCTTCCAGCTCCGGGAAAAGGTGCACCGCCTCGGGAGGGTTCGACCTGCGCTTGCGTAAAGCGAGCTCGAACCTCATGCGCGCGCCGCTCCTGCCGCGCACCTTGGCGGATGCGGGCTGGACGATCAGCGATTTCCGTATGAGCCGATCAGTTTCGTTGCGGTCGTCGCCAGCGAAATAAAGCTGCGTCGCAAGGGGCTCGTATCGTTTCGCGTGGACGAAGAAATGGATGTGCTTGGCGCGTTGCGCGTACTGGCCGGGCACAATGGTGTCGAAGGCGTAGCTGCCGCCGCTTCCAGCCTGCAGCAGCACGCGCAGATGGTAGGGCGAGTCGTCCTGGCCGCGCCTGGTGATGTCGTAGTGGCCGGCTGCATTTGCCTGCCACACTTCGATCAGAGCGCCTTCGAGCGGCTGGCATCGATCCGCACCGATGATCCGACCCTCGACCGCGAGCGGTTCTCCAACATCGCCGGGGTCGCTCAGCGATACGCGCCGAGGGGCGTTCGGTCGGAAGAAGGGGCCCAGTTCCACGCCGTCCGTCGGCGAGCAACCGCGCTCTTCGGCGCGAGCCAACCGAAACGCTGGCAGAGCGAGCAATGCGCCAGTGAGGAACTCCCGTCGGGGCAGCATCGGAACGAAGGCTGTCAGATCGCTCCGGCAACGGCAAGTGGGCCACCCGCCGTTCGTCGTAAAAGGGGCATCCCGCTTTCGCGCTGCAAGAACCAGATTGCAGACCTGTCGTTGGCCAAAACTCGATCGCGAGACTGGACGAGGAGTTGGCCCGGAGCGACGTTGGCGCAATGTCCCTCCTTCTCCCTCTACTGGGCGCTCTGCGCGCCGCAGTCAGGACCCACAGGAATCTGGCGCTTGAGAACCTGGCGCTCAGACAGCAACTCGCCCTGCTGCGCCGCCGGTCGACGCGACCACGGTTCGGGTCGCTGGATCGCGCCTTCTGGGTCTTGCTCGCGGGTGAATGCGTGAAGGCTTCTTGCCGCGCGCCATCAGTCGAGCCACGTCCACGCCCACAGCAGCTGCGATTGCTTCGAGCGTCACCAACTGCGGCTCTCGGTCCCTTCGCTCGATCGGGCTACTGGCGTCCCGGCTGAGCCCAGCGGCTTCCGCGAGCTGTTTCTGAGACCATCCCCTTCAAGCAGACCTACGGCATCTCACCGGGACGGTGGCGAGAAATCCAGATTTGAGGATGCGGGTGCCACGCAAACCTCTAAACCCTCGCTGATCCCCCTGAACACTTACCCGCGCTCAGCGCGTGACATCAACGTTGTAGGTGCCCGAGGGCGACGTCGCTGTCCCCGTGATGTGCGTCGTCCCCGCCGCGCGCACGACCGTGTTGTTCGGCCCTGCTTGTATGTTTCCGGTGAACGTCAGCGCGAGCGTGATCGATCCCGTCTCGGTGCCCGACATCGTGAATGCACCGTTGAGGGAGCCGTCGAGCGTGCCGTTTGGGATGTTTCGCAGGTTGATGGTCAGGGATGGCAGAGCGCTCGCATTCGTCGCGTACGCGATCTTTCCGTCGTCCGAGTAGTTCGTGAGCGAGTCGTTCAAGCGCATGCCTTTGTTCGACGAGGTGCCTTGGTCGACTTGGCCGGTAACGGTCATCGTGCCCGACACGGTGCCACTGGTGGACTGCGGCGAGATGTTCGCGCTGGTAGCGCTATTGAAGCCATTGAAACCGAGCGTGATGGCTTTGTCGACCGAGGCGTCGAGGCCGAGGTATGCCTTTTGCGCGTCGGCAGTGGAATTCACGCCACTGCCGCATCCAGCGAGAAGAAGAACGACGAGGAAAACTGAATTGCGACTCATGGCAGCCTCCATCGGCCTGGAGCAGCTGCTAGCGTAAACCGCCAGCCGCTAGCCACACGTCCGGGACGCGACCGAGACTACCCGGGGACCGACCCCGATGCCACGTGAGGGATCCGGCGACGTCTGCTTACCTCAACGCATCCCTCGTTCCAGAGCGGAGTCTTGGACATATTGGTAAAGGTCGACTCGGGAAAGTC
>Ga0099794_10000040_pt1 | contig 51149 bp, 45 predicted proteins | sample Rivendell_Oct201_10_FD_77320 | JGI IMG/M metagenome (GOLD analysis project Ga0099794, IMG submission 77320) | Vadose zone soil microbial communities from the Eel River Critical Zone Observatory, Northern California, USA -... | ecosystem: Host-associated > Plants > Roots > Rhizosphere > Soil ... | reverse complement strand
GGTCACGAAGGGTGGCTGGGACTCGATCGTCGCGACGTCCTCGGCCGTGTAGTAGGCGCCTACCTGTTGTCGATAGATCGGTCGAGTGTAGACCTCCGCGCGAGGATGCTGGATCAAATCCGCGATCACCTCGACGACCTCCTCGATCGGCTGGGCGTGCGGCAGCTGCCGCGAATCCGGTCCTCCGTATCGCGCGTTCAATCCGAACTCGGTCGCCACTGCGCCCGGCAGCACGGACGACACATGGATGTCTGGAAACTCCGCGCGAAGGTCCACGCGTAGGTTGGCGGTGAGCGACATCAGCGCGTGCTTGGAGGCGCTATAGGCGGAGCGGATCGAAGCGAACGGGATACGCGATAACACCGAAGAGATATTGATGATGTGGCCGCGCTTCCGTTCCTTCATGTGAGGCAGCACCGCCTGCATACCGTAGAGCGCCGACTTCACGTTCACCCGCATCATTTCGTCGAGATCTTCATCGGTCAGCTCAGCGACCTGCCGGGTAATGCCTCGACCGGCATTGTTGATCCACACGTCAATCCGACCAAAGCGACCGAGCGATGCGGTGACGATTCCCTCTACTTCGGCGCGTCTGGTGACATCCGCCACCACTGCGAGCGCCCGGGGACCCGACTCCGCCGCCACCGCGCGCAGCTCGCGTTCCCTTCGGGCCGCCAAAACCAGCGATGCGCCCATCTGTCCGAGCCGTCGGGCGACCGCTGCGCCGATCCCTGAAGATGCCCCGGTGATCACGATTACCTTGTCGTTCATCAGGCGCAATCTACCAGCGGTCCTCCATCTTTGGGCAGGATAGCGACCATCCCCCGGCAAGACCTCGACCGTGGCCTTGGATCCGGCCATGCGTCGAAGTACGTTGCGAAGAATCGCCGCCTCGATGAAGACCGCGAAAGGGAAATCCCGGGTCGACCTGCGAGAACCGGAGATCCATGAGCAGTGGGAATCCATTTATCTCAATCCGGATCTCGATCGGCTGTACGACCAGATCTTTGAGCGCATCGTCGGGATTTTGTTTCCCAAGCCCGATCAGACGCTGCTTGACGCGGGCTGCGGTTACTGTTTCCACGCGGTCCGACTCGCGAGGAGCGGAGTTCAGGTAACGGCGCTGGACCTTTCGGACGCAGCGCTCCAGCGGGCTGCGGCAACGATCCGACGCGCCGGTATGGAAGACCGCATCAGGCTGGAACGTGGAGATCTACTCGAGCTTCCGTTTCCGGATGGAGCTTTCGATTACGTACACTGTTGGGGCGTGCTGATGCACGTGCCTCGACTCGAAGTGGCTCTGGGCGAGCTGATTCGGGTGCTCAAGCCAGGTGGGAAGTTGGTGGTGATGGAGAACAACGCGCATTCCCTTCACGTTCAAGGTGAAAGACTGGCGCGGCTCGCCAAGCGAATTCTGAGGCGCCCGCTGAATGAAAGGACCGCGACGCCGCGAGGATCCGAGGAGTGGGTTGGCGATGGGTCTAGCCGCCTGATGCTGCGCATCCAGGACATCGACTTTCTGGTGCGCTTCTGTGAGGAGCACGGTTTGCGACTGGTTGACCGCTTCGCGGGTCAATTCACCGAGCTGTACACCCAGCTGCCGGGGCGCGCCCTCAAGCGAGTTGTCCACAGGTTCAACGAGTTCTGGTTCGCCTCGGTGGGTCGGCCGAAGCTGGCAGTCGGCAATATCCTGGTGTTCGAGCGTGAGTAGCCGACCGCTTCGCGTCTCCGTGGTTGGAATTGACGGCTCAGGGAAGAGCTCGACCACGCTCAGAGCGATCCAGCAGCTCTCAGCGGAGGGCCGAATCTGCAAGCCGGGCCGGGATGCGTTCGTTCAGCAAGGCGCGGATCGCGAGTACTGTTTCCCGCGCATCTCAAACGTCGTCGAGCGCGTTTTCTGCCGGGTTGACGCGAGCCGTCGGCGAGGGCTTATCGGACTGAGCCGAATCGCTTTCATCGCCTACCAACGCTGGCTCGAGCCGCACATGATTCGGCGTTTCCAGCCGGCCTTGGTTCTTAACACTCGCTGCATGATCATCGATCCCGCCATCTACAGTGACATTTATTGGCCGACGCTCAGCCGTTTCTCGCTCAAGCGAAAGATCGTCGCATTCCACCGCTTTTCCGGCCTGCCGTTTCGCGACCTCTATGTATTCCTGCGCACCCCAGCCGCCGTCGCTCTCGATCGAATTCACCGTCGCGTCGCCCAGACTCCGGGTCTGGCGCAGCAGCCCCGGGAGTATTGGCTCCACCTCCACGAGAGCGAGGCGATTCTGGCAAGGCTCGGTGCCTGTTTCGAGGAGGCGCTGGAGGTGGCGCACGGCCTGGCTGCCTTCGATATCGTCGAAGTCGAGACTACGCGTTACGACGAATTGGCCGTGGCGCAGAGGATTGCCGATGAGATTCGCAATCGACTCACCGCCGAAGACCGAATCGGGGTGCCGACATGCGCGTAACGTTTCTCGGTACCGGGAACGCCTTTTCGGGTGCCGGACGAGCGCAGAGCGCCGTTCTGATCGAAGACCAGGGCGGTCGATGGCTCCTCGAATGTGGCGCAACAACTCCTTACCGTCTCAAGCGTGAGGGCATCGACCCGAGCACGATTGGGATGGCGGCGGTGAGCCACTTGCACGGCGACCATTTTGGGGGCCTGCCATTTCTTTTGCTCGGGGCGCGAGACGAGGAGGGGAGGAAATCGGCTTTCCATCTAGTCGGCCCTCCGCCGCTCAAGGCCCGGATCAGAGATCTGTTGCTGGCGCTCTATCCGGAGTCCAATCCGGACGACTGGCCTTTTCCGCTCGACTACCACGCGCTGAAACCTGGTCAGTCGATCCTCGTTCTCGGGCGGACCATCCGGGCGTTTGCAGCCCACCACATGACGGACGGGACGGCACTCTGTCTTCGGGTGGAGAGCGAGGGCAAAGTCATTGCATTCAGCGGGGATACCGGCGCCCTCGCTCCACTGGCAGAGGTCGCGGAAGAGGCGGATCTCTTCATCTGTGAATGCACGCTCGAAAAGCCGGCGCAGGCGCTGCACTTGAGCGTGGAGGACATCGCTCGCCTGAGGCCCGGGTGGAGCGCTCGCCGCGTGGTGCTCACGCATCTGTCCGCGGAATCGCGGCGCGCTGCACAGGCGTTGAGGGGAGTCGAAGTGGCGGAGGATGGCGGACGGATAGAGTTGTGAGGGAGGACATGCTTGGTAACCGATCGTTGATCCGAGGCGTATTGGACTTCATGATTCGATCGTCGCTTGGGCTGGCACTGGTTTCTTCTCTGATCTCCCTTGAGGCTCGCGCGGGCGAAAGGTCACCCGTGCTCGTCGAGCTTTTCACCTCGGAAGGCTGTTCGAGCTGCCCACCGGCGGACGCCGTGCTCGAGCGGCTCGAGCGCAACCAGCCCGTTCCGAACGCACAAATCATCTCTCTGGGCTTTCACGTCGACTACTGGAACCAGCTAGGATGGGCCGACCCCTTTTCCTCCGCTGAATTCTCTCTTCGGCAGGAAGAGTACAGCAATGCGTTCGGCGGCGACCGGATCTACACCCCGCAGATGGTGGTAGATGGTTCGCGCGAATTCGTTGGCGAAGAAGCGAAGGCGATCCGGTCTGTCGCGGAGGCGTCGGCCCGACCGAAGGCTCGAATTGAAATGACCCTCTCGCCTCGCTGCGAGCTCTCCTCAAAATTGAAGGTGTCGGTGGGCCAGCTTTCAAATCTGTCGAAGACCGATCCTCCCGAGCTTCTGGTCGCGATTACCGAGAGCGGCCTTGCCAGCCAAGTGCGACGAGGCGAAAACGCAGGACGCACGCTTCGCCACACGGCCGTGGTCCGGCAGCTTCGTTCACTGGGTGAGGTCCAACGGCAAACGACCGAGGATTTCGTCGCTTCCACCCAACTGTCGGTGGACAAAGCGTGGAAGCGCAGCGCGCTTCAGGTAGTGGCGTTTTTGCAGGAAAAGAAAGGCCGCCACATTCTTGGCGCGGCCGCAAAGCCTCTTTGCGATGCAGCCCGGTGAGCGAAGCGCAGGAGGCGATCAGCGAAGCGCCCGCAACGCATCCAGCGTATCGCTCGGTTCGGGACGGCTGGTGTAGTCGGGATCGCTCTGCGCCGCTCGAATGATGCGGTTCCGGTCGATCACAAAGCGCGCCGGGATCGGCAGCGTCCAAGACGCGTCGCCGTTGAACTGCTCGAGATCGAGTGGAAAGGTGCGGTAGGTTTCCCGGAGATAGTCGGGCAAGCTCCAGCGCAGCCCGAAACGCGCCGCTACTTCATTGCCCGGATCGCTCAGGATTTCGAAGGTCAGGTGTCGGCGCTCGATCAGCTCTCGGCTGTAGACGGGTAATTGCGGCGAGATCGCGACCAGGCTCGCACCGAGCGCGGTGAACTCCGGAAGGATCTTTTGCAGAGCTACCAGCTCCGCGTTGCAATACGGTCACCACCGGCCCCGGTAGAAGGTGAGGACCAGCGGTCCCTGGGCGAGCAGCGCTCTGGAGTCGACCGAGCGCTCCTGAGCATTCAAGAGCACGAAGTCTGGAGCCTTGGCACCAACCTTCAAGACTCGATCTACCGCACCGGACAGCCGTAGCTCGTCCACGGCCTGATGCATCTTGGCGACGACTTCCGGTTTACGTCCTGCTTCGAGCCGCAAGCGCAGCGCGGTGAGTTCCTCTTTCAATGACATGAAGTGCCCGTCCTTTCAAAATCGGTATCCAAGAGCGACGAAGCCGCGCGTCGCCGATGCGCGAAAACGGTCATTGTTTCCATCAAGTGGCCTGCTTGACGTGTATTCAGTGCTCATATGGCTCACCCCAGCACGCACACCCCAAGAGCCCCACCAATAACCGGCGAAGAATTCTGAGTCCAACTGGCCGTAGTCGTGGCGTCCGAAGAGAAAAAGATTGAGGCGGGAAGGGCTGGCCCTCTGCGCTCCGGACAAGGCGGGCTCGAGGCCGGCATATTGGCCAGTCACCTCAGGACCGAAACCGACCCCGATCAAGTCGATGTTCATTCCCGCTTCCAGCCCGGCGAAGAGCCGTACCGAGACAGCGAACATCAGATTGAGAGCGTAGCTGCGAGGCTGGTCCACGGTAAGAGTATCCCTCGCGCCGGCAGCGATGAGCGCCGCATTGCCGTTTGGAAACACTAAGCTTCCACTGCCAAAGAAGGATGAAAAGCGCCCGCCAATCCCGGCGTTCAACCGATGGTCGAAGAAGCTGAACGTCGGCGTGTAAGCGATGGCTGCGGTGACGCCCGAGGGAGTGGCAATTGAAAGGTCTAACTGGTGAAGCAAGAGACGATCGGCGTTCTCACTCGCACTTGCGTGCGCCGTCGCGATTATCAGCAGCGGCAGAATCCAGCATACCGCTCGCAGGGCATCCTCGACAGGCTTTTGGCCATTTCGACTCCGGTTCACTCTTCTCCTGATGGAGATACGACGGAGCCTGTTCGCGGTTACCCTTCCAAGAACTTGAGCAGCTCGTTAAGCGTGGTTCCAGTACCATCAGCAGATACGCCCAGCTCTTCCGGAGGGACCTGCTGCCGATTGACCCAGAAGGTAGGAAAACCGAAGGCTTTGGCTCCGGCAACATCCCAGCCGCCAAACGCCACAAAACCGATCTCCTCTCGTCTCAACTGGAATGCATCGACGGCGAGTTGGTACGCGCGAGGGTCGGGCTTGTAGGATTTGATTTGGTCCGTGCTGAGGACGTGCTCAAACATGCCTTGCAGGCCTGATTTGTGAAGGCCCCCGTTCAGGATGTTCAATGTCGCATTCGACAGTATCGCCAGTCTGATTCCCCTCTGACGGAGCGAGCCCAAGGCTTGGGGCACGTCCGGCCAGGTCGGAAGGACTAGATACATGCCCATCAACTGATCGCGCTGGGCCCTTGTCAGATCGAGCTTCAGCGATTTCGCGGCAAACACCAGGGCGTCCTCGGTCGCTTGCCAGAAATCAGCGTAGCGGTGGGAGAGCGCGCGCAGCCATTGATATTCGAATTGCCGCGTTCGCCACACGCTGCTGAGCTCTGCGCCCTTGCCGGGGGAATAGTTCCTCAGCCTTGGCAAAGATCGAACGAGGATCAAAGAGCGGGAAAGCGTCGAATGCGAGCGCCTTGATTCTCCCGACGACGAAGCTCCCCGTTCCCCTGCCGGAGACTGTGGCGGTGGCAACCCCCGCCTGCAACAACGCTCGCCGAGTAATTTCCATCTCACGCAGCTCTTGGAATACACACCGTCCGCGCCGGCGCGCTGGCTTGGTACGAACTGAGGCGAAAAACGTTATCTGAAAGAGCGCCTCCGGTGTAACTGAAATCACCGAGTCACATACTTAAGAACAGTACAAACAAATAACCCTGAGGAGGACAAAATGAATTTTAGAAACACGATTGTCTTTGCATTGATGTTAACAGCCGCTCCCGCCGTTGTTCATGCCAGCCCGTTCGTGGTGCTGGAAAAGGAACAGGTAAGCGAAACATCATTGATCAATGCCAGTTTCGAGGTGAACCGGGAGCTCGGGCGCGCATGGGTCGAAATCCAGATCAGCGACTCTGGATCCAGCGGCGACGACGCCATCGTAGGAGTGATCCGGAAGCAGATCGAGGGCCTCTCCTACGATCAAGCGAAAAACCAGGTCGTCTACGTCAACGGGGCCCGATCGGTGGTTTGCGCCGTCGAGTCTGGCTTCCTGTTTCAGAAGTCCTTGAAGCCTACCGGAGACTGCGCGATCTCGATTTCATCTGAAAACCGCATCCGGGACGATGGATTCGAGCTCTCGAGCCAAGTTGTTTCGAAGGTACTCTTCGATCCAAAAGCGTAGGATCGACACGCGCGTCTCTTCCTGTCGCTGCCCCTCGTGGCCGCTCAAGCGGCGCGGGGGGCTTCGGTCATTGGGATATATTCGAGCGGCGGGAGCTGGTGATCGGCCGCGAACGAAAATCTTCACATGACGAATCTCCGAAGTTCCGGCAATTTAGCGGGACCATGCTGCATCGCATTTTGGAGCCAAGGGCCGAGTTTGCTTACACGCTGCTTCGAGTCGTCGCGGGGTTGATGTTCGCGTTTCACGGACTTCAGATTCTCTTCGGCGTGCTCTCGAACTTCCAGCCCCCGGTCGGAACTCAGCTCTGGTTCGGTGGAATCATCGAGCTCGCCTGCGGCATCGCCATCGCACTCGGCGTCCTGACGAGCTGGGCAGCCTTTCTCGCCAGTGGGACCATGGCGGTCGCCTACATCCAGTTTCATTGGAAGCTGAAATTCGGCGCGCAATTCTTTCCCGCGGTCAATCAGGGAGAACCGGCCCTCCTCTACTGCGTGGTGTTTTTCTTTATCGCGTGTCGAGGCGGCGGCCGGTGGAGTATCGATGGGAGAACGCGCCGAGGCTAGTTCCGACGCTTCTGCTTCTCGTTGGGACGTCCCTTGACGAGCGCGAGCTTCTCCGCGACGTCGGCGCGGTCGGCCAGGTCCGCAAGAATCCCATCGTCCGAAAGATCGAGTGGGTGGGAATGCTTCCAGTCGTGGCGTGCGACCTTGTCGAGGCGCTTCACGACCTCGTCATCCCGCACCTCGATCGCCAGCTCACGACGGCCGTCGAAGCTGCCCGGGGCGAAGTTGATCGATCCTACGATTGCGGCGACGCCGTCGGCGAGGAGCATTTTGCCGTGAAGCCTCAGCCGCTTGAGCTTGTGAATCTTGATCCCCACATCATCCATGATCCGAAGGCCACCAACGCCTTCGACCAGTTTGTCCTTCTTGAGCGTGTGCGGCGGTCGGGTCATCAGATGAAGTTTCACCCCTCGGCGCGCCGCTCGCACCAGGCACTCGATCACGACGAGATCCTGATATCGCTCGTTCTGGACGAACAACGAATGTCTCGCCTCCTCGATGAAACGGCAGAATCGGTCCCGCCCCCCTGGGCACCAGATCAGGTGGCCTTGCTCGCCATCGAAGCGCTTTCGGTGCCAATCGGCTTCGAAGCACTCGACGATCTCGCCGACCTCGCGCGCGTGGTTGGTGACGACCGCATAGTCGCGAGTCTCGGTCAGATTCTTGGTGGCCCAGTTGAGCGACTTGACGAATGCGCTCTGTTCATCCACGACCATCGACTTTTCGTGGGTGAGCTCGAAAGCGGGATTGCCGTCGACGACATCGATTCCGGCACGGGTAAGCTTTTGGCGAGCCTCCTCGTTGTCCTCCTCGCCGCTGCGGCGGGCAGGGTTTAGCATCACCCGGACCTTCACCCCGCGACGGCGCGCGGCGACGACTGCCTCGAGCAGCGCCGGATCGGAAAAGACAAACATCTTCACGGAGATCGACTTTGTAGCCGTTCGGATGGCGTCGAGAATGGGCTTTGCAGAGTCGTCGGGAAGAACCAGCAGGGATCTGGACATTGAGGCTCCTTCTTATCCGGTCATGGGCGAGCGGCGGGCTGGCACCGCGCCGACCTGGATCCGGTGCAGCTCCGCGTATTCCCCGCCGAGCGCCACCAGCTGATCGTGTGTGCCTTGCTCCGCAACCACGCCGTCCTTGAGGACGATGATCTTGTCGGCATCGCGAATCGTGCTCAGGCGGTGAGCAATGGTGACCACGCTGCGTCCTTTCATCAATCGCTCGAGTGCGTCGATCACGACCTTCTCCGATTCGCTGTCGAGAGCAGCCGTCGGCTCGTCGAGGATCAGGATCGGCGAGTTGCGGATGATCGCGCGGGCAATCCCGATCCGCTGCCGTTCGCCGCCGGAAAGGGTCACGCCTCTCTCGCCCACCGGGGTATCGTACCCATTCGGCATCCGCGTGATGAACTCGTGCGCTCTGGCGAACTTCGCGGCCTCGACGATCTCGTCCAAGGTAGCGTCGGGCCGCCCGTAGGCGATGTTTTCGCGCACCGTCCCGCGCAAGAGGATGGTGTCCTGCAAGACGAAGGCGATCTGGTCGCGCAGACCTTGGAGCTTGTAGTCGCGGACATCGACCCGGTCGATGAGAACAGCCCCCGAAGTGGGATCGTAAAACCGTGGAATCAGGCTCACGACCGTTGACTTGCCGCCCCCGGTCATCCCCACGATCCCGACGAACTGCCCGGCTTCGATTGAAAAACTAACGTCCTTCAGCACCGGAGCCGCCGGATCATAAGCGAAGGCGACGTGATCGAACGTGATCGCGCCAGCGAACTTTCCCGGCTCACGAGCGTTCGGGCGCTCCGGGATGGTCATGTCGATATCCAAAATCGCGCAGACGCGTTCCATCCCGACTGCCGCCTGGGCGACGGTGCCGCTCATCTTGGCGAGGTCCCGGACCGGCTTGAAAAAATCCTTGAGGTAGGAAAGGAAGACGGTGAGCGATCCGACCGTCATCGCGGAGGTGAGGACGAGCAAACTGCCCCGCCAGAGGACGAAGCCGACGCACAGCGCTACGATCACCGCGACGATCGGCGACAAGAGCGACTTTACCCTCCTGGCCTTCAGGGCGGCCTTGATCTCCGCGCGACTCGCATCCGCCAGGTGCCGCTCCTCCAGCTCCTGTCGCCCGAATGCATTCACCACTCGGATCGTCTCGAGCCCCTGCTGCACGACACCCACGATGTCGCTCTGCCGACGCCGGACTTCGCGGGTCGCCTTTTTGATCTCCTTCCTGAACCTCGCGACAAAGAGCAAAAGGATTGGCGCCACGGCCACGGCGACAAGCGCGAAGTCCCAGTTGAGCCAGAACATCAAGCAGAGCATCCCGATCACCGCCAGAACATCGATCAAGATGCTTAGCGTCGAGGACGACGCGAAGTCCTGGATCGTGTCGATGTCGTCGATCAGGGTGCTCAGAAGCGCCGAGGTCTGGTGGGTGTCGTAATAGGAGATCGACAGATGCTCGAGATGATCGTAGACGTACAGGCGCAGGTCATTGGCCACCCATTGCCCGACGCTCTCCGTGTAGTAATTGTTGACATACGAGGCGAGCGCGCCCAGCCCAGCGATGATCACGCTGACCGCGGCGGCCAGCGCCGCGATCCGAGCGACGTGATGGCCGGGCATCGACCTCGCGAAGTCGTGAAGCCAGTGGGGCAGCTTGTGCCCGCCGAGCACGTTGTCAAGGATGATCTTCAGCGGCCAAGGCGCGGCGAGGCTCATTGCGGTCTCGACCAGAGTTGCGATCAGGACGATCGCCACCCAGCCGCGATAGGGCCGCAGCAGCCTGGCGACGAGCCGAATCATGTCGCGCGTCGTAAGTCTTTGGTCCTGGGGCGGCGGTTTCATTTCATCCCCTGCAACCCAAATCTGAAACGAAATAGGGTCAACTTGTACTATTTACCACCCCAACGCTGCGCGGACAGGGTGAGGGAGAATTTGCCAGGACTTGGAGCAAGGCCAAGCCTTTGCCGTTGGGCTGGCACAATTGGCCTAGCTCTGACCGTCTCCCTGGCGTCTGCCGCAGACGAGCCCCCCCCTACCGCCACTGTCGAGCCCGGCGACCGCTACGGCATGGGTTGGCTTGGTCGCCTATTTCTGGGGTCGCAGTGGCGAGATCTTTGGACCACCCCGATCGAGGTGCCGGTGCTTGACCTTGGGTCGTTCGACGGAGGTTTGACTCCGGATCGGGAGGGAGGCGGGCTGGAGACCACGACTCTTCATTTTAAGAGCAAGAACGGCCATCACTGGGCTTTCCGCTCGGTGGACAAGGACCTGACGCGTGTCCTGCCGCCGGAGGCGCGGCATTCGCTCGTCGGTGCTCTCGCACAGGACTTCACCAGCACCGAGAATCCGGCTGCGGCAATGATCGCCGCCCCGCTCCTGGAAACCGCAGGGGTGCTGCATTCGACCCCCGCTTACTATCTCATGCCGGACGACCCTCGCCTGGGCGAGTTCCGAAGCACCTTCCGAAACATGCTGAGCATGATGGAATTGCGAGATGAGAAACACCTGCCGAATGTCGACAAGGTGCTGACGACATACGAGCTGTTCGAGCGTCTGGAAAAGCGCAGCGATGAGCGGGTCGACGCGCGCGACTATCTGCGAGCGCGCCTGATGGACATGTTCATCAGTGACTGGGATCGACATGCCGAGCAGTGGCGCTGGGTGAGGCTGGACAAGGAGGACGGCGTTCGCATCTGGCGGACGGTGCCGCGGGATAGAGATGCGGCATTCAGCCGCTTCAATGGGATGTTTCCTACGCTGGTCGAGTACTACACCAAGTGGGTGGCGGGATTCGGCTATGGTTATCCGCCGATCGACAAGCTGACATTTTCCGGTCAATACAGCGACCGTCGCTTCCTGGTGTCCCTGGAGAAAGAAGCTTGGGACGAGGTCACTGCGGACCTCAAGGCAAAACTGACGGATTCGGCAATCGATCAGGCTGTGCGCCAGATGCCGAAACCGATGTACGAGAGGGAGGGCGCGTACATCATTCAGGTGTTGCGAGCGCGTCGCGACAACCTCCCGCGCGCGTCCGACGACTTTTACCACCTGCTTGCCAAAGATGTGGACATCCGAGGCACCGAAGGTGCCGACGACCTCGAAGTTTTGCGCAACGCGGACGGTTCGGTGGAGATCTCGTTGTACCCGCGCGACGAGCGCACCGGCGAGAGGCTCGGTCCAGCTTTTTTTCACCGCAGGCTGAAGCGCGATGAGACAAACGAAATCCGCCTCTATCTGTTGGGAGGCAAAGGCCGCGTACGGCTCACCGGACCGGGCGAGAGCAGCATCCTGGTTCGGATCATCGGTGGCGGCGACAAGGTGGAGATCGTTGACCAATCCCGGTGCGGCGGATGCACCGATATCCGATCGGCTTCGAAAACCTTAGCCACAGGCGGGGCCGCATTCTCAGCGGCCAACGCCACGCAACCAGAGGTCAAAGCTCGCTACGAGCCGACCCGCGACTGGGGCTATGACCTGCTCTTCTTCCCGCAGCTCAGCTTCGATTCGACGCGCGGAGCGGTGCTGGGAGCCAAGGGAACTCTGACCCGGTACGGATTCCAGCTGGCCCCCTTCTCCGGTCAGACCTCAGTCGGAGCGGCCTACTCGACCGGTACAAACCAGCCCCGCTTCGACTTGGCGACCGAGTTTAAAACACGGTCCCCTCTCAGCATTCTGGGCTACGTCACGTATTCGGGAATGGACCAGGTTAACTTCTTTGGCTTTGGCAACCAAAGCGTTCGCAATCCAGTGCTCGCGGACCATGATTTCTATCGAGTAAAACAGAAGCAATTCACGTTCCATCCGTTGCTCGGGATCGCACTCTTCGGGCCGGTACATGCGCGCGTTGGCGGGCTGTTCAAGGCTGTGTCCGGGGTGGAAAGTACGCCGGTGGTGGCGAATATGCCGGGTTTTGGCTCAGCCAGCCTGATGGCGGCGGAGGCCAGCGTTGAGCTCGATACGACCCGACCTAGTTTCGTGGAGGAGCAAGGCCTGAAGCTCACGTTTCTCGGGCGCTACTACCCCAAAGTGCTGAGCCTCAACTCCGACTTCGCCAAAGTTCGCGGTTCGGCGACCTACTTTCTCAACTTCCACGTGCTCACCGATATGCTTCTGGCGCTTCACGTCGCAGGCGAGAAGAACTGGGGCGGTTATCCGTGGTATGAATCGGCGTTCCTCGGCGGCGTTCCCACGGTGGTGAGTTTCGATCCTTGGACGCCGACCGGAAACTTGCTGCGCGGCTACGATTTGAACCGATTCGCTGGTGACGCGTCCGCGGTGGCGAACGTCGAAGTACGGATTGCGCTCGGCACCTGGAACCGGATTCTTCCGATGGTCTTTGGCCTGACCGGCCTCACGGACGTAGGGCGCGTGTTCTTCGCTCCTGAGTCTTCAACGAAGTGGCATGTGGGAGCCGGCGGGGGCGCTTGGCTGAGGATGCTGATCATCGCTCCCGGTTACCACCTTGCCAGCACTTTCAGCGCAACGGTGGTCGCCTCGAGCGAGCGCACCGCCTTCTTAGTCTACTCGGGGTTCGGCTATTGAAAGCACTCGCGCGGAGTCGTCGTCGGTATTGGCCGCTGTCATTGGTATCCACTCTCTTCCTGGTCTCTGCGACGCGCAGCCGAGCCGAATCGGACTTAGAGCCGGAGTTCTATTCCCTCAAGGACTGGGCTCCGATCCACACCTGGGAGTATTTCGCCATCCCGGCGATGAATGCCGCGACCCTGACCATTACCGCGACCATTCATCCCCCGCCTCGTTGGCGCGGAGGGATCCTTTTCGATAACTGGGCAAGGGGTGGACTGACCCTGCACTCGGAGGCGGCGCAGACCCACGCTGGCAACGTGAGCACCGTGCTGACCGTCTCGCTGGGGGTTTTCCCGGTCCTGATCGATGCCGGTCTGCTGACGTGGTGGGTTCACGAACGGCGTGATTTGGCGTTGCAGATGTTCGTCCTCGACGCCGACGTGCTGTCCCTCACCGGCTTGGTCACTATCGCCAGTCAACGCCTCGTCGGACGCGAGCGGCCTGCCGGGGACCGCGAGGCTGACAGCTTCTTCAGTGGACATGCGTCGCTTGCAAGCTCGGGCGCTACGCTTATTTGCCTGCAGCACCTTGACCTCGGGCTGCTGGGGAACAGGGCGGCGGATGGCACAGTCTGCGGCGTCGCCGCGGCTTCGGCTGTCGCTACTGGGTTTTTGCGGATTATGGCCAATCGGCACTACGCCTCGGATGTCATTATTGGCACGGGGGTCGGAGTGGGAACGGCGTTCCTGGTGTACAAGCTGAAGGTGAAGCCGACGCGCTCGGAAGAAACTGCAATGCAACTCCTACCGGTGCTGAACGGCAACTTTTTGGGGCTGTCCTTGTCTGGGTATTTCTAGAGGAGGCGCGTCGGACTTGGTTCGCTTCCAAGAATCTGAAACGAAATCGAGAGAAGGCGCACTATTGAGCACCGTGAAACCGTTCGGACACGGTAGGGAGAGAGTTTGCTGGCGCCGATACAGGGCGAGTCCCATCCGTTCGGCAGGCGCGATCGGCTTGGTCCTGGCCATCTGCCAAGCGCACGCCGCGGACCCGCCCCGCACCGTGGTGGTTGTGCCGAACGAGCACTACCGGGTCGGGTGGGTCGGCCGGATTTTCCTCGGCTCAAACTGGCGAGATCTGTGGACCACGCCAATCCAAGTCCCGGTGCTCGATCTCGGCTCGTTCGACGGTGGTCTGACGCCTGACCGAGAGGGCGGGGGGCTTCAGACCAAGAGCCTTCACTTCAGGAGTGCAAGCGGCCGCCACTGGGATTTCCGTTCGCTCGACAAGGATCCGACGCGGGTCCTTGAGCCGGACATCCGGCAGTCGTTGCTGGGAGCTCTCGCCCAGGACCTGACCAGCGTTGAAAACCCAGCTGGTGCGCTGATCACCGCACCCTTTCTGGATGCTGCGGGCGTGCTGCATCCATCGCCTTCTTTGTACGTGATGCCCGACGACCCGCGTCTGGGAGAGTTCCGAAGCTCCTTTGCCGGGATGCTCGGCCTAATCGAGTCGCACGATGAAAAACGCCTCCCGGGCGTCGACAAGGTCCTCACCACCTACGAGCTGTGCGAGCGGCTGGAGAAGCGCAGCGATGAGCGGGTTGACGCGCGCGACTACCTGCGAGCACGGCTGATCGACATCTTCGTCGGCGACTGGGATCGGCATGTCGACCAGTGGCGCTGGGTGCGGTTCCAGGAGGGCAGCGCTCGAATCTGGCGCTCGGTGCCCCGCGATCGGGATGAGGCGCTCAGCCGCTTTAACGGGGTGATCCCCACCATCGTGGAGTACTACACCAAGCAATTGGCCGGCTTCGGCGCCGACTATCCGTCGATCGAGAAGTTGACCTTCGCTGGGCGCTACACCGACCGTTGGTTCCTGGTGGGACTGGAGAAACCGGAGTGGGACGCGGTCACGGCAGATCTGGTCGCGAAGTTAACCAACGCCACGATCGACGACGCGGTCCACCAGATGCCAAAAGAATTTTACGCGAAGCAGGGCGCGAGGATCAGGCGGATGCTCCGCTCGCGGCGCGACCAGCTTCCCCGCGCGTCGGAGGACTTCTACCGGCTGCTCGCACAGGACGTGGACGTAAGAGGCACGGAGGGCGGCGACGATGTCGAAGTTCTGCGCCACCCCGACCGCTCGGTGGAGCTTACGCTCTACTCGCGCGACGGGGGCAGTGGACAGAGGGTTGGGGCGCCCTTCTTCCATCGCACCTTCAAGTCAGACGAAACGGACGAAATCCGCCTCTATCTGCTCGGCGGGGCGGACCGGGTGGTGCTCCAGGGCACAGGGGAGAAAAGTATCCCGGTCCGGATCATCGCTCTTGGCGACCAGGCGCAGATCATCGACCAATCGCACTGCGGTGGATGCACGGACATCCGCCGCGAGAGCGGCAAGGTGGCCGCGAAGAATGTCCGTGGCACTGACATCGAGCCGACCCACAAGGAGCTTCAAGCCCGCTTCGAGCCGACCCGCGACTGGGGTTGGGATCTGCTGTTCTTTCCCCAGCTCACATACGACACCAGCCGCGGTCTGGTGGCGGGCGCGCTCGGCGTATTCACTAGTTACGGGTTCGAGCTCGAGCCCTTCTCTAATCAGACAAGGTTCGGCGCTGCATACTCGACCGGGACGAGCCAACCCCGGGTCGACTTGGCAACCAAGTTCCGCACCGGGTCGCCCCTCAGCATTCTCGGGTTCATCAGTTATTCGGGCATGGACCAGGTGTTTTTCTTCGGACTCGGCAACCAAACCCCTCGAATTCAGCAGCTCGACAACGCCGGGTTCTATCAGACTACGCAAAAGAGGTTCATCCTCCACCCGCTGCTCGACGTCGAGATAGCTGGCCCGTTCCACGCGAGTGTAGGCGGGCTGTTTGAGCACGTGTCCAACGTGGATCGCAATACCCTTGCGGCCCAGACGCCAGGCTTCCGGGCGACGAGCCTGATGGCGGTGGAGACGAACCTTGCTTTAGATGTGACCCAGACGAGGTCCTTGGTGCCTCGGGGTTTCAAGGCCTCCGTGTTCGGGCGCTACTACCCAAGCGTGCTGGACCTGAATTCCGATTTCTTGAAGGTGCGCGGCTCGGCGGCCTACTTTCTCCCCTTCCGTTTGCTCACCGATATTCTGCTCGGGGTGCAGGTCGCCGGGGAGAAGAACTGGGGTACCTATCCTCCGTTTGAAGCAGCGTTCCTCGGCGGCATTCCAGGTGCGGTGGGTCTGGATCCGGGAACGTTCACGGGGAACCTTCTACGTGGCTACGACCTGAACCGATTCGCGGGCGACGCGTCTCTGGTCGGCAATGTGGATCTCCGGATTGCGATCGGTAGTTGGAACAGTGTTCTTCCGATCCGCTACGGCCTGCTTGGGGTCTTCGACATCGGGCGCGTGTTCTTCACCCCTGAGTCGTCGACAAAGTGGCACAAAGATGGTGGCGGCGGGCTTTGGGCCACGATTCTGCTTGCTGTCCCGGGCTACCGAATCGTCTCCACTTTGAACGGAGTGGTGGTCGCGTCTGAGGACCGAACCAGTTTTACTTTGTATTCGGGGCTCAGCTTTTGAACTTTCTTGTGCAAACTCGTCGCTCGTGGTGGGCCCTCGTCGCAGGGGCTCTTCTCGTTACCTATTCCGCAAGAAGTTGGGCCGAATCGGATGCGCAGCCGGATTTCTATTCCCTTAAGGACTGGGCTCCGGTGCACACGTGGGAGTACTTCGTGATCCCCGCCGGCAATGCCGCGCCGTTGACGATCACTCTGATTGTCCATCCACCGACCAGATGGCGCGGAGGCATTCTTTTTGATGACTGGGTGAAAAGGGGACTTTCCCTGCATTGCGAAGCGGCGCGGACCCACGCGGGGACGGCGAGCACAATCCTCACCGTTACGCTTGGGCTTGTCCCTCCCCTGCTCGACGCAGGGCTGCTCACCGGATGGATTCACCACAGAACTGATTTGGCCTGGCAAGCCCACTCGAGTGGAGCAAGCATCGCTGCAATTTATTCCGGTCCTGCGCTCCGATTTTCTCGGCCTGTCCTTGGCGGGAGACTTTTAGGCACACCCGTCGAGTTGATCGATTTCGTTCGGCTCAGCCGCGTGCCGGTGACCCCAGGCGCACAGTTGGGCAATCAGCGGTTGCAGCTCACTCCGAGCTTGGTCGCCGAGTATTCCACACGCGGTGGTACTTGCTTGAAGATCTCCCGGCGCACGATGCCGTGCTCCTCCATCTCGCGCAGCTGCTGGATCAGCACCTTCTGACTGGTTCTAGGCATTAACCGCCTGAGTTCAGAAAGCCGCTTAGGTCGTTCGAAGAGGTGATGAGGGATCACCGCCTTCCACCGGCCTCCGATGACTTTGAGCGCGCGTTCGACGGGTAGCGAGGGCAGGCTCTTGAATTGATGCGCCACGGTAACCTCCAGGTGACTATGTCGCAAAGGAGTGTGTAGTCCCCGCAACCCGCCCGCGCACATCTCACTGCTCGAACTCAATCCAACTGGAAGGCAGGAACACGTGCTGGATCTCAAGAGCGAGGGTAAGCGAGCGCTGGTCACGGGAAGTAGCAGTTGCATTGGCGAGGCGATTGCGCGGATGTTGGCACGCGAAGGCGCGACCGTGGTGGCACGGCCGACGAAATGGCGGCGGCCGTTGCGTTCCTGGCAAGCCCCCTCACGAATTTCATCACCCGCGCCAACCTGCGGGTCGACGGTGGATACGTCACCAGGATCAATTGACTACCCGCCTCGGCGCTCGTTAGTTCAGGACACAAGTCTTGTTCCGAAGGGACGACAATCTGATTGCCTCCATGTTCATCCAAGCACGAGGAGACCGTAAGCATGGAGTACAGAAATTTGGGGGCATCGGGATTGAAAGTTCCGGTCTTGAGTTTTGGCGCGGGCACTTTCGGCGGCAAAGGGCGCTTGTTCAGTGCGTGGGGTAACACCGATGCGATCGAAGCGCGGCGACTGATCGACATCTGTCTGGACGTGGGCGTCAAGATGTTTGATACCGCGGACGTGTACTCGGACGGCGCCTCGGAGGAGCTGCTAGGCCAAGCAATCAAGGGTAAGCGCGACCGTGTCCTAGTCTCCACCAAGACAGGCCTGCCGACGGGCGATGGACCCAACGACGCTGGATACTCGCGCTCACGTCTGATTCGCGCCTGCGAGGCGGCGCTGCGGCGGCTGGGAACCGATTACATCGATCTGTTTCAGCTCCACGCCTTCGACGCTGCGACCCCGATCGAGGTCGTACTCGTCACGCTCGATGACCTCGTGCGCTCGGGCAAAATCCGTTATGTCGGGGTCTCCAATTTTTCGGGCTGGCAGCTTATGAAGTCGCTCGCGATCGCGGAGAGATACGCTTACCCCCGCTACGTTGCGAACCAAGTCTACTACTCGTTGATCGGTCGCGACTATGAGTGGGAGCTGATGCCGCTAGGCCTCGATCAAGGAGTGGGGGCGGTCGTCTGGAGCCCCTTGGGTTGGGGCCGATTGACCGGTAAGCTTCGCCGTCGCCAGCCATTGCCGCAGGTCAGCCGTCTTCACGCGACCGCCGAGTTCGGGCCGCAGGTTGCGGACGAGCACCTCTTCCGCGTGGTTGATGCGCTCGATCAGGTGGCGAAGGAAACCGGCAGAACGATTCCGCAGGTCGCTATCAACTGGCTGCTGCAGCGACCGAGCGTGTCCACCGTAATCCTCGGTGCGCGCAATGAGGAGCAGCTCCGCGAGAATCTGGGCGCGGTGGGTTGGAAACTCCGCCCCGAGCAAATGACCCATCTGAACGACGCCAGCGCAGTGACCGCGCCCTATCCATACTGGCCGTATCGTCGCCAGCCCGCATTCGCCCGCCTCAATCCGCCCATCATCTAAGGGGGCGTTGGGGGCGGTGTTGGAGTTTGCGATTTTGTGGTTTGGCGAAGTAGGTTTAGCGCGCGAGCAACAGGTCTAGGAGCGAGCGTGCCCGAAGTAGGCGTCACTACGATTGGCCGAAACGAGGGCGATCGGCTTCGTAGGTGTCTGCAGTCCGCGCTGCGGACGAATCCGTTGGTCATCTATGTGGACTCAGCTTCATCCGATCGGAGCGTGGAGACAGCCCGGGCCTTGGGAGTCTCAGTCGTCGAGACAGACCGTTCTACGCCGCTGGGCCCATCACGGGCACGAAACGCGGGCTTCGCGCGGCTTCTCGACTTGGACCCAACAATCAAGTTTATTCAGTTCGTTGACGGCGATTGCGAGCTGACGGAGGGTTGGATCGAGGCTGCTATTCGTCGGCTGCAAAGCGACCCTCAGATCGCGATTGTGTGCGGGCGGCTCCGAGAACGTTTTCCAACTGCGTCGATCTACAACCAGCTTTGCGAAATCGAATGGGACCAGCCGGTTGGCGAATCGCTCGCCTGCGGTGGGATCTTCATGATTAGAGTCGAAGCCTTTCGACAGGTCGGCGGGTTCGATCCGGAGGTTTTCGCTGGAGAGGACGCCGAGCTTTGCGTGCGGCTGCGTAGCAAAGGCTGGAAGGTTCTGCGCGTGGACTCCGAGATGGCCGTGCACGATGCAGCGATGACTCGGTTCGGACAATGGTGGCGGCGCGCAATTCGCTGCGGATACGCGTACGCACACGGGTCCAGCCTGCATGGCGGTTCTCCCGACCGTCACTACGTCCGCGACACGCGGCTGGTTTGGTTTTGGGGTTTTCTCGTTCCGGTGATCTCGGTTGGCGCTGCCTGGCCGTCTAGGGCTACCAGCTTGTTACTGCTACTCATCTATCCGGCCCAGTTTTGCCGGATGTATCGCCGTGGCCGGGCTCGTCCGCTCTCGCGCGCAACCGCGGCTGGGTATGCCCTCTCCTGCATTTTGTGCAGGTTCGCTCAGATCTACGGAGTGTGGAGATTTATGGTCGATCGCTTGCGCGGCGCCCCAATTCGATTGATCGAGCATCGATGACGACCTTGCGACTTTACGTGCGACGCAACATCAGCATTGCGCGCTCCACTTCTTGCGCGAAGGTTCGGTGATTGATGCACGAGTTCGCGCAGTACACACTCCTAAACTTGTTGCACACCACGGTCTGAGCGCGTCGTCGGTTCGCTTCCGGCCCGTACCAGATATCCCGCGCGCTGTTGAGCCGGACGTTACCGATCGGCGGATACAGCCAGCACACACTCACATCACCGTTCGCACGAATGTGGTAATCGCGCATTCCAACCCGACAAGGCGAAAGGCCGTGTTGCACCGGCCTCCGGGCGAAGTGATCGGGAAACGATCGGAGCTTTGCTTCGCTGGTCTCGATCGGTGCCCCCGCTCTCTTCATCGCGACCAACCGATCCACCACTTGAGCAAGTCTTTCGAGATCTGCTAGCTGCTCGATCCAGAGGTGTGACTCCACTTCGGGAGTCCAAGGTTGCACCGGGCTAAAATCGATCGTCGTCGCCCCAATCTGCACCGTCCATTCGACCAGACTCGGCAACTCTCGATAATTGAGCAGATGCACTGTCGGCTTGATTCGAACAGGAAAGTCTTCTTCGTGCCGTTTTCTCTCGCGGAGCAACAGCCCGATTCCCTCGGTAATCTTGTCCAGCGAGCCCTGAACGCCTCGGGCATGATCGTGAATCTCTGCGCTCGCGGCGTCGACCGAGATATCGATGTTGGTCGGACCTGCGCCGATCACCGCCTCAATGGTCGCGGGCGAAAAGGCGGATCCATTGGTGATCACTCCCCATCCGATCCCATGCTGGTGGCAGTACCGCAACAGATCGAGGAAGCCTTTCTTTACAAACGGCTCTCCACCGGCGAATTGAATGACATAGTCGCCGATGAAGTCCTTCAAACTTTGGAGTGCCTGGCACCACTCGGGAATGGTGATCTCCACATATACTGATTTTCGCCAACAATCACAGTAGAGACATTTGTAGTTGCATCGTTCATTAACGAAACCTTGAATCGCCAGAGGCTTCGTGGTGTCAACTCCCGCCTTCAAATAGATCGCCTCTGAGAGTGCGTGCGCACCATGCCTAATGGCCGCGTGGGCGAGGGTGCTTAACTTCATGGCTCCTCCACGGGCGGATCTCGCCTCCCGCCTCAGTTAAGAATTTGATCGCGATGTCTTGAGATAAAGTCTTGGTAGGTGACAAACCGAAAGTCGGTGGTCAGTCGGCGAATCTTTCGCTCGACGGTGGTGAGGTTGACGTAGGATTTGAATCTTCTCGAGAAACCCATTCTCAAACGCGGGTGACTGGGATCGATCTCTCGAGGGTGAATGTAAAAGAGAACCGGCCGACCCTCCCGCAGCACCCGATCCGCCATCCTACGGATCAACGGATATGGTGCGAGCCGCAGATACCCACCGCCAAAGAAGCAAAGGCGGGTGCCCATCACTCGCTGGACGGTGATTGGAAACTCCAACAACCTGCCACTGCTGGTATGTATTACGTGAGGACCCAGCTTCTCGGTCTTCAGTCCTCCGTGAGCGCGAGAGGCTGGAAATACCGACGAGTCGTAGGCGTAACCCGCCTCAATGACCTTCTCGAAGAACCAGGGCGTCTCTCGCCTCACCGAAAAGCCTGCAGCCCGATAACCCAAAGCGGGCTTGCCGACGATCGCCTCGAGGATCGCTTTCGAGATGCGCAAGTCTTCCAGAAACTCATCGGGAGTCATGCACCAAGCCAAGCGATGGGCATATCCATGGGAGGCGATCTCGTGACCCCTGCGGCACGCCTCGGCAACCAGCCGCGGAAATCGTTTGGCAACCCACCCGAGAAAAAAACACGTCGCTTGAATACTCTCCTCTGAGAGCAAATCCATCAGTTTTAGAAAGTTGCTCTCCACAAAAGAGGGTAGGGCGTCCCAGCAATGCAAATCCGGCGTGCTCGGAAGCTCCAAGATGTGGAACCAGTCCTCGACATCAACGGAGAGAATGCACTGCTTACGATTCTCGGAAAGCCGAGTGCTCATCGCCCACCCCGTCCGAGCAGAACTAACTTGATCGTCTTGAAGAGAATCAAAAGGTCGAGGCCGAGCGAACCATTTTTGATGTAAAAGAGATCGTAAGCGAGCTTTTCCTGGTTGTCTTCAATCGTGACACAATAGCCTCGATTGACCTGGGCCCAGCCGGTTGCGCCCGGTTTGACCAACCAACGTTGTCGGTAGTGCGGAATTCTTTCCGCGAGCTGCCGCTCTTGATTGGGAACGAATGGGCGCGGTCCGACGAAGCCCATCTCACCACGGAGAATGTTAAACAGTTGGGGCAACTCATCGATCCGCGCGCGCCGCAGAAACCGGCCCACGCGCGTGCAGCGCCGGTCGGCGATTTCCGCCGGCCGACAGTTGTCATCCGTGTCTGCCCCGTCCACCATCGTACGGAACTTGTAAAGAGTGAAAACCTTGCCATGCTGGCCAACCCGCCTCTGTCGAAAGATCACTGGCCCTGCCGAATCGAGGCGAATCGCTAGCGCGATCAGCGCCATCACCGGCAATGTCAGCAGCAGGGCAAGCGCGGAGAAAACCAGCGGACCGACCCGCTCATAGATGAACCGCGGCCGAGCGCCCAGACCGTCAGAAAAGATCAGGCAGCTCGATCGGAAACAGCGGATTGGAATCTTTCCGGTAATCGCCTCGTAGAGCTCGGCTCCGTCCTGGATCGTCACTCCGCGGCTCCTCAGTTTTAGCAAGGCTTCCAGCGGCAAGTTTCCTCGCCAATCATTCATCGCCACGATCACGCTGTCTGGTTGGCAATTGAGGGCGCAGCGGCGGAACGCCTCGCCATTCAGCCGCCCCACTACCCGGACACCCAAATCCAAACGCGAGGCGAACTCCATTTTTAGCGATTCGGCGAGCGGCCCGTCGCCGAGGATCAGGGCCCGCTTGGCGAATCGTGGCAAAGTGGTGAGAGCCAGGAACAGATGCCGCCCGAGCAAAAGGAGGACCGCCACCAGAATGAAGCCGAGCAGAAAAATCCCACGACCGACGTGGAGGGGCGGATACAGATAATAGACAATCGCGAGGAATAGGTAGGTCGTACCCAGCACCTGGACCATGCGCGCAATCACGACGCGCCGATTACTCAAGATCGCGGAGTCGTAGAGATCGAAATAGTAGATACAGGTAACAAAGGCTGCTGATATCACCAAAATCTTGAACAACCCACGCTGATGACTGAGCATGAAATTGGCATTGGTTGCGCCCATCAGCGCAATCGCCGCCACCACGAACGCAAGGGTCACCAGGAACGCTTCGGATATCCCGAGAAGGAAGGTGCGCCTGGGAAAATGGGCGTGCAGCAGGTGGATCAAGCAGGCACCTCCGCTCACACTTGTTGCGCTCGACTCCCCTCGACTCGAGCTCTCAGGCTGGCCCAGACCATCCCGCGGCGCGGCTGTTTGTCGTCATACTCCACGAATGATGTCAAGGGATTTCACGGCCTAACTTCAACTAGTCCCCAGTGAATCAAAATTACGACGGGGTCCGGTTGAGCGAAGTCGATTGACGGTGGTCTTGCGAAGCGCTAGCGGCCAATGACTCATGGGACTCTACAAACGCGTGCTGGAGGAGCTCAGCCGCAAGTCGCGGGAACAGAAGTTTGCTTTATTCAGCGCTATTTTTAAACCCCGATTGGAAGATCGCATTCTCGACATTGGAGCGAGTGGCCGAACCTTTCCTCCATATACCTTTGAGGACTTCTACCCTTATCCCGAGCAGATCGTCGGAGCTGGAATTGCGCTCGAGGACGTCAAGGCTGCGAAGCGGATTTATCCCCGGTCGCGGTACGTAACATGCGACGGATGCGACCTTCCATTCCCCGACAAGAGCTTCGAAATCGTCTTCTCCAACGCGGTCCTAGAACACGTTGTTGGCGCGGGACGGCAGGAAAAATTTGCTCGCGAGGTCATGCGAGTGGGTAAGAGCTGGTTCGTGACTACACCCAACTATTGGTTTCCCTTTGAGAGCCACTCGTATTTGTTATTTTATCAGTTTCTCCCGCTGGGACTGCAGCGGCGCCACCACCAGCTCTTCGGCAAGCTGGCCGACGGACGGGCGCAGGACATCGAACTTCTTTCGGCGACTCGCCTGCAAAGGCTTTTTCCGAGCAGTTCGATCGCGAGACTGCGAGTTACTTTCTGGCCGGAGACACTGGTGGCTTACTTCGCTCGCGCGAGCCGAGTTCGACAACGGTTTCCGTGAAACCCTCCGCCGTTCAGCCTGCGGGTTTCGACGCTTTGCCTGAAGGCTTCACCCGCTCCCAGGTCAGCTCAAATGTTTGCATCGTTCCGCCCCTGGACAGCGGTGGAGTCGCGATCGAAAGTCGGTCCCCCTGGATCTTGACGGTACGCGATTGGTCGCTGCCCACCCAGTTTGGAATCGAGGCGACCTCGACGTGGTGAACCACCTTGTCACCGCTGAAAGTGTACGTCCCGGCATAGGCCGTCATGGTCGAAAAAGCTTGGGCTCTTTCTTCGATCGGCGCCGCCACGCGATCGTTGACGGAGAGCGGCTTTCGGCCATCTTCGGTGATGATCACCATCATCCGCCCGTCAGCTCCATAAGTGATGAATCCTTTCGGATGCTCACCGTAAACAGTTTTGTTCACATCGCCCTGGTCCGTTTTCGAGACAACCGACACGAGCTTCCAGGTACCAACGAGTTTGTTCTTGCTCTCAGCGACTGCACCGGTTGGCAAGGACAGCGCGGACGCGAGCACTGCGAACACAAGAATTCTTCTCATTTTCCCTCCTCGATGCGAACAGAGTAGAGCCTCGAACAGGCCCCGTCAGGGACCTCACTCCCGGAGCTCAATTCTGTCAAGCGGCGTGTGCCTCTTGCGCGTGCCGTTCAGGCATGAGCGGCCTGATGAGCCGCAGGCGGCCAACGTTGCGATTGTGAGGAGCATGGCTGCTGTTTTCGCGAGCGCCTCCTCAGGGCACCCAAACATGGAACGCTACATGGCCGTGAGGCGAGGTGGCGAGGAGCTCGGAGCACTCCTCATAGAGATGGAATCGGACTGTCCATTGGTAAGGTTGGTCGAAGCGAATTGGGCCAATCTTGTAAGTACCGGCCGGCCCTTCCGTGCTCCTTTGGTTCGAATTGGGTGCGGGATGAGTGTTGGAAAGGAAGACCTCCAGCGAGGTCTTCGCGCCAGTGGCGGGCATGCCGTCGATTTTGCGCGTCGCGATAGCGGTGAAGGTAACGTCTTGATTTTCGTAAATCGGCGTGACTGAGAAATTCACATGATACTTGCAGTCATCGTCATCCGCCTCGGTGTTGTAGTTGGTCGGTCCGTAGTTGACGGTAACCGTCCCGCCGTCGGGGTGACAGTCGCTCACGTCGGTCGGTTGCACGATGGTGCCGCCATCGGGCAGGGCGCAGTGTCTGTCGAGGGCGCCCACGATCGTCCCTCCCGGGATGCCGTTGTTAGAGCTGCAAGCAGCTGCAACCGCAAGGGCTGCCAGTAGAATCGCTGCAGCAGTGATGAGCTTCATGGCCTCCTCCAAGTGACAATTTCCGTATTGTTCGAGTTCACTCAGCCTGTCAAGCTGGATGAGAACAGGCATTACTGTTTTTGAAGTATGTAATTGATGAGCAAGTATGTAATGAGTTCATGGTCCTTGAGTATCAGCGGCTCGATGAAGCGCACCCGGCAAAATGCGCTTAGCACCGTGAACGCGTCGGTGCCGGGAATTTATCCGCCAGCACGTTCAGATTTGTGGTGGTGACGCAGAAGAACAGCGCACCCGTCGTCCGGTCGCGGTAGGCTTGTGGCCCTGTTTCAGATTTTGGTTCGAAGAGCTGTAGCTTGATGTTCGGTTTACAAGATCGGGATTCGGACCGGTCTCTTCTCGCTCGGCCGCGGCGACGGGACATTCGAGGCAGCGCAGAACCATGACACCGAGCAGGGTTCGGCAGCGATTGCGGTGGGCGACTTTAACGGTGATGCAATACCGGATGTGGTGGTGACGCGCGGCCAAGGCGGGGGCGGTCGCCACAACTCAGTGCTGGTGTTCCTGGGAAATGGCGATGGGACATTTCAGCCGCCCGTTTTCCCGGGGGAATCTACAATCCGTTCCAACTCGTGGTGGCCGATCTGAATGGCGACGGAAAGCAGGATCCGGTGATCGGAAACGCTCTTGCGAACAGCCTCTCAGTGCTGCTGGGTGATGGGGATAGGCGGTTCGAGCGGGCACTGACCTTTGCTACCGGCAATAACCCGAAACTCGATCGCCATCGGCGACTTCAACCACGACGGCAAGCCGGATCAGGCCACAGCCAACATTCCGACCGATATCGGCACCTACTCCATATCGGTCCTGATCAATGACACACGTTGAAGACCGCGCTGTACGCCTCGGCAGCCAGAGGGGGCAGAATGGGGATTCTGCCGCAAGCCTTGATCCAAACGGAGGCTGATCGGCGGCCACCCGTGTTCGAGCGCCCGAGCGGCAGAATAGGGATTCTGGGGCAGAATGAGCATTCTGCTCCCCCCTGCGGCGTGACATCTTTCGGTCCTTCTAACTTCGATTCGCTGCTGGATTCGGCTTGCCTCCGTGACATCTTTCGCAACTGCCTCAAAAATTCGAGTTCGAATTTACGGTCCTTTTCCAGTTACGCTGCACGTGCATAAGCGTTCTGCACAGCTATTTGTTGTCTTGAGACATAGGGCATTACCGAGCCACGGAAGTCATGTTTGGTAGATTTGCTGCTATCGACCAAGTTGTTGATCGCACTCAGATATTGTCCGATTGGCGCCCCAATCCTGTCTTGAGACAAGATTTCGAGTCCAGCAGGGTTCCGGACCGAAAGCTCAGACTGATAGGAGTACGGCGCGGGTAGGCGCGCCTGTGGCCCTCGCGATCGCTGCGCAATAGAGGTGGAGCTGGGCGGCGTATTGCGGTTGGTCTTCCACCCGTGAATCGGTTTTGAAGTCCACCACCGTCCATATGGCGCCGGACGGAAGCTCTTCACGGAAGGCAAGATCCACAATGCCTTCCACCACCGTGCCGTCGGGCAAACGATGAAGCACGGCCGTGTCACGGCGGCAGTCCGCGCTCAGTGCAGCGCGGCAGAGCAGCGGATGTTGCAGGGCGGCGGATGCGGCGCGCGCGGCGGTGTGCACCTCTTCTTCGGTTGCGCCCACCAGCCGAGCCTGCGCTTCGGCGACTCGACGGATTTCATCCACCCCGGCGCGCAGGTCGACCTCGCCCAGCACCGCGTGCACCAAGGTGCCGAAGCGCTTTCCTCTTGGGCGCGTGGCTTCTCGCGCCTCGACACTCATGAACTCCACCGCTTCGTGCCGCGAGGCGTCGGCGGCCAGTGCAGTGGCAGTCGCGACCCGTGTCGACGGCACCGATCCCGACTCCAGCACCCGCACCCGGCGCGACTGCCAGTACGCTTGCGCCCGCGCCGACTCCTGCGCGACCTCCCGGGACTGATCGTCCCCGACCAGGAGGTCCTCCTCGCGCAGGCCACCCGCGGGCTCGAGGCCGAGGTCCAACACGTGCGGATCCCACCAGACTACCTGGTGCGCGCCAGCCTGCGCCAGGTGCTGACCAGGCGAGACGGCAACAGGCTCCCAATGGTTCTCCGGACGATCGAGCACCGAGTCGTTCGAGCGAAACTCGGGACAACCCGGCGCGGGGACGCTCTTTTGCCGGTGAATCGGCTGTGGATAGATGACCGGCGTGAGCGCCTCGAGCCAGCCCTCGGGTTGGCCATCTCCTTGCGCCGGGACCACCAGCAAGTCTCGCGCTCGGGTCGCGGCAACGTATGCGACGCGCAGAATTTCCTCGCGATCCCGCTCGAGCGCGGCCTGACGGTTCTGCAGCAGATCGGCGGGTACGCAGCCGGCAAGCGGCATCGCCCAGAGCCGCCGCTCTGGCTCGATGAACCGACTTGGCTTGCGCGGCACCGCCCGGGCGGTGGGATCGCAAAGGATCACCACCGGAAATTCGAGTCCCTTGGCCCTGTGGACGGTCATCACCCGAACGCCTTCGGTGCCCTCTTCGACGACTGGAGCCTCGGCTGCGTCATCCCGCTCGGCGTCTTCGGCGAGCTGCTCGACGAACGCCCGGAACGAGCTGGCTCCCGCCGCTTCGAATCGTCGCGCAAGCTCGACAACCCGAAGCACGTTCGCCAACGCCTGCTCACCGGTGGGCCAGATCGCGAGTCCCGCATGAGCGCGCGTCGCTTGCAAAAGCATCGTGAGCGTCTGTGCGATCGGCCGACGGTTGCGCCGCAAGTGCAACTGCCCCAGCACGGAAAGGGCGTCCACCACTTCGCGCTCCAGCGGCGAGAGCGCTTCGAGCTCGAATCGACGCAGTGGATACAGGCGGCCCTGGCGCTGACGAAAAAGCAGCAACGCATCGTCGCCCACCGCGAACAAGGGACCGCGCAGGGTCGCGAACACCGACAATTCGTCATCCGGCCATTCGATCGCTTGCGCCGCGTTGCGGATCGCGAGCACCTCTTCGCGCGAGTGATAGGAGCGGCCGCCGACCAGGACGTGGGGGATCCGGCGCGCCTCGAGCGCCCGGACGTACGGGCGCGTGACGTCCCCATCCCAGTTCCTCATCCGTTTGAAGAGCAGGCACACGTGACGCGCCTCGAGCGGAACTTGCCGGACTCCTTCGTCGCGCTCGGTGACCTTCCAACCACTCCGGTTGATCAGAAAGTCGATGAACGCCGCAACCGCGTCGGGATACGACTCCTCGATCTTCTCATGCACAATCCTGCCCCATGTGCTGTACAAGCGCGGGGCGGGAAGGGCGATCACCTGCGGTCTTCCTTCCGGCGGAGCCCGGAAGCGATCCAAGGGCACATAGGTCGCCTGCGTGCCTCCGGTCATGCGCGGCGCGAAAGCGGCATTGACCGCTTCTTGGATTCCCGGCACCGACCGGAAGCTGGTGGTCAGATGCACCATCTCCGCGCCGCGCGCGAGCAAGACTCCTTTCACTTCCTCGTAAAGAGCGATGTCCGCCCGGCGGAACCGGTAGATCGACTGTTTGGGGTCGCCGACCAGAAACAGCTTTCCGGCGATCGGGCGTGCTTGGCGCCAATCGGCTTCCGCAGAGTTATTCGCCGCGAGCAGCAAGAGAATCTCCGCTTGCAACGGATCGGTATCCTGGAACTCGTCCACCAGGACGTGGGTGAAGCGCTGCTGCAGCTCCTGCCGAACCTTGGGCTGGTCGCGAACCAGATCCCGGGCGCGCAGAAGCAGATCGAGAAAGTCGAGGCAGCCCGACTGGAGCTTCAGCTCCTCATATGCGGCGCAGAGCGGGCGCAGCTCCTCACGCAGCGCCGCAGCGAGATCCGCGTCGCACTGCTCGAGAAACGCGTCGAGATCGGCTTTGACCGCGTCCCGCAGCGCCGCGACGCTCTTGCGTTCCAAACCATCGGCGAGCCACTTGCCTCTGCCCGGGCCCTTGTTCCAGATGGCATAGCGATGCGACAGATCGCACAGCTCCGCCTCGAGCCCGTCCTCATCTCGCGAGCGCACGCCTTCTCGCCGGCGCAGGTCGTCCAACCAGTTTCTAAGCTCCCCGAGCGATTGGGCCAGCTTGTCTTGCCCATCCTGCACGCGCGAGGCGAATTCGGCGAGCTCGCCAAGCCGCTCCACCGTCCGGGCGATGCCCGCGGACCTGTCGAAGGGCGGCCGGCTCCACGGCGCATCGAAGTCCCGGTGCTCCAAGAGATCAAGCCCGGCGCGCTTGAGTTGCTCGCGAGGCGCGAGATCCTTTCCCCGGACCCGTCGCCTCAGAAATCGACGTACCCCCTCTGGGGGATCGCCGAGAACCCGCTGGAACCAGGCGTCAAATGCCTGCCCGAAGAGCTGGTTCCGGGACTCATCAGCGACGATCTCGAAGACCGGGTCCACACGCGCTTCCACGGGCCATTCGCGCAACAGATCCGCGCAGAACGAGTGAATGGTCCCAATTGGGGCGACCTCCAGCTTGGCCAGAGCGGCGGTCAGCCGATCGCGCTCCTCGATCGACGCACCCTTGCGCGCTTTCTCCAGCTCGGTGCGCAGGCGCAGCTTCATCTCGCCTGCCGCGAATTCGGTAAAGGTGACTGCGAGAATGCGCTCTAGCGACGAGTGCCCTCGCTGAATCAGCGCGAGGATGCGCTCGATCAACTCGGTGGTCTTTCCGGTTCCGGCCGCCGCCTCGACGATCAGGGTTGCGGCGAGATCCCCTCGGATCCGTGCTCGCGCCGGCTGATCGGAGAGTCGGGTCATGGCATGTCCCGAAGCTTCCGGAGCGCTTGCAGTCGCTCTTGCGGCTTACGGCCAACGCGGCGCTCCTCATTGGGTCCGCAGACGGGTAGGAAGTCGCAGTACTTGCACTCTCCCTTGTTGGGAGCGGCGGGAAGGAACCCTGTGGCGATTGCCTCTTCGAGCGTTTTGCTCAGCTCGCGGACGCGGCTTTGAGCCTGCTCATCAAGCGGCACTTCGATCGCAGTAAAGCCGCCGACGAACGTGCAGTAGTAGAGCCGACCGCCGTGCACGTGCCTCTCGGGAAACAGCTTGCGCAACACCAGGGCGTAGAGCGCCGGCTGGAGTACCGCGCCTCCGCCGATCACCACGCCTGGATTGGCGCGTTGCCTGCCACTCTTATGATCGGTCGCTCGCAAACTCCCGTCCCGACTCCGCTCGACCAGGTCGATCGATCCGCGCAGCTGCAGTCCCTCCTCGATCACCACCGGTTCTTTGGTGCTGTGCGGATCATGCTCGGTGAGGTCGGGCAAGCCGAAGGAAAGCTCGAAGTGCGATGGCGTCCATTCGGAGTCCTGGGCCAGGCGACGGAGCCATTCGCGCAGATCCGCTGCCAATCCGGCGATCGAATCGTCCCAGATCCGCGGGATTGCCGGACTCAGCTCGTCCTCCCAACGCGCAGCAACGCGCTGGAGGATCGTCTCCAGCCGCGCCCGCGCCTCGTCCAATCCGCTTTCAGTCAACGGCAATGCGCCGGCCTGCTGAAGCTCGCGCAAGAGCTCGAACTGAACCTCGTGCAAGAGCGAGCCGCGCGAGAGCGGGTCGATCTCATCGATCGCTTCCGGCACCTCGCGCGGCGAAAGCCGATGCACGGCTCGGAGTAGAAATCGGTACGGACAGGCCGCGTAGTCTTGCAGCGCGGTGGGCGAGAAGGAGCGCAGGGACGGAACGTGCTCGGCGATTGCGGCCTGGGTGATTGCGGCGCGTGCCTTATCCGAAGGATCGACGACAAACCCGTCTGCCGGAGTCCAGCGCCTGCGCCAACGCCGAGCCCGAGCCCGCAGCGCGCGCGCCAGGTGTGGGTTGGTGCTGAGCAAGTAGTGCCCGGTGCCGCGCCGGTCGCCGTCGGGCGCATGGAACGCCCGCTCGAGCAGCGACAGATCGTGCTCCGCCTCGTCGATCGCCTGCGACGGATCCGCGGGCGCGGGCCAACCAATGCGCGCCGCACCGACCTGCTCGGCCCGGCGCATCAGCTCAGAAAAACCGGGCAGCGTTCCCTCCGCCGCGCGTAGCACTTCGAGCCCATAGAAGGAGGGGACCCGAGCTCGCGCCTGCTGCGCGTCGATCCGAGGCCAGGAGAGCACCAGCTTGCGGCGCGCGGCCCCCGCAGCGAGCCGAAGCGCAAGCCGCTCGGCCAGAACGCGGTCATCGCTTGTCTCGAGCCCTGTGAGCGCACCGCGCTCGCGATCTCGAAGCAGCGGATCCTGCACCACCTTCTGCGGAAAGAGCCGCTCGGCCAATGCGGGGATGAACACCACGTCGAAGGACATCCCGCGTGCCGCCTGCACAGGCGCGATAAATACTTTCCCGTAGCGATTTCCGGCTGCGGGATGCGCGAGCTCCGTCAAGCGCTGCCCCAGGACGAGGCGAACCTCGTCCAAGCTCGCGGGTCCGACCGGCGCCATCGGCGCTAGCTCGGCGAGCACCGAGAGGATCCGCGCCGGCTCGCGCACCGTCTGGGTTGCCAGGGCGGAGAGATCGTCGAGCCACTTGCCCCAGGTCGCTTCCGGCTTGAACGTTCGCAGCCTATCCAGCAGCGGCAGCGCAAAGTCCCGCAGCGCCTGAAGGTCGTCCAGATCGCGCCGCACGCGGGTGGTCCGCGCCTCGTCGTCCTTGAGCGCCTCGAGCTGTGCGCGCAGCTCGCGTTCGAGCCCAGCGAGCCGCCGCTCCCATCGCTCTCGGCCGCCGATCACCGCCGCGTCGAGCAGCATCTTCTCCCAACGCCACGGCGCGCGCAGGGAGCCGGCGACGACTGGCGCATCCGTTTGGCGGGGTAGGGAGGCAGATTCAGCGAAAGGCGCATCGCTCGACGGAGGGGACAGCTCGGTGTCGGGGGGCACCCAGCGATCGCCTCGAGGAAGCGGAGGAGGGGGAGCACCCTCGACAGCCTCGGGCACTTCTCCCAGCGAGAGGTACTCGGCGAACCTGCGAGCGGAGAGTCCTTCGGCGGCGCAGGCGAGCAGGGCAAGGAAGGCGCGGCCGGCGGGATCGGGCCGCACCGTGCCCTGGGCGAAGTGCACGGGAATGCCAGCGCGGGAGAAAGCCTCCTCGAGCAGCGCTCGATAGTGGCCCGGCGCCCGCAAAAGCACCGCGATCCGGTCGAACGGCACGCCCTGCTCCGCTTCGTTGCGTGCCAGGCGCGCAATTTCGACGCATTCGCGGCTCTCGCCCGGCGCGGACAGGATGTTCACGTCAGCCCCGGCCGTTGCGGGCGGTGCGATGCCCTCGACGAAGAGGTATTTCTGCACGCGCGCGAGCGAACAATCCTCTGGGTCGTCGAGCGATTGCACCGCCGCGTCCAGCGCCCGGGAAAGGTTTTTGATCGACCGCTCGTCGCCCCCGGGCGCGGTTGCGAACACCGGGCCCGACAGTCGAGCGACAAGCTGCGCCTCGAGCTCCGTTTGGAGCGGCACATCGAGCAGCAAGGCAGGACGCGCCAGCAACGGATGCGCGTCGCCCTCGATCGCGAGGCGAAAAACCTGCGCGCGGTCCGCAAGATTTGCACGCGCGAGGTCGGCTTCATACGCCTTGAGAAGCCGACCCAGGTCGCCGCCAGGCCGAGCCGCGGCCAGCCGCAATTCCTGCAGCGTGCGCGCTAGCGCCCGTGCGAGCCCCGGCTGCTTCCAAACCGGCTGGAAGCGCCCCAACTCGCCCTTCCCGCCCAACTGATGCACAAGCCGTGCGCAAACGGCCTCTACTCCGAGTGGACTCAAAGGCGAAAGCCCTTGCTCCCTCAGCGCCTTACCTGCCGCGAGCGCCGCCAGCCGCCCGAAAGTGATCCGCTCCCATCCAAATGCCGCCGGTACCCGGGTAGCGACCTCACGAAGTAGCTCCGAAGCCGCGTCAAGGGTTGCGCCCACCACCAGCAACCGCTCCGACGTCGGGCGCTGGGCGAGCCACTCAGCGGCGCGCCGCAATCGGGCAGATGCGCTGCATGACGTCACCAGTGTTCTGGCAGGGGACTTCACATCGGAACCCTACGCCATTCCGCCGACGGCGCGGTCAAGTTGGCGATCTTCTGCTCAACCTCAGGCAGCGCGATGAGCAAAACCTGAGCAGTTCGACAGGTCTACCGCGCAAACTCGCGTGAAGCGGACATTTGCCACGGCTCAAGTCCTGGCATGACCGTTGCTGTACGACTGTGTGGTTGCCAACAAAAAGGAGCAGCGATGGCAAAGCGGCAAGCAGGGCACAGTCAAGCGACCAAGCAAGCTTCTCAAAACGGTGGCTGGCGGAGCGCGGAAGTGAAGGACGATTCGAAGATTTTCATGGCCACCTGGGAAATTGCGGACGCCATGGAGCTGGTCGATGCCGAACATCATCCGGCCTCTCGGGTCGGGACGTCCGGCGACCCTGCACAGGCAGCTTAAGCAACGGCTCAATCATGGGAACGCGTTTCGGAATCGTGGCGGCACGAGCGGGATGGCGGCAGTTCATTGCCGCGCTCAGCGAACTGACCGGCAACTTCATCGCGCGTGGATCGGTGCAACTGCTTGACGTCTGCGACTTGAACGCCACAGACGATGGGGTCGTGGTGGTGGGCGGGGAACACGGCTCCAGCTCGTACCTTGTGGATACCTCGAAGATCCTCGCGACTGACTTTGACCTGCTTGCGGACCTCTCGCGTAGGCTCGGTTGCACTGTCGCCGGCTGCTGCGGGGAGGCTGCGAGTGGGTCCTACTATTGGATGCTCGCAGAGAACGGCGAGGTACGCCGGCTCTATGGAAATTGCAGGTCCACGATGCGCGAGCCATTTCAGATCGGCGCGCCCCTCGCGACGGAGGCCGTGGCTCCGTTGGAAGATCCCCACTGTGATGGTTTGATGCGTGCTTTGGAACACTCCGGATTCGAGTACTCCGCTTGGACCGCGCGAGGCTCGAAGACGGCATACCTCTATGCCGGCAAACGTCTCCCGGCGAAGGCAAAGGGTCCACTCAGAACGGCTTTTGACACCCACTCGAAACAAAAGCCGCGGGTGGTAAGCCGATTCCTCAAGGACGGTTCGGTCGCTTACGAATTCATCGGCGAACCGACCCGCCAACTCGCTCACGCGCAGCTCTGAGCCTGCGGCACGACAAGCCGCGGCGCGCAGCGTATAAGCGCGAAAATGACGAGTAGATATTTGTGGAGGCGGGCGGCGTTCGCATTCGCTTTATTCACGGGCTTCGCTGCCAGCCCGGCTCGTGCGAAAGACGCGGCGTTAGCGGGAATCGACGGGATCTATCCGGAGCTCGACGCTCTTTATCTCGATCTCCACCAGAATCCCGAGCTCTCGGGTCACGAGGAGAAGACCGCCGCGAAGCTTGCGGATCGGCTGCGGCGTCTCGGCTACGAGGTAACTACTGGCGTGGGCGGTCACGGCATCGTTGCGCTGATGCGTAACGGGAACGGACCCACGGTGATGCTCCGCGCGGACATGGACGCCCTTCCGATACAGGAAAAGACGGAGCTGCCTTATGCGAGCAAGATCACCGCGCCCGGGCCGACCGGTACCCTGGTGCCGGTGATGCACGCGTGCGGGCACGACGTGCATATGTCATCGCTCATCGGAGCGGCAACCTTGCTGGCAAGGATGAAAGATCGCTGGAGGGGAACCCTGATGTTGATCGGTCAGCCCGCCGAAGAAACCCTCTCAGGCGCTGAGGCAATGATCAAGGACGGGCTTTTCACGCGATTTCCCAAGCCAGCGTATGCAGTTGCGATCCACGATACGAACCTCTTGCCGGCAGGCACCGTGGGGTACACACCAGGCTTTACCCTTTCGAATCTCAACACGGTGTCGATTACCATCTATGGTCGCGGTGGGCATGGTGCGTATCCGCAGCGAAGCATCGATCCAATCGTGATCGCCGCAAGGACTATCCTGGCGCTGCAGACCATCGTCGCTCGCGAAAAGAACCCGCTCGATCCGGCGGTGGTGACGGTTGGCTCGATTCAGGGAGGCACCAAGGCGAACATCATTCCCGACGATGTGACCATGCTGCTCACCGTTCGTTCCTATAAGGAAGAAGTCCGCAAGCGCCTCCTCTCAGCAATCGAGCGCATTGCGAAAGCGGAAGCGGCGAGTGCGAACGCGCCTCAAGAGCCGACGATCAAAATTCTGGAAAGCGCGGCGGCGACCTACAACGATCCGGGGCTAACCACACGACTCGTGAAAGTTCTTTCCGCGGGATTGGGCCAGTCGAACATTCGCGAAAGACCCCCGGAGATGGGCTCCGAGGACTTCTCACTCTACGGCCAGTCCGGGATCCCGGCGGTGTTTCTCTGGCTCGGCGCCGTCGAGCCAAAGAAGTTCGAGCAAGCCAACGCGTCGGGTGCCACGTTGCCCGGGCCGCACTCATCGCTGTTCGCTCCCGAGCGCGAGCCCACGATCCGAACCGGCGTTTCGGTGTTGACCTTGTCAGCGCTGGACCTGCTCGGAAAGGACAACGCACGAACCTCTCGGTAGTTTCCAGGGGCGTGCTATATCTGCGGCGAGGAAACGATCCATGCTCAAGCCCGGCGATCAAGCTCCGGATTTCACCTGCAAAGATCACGAAGGAAAGACAGTGTCGCTGAGGGACTACAAAGGTAAGTCGCTCGTGCTCTGGTTTTTCCCTAAAGCCGATACCCCGGGTTGAACGATGGAGGGTTGCGGGTTCCGCGACCTCAAGGCTGAGTTCGAAAAGAAGAACGCAGCGATCTTGGGCGTGAGCTTCGACACGCCCGCCGAGAATGCCGCCTTCGCGCGTAAGTACAATTTCAATTACCCGTTGCTATGCGACACCGATCGCAAGATCGGCATGGCCTATGGCGCTGCGGATGATGCGAAGTCGGGAAACGCGAGACGAATCGGCGTGATTATCGGTCCTGACGGCAAGGTGAAGGAGTACCTACCCAAGGTGAGCGCGGCGAACTTTCCCAAGGAAGCACTGGGCAAAGTCTAAGCATTTTCGGTCCGCAGGCCCTCCGAGCGAGCGCGATCTCGGGCTCCGACGACGTCTGGTTTGCCATTCTCACGGGAGAATATTCCTCGTCCGTTCTTCACTGGGATGGCAATACTTTCAGCCAGCCCAGGCCGCTCGACACGGTCGCGGGAATCGCATCCGCTGGCCCAAACGACGTTTGGTTCCGTATTGGTGGCCCCAATTTTTTTCTTCATTATGACGGCACGAATGGACGACGGACGACACTGCGGCCGTCCCGCGCGGTATCTGGGGCGTTCCAGGAGTCGGCAGCTTCTTCTTCACCAATACTGGTGCCATTTACCAACACCGTTGAAGATCCAGTTCGTCGCCCAGTGCCAGAGGTTTCACAGCGCGTTGATGGGCGGTGGATTATGGTGAAGCGTGGTCCCGAGGGACGAGATGCGATTCGGCTGCCTTCTGGCGAGCGCGTTATTGGCCGCAGCCGCGTTGCCAGCTCCGCCCAGCAGGGCGGACGAATTCCAGAATCCTGAGGTCATCCGGGTCCGAGCACCAGGGGCTGACCTGACCATCCGCGCTCAGCGGGGCACGGCTTCCATTCCGGGGCTCGGCGAAGTGGAACAGACCTCCGGCTACGACGTGCGCCGAGGTAATGCGTTCCAACCCAAAGGCGCCGGATTGAGGAGCGTCCGGTTGATGCCGCCGGTCATCGCCGTCGATCGTGGGAGCACGCTGCGTGTTCTGTTCCGCAACGAGCTGGTGACGGCGGACGTCGCGGGCAAGAGCCTACCGACCGAATCGAACCTGCACACACACGGATTAACCGTCTCGCCCAAAGGGACTGGATTCGAAGGCACTGGTCGTGACCGCGCTTACGGCGATTGCATCTTCGTGGCCGCCACTTCAGGAGTTGGCGTACCGGGCCACGATCACAACCCGGCGGAGCAAGGTCCCGGCGAACCCTCCGGAGATCCATGCTCGCTGGATTCGGGATCGCCGTTCACGCGGACGGAGAAGGGCGACATCCGTTACAGCTACGTGATTGCGCGCGACCACGCGAGCGGGATGTATTGGTTCCACCCGCATCCGCACGGCCGATCCGAAGGGCAAGTTTCGAACGGCCTCTCCGGATTGATGCTGATCGGCAGCTTCTGGGACTCCTCGTACCTCAAGTGCCGGATCACGGCGTTACCCGACGAGCCGGACGCATGCCGGGATCAGGAAGCGCAGCGCGAGGAGCTGGCGGCGGAGCGCGACGCAGACAGTCCCGGTGGACCGTTGAAGGTTCGATTCCTGGGTCTCAAGGACATTCAAGTCTCGAAGCTGAAGAGCGAACCGGGGAAACCAAGGTTTCGTCTGATCGAATACCCTCAGCCGCCGGATCCGAGCGATCGCTCCGCGCGCGACGCGTTCGGAGAGCAGACGGATGCACGAAAAAGTCGCTGCGGCAAGCTCGTGGTAGGCGCTTCCGGCAACGGCGATTTGGCGTATACCGATGGAGTCGCTCTCCCGGGGCAGTGCTGGCGCAAGCAGGATCCCGACGATCGGTGGGTCTTCACCGTTTCTGGCCAGGTCCATCCCCGCCTCACTGTCCGGCCCGGAAAGACCGAGGTGTGGCATCTCGCCAACATCGGCGCCGACGTGACCTATCGGCTCCGGCTGGAGACCATCGAAGCAAAGCCGAGGCGGCTCGCGTTCGAAGTCCGGGCGCTCGATGGAGCTCCCATCCCGGTTGAGCGGCAAAACCGCAGGCCAACCGAGATTGTATTGATGCCCGGGGCGCGCATCGACGTGCTCGTCGCGCGCTGCAGCCAGGCGGCCGGCACTTCGACAGGGAATGAGAACAGCGACTGCGTCGAAGCCTCGCGGACGGTCCAGGCCCGGCTGTACACGGCGGGAGCCGCGACCGGCATCGATGCAGACAGTGGCGACCAGTGGCCTCCCATCGTTCTGGCTTCGGTCGTGTTCGAGGGAGCGTCACCACGTTCGACCGTCACACCTCGATCGATCGCGCCCAGGCTACCCCCCTCCGAACAACCGAGTCCCGAGACGCAACCCTCACGCGCGCCCGCCGGTCGAGTCTCCACACCGGTGCCGCCAGCCGCTTCGGGCACCTGCGACGTTCGCAAATACCAGACGACCCCCGTCGATTCCCCGCTCGATTCCGACCTGGTGCGGCTGATCCGCTTCAACAATCGGGATTTCGGCGAACAGGGCGGCGAGCTGTTCGGGATCCACGTCGAGAACTTCCGGATGATGGACCAGGCGGGCAAACCGGTCGCGGTGGCCGATCTGATCGCCGAGGGTCGAACCCAACGGAAGGCGAAAAGCCCATCCGCGATCGCGTCGATCTCACTCGACGATCCCTGCTGGAGGGCCGCGGCCAGCGAGAAGGGGGATCCAGCGGCATTCGCGAAGTTCTACCCGTCGTTCAAGATGAATGGGCCTCCGAACCTGACCGTCGCGTATGGAGCACGGGAGCATTGGTTGCTCGTGAACGACAGCGATGAGTGCCACAACTTCCACATCCATCAGACGAAGTTCGTGGTCCTCGACGCCGATTTCAGCGCCGCGGGCGCGCGGCCGGCGGCAATCCAGTGCCTCGGTGACCGGGGATTCGTCCCGCCCCTGAATCGTGGACTGCTGCACGACAACTACCCGCTCCCGCCTCGCGCGCGGGTATTGGTGATGATCCGGTTCGAGGGACCGAAGCTCGGCCGCTTCGTGTTCCACTGTCACATCCTCGAACACGAGGACAAAGGCATGATGGCGACGATCGGCGTCGTCGACGGCCGAGAGCGTTAATGGATGTAACTACACTCCCACCGGATACGTCTCCGGGAGCTCACCCCGCTCCCATTCCGAGGTCCGCTCGAGCGGCTCGAGCGCCCGGGTTTTGTCGATGTGGAGGATGGCATCGAACTGTTCGGGCAGCCGCGCGTGGAAGTAGTGACTCGCGCGCTCCGTCTCGGGCAAATAAATCACGCCGATCGCTCTTTGGAGGCGAGGCTCGCGAAGCGCGCCGGCGGCCTCGCCCAGGTCCCGCAGCACGAGGAGAAATGCGGGAGTGCCGGCCTGGTGAAACAGCTCTTCGTAGCTACCTGGGAGTGCAGGGCGAATGCGTTTGCGCTCCGCGGGTCCGCCCCAGTCGGAGGCCGCGGTGACCGTACCGTGATAGGTGCTGAAGCCAATCAGCCGAGCTTCTCCCGGATGCCGCTCGCGGGCGAGCTGACCAATATTGAGCTCGCCCGCCTCGCCCATCTGAGTGGCGCGTGCGTCACCGACGTGCGAGTTATGAGCCCAGACGACAACCTTGGCTTTGCCTACGCGCGGGTCCAGATGGGCGAGCAGTGCATCCAGCGTGTCCGCCATGTGCGTGTCGCGCAGGTTCCACGACGAGACACGTCCAAGGAACATCGCCCGATAGTACTCTTCGGCGTTCTTCACGACCCGAGCGTTCTGTTCGGCCTCGAATAACTCGTCTTCCACTGCGAGCCCATCGCGTTTGAGCAGATCCCGGCGGCGGTCCCGCATCTCCAACAGTTGCTCGATCACCTCGCGCTCGCAGTTAGGACTCAGCCCGAAGGAGGCCGCATAGCCGTAGGCCTGCGGGTCCTCCCCGAAGTGTTCGAAGCATGCATACCGGTAGCGCGCACGCTTCGCTGCCTCAGGATCCGTCTTCTCGAGATACTGGAGCACCGCCTCGATCGAAGCGTGAAGGCTGTAGAGATCCAGGCCGTAGAATCCGACCTTCTCGCTCGCGTCCAGCTCATCATTGTGCTCCCGAAGCCAGCCAACAAAGTCGAGGACGTCCGCGTTGCGCCACATCCAGGCAGGGAATCGCTTGAAGCCGCGAAGGGACTCTTCTGCTTCTGAGTCATGCCCGATCCCCCGAACGTACCGATTCACGCGGTAGGCGTCCGGCCAGTCCGCCTCGGCGGCTACGGCGACGAAGCCCTTCTCGAGAATCAGGCGTTTGGTGAGCTGAGCCCGTTGCCGATAAAACTCATGCGTTCCGTGCGTCGCTTCACCGATCAAGACGATGCGCGCGTCTTCCGCCAGCTCGATCAGCGGATCGAAATCCTGTGCCGCTCCGCGCAGCGGATGCGCGGTCACATCCCTTGCCGCCATGGTCACTCCACGGGGGCGGCGGCGTGTTCGCGTTCCGCCTCTTCTCGCCAGGCCGCCTCGAGCAATTCGCGGACTTCTTCGTCCGTCGTCTGAGAGAAATCCGAGTACCAAAGTCCAACCGCATAGAACGGCTCCGGCGTGACCGCGCAGACGATGTCATCCACCTCGCTGGCGAGCTCTTCGCAGGTCGAGGGGACTGCGATCGGGACCCCGATGACAATCCCAGAGGGACCGCGCGCTTTGAGCCCCGCGACCGCGGCTCGCATCGTCGAGCCGGTGGCGAGCCCATCATCCACCAGAATCACCGTTCTGCCGCGGACCTCCACGGGCGGACGATCGCCACGGTACAAACGCTCGCGTCGAGCGAGCTCCTCACGCTCCTTTGAGGCAACCGCGTCGATGACGCCTTGAGAAAGCCCTAACTGGTTCACCACGTCTTGGTTGAGAACCAGCACGCCCCCCGAGGCGATCGCCCCCATTGCCAGCTCCTCGTACCCAGGCACGCCGAGCTTGCGCACGACAAAGACATCGAGTGGAGCGCTCAGCTGTTTCGCGACTTCGTAAGCGACTGGCACCCCTCCGCGCGGGAGCGCAAGAACCACGAGATCGTCCCGCCCTCGGTACCGGGAAAGCGCGGCGGCGAGGACCCGCCCAGCATGGCGCCTGTCTTGGAACAAGCTCATGTCCCAAAGCTAACGCAGCAAATAACGGGCGCGAGGGGACAACCGACGCGAGCCATCCGGTGCAATTACAGGCTGCGCTGGACGCTGATTGGCGCAAGGTAGGGGGCATGCCAGGCCGGCGCCACTTTAGGCACCCGAGCAACAAAGGACGGGTTAAAAACCTCGCCCGCGCAGCTCGAGAGCGAGCTCCTCGTACAGCGTGGGGGCATCGAACGAGGAGGACCACCCGACCTGCGCCCAGTGGTCTGCCTCGATTTCGCGCACCACGTCTCCCCAGCGTTGGGACGATGCGGGGACAATGCCATCGTTCGCTCCCGCACATTCGCTCAGGTAAAGGTGGCTCGCCCACAAAAGTGGGTTCATCGCAGCGCGCTCGCCGCGACCCACGATGCTCGCGTACGCAACCTGCGGCGCATTACTGATTTCGCCGTTGAAGGTGAACATCCTTTGGCTGGTCAGATCGAGAAAAGCCTCGAGATCGACCAGTCCGCGGAAAAGAAGCCGAAAGCGGCGCAGGACGCTCGTTCCGAGGTCTGCGAGCGGGGTGCCCAGGTGCGGAGTCCCGATCGTCGTCAGAGAGGCCACTCGGTCAGCCAGGCCGAGCTGGCAGATTGCATAGCGGGCATCGAGCCCACCCATGCTATGCGCGATTAGATTCACCTTTCTTGCCGGCAGCGCGCGAACCGCCGCCGCCAACTTCTCCGCGCGGACTACCACCGAGCCGACCGCCGGTACGCGCGGTCGATGCACCTCGATGCCCATTGCCCTAAGCCGTTCGGGAACGCCTCGGAAGTAAACGTGGCGCCGTCCAGCCAGCTTGATCTGGTCGAAGCCGAACGCCCCATGGGCGAGAACGATCGGATAGCGCAGCCGTGGCTGGCGGCGAAGGCGGCGAAGGTGAAACCTTCTCCGTAGCCAAGCGATGAAGAGAGCCACGCCTAGGAGCGCGAGCGCGGCGCCAGTGGACCAAGACACTCAAGGGAAGTTTAGTCCAGGGCCTAGGCGGCCCGGCAGTGACGCGGTGTCGGAAAGAGGAGACGAGGTAGTCGTTAGCCGCCCTGATTCGTCAGGGAGCGCTACTGCAGCGAACAGACATTCGCAAGATCTGAAGCGGAAGCACCCTGCGGGCGCAGAATGGTGTGGCTGGCAGGAGGGGCGATGCCCTGTTCCACCCAGGCGGCGATCGCATCCACCGCCGCGCGCACGCACGGCAGCATCGGCCGCAGTACCGTGTTGCCGTATGAGTCGACTCCGTAGTGATCGTCGAATTGCGGGTCGACGTGGTTGCCGCCCTGAACGACGTAGTAACGGTGGCGATTGCTCTTGCGGGCGCGAGCGACCAGCTGCACGTACAGGTCAGAATCCGTTGCGATCGGCAATAGGGAGTCCTGGTCGCCGTGGAGAGTGATCATCGGCCTCTGCAGGTTCCCGGTATTCGCCACTTCATGCATCCGCGCCAGGATCGCGGGGTTCTGCACGATGCGCGTGCGGTAGTCATAGAGAGCATCTGGATCCGTGGGGGGAACCGTCAGCGCAGCGGGGGAAACGCAGGAGGGACCAACGCCCAGCGGGTCGGAGCACGTGTAGCCTGTGTACTCGGGGTCGAACTCCAGCCGATAGATCTTCTGGGTCAGTCCCCAATAGATCGTCCAGTGATAAGTCCACAGCGGCTGTGACTGCGGGTTGAAGCCCACCGCCGCCAGAGCCGCTACCGAGCTAGGAACGCCCAATACATCGCCCGGATAATTCAATAGCGAGGTCGGCAAGTAAGTAAAGAGGTTGAATCCGGTGGTAGGCTGCGCCGGGGTTATGCCGGTGGGCAGCTCGGGCAGAAACAGCGTTCCTTCCCAATCCACCCCTCCGTCGTAGAGACGATCGTGCCTAAAGTCGGTCTCGATCGCGCGACGAGTCTGATAGCCCCCGTTCGAGATCCCCGCCGCGTATGAGCGGGTAACCCCGGGCACGCCATACTGCGGCGCGATCGAGCGCAACAGCACTCTCGCCGCGCGTGTCGCCTGACGCATTCGGAATGTCCACTCGGCAATCGCCGCGCCCGGTACCCACGGCGTGCCGCTGGTCTCGGTCTCGTCCGTTCCGGCGCGGAAGAAGTTCGCGCCCATGTTGCCCTTGTCCTGCGAAACGTACGCCCAGCCCTTCTCCAACACGTAATCAGAGAAGACGAAGTCGCTGGCGAAGGCGTCGCGAATCCCCGGGGTCCCGGCGGTGAGCAGGTGGCCGTTCCAACTGTCGGGGATCCGGATCACGAACTGTGCGTCATGGTGACAATTGGTGAAGCACGTCTGGTTCAGCGTCGCGGGCGGCGTGCATCCTGGGATGAAAGGCGATCCGTCTCGGGCGGTCAGCGCCGGCTCGACCTGAAAGGCGTTGCAAGCATCTTCGAAGTAGCCGTCGATCTGGATGCCGGGGACGGGCGGCGAGGTCGGGTTCGAGTAGTGGGAATTGAGGGTGCCCGAGCCGGGCGGGGGAAATCCACTGCCGGTCAGGCTGCCCGTGTCGATGTATGAATTGCCCGTCGTGGTGAGGTCGGCGACCTGATGGCAATCAATCCACTCGGCGCCGAGGATGTCTCGCCAGGCGGACAGATCGGCGGGACACGTGTGGCTCGCAAAAGCCGACAAGGGCTGGGCCGACAAACCGGTTCCAATCGCAATGGCGAAGATGGCGCTCTTTTTCGACATCAGCTGACCTCCGGCGCGCGAACATATTCAGCGCGCGGATCATCAGCAGCACCGAAGTAGACGGATCGACCGCCATTCCACAGTTGTTTGACGCTTTGCCGCGCCGCGTTACAATTAGCTGTATCTCACAAAGGACACGGAAATGGCACCAAGAAAAAGAAATAGATACCTCGAAGCTTACGAAGCGGCGGTTCAGAACGGCGTCCGAGCGGGGCGCAAAGCCTTGAAGGAAATCCGGATTGCGCCGCCCCTGAAATCCGCTTGGGCCGAGGCAAAGACTCGCGGTCAACGGGCGGCCGGGGTGGCCCGCCGGCAAGCGCGTTCGGCTGAAGCGGAGCTTGCCAAGCGTCAGGCGCAGTTCGCAAAACGCCTTGAGCGCGCCAGACGAGAGGCGGGCACGTGGCTGGAAAAGCTGCGCACCGATTTTGTTGCTGCCGCGGGGATCGCCAGCAAGTCGCAAATTGACGAATTGAAGCGGCGCATTGCCACTTTGTCGAAACGGTTGGATTCGTTGATGGGTCGAAAGCCCACGCCGAAGGCCCTCAAAGCGGGTTAATCTGACTTTGGGTGATGAAATCGATACGCAGGTGCGCTTGGTCCACGTTTGATGATCCGCTTTATCTCGCCTATCACGACGACGAGTGGGGCAGACCCGTCCGCGACGATCGGACGATTTACGAGTTCCTGGTTCTAGAGACTTTCCAGGCCGGGCTCTCGTGGCGGACGGTCCTTCACAAGCGTGAAAACTTTCGGAAGGCATTCGCGGGCTTCGATCCGCGAAAGGTAGCGACCTTCATGGCGCGGGATGTCAGTCGTCTGATGAAAGACGCGGGCATCATCCGAAACCGGGCGAAGATCGAAGCGGCGATTCACAATGCCCGGCTGTTCCTTCAGGTGCAGAAGGAATTCGGGACGTTCTCCAAATACATGTGGTCCTGGGTCGGCGGAAAGCCGATCCGGCACACGATTCGTACGGCGAAGGATTTTCCTGTTTTCACTGAAGAGGCGGTTGCCTGGTCGAAGGATTTGAAGAAGCGCGGCTTCCGATTTCTGGGACCGACGGTGGTCTATGCTCACATGCAGGCGGTTGGGATGGTGAATGATCATATGGTCGGCTGCTTTCGATCTCGAAAAGCTGGGAAAGCCACTCCGATACACTTCGGAACATGAACACGGTTGCGGCGACGAAGCAGACGCACGCCACTCCTAGCCACAATTTGAAATTGGGCGGGTCCATCTCCACCAGGACTCGGGTGCCGAGCGCCAAGGCCAGGCACGCCGCTCCGAGCCAGACTTGAAGCGAGCTGGCCTCCACCGGAGAATCCGGGCGCCTCGCACGCCCTGCGCACAGGTAGGTGGAGACCACCAGGACGAGCAGGGTGAAACAACCCAAATAGATGACGTGCAATCCCGCGCGACGGTTGGCAGGAACGAGGCTGATCCAGGCGTTTCCGATCGGCAGCATCCAGAGCGCGATTCGAACCGCGCGAGCCAACCCGTCCTCTTTGTTGGACAACAGCGGCGCGCGCCGAAGTTGAAGGACGACCGCAAGTGTGACTGCCGCGCGCAGTGCAAAACCAAGCCGAGCCGAACCGAGCTGGCCGATCCAAAAACTCGCGAGGAAGAGTGCTGCCCCGACTGCATGCACGAGATACGTCCAGCCCGTGCTCAAGCGGCGCTCGTCCTTGGCGCCGCTTTCCGGTGAGCTCAAGAGCAGGCCCGCGGCTCCAAGGCACAAACCGCTGAACAGACCTTGGGTGAGCAGCGCGCGTCCTAGATCGTGCAGCCAAGGCCACTCCTTCGCCCATACCTCACCGACGGCCGCAAAGGCCGCTCCGGTCGCGCCCATCAATAAACCCACGCTGATCCACACCGAAGCCACCGGCCGCGCTCCCGATGCCGGTCGGGATCTCAGTCGGCGGATCGAAAACTCGATCATCACAGCGATCACCACCAGCCAGGCGATCTGCCCGACTACCCACCATTGCAAGGCCGCGGAGATCACGATCAGAACTGGCGCGGCGAGCGCGACCGCCATTTGCCAGCGAGCCGGCGGCGCCGTGTTTGTGCGCTGCGGAACCAACGTGAAAATCGAGCCCACCGCGAAGCAAGTGAGAAAACCTTCAACCTCCGCCAACGGATGAAACATCGAACGGAATACAACTGAGTGGAAGATCGGGCGGTAGGCTTGGGTAAATCCAAGTGCAAAGAGACCCCAAGGAAGGACGCCCGCGCCAGCGAGCAGCACTCCGAGCGGAAATAGAATGCGATAGGGCTCGCGCCGAGTCACTGGCGGCAAATGTACGGACAAAGTCCGAGGCCAACAACGGCCGAATGCGATTCTCCGAGCCCCGCGAACCATTGGATTGGAGTGAGGGTTAATCGGGAAAAATGGATTTCTAAGAGTCTGCTGTTGTTCATCTGCACGATTGGTTTGTCTTGCCTTGACTTGGGCGCGCCACGGTGCTCTCTAAGCCGTCCTGCCCTGGACGAAGGGTTTTGGGGCAACGGGGGGAGTTATGAGAAATCAATTGGCCCACTCGGGCCGCAAAGTCGTTTGGCTCGCGCTCGCGGCATCGATGATCGCGTGCGGCAGTGCGAAACAATCATCAACCATCGGAAGTGACTCGGCGGCCGAAGAAGGGGGAAACTTCCGACTGCGGGCGGTAATTGCGCTTCCTGGTCGGCCGCTTACCGCATTCGACATCAGTTGGGTCGAGGAGCCAACCCAGACATATTATCTGGCCGATCGCACCAACGCCGGCGTTGACTTTTTTGACGCTCAAAACAACACGTTTACCACTCGGGTTACAGGCTTTGTAGGCGCCGATCCGCGCGGGAACGACTTCTCTGGACCCAACGGAATTCTCACGATTACCAGCCTGCATGAGCTATGGGCTGGAGATGGCCCTGGGCCTCAGATGAACAGCTCGGTCAAGGTGATCGATTTGAACTCCGATCCACCCAGCATCGTCGCCACCATCCACACCGGCGGCACGAGGCGGACGGATGAAATGTCTTACGACGGGGAGGATCACATCCTGGCGGCGGTGAACAATGCCGACGATCCGCCGTTTCTGACGCTGATCTCCACGCGGTCCCGGACGATTTTGCGTCGAATCACATTCGACGAGACTTTGGCCCATCGGTTCGGCGAGACGTCGTTCAGCAATGGCCTCGAGCAATCCGTCTTTAATCCGCAGACCCATCTCTTTTACCTCTCAGTCCCCGAGTTGAGCGGCGTTAATGCAAACGGAGCCGTTGCGGTGATCAATCCGGGCACGCAAGAGGTGACACAGCTATTCCGCGTGCACAACTGCCAACCGGCAGGACTCGCGCTTGGCCTTGACAACAACCTACTCGTGGGGTGCTCCGACCCATCTCGAACCGTGGTGATGAACGCCGAGGATGGCACGATCGTCAGGGAGATCCTCGAAATCGGCGGCAACGACGAGGTCTGGTTCAACCGGGGAGACCGGCACTATTATCTGGCGGCGCGAGACAATCCGAGCGGCCCGAAGCTAGGCGTCGTCGATGCCGAGAGCAATCGGCTCATCACCGCCGTGACGACCGCGTTCAACGCTCACTCCGTAGCGGCGGATCGACAGAACAACCACGTGTTTGTTCCCCTCAGGCCCCCGAGAGCTGGGCATCCTGAAGATCCGAACACCTGCGTGGATTTCGGCGGCCATCAATTCGACGGCCGGGGCTGCATCGGTGTTTACTGGAGCGCCGACGACGGCGAGGCAGGCAACTGAGACAGCTTGCTGCTTACCCCGAAGCTTCCAGAGGAGGCTTCGGGGTAGGTTCTGCGAATCGGCTGAAGCGTTTCGGCTACTTTGAGTCCAGCTTCACCGATGAAGTCTGATTGACGGACGTAACGACCTGGTTGCCGTCGAAGTTCAACGGTTCGGCGGGGCCGGCACTCCGCGTGGCTCTCCAGATGACCTGCTCGGGAATGCTCGAGTCGCAAAGTTGGGCACTGACGTCATCACCGTCGACGCGAAGATGGGATGCCCGGAAGTTGATTGTTCCCTCCGCGGCGTCAGGTGCAACGAAGGAGCCGGTCACCACGTAGGTGACCAGGCCCGTGTCGACCGCGGGAACCACCCACATGAACGATCCGTCGGGTTGGATCGTTTGACATCCGCCGTAACCCACTCCCCAGCTTGTCATACCTCCCGATGGACAACCGATGATTACTGCATAGCCCAACTGATCAGTACACGTTCCCCCTCCAGTGACCACGAATTGGAAAGTGAAATTTTGAGATGTGCGCCCCATATACTGTCCGTCTGTTTGCGCGTACACGGAGCAGGCAACTACCAACGTCATTGAAATGACCAGGACGAACTTCTTCATAGAACCCCCTTGATGGCGAAAACGGGCGAGGCCATCTCGCCGCGTTCTGCATCGGCCACCTTGACCCCTTTGCCGGCACTAGCCAAGCGGAAATTGAACCCGCTTGTTGTCCTCTAATCGACACTCGGAAACGCAGAGCGCCTGTTGTATCAACGCTCCATGGGCCGGATATTCGAAACGCGCAAGGCCACGATGTTCGCCCGGTGGAGCCGGATGGCAAAGGCCTTTACCCGGATCAGCAAGGAGATTGCGATCGCGGTCAAAGCCGGAGGCGCCAATCCAGTCGGCAACCCGGCGCTGCGGCGCGCGCTCCAGAATGCTCGGGGCGCGAACATGCCCAAGGACAAGGTTGAAGCGGCGATCCGGCGCGCGAGTGGCCAAGAGCAACTGAACTACGAAATCGTTCTCTACGAGGGGTATGGCCCTCACAGCATCGCGATGGTGGTCGAGACCGCCACCGACAACGTGGTGCGCACCGTCGCCAATGTCCGGATGCACTTCAAAAACCATGGCGGACACCTCGGCAACGCGGGCAGCGTGGCCTTCCAGTTTCAGCGGATGGGCGTTTTCCGTCTGACACCCGACGAGCGGGATTGGGAGGCAGTCGAGCTCGAGCTGATCGATTACGGCCTCGAGGAGTTGGGGGAAGGGCAGGGCGAGAAGGGCGAGAAGCAAATCGTCATTCGGTGCTCGTTCGCAAACTTCGGGCAGCTCCAAGCGGCGATCGAGCAACGAAAGCTACCTCTCATTTCCGCTGAGTCCGAGTATGTGGCCCAAAACCCGATCTCGCTCCCAGAGGAAAAGGCCAACGAAGTGCTCGCTTTGATCGACGAACTGGAGCAGGACGAGGACATACAGAAGGTCTTCCACAATCTCAGTTGAGATTGCGTGGCCCAAGCGTCCTCGACATATTGTTGGGATGGGAGGGTTTCTCCGTGCAGCGATGCTTGGCTCGATCTTTTGGTCAGGGCTTTGTTTCGCGCAAAATATCTTCCTTGACCGCCCGAGGGATGGCGCGACCGTCCCAGGTCCAACCGTCACCGTGCGCGTCACGGTCTCCGAAGACTTCGTGGTTGGCCAGGACGGCAGAATTCTGATTCTGGTCGACGGCGCTCCGGTTGGAGAGATTGCGGCGCTCTCGACTGTGCTGTGGCTCCCGCCCGGAACCTATCAAATCCAGGCCGAACTCGTGGACCTGCGCAGCAGACGAATCGCCACCTCGATTCCCGCGCAGTCGAAGGTGACGGTAAGTTGGTCTTCCTACTGACTTAGGCGCGTACGAGCGCAGATTCCAGAACCTGCACCACGTGTACCGCTCGGCGCTGGGTGCCATCCTCAATCTGATGGCGACAGCTCGTGCCATCGGCGACGATCAAAGCCTCCTTTGGAGCATTGCGCACCGCGGGGAGTAAGCTGCGTTCGGCCATCTTCATCGAGATGTCGTAGTGCTTCGCCTCATACCCGAAAGCGCCGGCCATTCCGCAGCAACTTGAGTCGATCAGCCTCACCGAGAGCCCTGGGACCAATTGCAATGCAGCGACGACCTCCGGCATCGTGCCGAGCGCCTTCTGATGGCAATGTCCGTGAAGATAGGCTTCACGCGGACCGTTCTTTTGCAAAGGCAGCTTGAGCTCACCGCGCTGCGCCTCGCCGATGAGGAATTCTTCGAATAGCACCGATTGCTTCGCCACTGTCTCGGTTGCGGCGCCATCCAAAACCACCCGCAACTCATCGCGCAGGGTCAAAAGACAAGATGGCTCCAGTCCAACGATCTGTACGCCGCGTTTGGCGTGGGCGCTCAATGCGCCGACCAGCCGCGACAGTTCTTCCCGAGCCTGGTCGACCAGCCCGGCGCTCAGGAAAGTCCGTCCGCAGCAGAGCGGTCGGGCAGACGTATCTTCGAGGACCGTGTATCCGCCCGCTTCGAGCACGCTGCGAGCTGCCCGCGCATTTTCCGGCTCGAAATAACGCGCGAAGCAGTCGACGAACAACAGCGTTTCTTTGCCCGACTTCTTGACCGGCGGGGTGCGATAGATGTCGGTGCGCCAGGTGGGCAGCTTGCGCTTGGCGCTCATCCCGGTGAGCTTTTCGCCCAGCACGGCGAGCCCCCGCAGCGAATTGCGCAGATTCAAAAGCGGGGCAAAGCGGCTGGCTGCCGGCGCGTACCTCGGCAGATAGGCGGTGAGCTTTTCACGAGTCGAAATCCGATGCCGGGCATGCCATTGGTGAAGAAATTCGATCTTCATCCGCGCCATGTCCACTCCGGTTGGACACTCCCGCCGACAGGCCTTGCAGGCAACGCAGAGATCCAGCGTCTCCTTCATTGCGTCCGAGACGAGAGCATCCGGCCCAAGTTGTCCGCTCAGCGCAAGGCGCAAGCTGTTGGCGCGTCCGCGGGTGACGTCCTTTTCGTCCCCGGTCGCCAAATAGCTCGGACACATCACTGCTTCGAACTTGCGACAATGCCCGTTGTTGTTGCACATCTCGGTGGCTCCGAGAAAGCCACCCGACTCCGACCAGTTGAGCGCTGTTTTTATCGGTAATCCGGTGTAACCCGGCTTGTATCGAAAGAGCCGGCGGTCATCCATCTTCGGCGCTCGGACGATTTTGCCCGGATTCAAGAGCCCGGTTGGATCGAACGCGTCCTTGACCGCCTCGAAAGCACGCACCATCCGTTCGCCAAACATCATTTCGTGAAATTCGGATCGGCTCAATCCGTCTCCGTGTTCGCCGGAATGCGATCCTTTGTATTGCTTCACGATTGAGAGCGCTTCCTCGGCGATCGCCCGCATTTTCTTGGCGCCGGACTCGTCCTTCATGTTCAGGATCGGTCGAACGTGGAGGCACCCGACCGATGCATGCGCATACCAGGTGCCCTCGGTTCCGTGCTTATGGAACACGCTGGTGAGCCGATCGGTAAACTCCGCCAGGTCGTTGAGCGGCACCGCGCAGTCCTCAATGAAAGAGACCGGCTTTCCGTCCCC